>JACDJB010000189.1_pt1 | contig 82480 bp, 65 predicted proteins | sample 7454121 | NCBI WGS metagenome assembly JACDJB01 (sample SAMN14253290, study PRJNA609438) | sludge metagenome | isolation source: sludge after 25d culture with pyrite | collected 2018-12-20 | reverse complement strand
GACGACGCCGCCCGCCGGCGCTTCCAGCTGGCCGAGCACCTGGCCGGCGTCTACACCCAGTACCTGCTCTATCGACCGGACTGGATCCTCGCCTGGGAACAATCCGGTACGCACGGGTACGATTCGTCCGATCACGACTGGCAGGCCACGCTGTGGCGGCAACTGCAGGCCACCATCCGGCAACCACACCGGGCCCGGCGCAGTGCGGCCTTGCTCGACGCGCTCGCCAGCGAATCCGATCCGCCTTCCACGCCGCTGCACGTGTTCGGCGTCAGCCACCTGCCACCAGACGTACTGCAGGCGCTGCAGGTCACCGCGCAGCACACACCGGTACACCTGTATTTCCCCGACCCCTGCCGCGAATACTGGTCGGATCTGCGCAGCCGCCGCTTCCAGCTGAAGCAAGATGGTGATCCGGAGGCGCTGTACTACGAGATCGGCCATCCGTTGCTGGTGGCGCTGGGTCGCATCGCACAGGACTTCTGCATCACCCTGGACGCCTGCGATATCGTCGAGTTGCGTGACCCGCTGGACGAAGCCGAACCGTCACCCGATGCCCGCCGATTGCTGGCCCGGCTGCAGTCCAGCATCCGCTGCCTGCAGCCGGATCTGGTCGGCGCGCCGATCCGCAAACCATCGACCGACGCCGACGGATTGCAGGACCGGCTGTCGACGCTGCGCCATGACGCCAGCCTGCGCGTGCACGCCTGCCACACCCGTTTGCGCGAACTGGAAGTCTTGAAGAACGCCCTGCTGCGCTGTCTTGCCGACCATCCCGACCTGCAACATCGCGACATCGTGGTGATGGCGCCCGACATCAGTGCATACGCCCCCTACCTGGCCGCGGTCTTCGGCGAACCGGCGACGTATCGCGATGAATCCGCGCACATCCCCTGGCACCTGGCCGATGTTGGCATGGCCCGCACGCATCCGGTGCTGGGCGCCTTCGCCCAGGTACTGGAGCTGGCCGAGAGCCGCCTCACGGTCAGCGAGGTACTCGACCTGCTCGACGTGCCGGCACTGGCGCGCCGCTTCACGATCGACCGCGCCGGCCGCGATGCGCTGGAAGCCTGGCTGCACCGTGCCCGCGTGGCCTGGGGACTCGATGCCGCGATGAAGGCCGAGGCCGGCGCCGAAGCCGTCGATGCAAACAGCTGGCAGTTTGGTCTGGACCGCATGTATGCCGGCCTGATCGTCGGCGACCATGGCGGGGATCGACTGCTCGACGGCATCCTGCCGCTCAAGGGGGTTTCCGGCGGCGCGACCGAGGCCCTGGGCCAGCTCGATCGCCTGCTCGGCGAACTGCGCCGCGCCCGCACCACGTTCGGCAGCGAACGCCCGTTGGCAGCCTGGAGCGGATGGCTGCTGGAGCTGATCGACGCACTGTTCCTCGCCGATCCCCGCGACCAAGCGGAGAACCATGCACTGGACAGCCTGCGCCGACTCGCCGCCGATCTCGGCCATCAGGCCGAGGAGACCGGCCTGACCGCCAACCTGCCCTGGAGCGTGGTGCGCGAAGCCCTGCGCGGCGCGCTCGACGCCGTGCCGGAACGGCAACCCTTTCTGCTCGGCGGAGTGACCTTCTGCGGTCTGGTACCGCAACGGTCGATTCCGTTCCGGGTGGTCTGCCTGCTCGGCATGAACGAGGGCGAGTTCCCGCGTTCAGGCCAGGACACCGGCATCAATCGCATCCCCAGCCAGCCACGCCGCGGCGACCGTGACACACGCAACGAGGATCGCTACCTGTTCCTCGAAGCGCTGATGTCGGCACGCGAGATATTGCACATCAGCTACATCGGCGAAGGAGTGCGCGACGGCAAACCGCGCAATCCGGCCGCACCGCTGGCCGAGCTGCTTCAATTCCTTGACGAGCAGCACGGCATCGCCGGCGACGATCAGGCGGACCGACCCTGGCGGGTCCGCCATCCGCTGCAGCCGTTCGATGCGCGCTACTACGAACGCGATGCCAACGACCTGCCCCGCCATGACCCGAGATTGTTCTCCTACGACCCGGCATTCGCGGCCATCCCACCCAGCCAGGTCGAGCCGCGCTTCCTCCACGCCGCTACCGCCACGCCCACCAGCAGTGCAGGCGAAGTTTCCCTGGACTCGCTGCACCGCTTCTGGCGCGAGCCGGCCAAGGCCACGCTGCTGCGCGGTCATGGCATCAGCCTGCAAGCGCTCGACAACGCCGGCTGGCCCGATCGCGAACCGCTGGAGACGGTCCTTGCACGCATCGAACGCGTCGACCGGCAGGTCCTGTTCGAGGCGCTCGCCAACGGCATGCAGACACTTCCGGCAGAACCACCGGCCTGGCTGACACGCTCGGGCCTGCTCGCCGGCGGCACCATTGGTGAACGCACCTGGAGCGAACTGCGCGATCAACTGCAACCCATGCTCGACGGCGCCCGCCCGCTGTTTGCCGACAAGCGTGCACAGAGCCTGCCGCAGGTGATCGACCTCGACCTTGGCGGCGAGCTGCGCCTGGCCGGTACCGTGGAGCGGGTCTTTCGCGGCGCCACCGGCGGGCCGCTGCTGTTCGACATGCAGCCGGCGCGCCCAGCCGGGCTGAAGGACCTGCTTGGCTATTACATCGACTGGGCGGCGCTGCAACTGAGTCTGCCCGGCGTGGTGCACGGTGAGTATCTCGAGCCGGGCCCCAAGACCGAACCGACCCGCCGCGCCGGCTTGTTGCAAGCGATCCATGCCCAGGATGCCGAACAGTTGCGCCACGGCCTGCGCACCCTGATCGAGGCAAGTCGCCGCGCCGAACAGCAACCGTTGCTGTTCTTTCCGAAGACCGCGTTGGCCTGGGCCCACGCCGCCCCTGACGATCGGATGCACAACGCCCGGTCCGCCTGGGAAGGCAACGGTTTCAACCAGATCGGCGAGCGCGACTACGCACCGGGCTACGCCGCGTTGCTGACGCGGGGGATCGATTTGTTCGATCCGGACAGCCCTGACCACCACGCCTTCGTCAGCGCAACCAGACTGGTCTGCAGCGTACTCGACCCGGAACAGCGCTCGCTGCTGAAGGAGCCCCGGCCATGATCGCTTTTGCGGGAGCGGATGGCGACGTGAGCGCCGCCACGCCACTGCTCGACTGGCGCAGGATGCCCCTGCATGGGCGCGTCCTGATCGAAGCCAGCGCCGGCACCGGCAAGACCTGGAACATCGGGGTCATCTACCTGCGCCTGCTGCTCGAGCGAGGCTTGCCGGTAGAAAAGATCCTGGTGACCACGTTCACCGATGCCGCCGCGCAAGAATTGCGCGAGCGCTTGCGCCGGCGCCTGGTGGAAGCCGAAAGCCTACTCCAGTCCGGCGCACTCGATCCGGCCAGCAAGGATCCGCTGCAAGCCTGGCTCGCCGCGCTGTGCCCAGACGAGGAGCCGAGGCAGCAAGCCCTGCGCCGGGTCCAACTGGCCCGTACCGAGCTCGATCGCGCGCCGGTTTCGACCATCCACGCGTTCTGCCAGCGCGTGCAACGCGACTACCCGCTGGAAAGCGGCGCCGCCTTCGCCAGCGACAAGCTGTTCGACGAATCGCAACTGCGGCGCGAATGCGTAGAGGATTTCTGGCGACGCCGCTATCTTGCCGGTACCGTCGATCCACGCGAGGCCGAACTGCTGCTGAAAGACGGCCCCGAAGGCCTGCTGCGCGACCTTGGCGGCCTGAGCAACAACACCGATGCGCGGATCGAGGACGGCGGGCTGGTCGAGCTGGAGCGGGGGATCACCACCTTGAAGCTCCCGGAAAACATCGCCCGATTGCAGCAACTGGTCGACGATGCCGCACTGTACAAGCGCAGCAATAGCGCGCTGCGCAGCCGGCTGTCGGAAATCGTCACGGCCTTGCGCGACGATGACGAGGCGCAGTTGGCCAGGTCATTGTCCGAGGTGTTCGAACCGGACAAGCTTGCCGCCCAGGAATCCGCCAGCCACAAGGGCGAACTCTCCAGCCATCCGTTGATCGTTGCGCTGCAGGCACTTCGCCCACTGCTCGACCTGCGCGACGTCTTCACCCGCGGTGCCGTGCTCGCCGAGGCCGCACGCTTTTGCCGCGAGGAGATCCCGCGACGCGCACGCCGGCGCCATGTACTCACCTTCTCGATGCTGATCGACACGCTGTACCAGCGCCTGTGCGGCACAAACGCCGGCAGTCTGCTGGCCGACCGTCTGTACGACGCCTTTCCGGTCGCCCTGATCGACGAGTTCCAGGACACCGACCAGCGCCAGTTCGCGATCTTCGACCGGATCTATCGCGAACGCGGCACGCTGGTGATGATCGGCGACCCGAAACAGGCGATCTACAGCTTCCGTGGCGGCGACATCGCCGCCTACCTGCGTGCCGCCGAACAGACCGACCACCGCTTCTCGCTGGGCACCAACTACCGTTCCAGTGAAACCCTGGTCAAGGCACTGAACGACTGGTACGGCCGAGTCGACGGCGGTTTCGAGCATCCGCAGATCCGCTATCAACGCGTTGCCGCAGCCGGCGGGACCGACAAGAAGCCGTATACCGTGGAGAACCGGGCAGTATCCGACCCGCTGGTGATCCACCCATTCCGTGGCGAGGCCACCGACAAGAACGGCAAGCCGCTGAGCGCACTTGGCGAACTGGAGGCGCTGGCGCTGGATGATTGCGCCAACCGCATCGCGCAGCTGCTGAACGATCCGCAACAGCAGATTGCCGGCACCCGCGTCGGTCCCGGCGACATCGCCGTCCTGCTGTCCAAGAACGACCAGATCGTGGCCTTGCGTCAGCGACTGGTGGCCCGCGGCGTGCCCTGCGTCGGCAGTGGTCGCGGCAACATCTTCTCGGGCGAGCTGGCCGGCGAGCTGGACGTGCTGCTGTTCGCGGTACGGCACCCGGATGACGACCAGGCCGTTCGCGGCGCGCTGGCTACACGCCTGCTTGGCGCCACGCTGGCGCAGTTCACGTACTGGCAGGACCATTCCGAGGCGTTCGAGCACGAATTGGAGCGCTTCGAGACCTGGCGCACGCTGGTGCGCCAACGCGGCGTGCTGGCGCTGGTCCAGGACATCCTGGCCACACGCGCCACCGGGCTCTTGGCGCTGCCCGAAGGCGAGCGCCTGCTCACCGACCTGCGTCATTTGGGCGAACTGCTGGCCGAACAGGAAGGCCTGCGGCAAGGCCTCGACGGCCTGCATGCATGGCTGCGCGAGATGCGCATGGGCGGCCGCGACGGCGATACCGAAGCCGCCGACGAACGCCAACTGCGCATCGAAAGCGATGCCCGGCGTGTCCAGTTGCTGACCATCCACGCCAGCAAGGGCCTGGAGTTTCCGATCGTGTTTCTGCCGCTGGCCTGGCGCATCCGCAGCAGCAGCGGGTCTTACGCACCCAGGCTGCTGCGCTACCACGATGCGATGGGCCGGCGCTGCGTCGACCTGGGCTCGGCAAATTTCATCGCGCACCGCCGCCGGCACTTCCACGAAGACCTGCAAGAGCGCCTGCGCCTGCTCTACGTGGCAATGACCCGGGCCGTGCACGGCCTGCATGTGTACTGGGTGGATCGCGGCCCACTGCCCGACAGCGACGACCAGGCCTGGAAATGTGCCGCGATCGACCTGCTGATCACACAGGCCCAGCATCAGCTCGGACTGGCCGGGGGCGAATCGTCGCTCGAGGCGTTCGCCTCGCGCCTCGGTGGCATCCGGATCGCGCCACCGTTTGCCGCCGGGCGGGTCAGCTATCAGCCCCCTGCCAAGGCTCGATCCCGGCTCGCCGCGCAGACACCATTGCCGCAACGGCGTCCGTTCCAGTGGCTGCACAGCTTCAGCGGACTCAGTCGCTACGCTGCGGTGGTCGCAACCGTGGACGAGGGCGACGACATGGACGCAGCCGACCGGGAGCAACCAATCGCCGACACCACGATGCATGCCGAGGATGCCCGCCTGCTTTCGCTGTACCCATTGCGCGGCCCACGCTTTGGCGACGCTGTGCACAAGCTGTTCGAACTGGCGCAACCTGGTCCGCTCTGGCCGGACCAGCGCCGGTTGCTGCGACGCGAGCTCACCGCACAGGCGGTCCGCAGCGACGCAATGGATGCGGACGACGCACTGGAACGGGTCGGTCGGATGATCGACCGCGCCCGCCACGCGGACCTGGGTGACGGCCTGCGCCTGGCCGACCTCGCTGCCGACCAGCGCATCATCGAGTTCGAGTTCCAGTTTCCCGTGCAGCAGGTTTCACTGGCGCGCCTGCGCGAGCTCTGCATCGCCCACGGCTGCCCCAAGGTGATTCCGGCCAGCCTGGACTTGACCACCCTGAACGGCATGCTTACCGGTTTCGCCGACCTGATCCTGGTGTGGAAGGGATGCTTCCACGTACTCGACTACAAGACCAACTGGCTCGGCCCCAGCCTCGACGATTACCGCGGCAACGCCCTGGACGCCGCCATGGCCGAACACCATTACCCGCTGCAGGCACTGATCTACACCGTTGCCCTGCATCGCTACCTGCGCCAGCGGATGGACGGCTACGCGGCCGAGCGGCATCTTGGCGACAGTCGCTATCTGTTCGTTCGCGCGCTCGGTCTTGCAACAGGAGTTGGCGTCTGGCGCAAGCGTTGGCCCCCCGCGCTGGTCGAAGCACTCGATGACGCCTTCGCCGGCGTCGGGGAGGCTGCGGCATGAATGCACTTCCCTCGCCTTCCCACGCAGCAGACGAGCGGGCGATCGACCAGCGCCTGGCGCAATGGGTGCACGAGCGCACCGGCTCGGCCCTGCTCGCCGCCGCGGTACGGGCCGCCAGTCGTGCCGAGGGGCATGGGCATGCCTGCGCACCGCTGGATGATCCCGGGGCGGACGCCAGCTTCGACGCTGACGCCCTGGCCATCCTGCGCCAGCACGCCTGGGTTGGTGACGGCTCGACGTTCACGCCGTTCGTGCTGGATACGCACCGGCGCTTCTACCTGTGGCGCAACTGGCAGCATGAGGAAAGGCTCGCCGCGGCAATCCGCCAACGCTGCACCGATCGAAGCCTGCCGATTTCCACCGATGTGCTGGCCGCCGACCTCGACGCACTGTTCGCCGGCATGCCGGCCGGCTCCACCGATTGGCAACGCGCCGCCGTGGCCGCGGTACCCGGCACCCGCCTGTTCGTGCTCACCGGTGGTCCCGGCACCGGCAAGACCACCACCGTGCTGCGCATGCTGCTGATGCTGCTGCGTCATGCCCAGGCCTGCGGCCTGCCCGCCCGACCATCGATCGCACTGGCCGCACCCACCGGCAAGGCCGCGCAGCGACTGGCGCAGGCGATCGCCGGGGGCAAGGCGGAATTGGCAAAAGCGCACCCTGTCCACAAGGGACTTCCCTCGGTCGTGCGCGATGCTCTTGATGTTGATGTCGCGAGGCGGGCTGGGCCCGCCGTTCGTGGATACGGTGCGCTCCTGGAACACATCCCGCACGCCGACGCGCGCACCCTGCATCGCCTGCTCGGCTACCGGCCGCAAGACAACGGCTTCCACCATGGCCCGGACCATCCACTGGCGGCCGATATCGTGGTGGTCGACGAAGCCTCGATGGTGGACCTGGCGATGATGCGCCAGTTGCTCGATGCGCTGCGCCCCGGGGCCGTGCTGATCCTGCTCGGCGATCCGAGCCAGCTCGCCTCGGTCGACGCCGGCTCGGTGCTCGCCGATATCGTCGCCGGTGCACCCAACAACCGGTTCCCGCCGGCGCTCGCCGAACTGATCGCACCCCTGCTGCAGGAAACACCAGCGGTTGACGACGACCACGCCGCACTGGCCGGTCACGTGATCACCCTTACCCATAGCTGGCGCGCCGGCAGCGGACTGCAGCACGGTATCGAGGCCCTGCGCGATACGCCCGATCCGGCCTGGCTCGACCGGTTGCTGCGCGAACGGAGCGATGGCGGGCTGTGCCTGCGCGAGTGCAGCCAGGCTCACCAATTGCAGCGCTGCGTCGATGACTGGATCGCCGCGCACGCGACCTTGCTGCAGTCCATGTTCAGGCGCGACATCGGGGCCGCGGACGCCTTGTCGCAATGCCGCCAACTGCAGATCCTGTGCGCGCTTCGCGACGGACCGTTCGGTGCGCAGGGACTCAACACCCTGTTCACGCGCCGGCTTGCCGCCCGCTTCGACCTCGACCATCGCCCGACCTGGTATCACGGCCGCCCGGTGATCATCACCCGCAACGATTATGCCCGTGGCCTGTTCAACGGTGACATTGGCGTCGCGCTGCACGGCGCGCGGGGGCTGCGCGTGTGGTTCGAGGTGAGCGACCGCGAGGGCAACGCCGGCCTGCGCAGCTATTCACCACGCGCCCTGCCCGCCCACGAAAGCGCCTGGGCGATCACCATCCACCGCAGCCAGGGCTCGGAATACCGTGACGTCGCCGTGGTGCTGCCGCCGGACGCGGACAACCGCCTGCTCTGTCGCGAACTCGTCTACACCGGCGTCTCGCGCGCACGCGAGCGGGCCGAGGTGTGGGGTACCGACGAAGCGCTGAGAACGGCCCTGCACCGGCCGATCCGACGCCAGGGCGGGCTGCGCGAGCGGTTGCGGGCACCGGTGCCGTGAATCGTGGCCCTGCGCGGCAGCCACACCACGCAAAATCCACCGGCCGACCTTCAAGGACTGCAGGTGGTTGCCGGCTTGCTGGTGATGCTGCCCGAGCCGTTCACGCTCAACTCGACGCCGGGCACCTTGCTGGTAATGGTGCCGGTACCGCTGCCGGCGCTGCGATAGCAGGCGGCGAAGGTCAAGGGCGTGCTGGGCCGGAGCTGGCCCTGCTGGCCGAAGGTGACCACGGTGTCGCTGCTTGCCTCGATCGACACGTTGGTCTGCGGGTCCGTGCTGCGCAGCAGGATCGAACTGGCGGCCGCATAGGCCTGGCCCACCGAGGCGGCGCCGGCCGGGGCGGTATAGACCAGCCAGCCCTGGTCGTACACCTTGCTGCCCGTGCTGCATCCCGAGGCCTTGTCGCCGGGGCACATGTAGACCAATTGGCCTCGCGTGACCGCTTCCGACCGCGCGTAGTTCACGCTGGCCAACAGGGTATTGCTGGCCGAGCTCACCTGATTGCGGTGGATGACGTCGCGAAAGCTCGGCACGGCAATCGCCAACAGGATCACCATCACGCTGATCGTGATCATCAACTCCAGCAGGCTGAAGCCGCGCGCACGGGAGGACATGCCGGTCACGGGGCTCACCAGCAACTGCCGTTGCTGTTGGACGCGGCCGAGGCCGGGCCGGGCGTCTTGTTGCCGGCATTGTCGATCGTCAATGGCCCGCATACATCCTGCGCTTGCCCGCCGACCGGAGTGGCAGTAGCCACGTAGGCCTGCGAAGCGCTGCCGGCAGGAATGGCGATCGACGCGATGTAGTAACCCTTCTCCGATGAAGGATCGTCGTAGCCCACATCGGCGAGACTGCCGTAGGCGTTGGTGGTCGAGTAGTAGCGCTCCTGCGCATTGGCGATGCGCAGCAGCAGCTCCTGCCCGTCCACCCGGTGCGCACGGAACGCGTAGCGCCCGTACGCCGGGATCGCGAGGGCGGCAAGGGCCGCGACGATCACCACCACGATCATCAGTTCGAGCAACGTGAAACCCTTTGCCAGTTTCTTCATTCCATCCACCCCGCAAGGATTACTGATCATTGTTCAACTCACGCCAGGAACGACGGCGCCAGATGGGTGCGCCGGCGCTCGGCGTCGTGGTGTCATCCAGCAAGGTAAGCCCGGGCAGATACACCCTGCCGCCGCCCACTGACGTCGCCACCGGGAGGAAGCCACCCGTGGGCGGGTTCTTGACCAGCACGCCAGTCTGTTGCGTGCCTGCAGCCCATCCTCCCGACGTGCCGTAGTCGACGCCCGAAGCCGCGCCTCCGGTTGCCGCATCGACAAACATCACGGCGCCTCGCGGTGCGGGATCGCATGGATCATTGTCCTGCGGAATCAAAGTCGTGATGACGGCACGATTGGTATCGGTCAACGCCGCGGCATCCACCACCACACGCTCACCCTTGTTCGTCTGGCTCGTGCCGTCACTCACATACAGGTCGAAATACCAACCACGGATGGTTACCCCCGAGGAATTTTCCGCGGGGACGGGGTTGGTAGTCAAACCGCGGACAGAGTCCTGCTCGGAGAGTACTTGCTCGACCAGCGGCGTGGCCGTCGAGCCTTCCTCCACCACCGGCTGCCCCGCAAATCCCGAGTCGCGAATACCATACACGGCCTGCACCTTGGTGTTGCTGTCAATGACGTTGTCGACGGCAGCCAGGTACTTGCCGGTACCAAATACCACGGTCATGCCACCGCCAATGGGATCGGCAAACAACCGCGGCATGACAGTGACGGGGCGGTCGCCCGGATTCGACGGGCGGAAGAACAACTCAGCCTTCCAATTGGTACTGGCGCCAGTCAGGTCAAAACGCCAGATATTCCCCTGCAGGTCGCCGGCAAACGCCACATCATCGATCTGATCACCCTGGTAGTCGCCCAACACCGGGCTGGTCAGGCCCCAACTCGCCACGGTGCCGGATATGCCGCTGACCGTGGTCGGCGTCTTGATCTCCTTGATCAGCGCGCCCGTTTGCGCATCGAGCACGAACAACGAACTGAACGAATTGCTCGCCGCCGGATCGGTGCTGCCGGTGGGGAAATAGCCTACCGGGACGAGCACCACCCACTGCCCGTTGGCCATGCGTCCGATATTCGGACGGCCGTAGGTGTAACCGAGATTGGCCCCACCCGTACTCGTGTTGTTGAACTCCCACAGCACCTTCGCACCCGGTGTAAACTCACTGGCGGATGCGTCGGTGATATCCAGCGCGTACACACCGCGGCCGCCGTAACGTAACCCGGCCACCAGGATCGTATGCCAACCCTTGTCGGTGCCGCTGCGGAAATACACGTCCCGGCTCACCGGCGTACCGTCCACGCTCGGTTCAAAGCTGAAGTTCGTCAACGACGACCAGTTGGCCAGCTTCCCGTACACCGAATACGGCACATAGGCCCAGCGCTCCTTGCCCGGGCTCGGGGTGACGTCCACCGTGTCAGGATAGGTGTCTGACGCCGTCGTCGCGTCGAACGCGTGCAACATGCCGTCGTTGCCGGCCACATAGAGGGTCGGGGCACGCGTGGCATGGTCCTCGAGAAACTTGGTGTAACCCTCACCGTTGGCCTCCGCCTGGGCCTCGTCCGACATGGCCGGCCAGATATTGCGATAACCGCTGGCAGGCCGCGCAACATACAGGCTCTGTGCATTCATCACGGCACCGAGCAGGTGATTGCGCTGCCGGAAGCTCGTACCCTCCTTGCTCGTGTCCCCGCGCACCCAGGCCAATCGATCCGTCCCCGACGGCGTGCTGGTTGCCGTGCCAAAGTTCGAATCGACGGCATTGATTGCATTGACCACGGCCGAACCACTGAACGCCGCGCCATTGCCCGCACCCACCCCCGTGCTGGTGAGAATGACCCGGTTGCCCGACGTGCGCGCATCCAGCAAATCGCGCCCGTTCCAGGTCGCCACGGTGGAGACCGTGCCATCGGAATTCACGCTATGGGCCGTCAACGTACCCGTCCAGTCATTGGTGTCGTAACCGGCCTTGAAGCTCTCGGCCGCAGGGCTCAGGATCGCCGCACTCAGACTGGCCGACACCGCCGTGGTGCTGCGCGCCACAATGCTGTTGATGATCTTCTTCAGCGCCTGCACCAACTCGCTGGGGCTGCTCGCGGCAAAGTATTCACCACGGCTGTTCAGTGCCGCGTGCCACATGTCGTCGATCTTCCTCCCATCATCTGAACTAACCACCGGCACAGGCCATGCAATGGTTCCATTACGTAAACCGAGGTACGTCGTATCGTTGTTGCCCAACGTACCTGCCGCGCCAAACCCGATCATGTACTGGACCAGATGTGGCCAGTTGGCCGGGTCATTGACCGGGTTCCAATAGATTTCCTTGTTGTCGCGTGCGTCCGTGCCTGTTGCCCAGGACGTGCCGAACAGGTTGGTTGAGGTGTCGGCGATATGTGGCGGCACCTTGAGGCGATTGGCAGCGTCACTAAACACCCCGGAAGTGACGCCCGCCTGGAGATCCTGCGACCAGTAATAGAAGGCAAGATCAGCCATCGTTACCACCGAGTTGCCGGCTTCATTCCACACGATCTTGCTTTCCGGATCTGACGTCGAGAAGTGTCTGCCATCGGGTAGTGGGGTGACATTCGTCGTGTCATTCCTCGGCGTAGTTGGGTTGTCGCTATTCCACATGCCATCCGTCATCTGGATATGGAAGTTCTGTCGGCACACCAGTTCCTTGCCGACATCACGATCCCAATACGGATTATTGTCTGCCGCTCCGGTCCGATTGGTGAAATACGTTCCCACACGTTTTACCGCCGTCCGATTGGGGGTGCCCCCAGAGGCCGGCATCGCAAACAACCAATCATAAAAACGCGTCCGCACATAATTGGTGGTTGCGTCATCAACAAACTTGAATATCTTGGTGCTGTTACTGATTCTGCTGGAGCTGGAGTTGATGTTTTGCCACGCAACCCGCACATTCTTGTTGAAAGGCGCATACGCAAGCGCCATGGCCGTAACGGCAGCCATCGTGCGTGTACGGTAATAGGAATACCAGTTGGCGAAGTTGGCCTGGTCGGCCGCCGACGTCAGCGGAACCCACGTCCAGTTGCTGTCCGTATACAGCGCCGACGTCGCAGCTGCGGTGAACTGCCCGTCATTCAGCGGAAGACTGGCCTTGCTGCCGGTATATTTGTAGTAGCCGGCGCCGGTGTTGCCACAGAACGAGTAAGTGCTCAGGTTACGGGTATTTTGGTTGTACCCCGATGTGCGTTCTGTCACCGGGTTGTTTGGTCGGTTGATCTCGATGCCATTGTCCCAGGCGCTCGTATAGTCGGAATCCGGCATGGATGTCGTGCCGTCCGCCTTCAACGGCGGTTCGTAGGTATTGTCCGGATTGAAGTAGACGCCATTCATGCTCCACGAGCGTGGGTCGTCCGCGTCAACCGTCGCATCGTCTCTCTTCGGGGTGATGACACCGGCGCACAGGTAGGGGCCGGCCTGGCTGCGATAAGTCCGATTGGCCTTGTCACCCTGATCACGGTCATCTGCCGTATTCCAGCCGGCTCCGGTATACGGACGCTTGTCCGGTGAGTGATGCCAGTTCATGGACCCGGAATCATCGAAGGTCAATACCAGGTTCGGCGCCACCGTCGTGCTGGCCTCGGGCGGGGTGGCGCTCAGGTCCACCGTGCCGGCCATGGACGTCGCCGAAAAGCCGGCGGCCAGGGTAAACACCAGGCCACCCAGGCTGGAAGCCAGACGATCGCGGAGAATGTTTGCAGTGCGCATGATCTTGTAGTCCCGTGGCTCAGTTGCTGGGGGCGGCGTAGGTACTTTCCAGGACGCGGACCGTGTTCTCGCTTCCGCCCGTGGAACGCGCGGTAATGCGCCAGATCCAGAGCGAAGTGGAAGGCGTGGAGCTGCTCCCATAGGTGGCCGTGACACCCCCTTCGATCTGGCTGCCGACGCCGGGTGGGGTTTCCATTCCCAACCGTTCGATGATGTAGCGTGGGTTGCGTGCGAGCTTGGCCACCAGCTTCTGGTCGGTGGTCAAGGTACTGCCGCTCATCGTGGTGTAGTCGAGCCCGTTGTTGTCGCCCTTGTATTCGGTGGAGCCGGCCGTGGGCCACCCGGCTGCGGTGCGAAACGCGGTGACGTCTGCGTTTGGGGCCGCCGGGTCATGCTGGTAGCAGTTCGGCAGAGTGTTGCTGGGGCAAATGAGTTTGCCGCCACTGGCAGGCAAGCTCCACAGTTTCCATTCCGCGCCACGGATGGCCGCCTCGGCCCCGATCTGCGCTTGCTGCGCATTGCGCAAGCCGCCAACCATGCGTTCCTGCAACAGGGACCGGCCTGAGGCACTGACCGCCAGGATGGTCATCAGCAGCAGGAAAATCAGCGCCACCACCAGCACTACCCCGCGCTGGGCGTGCGGTGCGGTACTACTACGCCAGCGCCCGAGGCGCCTTGCGGGACGACGCACGATGTGACCGGCCTGTCCCCGGTCCAGGCATCGGCTTCCGGGCGGAGGCATCGGCGTGTGGAATGTGTTCGACATCATCGGCCTCTCGACCATCACGGATTGTAGTTGCGTACGGAAACCAGGGCGCTGAATTCACGACGCAGCATTTCATTGACGAATCCCTGATCGGCTGGGGTCACCGCCCGGCTCGGGTCATCCGGCGGCTTCGGCGTAGTGTTTCCGTCGCTCGCGTAGGTGAACATGAGATCATTGGGGGCGAGCGTGTACAACGGCACCTGTCCATCCATCAAGATCCGCACATCGACACTCTTGACCGCACGCCACATGCAACCCACCGGGTTGATGGACGGTGCGGCGCTGTCGACACTCGGGACAGACAACGGGCAATCGAACGTGCCGCCGACACGACTGTCCACGTCTGACGCGCTGAGATACTGCGTACTGCCATCGCTGTTCTCTACCCCATAGAGGAAGTTCAGGCGCTCGACCCCGCGCACGATCTCTTCAGACGTGCCGTTGACACGGCGTATCAATGCGCCTGTTTTCTGTCCGTTGCCGTTGTCGACCACTTGCGCGTAGTAGGTCACCGTGAGCAAGTCGGTGTTCACGTCGAACAACCTCGGTGCCGATTGCGGCTGGATGCTGATGGGTGCGCTGCCGTTGAAATTGTTCGCGCTGTCGACCGTCAGTACGCCCGCGCTCGGTGCAGTGGCCGCAAATATCTGTGCATTGGAGCAATCCGCCAACATGGCCAGATCCCCCGCCGCGAAATCCGTCAGGGGAGGTTCGCCTGCCGCGGGACTGACGGTAATGCTGAGGAGTTTGCCCGCCGCATCGGCGGTAACAGCGCTGCTGGTGCCGTCCAGTGCCCAGCCGCGCGCGGAGTTCATGTAGCGCAACGTCAGGATGCTGGTACCTACGACGCGGTCGCCGACGGCCGTGCCCATGGCGGGAATCGCGGAAACCGTGGCATGCGGATCGACCGGCGTGCACGCAGTCTTCGTGCAGTCATAGCCGCGCATCGACAAGAACGCAGGCATGTAATACGGCGATGTCGGCGCAGCGGGATACGGGCTTGCTGCCCATTGGGTGGTGACGTCGCTCAAAGCTCCGAGCAGATCTTTGGCGTAGACCTTGGGTGCCCGCAGGCTGTCCATGTACAAACCGTTGCTGCCGCTATTGGTCGCCACGCCTCCGGTACTGCTGCAGTACTGGGCGTTGGCCAAGCGCAAGTCGTCGGTGAGTCGGGTTATGGCAAAGCGCCCTTCCTCCTGGAGCCGCGCCAGTTGCGTCTGGGCCTTGTTGCTGCTCGAGGTCGACGAAAACACCGTGACGATGCCTGCGGCCACCAGCAGCCCCAGCACCATCGCCACCATCAATTCGATCAGGGTGAAGCCACGCTGGCGTGGGGAATGGATCATTGCCGTCATGGCTGGAACTCCCAGGCGAAGGTTTGCAACGCGGCATCGCTGTGGGTCTTGTCGCCACTTCCGCGCTCGGTCCAACTGATGGTCATCGCACAGGTGCCACCATAGGGAGGCCGCCGGGCAAACTCGTCCGCCTTGACCGCATAACTGAGCGAACCGTTGGCCACGCAGGAAATGCCGGCCTTTGCGCCCGGCAACAAGGTCGTCAACAGCCGGCTCCACGTCTGCTGATCACGCTTGGCAATGTCCACCGGGGAACAAGCCACGGTCTGGCAATCGGTCGTGCCGGCGATCGGATACGCTGTGCTGTTGTAGCTGCTGGTCCAGACTCCCAGCGGGTTGGCGCGCATCCGATCGGCCATATTGTTGGCCAAGAACGTCACCTGGGTGCGCAGATACGCTGTGTGGTTCGATCGCGTGGAAACGACCAGCAACCCGGCCAGGCCGATCAAGCCGATACTGAAGATCAGCACGGCGACCATCACCTCGACCAACGAGATACCCCGCTGACGCGTAACCACTTGCATGGAATTCTCCCTGAGACCCCAAGGTGTACTGTACCGATCATGCCGGCCAAGACCAGTGTGTAACCGACAAGCGGTAGGAATTGGCCGACAAGCGGCACGCCCGGCGCTGGAAAAGTGATGGAAATCACATTGCCACGGCACGACCGCGCGACAGGTGATAATAGGCGGAACAGGCGCGACGCAATAAGACCCGACGGCGACACCGGATCAGGACTTCACCGCCAGATGCCTTCACCCATCTTCCGGCAGGAATCGTGCATGGACAATCATTGCCACCCCACCCCACCACTTGTCGCGCATCGCGCAGGTGCCCTCAGCAACCCGGACCTCCACCCATGACGGCCCATCGGCTCGACATCTGCCGCCCTGACGACTGGCATGTGCATCTGCGCGATGGAGCCGCGCTTGCCTCGGTGGCTGCCCACACCGCTCACCGATTCGCTCGTGCCATCGTGATGCCGAACCTCAAGCCCCCCGTGACGACGGTGGCACGAGCCAACGCCTACCGCGAACGGATTCTCGCCAGCCTGCCGCCCGACACGCGCTTCGAACCGTTGATGACGCTCTATCTCACCGAGGCCACGCCGGCGGAAGAAATCGGGCGCGCCAAGGCCAGCGGCACCGTGTTTGCCGTCAAGTACTATCCGGCCGGCGCCACCACCAACTCGCAGGAGGGCGTGCGTGACCTCGCCCGGGTGTACCACGTGCTCGAAGCGATGGAGCGGCATGACCTGCCGCTGCTGTTGCATGGCGAGGTGACCGACCCGGCGGTCGACATCTTCGACCGCGAGCGCGTTTTCATCGAGCGCCACCTGATACCGCTGCAAGCGAGGTTTCCCGGCCTGCGCATGGTGCTCGAACACATCACCACGCGCGACGCGGTCGAGTTCGTGCGTACCGGCCCGGCCAACCTGGCGGCGACGATCACGGCGCATCACCTGCTGATGAACCGCAATGCCCTGTTCCAAGGCGGCCTCAACCCGCATCACTACTGCCTGCCGATCCTGAAGCGCGAAACGCATCGCACAGCCCTGGTGCAGGCCGCCACCAGCGGGAATCCACGCTTTTTCCTCGGCACCGACAGCGCACCGCATCCGCGCCACGCTAAGGAATCGGCCTGCGGCTGCGCCGGCGTGTATACGGGGCACGCGGCCATCGAGCTGTATGCGGAGGCGTTCGAACAAGCCGGCAAACTCGACCGGCTCGAAGCTTTCGCCAGTTTCCACGGGCCAGACTTCTATCGCCTGCCGCGCAACAGCGAACGCGTGATCCTGGAAAAGCGCCCGTGGCACGTACCCGCAGACTTCGCCTTCGGCGACACTGTCTGTGTGCCGATGCGGGCCGGCAAGAGCGTGGCGTGGTCGCTGCCGGGCGCCGACGCCGTCTGAGCCCGGCCAGCACAAACGACAAAGGCCCGGTCGCCGGACCGGGCCTTTGTCGTTGCTTGAATCTGGTGCCGGAAATAGGAATCGAACCTACGACCTACGCATTACGAATGCGCCGCTCTACCAACTGAGCTATTCCGGCAAAGAGCCGGGGATTTTACGATGCGTGCCGTGGCGACGCAAGCACGGACGGTCGTCTCAGACGCTCGCCGAACCTGCGCCGCCGAGCAAACGCAACTCCTTGGGCAGGGCAAAGGTGATGTTTTCCCGCTCACCATCCAGCTCGCGTACCTCGCCGGCCCCCCATGACTGCAGGCGCGTGATCACGTCGCGGACCAGCTTGTCGGGCGCGGATGCGCCAGCGGTCAGGCCGATCCGGTTGACGCCATCGAGCCAGCTTCGCTCGATGTGTTCGGCACCGTCGATCAGGAACGAGCGCACGCCCTGCTTGGCCGCCAGTTCGCACAGGCGGTTGGAATTGGAGCTGTTGACCGAGCCGACCACCAGCATCAGGTCGACCGCGTCGGCAAGTCGACGCACCGCATCCTGGCGATTCTGCGTGGCGTAGCAGATATCGTCCTTGCGCGGGCCTTCGATGCCAGGGAACCTGGCGCGCAGCGCCTCGATGATCGCCTTGGTATCGTCCACCGACAACGTGGTCTGGGTGACATAGGACAACTTGTCGGGAGACTTGGGAGCAAGCCGCGCGACCGACGCCAGCGACTCGACCAGCAGGATCTCGCCCGGGTCGGCCGGATTCCACTGCCCCATGGTGCCTTCGACCTCGGGATGGCCGGCGTGACCGATCAGCACCACGCTGCGCCCGATCCGGCCCAGCCGCGCCACTTCCATGTGCACCTTGGTAACCAGCGGGCAGGTGGCGTCGAACACTTTCAGCTGTCGCTGGGCGGCTTCTCCACGTACCGCCCGCGACACCCCGTGCGCGCTGAAAATCACCGTGGCGCCATCCGGCACCTCGTGCAGCTCGTCGACAAAGACCGCGCCGTCGGCACGCAATTTTTCGACCACGTAGCGGTTGTGCACCACTTCATGCCGCACGTAGATCGGCGCACCGTAGGATTCCAGCGCACGCTCGACGATCGCGATGGCGCGATCGACGCCGGCACAAAAGCCGCGGGGGTTGGCAAGCAGGATGTCCAAGACGACCTCGATTCGGCATTCACGCAGCAGCCCGCTCGCGGGCTGCTGCAAGAAAGGTGATTATCGCACGCCGCCTCCGGGCTTGCCGGCAAACAGGCCGAACCCGATCAGCATCACGGCACCGACAGTGATGGCACTGTCGGCGAGGTTGAATACCGGGTAACTCCACTGGCGGAAGTACACTTGGATGAAGTCGGTGACCTGGGACGCGTGCAGGCGATCGATCAGGTTGCCGATGGCGCCGCCGATGATGAAAGCCAGCGGCAGGGCCGTACGCCAGTCGCGCCGCGGCGTACGCGCCAGCCACGCCACCAGCACCGCGCTGACCACCACCGCAAGCACCACGAAGAACCAGCGTTGCCAGCCGGCGCCGTCCGCCAGGAAACTGAAGGCCGCGCCGCGGTTGAACGCCAGTGTCCAGTTCAGGAACCCGGGGATGACCTCGTGCGGCACGCCCATCGGTTGCAACGCGTGCAGCGCCCACCATTTGCTGAGCTGGTCGAGTGCGATGACGGTGACGGACAGCCACAGCCAGACGATTGCATTGGGTTTGGAGCTCATGCGATGGGACACCTGCACAGCGATGGGAATCATGTCGACGTTCAAAACCAGCGCCGAACCTCGCCGGGGCCTTCGACATTGCCGATGCAACGACCGCACAGCTGGGGATGTCCGGCGTGGCTGCCCACATCCTCGCGTCGATGCCAGCAGCGCACGCATTTGGCCGCCTCGCTGACCGTGGCGGAAACCCAGGCCTCGGCACCATCCAGTTCCACCTTGGCCGCATCGTCGGGGCGTGGCGTCAGCGCGGCCAGCTCCAATTCCGAGGTGATGAAGAAGAAGCGCAGTTCGTCGGCACTCTCCGCATAACGTGCCCGCAATGCCGAATCGGCATGGACCACCAGCTTCGCCTCCAGCGCCGCGCCGATCTGCTCGGCCTTGCGCATGCCTTCGAGTACCCGCGATGCGGTTTCGCGGATGGCCAGCAGGTCGACCCAGTAACGGCGTTGCTCGGGCGAACCCTGGCACGCGACCAGACCGTCGTACCAGGTCTCGAACAGCACGCTCTCGCCGCGCGCACCGGGCATGGCCTGCCAGATTTCCTCGGCGGTGAAGCTCAGCACCGGTGCCAGCCAGCGCACCAGCGCTTCGGCGATACGGTACATCGCGCCCTGCGCGCTGCGCCGGCCATGGCTTTCGGTCGGCATGGTGTAGAGCCGGTCCTTGGTGATGTCCAGGTACAAGGCACCCAGCTCGTTGGTACAGAAGTTCTGGACACGCGCCACCACTTCCGGAAAGTCATAGCGCTCATAGGCTGCGACGACCGCCTGCTGCACATCGTGGGCCTGTTGTACCGCCCACTGGTCGAGCAACAGGCTGTCCTGCACCGGGAGCAGGTGGGTGGTCGGATCAAAGCCGTCCAGGTTGCCAAGCAGGAACTTCGCCGTATTGCGGATGCGCCGATAGGTGTCGGAGACGCGCTTGAGGATCTCGTCGGAAACCGACATCTCGTTGCGATAGTCCGCCGAAGCCACCCACAGCCGCAGCACGTCGGCGCCGAGGGTGTCCATCACCTTCTGCGGCGCCACCACGTTGCCCAGCGACTTGGACATCTTGCGGCCATGCGCATCCACCGCGAAGCCATGGGTGAGTACGTCGTCATAGGGCGCACGACCGTGGATCGCCGAGGAGGTCAACAAGGAGGACTGGAACCAGCCACGATGCTGATCGGAGCCTTCCAGGTACATCACCTTGTATGCCGATGCGTCACCCTGCTGCAGCTCCGGGCGCCGGCCGATCACGGCGTAGTGGGTCACGCCCGAATCGAACCAGACGTCCAGCACGTCGGTGACCTTCTCGTAGTCGTCGGCCTGGTCGCCGAGCAACTCGGCGGGATCCAGGCTGACCCACGCATCGATGCCACCTTGCTCCACCCTTTTCGCAACCTGCTCGAGCAGCGCGACGGAATCCGGATGCGGCTCCTGGGTGGCCTTGTGCACGAACAACGCAATCGGCACGCCCCAGGTGCGTTGGCGCGAGATGCACCAGTCCGGACGGCCTGCGACCATACCGGTGATGCGTTCCTCGCCCCAGCCCGGCACCCAGCGCACATCCTTGATCGCGGCCAGCGCCGTCTTGCGCAGGTCGGCCTGCTCCATCGAGATGAACCACTGCGGCGTGGTGCGGTAGATCACCGGGGTCTTGTGGCGCCAGCAGTTCGGGTAGCTGTGTTCGATCCGAGAGAAGGCCAGCAGCACGCCGCGCCGGCGCAGTACGTCGACCAGCGCATCGTTGGCCTTCCAGATATGCAGGTTGCCCAGCTCGACGTCGCCGGCCGCAGGCGTATCGGCGCGATAGGTGCCGCGCGGGCCAACGTAGTTGAGCAGGCCGATGCCGTACTGGTTGCCCACCACGAAGTCCTCGACACCATGATCGGGGGCGGTGTGTACGGCGCCGGTACCGTCCTCGGCGGAGACGTGGTCGCCCAGGATCACGGGTACTTCGCGCTCGTAGAAGGGATGGTGCAGGCGGGTGTTTTCCAGCGCCTGGCCGAGAGCATGCCCGAGCGCAGCCCTGCTCCCCTCTCCCGCCGGGAGAGGGGCCGGGGGAGAGGGATCGGTCGAGCCGACATGTACCGTCCCGCCCGCACCCTCATCCGCCCTGCGGGCACCTTCTCCCGGGGGGAGAAGGGAATAACGTGCGCGCACTTGCTCCACCAGCGCGCTGGCGACCACCAGCAGCACGCGACGATCGCCGCGCGCCGGGCCTTCGATCAGGGCGTATTCCAGATCCGGTCCCAGCGCCACGGCCTGGCTCTCCGGCAGGGTCCACGGCGTCGTGGTCCAGATCGGGATGGCGACGATGGCATCGCCCGCATCCACACCGAACTTTGCGGCCAACGCCTGGCCATCGACAGCATCGTAGGCCACGTCAACCGCCGGCGAGACCTTGTTGCCATACTCGATTTCCGCCTCGGCCAATGCAGAGGCACAATCGAAGCACCAATACACCGGCTTGGCGCCGCGTACCACGTGACCGTTGGCCACGATCCGCGCCAGCGCGCGCAGCATGTCGGCCTCGTAGCTGAAATCCATGGTGCGATACGGATTCTGCCAGTCACCGAGCACGCCCAGGCGTTTGAAACCGCTGCGTTGCGTATCGACCTGTTCGGCGGCGTATTCACGACATTTCTGGCGGAACTGGGCCGCATCGAGCTTGTCGCCCGGCTTGCCGAATTTCTTCTCCACCGCGATCTCGATCGGCAGGCCGTGGCAATCCCAGCCCGGCACGTACGGCGCACGATAGCCCGACAGCAACTTCGATTTGACCGTGATGTCCTTGAGGATCTTGTTGACGGCATGGCCGATATGGATGGCACCGTTCGCATACGGCGGACCGTCGTGCAGCACGAACACGCGATCGCGTCCGGCGGTTTTCTGCTGGATCTGCGCATAGCGATCCACCCGATCCCATTGCGCCAGCCACAGCGGCTCGCGCTTCGGCAAGTCGCCACGCATCGGGAATGTCGTCTGCGGCAGGTTGATCGTGCTTTTGTAATCGTGGGTCATTGCTGGTTGTCGTCACTTGAGCTGTTGCGCCCGCCACATGACATGAGGGCAGGCAAAGAGTGCAACGTTAAACGATACACGGGCGTACCGGAATAGCAGGGGTCTGTCGAGCCTTGCCCGGCCGGTCTGCAGATCCGCCTGTGCCGTGGCTATCCCCGCCGATTCCCGGTCCATGGGATCACGATGGACGGGCGAGCCGTCAGCAACCCGTCCTGGCGCGGTCGCCTTTTCGCTTTCGATCCCATAAGTCCGACCGGCTGCTAGGCTCCAGCCAGCCGTGGATTCATGCCCAGCACCTCACGTGCCATGCTCGAATCCAGCGCCATTTGCGCCTTGAGCGGTTCCAGTCCGTCGAATTTCTGTTCATCACGCAGTTTGGCCACGAACTCCACTGCCATGCGCTGGCCGTACAGGTCACCCTCGAAGTCGAACAGGTGGACTTCCAGCAATGGCCGGCTGGCCTGGTTCACGGTCGGACGCACGCCCAGGCTGGCCACGCCCGGCCAGCTGCATGCGCTCTCGCCCAGGCCCACGCGCACCGCAAAGATCCCCTGCACCGGGCTGACCCGTTTGTGCAGATGGATATTGGCGGTGGGATAACCCAGGGTGCGGCCGAGCTGGTTGCCGTACTGCACCTTGCCATCGATCACGAAGGGACGCCCGAGCAGCACCCCGGCTCCGGCAAACTCACCGGCCGCCAACAGTGCACGCACGCGGCTGGCCGACACCCGCGCCCCGTGCATCTGAACCTCCGGCATCGCACAGGCACGGAACCCCGACTCCGCGCCCATCCGGTCCAGCAACGCCACGTCACCGGCGCGCTTGTGGCCGAAACGGAAGTCGCCGCCGACCCAGACCTCACGCGCGGCCAGCCGCTCCACCAGCACGCGCCGCACGAAATCCTCAGCGGACATCAGCGTCAGCGCCCGGTTGAAGCGCAGCAGCAACGCGTGTTCCATGCCGGCGGCATCAAAACCGCGCAACTTGTCGCGCACGCTGGAAAGCCGTGGCAGGGGCTCCGGCGAGAAGAATGCGCGTGGCAACGGCTCGAAACTCACCACCACCGGGCTGCACTGCAGCGCCTGCGCCCGCCCGGTCACCTGGGCCAGCAAAGCCTGATGGCCGCGGTGCAGGCCATCGAACGCACCGACTGCGATCACGCTGCCGCGCGGCGCCAGGCAGGGCCCAGCGACATCCCTGGAGAGTCTCATCATCATGCGAGTATAACGGGCAAGCGGGTTGCCCAAGCAGCCCGCACACCCTCAACGCCCAAGCAGATCACGCAGCCGCAGGCCGCTGGCAAACAAGGTGGCGACATAGGTCAAGCCACCCGCCAGCACCAGCACCGCCAGATGCCAGACCCGGGTGAGGATCGGCACGCCTGTCCAGTCCGGCCACATCGAACGACCCAGGGCCAGCACCAGCACCATCGCGGCGCAAGCCAACGTCAGCCGCAACCAATGTCGTGCCCAGCCGGGCTGGCGCTGGTAGACCCCGGCCCGCTTCAGCCAGCGCCACAGCAGCAGAAAATTGACATAGCTCGACAGCGCACTGGCGATCGCCAGCCCCAGGTGCAGGCCCGGTACCTGGGCAATGCCCTGCAGCCAACTTTCCTGCCGCAGTTCAGGCGGGGCCCACAACTCGAACAGCAGCACGATGAACACCCCGTTGAAGGTCATGCTGGCAATCATCGCGATCACGCCCGCGCGCACCGGCGTCTTCGTATCCTGCCGCGCATAGAACGCCGGCAGCAACACCTTGACCAGCGCGTAGGCCGGCAGGCCGGAGCACAGCGCCAGAACCGACAACGTGGACATATGGGTGTCGAACGCCGTGAACCGGCCATGCTGGAACAGTGTAGCCACCAGCGGCTCGGCCAGCAGCAGCAACGCCAGCATGGCCGGCAGCGCGATGAGCCACGTGACGCGCAAGCCCCAATCCAGCGCCTGCGAAAACCCGGCGCGATCCGTGCTCACGTGATGACGCGACAGCGACGGCAGGATCACCGTGCCCAACGCCACCCCGAACACGCCCAGCGGCAATTCGAGGAAACGCGTCGACAGCGAGAACCAGCTTTGCGAGCCCGTCACCAGCAGCGACAGGATCACGGTATCGAGCAGCAGGTTCACCTGCATCACCGACGAACCGAACAGGGTCGGCACCATCAGCCGCAGGATCCGGCGCACTTGTGGATACCCCCAATCCCAGCGCGGCCACGCCAGCAGTCCGAGCTTGTACACCGCGGGCAGCAGGAACATCAGTTGCAGCACGCCCGCCAGCAGCACCGCCCAGCCCAAGGCCATGATCGGTACCTGCAGCCGGGGCGCCAGCCACAAGGCGCCGGCAATCATGCACAGGTTCAGGATGACCGGCGCCAGCGCCGGCAGTGCGAAGCGATGGAAGCTGTTCAGCGCGCCGGACGCCAGCGCGGTCAACGAAACGAACAGCAGGAACGGGAAAGTCAGCCGCAGCAGGTCGACCGTAAGATCGAACTTGTGCGGCTGAGTCAGCGCTCCCGGCCCGAACACGCCGGCCAGTTGCGGCGCAAAGATCAACCCCAGCGCGGTGACCAGCACAAGCACGGCGCCGAGGGTGCCCGAGACGCGCGACATCAGCTGCCGCAGATCCTCATGCGTGCCGGTTTCCTTGACCTCGGTGAACACCGGCACGAAGGCCGTGGAGAACGACCCCTCGGCAAACAGCCGGCGCATGAAATTCGGGATGCGAAACGCCACCCAGAACGCATCGGTGGCGCCGGTGGCGCCGAACACGATGTTGATCGACATATCCCGGACCAGCCCGAGCACCCGCGAAACCATAGTCATGCTGCTGAACGAAAGCAGCCCGCGGAACATGCTGGGAGACTTCATCTGGGGCTGGTTACCTTGGCTGCCGTTGATCGGCGACGGGGCATAGTTTGACAGTCGCCGCAGGCAGGAGGACAGCCCGTGATATGACAGAATGCCGACTGCACCGTTGCCGCCACGCGGCGTCCGCCGTGGAACGGCCCTCGATCACCCCTGGATGATTGACGCAACACCGAATCGATCGCATAATTGGCGTCTTTTTCCAACCACACACTGCATTCCGGAGTTCTACCTTGGCCAACATCAAGTCCGCGAAGAAGCGCGCGCGCCAGTCCGAACAGCGCCGCCAGCGCAACATCAGCGCACGCTCCATGGTCCGCACCGCCTTGAAGAAGGTCGTCAAGGCCATCGAGGCCAAGGACAAGGCGGCCGCCGTCGCCGCATTCACCGCCGCGCAGCCGGTCATGGACCGTTACGCCGCCCGCGGCCTGATCCACAAGAACAAGGCCGCCCGCCACAAGAGCCGCCTCAACGCGAAGATCCGCGAACTGGCCTGAGCCCGTTCGGCGGAGCGCGCAGAAAGAAAAGGCCGGCGCAAGCCGGCCTTTTTCGTGTCTGTCGTCCGTGACGCGGTCCAGCGAGCGGTTGCGGAGCAAAGGCGTCGACCTGCCGCACGCGGCAACCTCCACCGCGGCGCGCGGACGGCCTCATGCACGTGCTGAGGTAGTCGCGTCGAGCTAGATCGCGGGCGCAGGCTTGCCTGACTTGCCCGCCGCCGAATCGCGTCGCGACGCGCCGCCGGTCAGTCGCATACCAAGGATCAGGACAATCACGACGACGGCGTAGAAGACCATCTGGATCCCGGACGGCCGCGCATCGTAGCCAACCAGGATGTGCAGGATCTTGCCAAGCACCGACCCATCGGACAGCAGCCAGGAGCTGTTCCATATCTGACTGCCGAGTTCGGGCAGGAGATTGGCCTGGACCAGGTAGCGCGCTGCACTGGAGGCAAGCCCGGCGGCAAGCAACACCAGCATCCAGTTGGTTGCCGTGAAGAAGTAACGCAGCGGAATGCGCAACAGGCCGAAATACAGCAGAAAGCCGACCGTGGTACCGCCGGCCAGGCCCATGGCCAGGCCCTGGGCCAACCCGTCGGCGCCGCCCGCCACCATGCCGTACAGGAACAGCACGATCTCCGAGCCCTCGCGCAACACCGCCAGCGCCACCACGGCCAACAGCAGGGTCAGCGAACTGGCGCCAGTCTGCACGGCGCCACCGACCGCCTTCATGTGCTGCGCCAGTTCGCGGCCGTGACTGGACATCCAGATCACGTGCCAGCCAATCATCAGCACCGCGGCAAACAATACGCAGGCATTGAACAATTCCTGGCCGACACCACTGGCCGCCGAGGCAATCGCCCCGGCAAAGGTGGCCACCAGCACGGCACCGAATACGCCCAGGCCGATGCCGCCGCCGATGAACCAGCTGCGCCTGGCCACGCCACGTGTCGCTGCGGCAACCACGGTAACGATCAACGCCGCCTCGAGAACCTCACGAAAGACCAGTAGCGCGATACCCCACATGGACCTACTCCGCTATCAAGACGCCCTGGGCGGTATCCTGGTGGAAATCGCCGAAGAACTTGTACGTGCCCGCCTTCAACGGGCCGACGAACACGATGGTGCTGCTGTTGGGCATGACGATCTTCTCGCGGTTGAAGTCCATGCTTTCGAACTCCTCCGGCGTCGAATCCTTGTTCACGACCTTGATCTTGAACTTGGTGTCCGCCGGCACCCGCAACGTGGTCGGCTCAAAGCGGTGGTTCTCGATGGTCAAGGTATAGGTCGGCACATCGGCCGCCACGGCCGTCATCGACAGGGCGAACAAGGCTGCAATCAAAAGTCGTTTCATGGCGAAATCCGAATCATGGCAATAAATAGTAATGGTTCGCATTTGTGCCTACAAGTGCAACCATCCGGCGTGGTTCATCCGTGGTATCGCTTACTTGGCCGCAGGCTCGTAACGCAGATTGTCCAACAACCGGGTGCGCGGCCGCTGCATGATCAGGAAGGTGTTTCCGGCCATCTCATGACAGGCCGTGCACGCCGCCGACAACTCGTCGTAGGCCTCGGCGAAGGCGGCCTTGTCCTGCTTGGCCAGGGCTGCCTGCACGCCCTTGATGGCGGGATTCATGACCGCTGGCATCACCTCGGACAGTTTCTCCGGCTGCAATTCCGACGCATCGCCGTTGGTCTGCTCGATGCCGCGCAAGGCCTCGCCCAGTTCACCCACCATGAAATAGGCCAGGTTCCAGTTGCCTGACTCCCCTGCCCACCACAGGCGATCGTGGCGAATCTGCAACTCCAGCATCTGCCGGCCCAACTCCGGCGCCGGGTGTTGCTGCTGCAACTGCGCGACCTGGGCTTTCAACGTAGCCACCTCGTCCATCAACGCGGCGTGCTGGCTGGTCGCCGACGAGGGCGAAGACGATTGCGCGGCCACCGCAAAGGCGGCCCCGGTAACGGCCGCAGCGGCCACCCCGGCAATGGCGAGTAACTCGATCAGGCGGCGCGACATGACTGGCTCCAATTGAGAACGATTCCCATCCCTGTATCATCGCCGCTTTTGTGGACATGACGCAAGCACTCGTTCAACGGATCTCGGCCGCCTGATTCCCCGCCACCGGACGCCACCATGATGGACACCACCATTATGATGGTGCGCTGACCGTGACATCGAGCCCTCCCCATGTACGAACCCATTCTCACCGCGCGCCGCGGTACCGTCGCCGAAATCACGTTGAACCGGCCGCAGGTCCACAACGCGTTCGACGATGCCCTGATCGCCGCACTTACCGAGGCTCTGGTCAGCGCCGATACCGACCCGGGTGTGCGCTCGGTGGTGCTCTCCGGCAGCGGCAGCTGCTTCTCTGCCGGGGCGGATCTGAACTGGATGCGCGGCATGGCCGATGCCGGCGAACAGGAAAACCGCGACGACTCGCTGCGCCTGGCGCGACTGATGCGCACCTTGCAGTTCCTGTCCAAGCCCACCATCGCGCGGGTCAACGGTGCAGCCTACGGCGGCGGCGTGGGCCTGATCGCCTGCTGCGACATCGCGTTCGGTGTCGACACCGCCAAGTTCGCCCTGTCCGAGGTGAAGCTGGGCCTGGTGCCGGCGGTGATCTCTCCCTACGTGATCGCGGCGATCGGCTTGCGCCAGGCGCGTCGGCTGTTTCTCAGCGGCGAGGTATTCGATGCTGCCACCGCCGCACGAATCGGCCTGTTGCACAGCGCATTGCCGGCTGCCGGACTGGACGAAGCCATCGAGCGCCAACTGCACTGGCTGGCCAAGGCCGGCCCCCTGGCCCAGCGCGAGGCAAAACAACTGGCGCTGCGCATCGGCGGCACCGACATCGAACAGGCCGAGCGCCTCGACATCGCCAACGCGGAACTGATTGCCCGCCTGCGCGTGTCGCCAGAAGGCCAGCACGGCCTCGCTGCGTTCCTCGACAGACGCGCACCGGCCTGGGTCGCAGGGAGCGAATAACGTGGACATGTATCCCGATCTGTTAGTTTTAACCGGTTCGTATCGGCACGAACGGTTTCAAGGACTTCCATGTTCGAACGCGTACTGATAGCCAACCGCGGCGAGATCGCCTGCCGCGTGATCCGCACCTGCCGCCGCCTCGGCATCCACACCATCGCGGTGTACTCCGAAGCCGACCGCGACGCACAACATGTACGGCTGGCCGACGAGGCCAGACCGATCGGCGGCCCGCGCCCGGTCGATTCCTACCTGCGCGGCGAGGCGATCCTCGACGTGGCAAGAAAAACGCGTGCCCAGGCGATTCATCCCGGCTACGGCTTCCTCGCCGAAAATACCGGCTTTGCCCGCGCCTGCACCGACGCCGGCATCGTCTTCATCGGACCGAAGCCGGAAAGCATCGAGGCGATGGGCTCCAAGGCGGAAGCCAAGGCGCTGATGGAAAAGCACGCGGTGCCGCTGGTACCGGGCTATCACGGTGAAAACCAGGATGCCGGCTTCCTGGCCGATCAGGCCGGCAAGACCGGCTTCCCGCTGATGATCAAGGCGGCGGCCGGTGGTGGCGGCAAGGGCATGCGCATCGTGCGCGATGCCGACGGATTTGCCGAAGCGCTGGCTTCGGCACAACGCGAGGCGGTCAGTTCCTTCGGCGACGCGCGGATGATCCTGGAACGCTACGTCGAGCACCCCCGTCACATCGAATTCCAGATCTTCGGCGACACCCAGGGCCACGTGATCCACCTCAACGAGCGCGAATGCTCCTCGCAGCGGCGCTATCAGAAAGTGCTGGAGGAAACTCCCTCGCCGTTCCTCGACGATGCCCGCCGCAAGGCGATGGGCGATGCAGCCGTGGCCGCGGCCAGGGCGGTGGATTACGTGGGCGCCGGGACCGTCGAGTTCATCGTGGCGCAGGATGGAGAGTTCTTCTTCATGGAGATGAACACGCGCCTGCAAGTGGAACACCCGGTCACCGAAATGACCTTGGGCCTGGATCTGGTCGAGTGGCAACTGCGGGTCGCTGCCGGCCAGTCGTTGCCGCTGCGCCAGGACCAGGTGCTCGCGCAAGGCCATGCGATCGAAGTGCGCCTGTATGCCGAAGACCCGGACCAGAACTTCCTGCCCGGCTCCGGCAGACTGCAGACCCTGCGCCTGCCCGACCCCTCGGAGCACGTGCGTGTCGACGCCGGCGTGGTCGAGGGCGACACCGTCACCATTTTCTACGACCCGATGATCGCCAAGCTGATCGTGTGGGACGCGAACCGGGTGCAGGCCCTGCAACGCCTGCGCGAAGCGCTGGCGGCAAGCGAGATCGTCGGCCCGAAATCGAACATCGGCTTCCTCGAACGGCTGGTACGGCACCCGGTGGTGGTCGAAGGGCGCATCGATACCGGCTACCTGGACCGGCACCTCGACGAATTCCTGGTCGGCGATGCGCCGCCGACCGACGACGTGTTGTTTGCTGCAACCACCGCGGTGCTGCTGCACGACGAATTCCACGTCGTCGGCCATCCGTCCGATCCACACTCGCCGTGGGCCCGCGCCGACGCCTGGCGCATCGGCCATGCCGGCAAGCGCATCGTGGCGCTGACCTGGCGCGAGCAGCGCTTCGAGATCGAGGCGCGTGGCCACGCCGGCAACTATCGGCTGCGCCACGGCGAAGCCGCATGCGACGTTGCCGGCGCAAAACGGCACGACGACAGCCTGAGTGCCCGTTTCGACGGTGAAGCGCGCCGCGTGCCGCTGCGTACCGATGCCACCCACGTGTTGCTGCACGATGCCCACGGCCAGCGCTACAGCCTTGCCCGCGCCGCCGCATTCGCATGGGAGACCAGCGATGCCGCCGGCGGCAACCAGTTGATCGCGCCGATGCCCGGCCGCATCGTGCTGGTCAAGGCCACGACCGGCGACCACGTCGAACAGGGCCAGGAGCTGCTGGTGATGGAAGCGATGAAGATGGAACTTGCCTTGAAGGCGCCCCGCGCGTGCACCATCGAAAGCATGAGCGCCACGCAAGGCGAATTTGTCGAGGCGGATGCCGTACTGGTCCGTTTCGCCGAATGAACCTGCACGAACGCACTTCGTGCGTGATGCTCTTGGTTGCGTGACGAAAAAGCATCGCGCACGACCGAAGCAAGTCCCTTGTGGACAGGGTGCGCTCCTGCACGAAAGCCCGATACCGGAGAATTGCGATGACCCCGTCCACCCACGTCCGGATCGTCGAAGTCGGTGCCCGCGACGGCCTGCAGAACGAGAAGACACGGCTGCCTGCCGAGGTGAAGATCGCGCTGATCGACCGTCTGTCCGCCACCGGCCTCAAGACGATCGAGGCGACCAGCTTCGTCAGCCCCAAGTGGGTGCCGCAACTGGCCGATGCGGCCGAGGTATACCTCGGCATCCGCAAGCTGCCGGGCGTGAGCTATCCGGTGCTGGTGCCGAACCTCGAAGGATATGCGCGCGCGCGCGCAGTCGGCGCGACCGACATTGCCGTATTCACCGCGGCCTCCGAAGCTTTCAATCGCAAGAACATCAACGCCTCGATCGACGAGTCGATCGGGCGCTTCATCCCGGTGATCGAGCAGGCCAAGGCCGACGGCGTGCGCGTACGCGGCTATGTCTCCACCGTGCTGGGCTGCCCGTATCAGGGCGAGGTGCCGGTCAGCGACGTCGTGCACGTTGCCGGGCGTCTGCATGAACTGGGCTGCTACGAGGTGTCGCTGGGCGACACCATCGGCGTCGGCACGCCGGCCAAGGCGCGGGCGATGCTGCACGCGGTGGCGCGGGAAGTGCCGATGGATGCGCTGGCGGTACATTTCCACGACACCTACGGCCAGGCGCTGGCCAACATCCTGGCCTGCCTGGAAGAAGGTGTGCGCGTGGTCGACAGCGCCGTCTCCGGTACCGGCGGCTGTCCATACGCCAAGGGTGCCACCGGCAATGTCGCCAGCGAGGATGTGACCTACATGCTGCACGGGCTGGGCATGGAAACCGGCGTGGACCTGGACCTGCTGATTGCCACCGGCGCATGGCTGGCTGCGCAGTTGCACAAGGAAACCGCCAGCCGGGTCACCCGCGCGCGCACTGCCGCCTGATCGAATCCGGCTGCATCGCAACGTCGGCCTGCCGAAAGTCACTGGCGTGCCGGTCGCGGGATGGAATAATCAGGCAACCTGCCCCATCGAGGCCTGCTCAACCCATGTCATCCAACTTCCTGATCCGCCCTGCCGAACCTCGCGACAACGAAGCCATCGCCGCGGTCATCCGCACCGTGATGCCCGAATTCGGTGCCGACGGCCCGGGCTTCGCCATCCACGACAGCGAAGTGGACACGATGTACGACGCCTATGCACGCCCCCGTTGCAGCTACTTCGTGGTCGAGCGCGATGGCGTGGTGCTGGGCGGAAGCGGCATCGCCCCGCTGGAAGGCGGCGAAGAGGACGTGTGCGAGTTGCGCAAGATGTATTTCCTGCCCCCCGCACGCGGTATCGGCGCGGGCGCGGCGATGATGCAGCGCTGCCTCGACGCAGCCCGCACCCACGGCTACAAGCGCTGCTACCTGGAAACCCTGACCGGCATGGACGCCGCGCAGGCGCTCTACCAACGCAGCGGCTTCACCCCATTGTGCGCGCCGATGGGCGGCACCGGCCATTTCAGCTGCGACCGATTCTTCATCCGCGACCTGTGAGGCGGCACCACGCTCGGGACCGTCCTGCCCGGCACCACGGCAACGAAAACGGCATGCCCGCGCCTTGCCACGCTTGTCATCATGTCGCACACACCGGTCGTGGTCGTGGCCCTTGCGCTGACCATCGTCCTTGGCCAGCACTGCGCCCGCCGGCAACCGCCCGCTACGCCGGTCAGCTAACATGACGGTCTTTGTGCACCGACTTCCAAGGATTCTCCATGCAACTCAACCAGGTCAAGGCGATCATCACCGGCGGCGCCTCCGGTCTCGGCCACGCGGTGGCGCAGCATTTCGTCGCCCACGGCGGCCAGGTTGCCCTGTTCGATGTCAACGAGGACAAGGGCCAGGCCGCGGCGAAGGAACTGGGCGATGCGGCGCGATTCCTGCGCACCGACGTCACCTCCGAAGAGGGCGTGGCCACCAACGTTGCCGCCGCACACCACGCCATGGGCGGCCTCAACGTGGTGGTCAACTGCGCCGGCATCCTGGGCGCCGGCCGGGTGTTGGGCAAGCAAGGTCCGATGCCGCTGGCCAATTTCTCCGGTACCGTGATGGTCAACCTGGTCGGCAGCTTCAACGTGGCCAAGGCCGGCGCCGCGCTGATGCAGAACAACGAAGCAGGCGAGGACGGCGAGCGCGGCGTGATCATCAATACCGCCAGCGTGGCCGCCTACGAGGGCCAGATCGGCCAGGCCGCGTACTCGGCGTCCAAGGGCGGCGTGGTCGGCATGACCTTGCCGATGGCGCGCGAACTGGCGCGCTTCGGCATCCGCGTGGCCACCATCGCCCCGGGCATCTTCTGGACGCCGATGGTCGACGGCATGCCCGAAGCGGTGCAGCAATCCCTGGCCGCCTCGATTCCGTTCCCCTCGCGGCTGGGCGAGCCCAACGAATACGCCGGCACCGTCGCCTTCATCCTGGGCAACCGCTATATCAATGGCGAAACGATCCGGCTCGACGGCGCGGTACGGTTGGCGGCAAAGTAGCTGCTCGGGAATCGGGAATAGGAAAAACCGGCTCCCACAATCATTCCACCCTCGCCGCACCCCGTACTCCCCATTCCCTATTCCCCATTCCCGGCCCCACACCCATGAAAGCTTCCGACATCAAGAAAGGCACCGTGGTCGAACACGACGGCACCGTCTATCAGGTGCGCGACATCGAACGCAGCTCGCCCACCGCGCGTGGCGGCAATGTCACCTTCCGCTTCACCATGTATTCGATCCCCGGTGGTCGCAAGTACGACCTCAGCCTGCGCGCCGACGACGACCTGCGCGAGATGGACCTGGTACGGCGTGCGGCGAATTTCTCATACATGGATGGCGACGCCTTCGTGTTCATGGATGCCGAGGATTACACCCAGTACCTGCTGCCGCCCGAATTGGTCGGCGACAATGTCGGTTACGTCGTGGAAGAGCTGGAGGGCTACTACGTGCAACTGATCGACGATGCGCCGGTCGGCCTGCAGGTGCCCAGCAGCGTGGTGCTGACCGTGGTCGACACCGCGCCGGAGATGAAGGGCTCCAGTGCCACCAAGCGCAACAAACCGGCCAAGCTCAACACCGGCATCGAAATACAGGTGCCCGAGTACATCGGCAACGACGAGAAAGTGTGGGTGAACACGCTCACCGGAGAATTCGCCGGCAGGGCCTGAAAACAGAGGCAGTCAGAGCGGAGTGAGAACGGCGGGCCAGGTGGGCGGCCGGCGATTTTTGTCATACTCGCTGCTTGCTCCTTTTGGCCCATTCACCTCCTATGTCCTCCCACAGCTATTCGCTGCGCGCCCATGCGATCGAGAGCCTGACTCGGGTCAAGCGGCCGAACGTGCCGTGGCAGGTGGTCGTGCGCAACACCGCGGCCGTGGTGCTGCCGCTGGCCGTGGGCCTGGCCACGGGCCATCCGAAGATCGGCCTGGCCGTGGGCACCGGTGCGTTGATCACGATGTTCTCCGACCAGCCCGGACCGTACCGGCAACGCCTGCGGCAGTTGCTGCTGAATGCGCTGGCCGCGGGCCTGGCGTCCCTGGTGGGTTTCACGATCGGTGGCCAGTGGCTGCCGCTGCTGCCGGTCACGGCAGCCTTCGGCTTTTTCGGTGGCCTGCTGGTGGTGTTCGGCCCCGACACAGCACGCGCGGGCATGACCAGCATGATCCTGCTGGTAATCACCGCCGCAACCCCCACCTCGCCGACCGCGGCACTGGGCGGGGCCGCCCTGATCTTCAGCGGCGGCTTGCTGCTGGCCGCCTTCTCGCTGGCCGCCTGGCCGCTGCAGCGCTACTGGCCCGAGCGCCACGCGCTGGTCGAGGTCTACCGGGGACTGGCGGATTTGGCGCGGGAGTCCCGTCACGAGGAAACCGACGTGCCCGCGCTGAGCGAAGCGATGACCAACCTGCAGCAAACTTTGCTGGGTCGGCACCGGGCACACGGCCGGGCGATGGAGGCTTTCGGGGTGCTGCTGGAACTGGCCGAACGCATCCGCCTTGAGCTCACCGCGCTGGCCGAACTGCATGCGGACCCGGCCATCCACGCCGACTTCAGGCACGCGGCAGCCGGGATCCTGGCAGCGATTGCCGATGCGCTGGAGCACGGCGATTCCCCTGCCCAGGCCGCCGCGCTGCTGAAGGACTTGTGCGCCCGCGAGCCCGCCTTGCGCGAGGATGACCATCGTGCGAGTGGTCTCACCAGCCACCTGCACGCCTTGATCGGCGAGCTTGCCGCCGCAGTACGCAACGCCGACTGGGCCGGCAGCCGCGGCGAGTTGCGCGCCAGTGCCGCAGAGACCCGCTTGCCGTCGGCCCTGCGCAGCACGGCCATCTGGGCCACGCTGCGCGCCAGTCTTACGCCGCGCTCGGTGGCGTTCCGTCACGCGGTACGGATGGCCGTCGCGCTCAGTGCCACGCTGGCGCTGTCGCGCCTGCTGGGTCTGCCGCATGGCTATTGGCTGCCAATGACCGCGGCGATCGTGTTGCGCGCCGACTTCGCGGCTACCTTCAATTTCGGCCTGCTGCGGGTGCTCGGCACCGTGCTCGGCCTGGTTGTCACCACCTTGCTGCTGTACATCTCGCCGGAGCAGCCATGGGCACATCTTGCCCTGATGGCCGCGTTGTGCATGGCGTTCCGCTACCTGGCCGGCGCGCATTACGGGATTGCCGTGGCGGCGCTGACCGGCACCGTGGTGATCCTGCTCTCGTTCGATGGTGTCGCCTCCGACGTCGCTGTCATCGACCGGGTGATCAATACGGCGCTGGGTTCGGGCATCGCCCTGCTCGCCTATATCGCCTGGCCGACGTGGGAGCGCAGCCATGCGCGCGCGGCGCTGGCGACGATGCTCGACGCCTACGTCGACTACCTGCGCGCGCTGGCCGACCCGGCCGCCGGTACGCGCAGCGAAATCCGTACGGCGGCACGCACCGCGCGCATCAACGCGCAGGCGTCGATCGAACGCATGCGCAGCGAGCCGGCCACGCCGCCGCAATTGCTCGCGCTTGCGCGCAAGCTGCTGGCCAACGGCAATCGGCTGGCACGTACCGCCATGACCATGGAAGCGATGCTCGACGACCTCACCACGCTACCTGTGCAAACCGGGTTCCAGGCCCTCGTGCGGGAGTCTGCGGATGCGTTGCAGACGATCTCGACGGCGCTGCGTACCCGCCGGTCGACGCCGGCCCTGCCCGACCTGCGGGAACTGCAGCGCACCCTGGTCAGCCGCATGCCGGGTTCGCCAGATGCACCAACGACCGAATTGCTGGCACGGATCACCGATCGCCTGGTCGACAACGTGGACACGCTGGCCCACATCGTCAACCGAAGCCAGCCCGAGCCGGCCGCCGTGGCCGACGCCTTGCCAGCCTGAGCGGCGCGGCGACACAGAAGGTTTTACACTGCACGGATGCTCAAGATCGATACCCACGCCCACATTTTGCCCCGCGACTGGCCGAATCTCGCGGCCAAGTACGGCGACAACCGCTTCCCGGTGATGACCCACACCGATGGCCGGCACCGCATCTACAAGGACAGCAGGTTCTTCCGCGAAGTGTGGGATTCGGCCTTCGACCCGCAGACGCGGATCGACGACTACGCCCGCTTTGGCGTCAACGTGCAGGTGATCTCCACCGTGCCGGTGCTGTTCTCGTACTGGGCGCCGGGACACCAGGCGCTGGAGCTGCATCGTCACTTGAACGAGCACATGGCCGGGATGTGCCGCGACTACCCACGCCATTACGCGGGCATCGGCACGGTACCGTTGCAGGCACCCGAACTGGCCATCCGTGAACTGGAGCGCTGCATCGACGAGTTGGGCCTGCAGGGCGTGCAGATCGGCTCGCACTGCGGCGACTGGAACTTGGACGCGCCCGAGTTGTTTCCGTTTTTCGAAGCCGCCGCCGACCTCGGCGCGGCGGTCCTGGTGCACCCGTGGGACATGATGGGCATGGCCAGCATGCCCAAGTACTGGATGCCGTGGCTGGTCGGCATGCCGGCCGAGCAGTCGCGCGCGGCCTGCTGCCTGGCCTTCGGCGGCGTCATGGAACGGTTGCCGAAGCTGCGCGTGATGCTGGCCCACGGCGGCGGCAGCTTCCCGTTCACGATCGGCCGCATCGAGCACGGCTTCAGGATGCGGCCGGACCTGGTCGCCACCGACAACCCGCGCAACCCGCGCGAGTACCTCAAGCGCTTCTACTTCGACTCCTGCGTCCACGATGACGACGCGCTGCACTACCTGCTGGATGTGACCGGCGTCGAACAGGTCATGCTCGGCACCGACTATCCTTTCCCGCTGGGGGAGCAGGAACCCGGCAGCGGCATCGAGGCACTGGGCCTGGATGAGGCCAGCCGTGCCCGCTTGTTCCACGGTACTGCACTGGAATGGCTGGGCCTGCCCAGGCATCGCTTCGCCCCCGACCCTTCTGCACTGGAGCCCGCATGAACGCCCTACGCAAGACCGCCCTCGCGATCGCACTCGTCGCCGTCATGCTGGTCGGTGCCGTGCACGCAGCCGAAGTCAGCATGGCCGGCGGCAACGTCACCTTCGACGTCCCGGACACCTGGTTGGCGATCATGCAGACCGAGGGCGACCCGGAAGCCCAGGTGTTCCAGGTGCCCGACCCCTCGCCAACCGGGAAAAACAGCCTTGCGCGCGTCACCGTGACCGTGAAGCAGGTGTCGGACATCAGCAGCTTCCAGCAGTTCATGGCCGAAGCGACCGCCAAGGCCATGGGTCTGCCCGGCTACCGAGCCGACGGGGAGCCGCCCGCCCCGAACAGCAATCTCTACACGGCGCTGGAAAACGGTATCCAGTTCAGCTACACCGAGCACTACTGGTTCAAGCAAGGCCGCGCAATCCAGCTGCGCTGCATGCGGCCCAGCAAGAGCCAGGCCGGCACCGCATGGCAGGCCGGGTTCGACAGGGGCTGCGCCGCGCTCGCCGCGCAATTGAAATAGCAATCCCGCCATCTGCAGGAGCGCCCTGTGCGCGAACGGCAGGCGCAGCCCGCCTGGCATAACCCACGAGAGCGTCGCGCAAAGAGCATCGCGCACGACCGAAGGAAGTCCCTTGTGGACAGGGTGCGCTCCTACACAAATGCTTCAGGGAAAGACCATGTCCGAGTACCAAGCCACCCACGCCTGGGCCAACGCCCGGGATGCCGCCGACCCGCTGCGCGCGTTCCGCGACGAATTCCTGATCCCGCCGCATGAGGGCCGCGACAGCGTCTATTTCTGCGGCAACTCGCTGGGCCTGCAGCCGCGCGCAGTGCGCGAGGCGGTCAATGCGGAACTGGACTACTGGGGCGAGCTCGGCGTGGAAGGCCACTTCAGGGGCCGCCTGCCGTGGATGGACTACCACGAATTCGTGCGCGACGACCTGGCCACCGTGGTCGGCGCGCTGCCCACTGAAGTGGTGGCGATGAACACCCTGGGCGTGAACCTGCACCTGATGATGGTGAGCTTCTACCGGCCCACCGCCGAACGCCCGGCCATCCTGATCGAGTCCGGCGCCTTCCCCACCGATCGCTACGCCGTCGAATCGCAGGTCCGCTTCCACGGCTTCGATCCGGCCACGGCACTGCTCGAACTACAAACAGACGAACCGAACGGCACCCTCTCGATCGCAGCGATCGAGCGGGCGCTGGCCGAACACGGTTCACGCATCGCGCTGGTGATGCTGCCGGGCGTGCAATATCGCACCGGTGAGGCATTCGACCTCAAGGCGATCACCACGCTCGCGCACAAGCACGGTTGCATGGCCGGCTTCGACCTTGCCCATGCCGTCGGCAACCTGCCGCTGCAGTTGCACGACAGCGGTGCCGATTTCGCGGTCTGGTGCAGCTACAAGTATCTCAACGGCGGCCCCGGCGCCGTCGGCGGCGCCTTCGTGCACCAGCGCCACGCCTCGGCCATGTTGCCGCGGTTTGCCGGCTGGTGGGGCCACGACAAGAACACGCGTTTCCAGATGCCCCCGGAATTCCGGCCCACGCCTGGTGCCGATGGCTGGCAGTTGTCCAACCCGCCGATCCTGGCGCTGGCGCCGCTGCGCGTCTCGCTGGAGGTTTTTCGTCGCGCCGGCATGGGTGCGCTGCGCGAAAAATCCGTGCAGCTCACCGGCTACCTGGAACACCTGGTGCAAACGGAACTGGCCGACGTGCTGCAGGTGGCAACCCCATCCGAACCCGCGCGGCGTGGTGCCCAGCTGTCGATCCGGGTCATCGAGGGTCGCGAACGCGGCCGCGCCCTGTTCGAGTATCTGTTGGCCCACGGCATCATCGGTGACTGGCGCGAACCCGACGTGATCCGCATCTCGCCGGCCCCGCTGTACAACCGGTTTGCCGACTGCCTGGCGTTCGCCGAGGCAGTGCGGGCATGGCGTCGCGACGGCTGACCGGACGCATCGATTTTGCCCGCTTCGGTCGTAGGGCCTTGCGATCACCATGCGGGCACACGGCAGCAACCAATCATCCTTTGAAGCCCATTTTCCGTGGATACCCGCGCGACGCGCATTCGTGGCGCGGATGACCCGTACTGCCTGGAAGCCGAGCTGCCGGCAGCACTGCAGGCGTTTGGCGAGGGGCGCCGGCCTCTTGAACTTGCTCCCGGCGCAGGCCACGGACTATCCTGCTGTCAGGGGCGTTCGAACCGTAACGACATGGTCTGGCCAGCGGGGAGATGGACCTTGGCAAACCCATTGCGCGTCGTCGTTTTCGAAGACGATTTCCTGCTTGCTGAAGCCTTGGCCGATGCGCTGACCCGACTCGGCTGCGACCTCATTCACTGCTGCGGCAGCTTCCGCGAGGCAATGCGGGTGATCGACAAGGCAGATTTCGACCTGGCCATCGTGGACCTGGATCTGCAGGGCTTCGACGCCTCCCCCATCCTGGATCGGCTCGCCGATTGCAATATCTCCGTTCTGTTGGCGACGGCCTCCAACGAGGAGTTTGTGCCCGAACGCTTCGCGCAAACGCCCCGGTTGACGAAGCCTTACGACCACCAGCAGTTGAAGAAAGCCATCGAGCAGTTGCAGATGTCCGGATCGTTCCGGACTGCCTGAGCCAGGCTTAGCGACCCACGCCGCAAGCGCCGTGATCCGCCGCCGCCAGCGTGGGGAACGTCGGCGGTACGAACCGAAGCATTGCGCGTCGGAGTGGCAGAGGCCGGCGGCCCGCCCCCGACCCCGATCTGCCCCGGGTCGGGTTCCGGTGTCGCCACCTCGCCCGATCCAAGCGCCCGCCGGCTTCCACGATGCATGCGGCTTTCATGGGCGCCTCGCGACTACTGCTCCGTTTCCCGGAAATCCAGGTCGAAATACTCGCCCGCCAGTCGCTGGTCACTCTCACGCGCCAGCTCGGCCTTGCGCAGATCCACACGACGGATCTTGCCGGAGACGGTCTTGGGCAGGTCGACGAACTCCAGCCGCCGGATGCGTTTGTACGGTGCCAGTCGCCCGCGTGCGAACAGCAGGATCTCGCCCGCCAGCTCGGCGCTGGGCTCGCACCCGGACACCAGGCTCACGAACGCCTTGGGCACCGACAGGCGTAGCGGGTCGGGACTGGGAACGATGGCAGCCTCGGCCACGGCCGGGTGTTCGATCAGGATGCTTTCCAGCTCGAATGGGCTGATCCGGTAATCGGAGCACTTGAACACGTCATCGGCGCGGCCGATGTAGGTAATGTTGCCATCGGCATCCCGCGCCGCCACGTCGCCGGTGCGGTAGTAGCCGTCCGCACCGATGTGCCGCGAGCGGCCGGCGTCGTCCGCATAACCGCTCATCAGCCCCAACGGCCGCGGCTCCGGCGCCAGGGCAACCTCACCTTCGTCGGCCGGATTGCCGTCGACATCCAGCAGCTCGATCCGGAAACCGGGTGACGGCCGCCCCATGGAACCGGGGACAACTTCCTGCCCCGGCGAATTGCAGGCGATCGCCGTGGTTTCGGTCTGGCCGTAGCCGTCGCGGATGGTCAGCCCCCACGCCTTGCGTACCTGGCCGATGACTTCGCTGTTGAGCGGCTCACCGGCACTGCACAGCTCGCGCAGGCTCATCTTGAACCGGGCCAGATCCTGCTGGATCAGGATCCGCCACACTGTCGGCGGCGCGCACATGGTGGTCACGGCGTACTTTTCCAGCGCGCCGAGCAAACCGACGGCATCGAAGCGCGCACTGTTGTAGATGAAGATGGTGGCCGCCGCGTTCCACGGCGCAAACAGGCAGCTCCATGCATGCTTGGCCCAGCCGGGCTGGCTGACATTGAGATGGATATCGCCCGGCTGGATGCCGATCCAGTACATCGTCGACAGGTGGCCTACCGGATAGCTCTGGTGGGAATGCATGACCAGCTTGGGCCGCGACGTGGTGCCCGAAGTGAAGTACAGCAAGAGCGGATCTTCGGCATGGGTGATGCCATCCGCAGTGAAATCGCGCGACTGCCGATAGGCCTGCGCATACTCGTGCCAACCGCGCGGTGCCGTGCCGACCGCAATGCGGGTGAAGTCGAGACCGACTTGCTCGAAGCCGTCACATTGATCGGCCGCGGCGATCACGTGCCTGACTTCGCCGCGCCGCATGCGGTCGCGCAGGTCGTCACCGCCGGCCAGCATCGTGGTCGGCACCACCACCGCGCCCAGCTTCATCGCCGCCAGGGTCGCCTCCCACAGCGGCGCCACGTTGCCGAGCATCAGCAGGATACGATCGCCCCGCCGCACGCCAAGCCCGCGCAGAAAGTTGGCCGCCTGGTTGGAGCGCGCCGCCAATTCCGCGAAGCTCAGGCGCACCTCCCCGCCATCCTCGTCGACCAGCCACAAGGCCGTGCGCTCGGCGTGCCCGCCACGAGCGAGCCCGTCGAAATAATCCAGTGCCCAGTTGAACTGGTCCAACTCGGGCCAGCGGAAATCGCGGTAGGCCGTATCACGGTCGCTGCGGTGCGCCAGCAGAAAATCCCGCGCGGCGACAAATCGTTGCAATCCCGTTTCCGATGCCATCACCAAACCTCCCGATACAGGCGCCGATCCAATCGGCGCATTCCGACGCCGGTGCGCGGGGTGCCCAGGCCAGCGGTGGCTGTCCCCCTTGGTTGCGTCACGCACGTTCAACATAGTTCGACGCACGTACATCCGGCGTGAGAACCATCCCTCATGTCCAAGCCGAAGCGGGTCAGGGACGAAACCCGGCTGTGAGAAACTCCTCGCTCGTCGGTGATCCTGGAAGTCCCGTTACGGGCGAGAGAGACCGGGAAGGGTTCAGGCGGAGCGGACCGTGACCGCACTCCACATCGCCGTTCCACGCTTCGCCCGAACCCTCATCCGGCGCTTCGCGCCACCTTCTCCCGGAGGGAGAAGGACCATGTCGGGCTGACCTTGCCCCTTGCCTCGTGGCGCTCAGGACGTCGCGCCCACCGCGGCAAGTACGAGGCCGACGATGGCACTGCCGCCGATGAACACGAGCAGCGCGCGATAGGCATGAATCGGCCAGCCTGCGCATGAGCCGCGCGTTGCATACCCGAACATCGCCAGCGCCACCGCGAACAGCAAGGTTCCTGACTGCAGCAGCACACTGCACGTCCACAAGGTCCCGCCGATGACGCCAGCGCTGCCGAGATTGAACATCAGCCATTCAACGGCCCGCACGGACACGCTCGCCTGACGTGTCGCCAGCAGCGCCTGGCCAACACCCAGCACCGCCTGCGTCACCCCCACCACCAATACCAGGTAGGCCACCGCCCACATCAACTTGCGGCTGGGTGCGTGCGCCATCGCGGCGGCAACCACCCCGCCGCCCACGATCGCCAGGGCGGAAACAACCAGGAATGGCACCGCCGAAGGGACGCGCTCACACCAGGCAGGGCGTGCCGGCGCACTCATGCCGCAGCGGGCCCATCACCATGGCGACTCCGGATCATGACGCCGATGTTGTCGTGCCAGCACCGCGCGGCGACTTCGTCCTCGTCGTCCATCTCGACCGGTTCGAACAGGGCCCGCGCTCCGCTGGCCTGCAACCACCGGTGCAACTGCCGCCCGAAGCCGCAGAACTCATCGTAGTAACTGTCGCCCAGTGCCAACAGGCCATAGCGAAGCTCCGGCAACCGCCCGGGCTGGCCCATGTGCTTGCGACAGAACTCCTCGGCCATGTCCGGTGGGTCGCCGTCATAGCAGGTGCTGACCAGGAACAAGGCGTGGCCGACAGCCTGCAAGCTGTCGAGGTCGAGCTCATCGAACGGCAGCAACGTGGACGCCACACCGGCGTCATGCAATGCGCGAAAGGTATCTCGCGCAAGATGCTCGGCGACACCCGTCTCGCTGGCATAGATGACCTGGACCGGATCGTGCGCCATCGCCACTGGGGTCGGCGGGCGCGACTCCTGCCGGATGGCGTCGACCGGTGACGCGGCAACGTCACCCGTGGCGCTTGGCAGTACCGCCTCGCCGCGATCTCGAAACCAGCCTGGATTGAACATGCCCATGTTGCCGCAAACCTCCCCGGATCGCGCCGCGCGGCGCATACGTCCGATCACCTCATGCTACGGCGACCATTCCGCCGGCGTGATGACCTGCATCAGCAAAAAGCTCCGGTGACCCTCACTGGCCGCCTTGCGCATCCAGCACGATGCGATAGCGCGCCTTGCCTGCCTCGAGGTGAGCCAGTGCTTCGTTGGCCTGGCTCAGCGGGAAATGCTCGACCTGCGGCCGGATGTCGTGGCGGGCGGCGAAACCCAGCATACGGGCCAGGTCCACCGGCGCGCCGGTGGGCGAACCGGACACGTCGCGTTGGCCGGAAATCAGGCTGAATGCCGGCACCGGAATCGGCTCGGGCACTACCCCGACGACATGCATGCGCCCACGCTTGGCCACGGTTCCCAGCAAGGCGTTCCACTCCATGGCCACGTTGACCGTGACCAGCAACAAGTCGAGCGACCCGGCAATGGCCTTCATCGCGGTGACATCGCGACTGTCCACCACACGATGCGCACCAAAGCCACGCGCCTGGTCGGCCTTGGCAGGGGTGGAAGTGAACGCGGTGACTTCACAACCCCACGCGGCGGCGAACTTGACCGCCATGTGGCCCAGCCCGCCGATACCCACCACGCCCACCCGCGCGGTCGGCAGGATGCCGTAGGCGAGAAAGGGCTTGAACACGGTCATGCCGCCGCACAACAGTGGCCCGGCGCTGGCCAGGTGGATCGTTTCCGGCAACGGGATGGCCCATGCCCAGTGCGCGCGCAGCTTGTCCGCAAAGCCGCCATTGTGGCCCACGATGGTCGCCACCGACCGCGCGCACAGGTGCTGGTCGCCCGACAGGCACGACTGGCAATGCATGCAACTGCCGTTGGTCCAGCCGATGCCGACGCGCTGACCGATCCGCAAGCCCTTGGCCTGCCCGCCCAGGGCGCTGACCGTGCCGATCACCTCATGGCCGGGGATGAACGGGTAACGCGCATTGCCCCAGTCGTTATGGACCATCGACAGATCCGAATGGCAGACCCCGCAGTAGTCGACGCTGACCTCGACCTCTTCCTCGCCCAGCGGCCCGACGTCGATGGTCTGCCACTGAAGTGGATGATTGGCGGCCGTGGCCAGCCAGCCGGTAACGGATGTCATGGGAGCGGATACCTCCGAAGATGAAAAAGCACCGGATGCGAACAACGAGTTTACGCTGGTCAGGCACGCCCATCGATCCGGTCCCGATCGGCGGTTCGCACTGGATGGAGTCCTCGCAACGCGGCACGGAATGCGTCGGCCGCATGCACCTCAAGGCGCATCGTCCGCCGCGCGCTTGACGGCTTCCACGAACGCATGCCGCGACGCCACCAGTTCCTTCGACGTCGCCTGCGGCCACGCACCCACCTGCACGATCACCAGCTGCCGCGCCGGGTCGACGTAGACCATCTGGCCGAAGATGCCGATCGCGGCATAGCTGCCGTCCGCATCGGTCCACCACAGGTAGCCGTAGCCGCGACCGGGACTGTCCACGTCCTGCTGGCGATGCAAGGCACCATGCAGCCAGGCGTCCGCGATGACCGGCCTGCCCTCGACACGCCCGCCATCGAGCATGAACTGGCCGATGCGCGCGTAGTCGGCGAGCGTGGCGGACAGGCCGCTGCCGCCGGTATCGCTGCCGTCGCACTCATCCTTCAGCCAGTAGGCGTCCGACACCATGCCGTAGGGCTTCCAGATCGTCTGCGACAGAAAGCTCGCCAGTGATTTCCCGGTAGCGCGCTGGACCAGGATGCCGAGCAGGTCGGTCTCGGCCGTGTTGTAGTTCCATTGCGTACCGGCCGGGTACGCGCGCGGCAGCTTCGCCAGGTACGAGACCACGTGCGGCTGACCGTTCTCACAGGCGCTGCGGTACATCTGCGCCACGTCGGAGTGCGGGTCGGCGTAATCCTCGTTCCAGCGCACGCCGGAGGTCATCGTCAGCAACTGCTGCACCGTCACCCCGGCATAGGCACTGTGGCGCAACTGCGGGATATAAGTGTCCAGCGTGTCATCGAGGCCACGGATGTCGCCCTGTTGCAGGGCAATGCCCAGCAAGGCGGAGGTGACCGACTTGGCCACGGAGAACGAGGTCCAGCGCTGCTCCGGGCCGAATCCCGGTGCGTACCGCTGCAGCCGTATGCGGCCATGCTGCAGCACCATCACTCCGGCGAGATGATGCCGGGTCATGTAACTCTCCAGCGTCGTGGTGTCATCGCGCCAGCGCGGTGTCAGCACCGCGCCCTGCGGCAACGGACGAACATCGCTGCCGCGCGCCACGCGATCGGCGGGAAAAATCTCGTACATCCGCGCGAAGCGCGCCGTACGCTGGGCCTGCGTCCAGAACAGCACATCCTCACGCTGCTGCCCCACGCTCTGCTCGTCCCGCGCCAGCACCGGTGGCGAAGCCGCAAGGCCGGGCAAGACGAGAAGCAGGCAGAGACAGAGGATCGAGCGCATGGAATTTTCCGGGAAGAAGAGGTGACAGCAGGCGTGCGCCGCCTGCTGGCGCAAAGGCATGCATCGCGACATTCGGCGGCGCAAAGGCATCGCCTTATTGTAGAACCAGGATGGCGGCACTGCGGGCCGACGTGCGGGCCGCGCCGCCCGTCCACCTTGCGCGGGCAGGGACCTACGAACGCCGTTCGGGAGAATGAGGATCGGATCGTGGAAGCGGAGCGGGAATGAACTGCACCGCCACCTCGAACCCGTCTGCCCTGCCCGCCGCGGGCGAGGCCAGCGTCAGTTCGGCGCCTACGCGATGGACAATGGTCGACACAATCGCCAGACCAAGACCAAAGCCTTCGGCCCGGCTGCCACCGCGCACGAAATGACGGGTCAACTGCGCCAAATCGGCGGCCGACACGACGGCGCCTGCATTGACCACCGTCAGGCGCGCGCCTTCGGACAGACCGACCTCGATCGCGCGACCAGGCGCGCCATGCTTGCGCGCGTTCTCGATCAGGTTTCGCACCAGAATCGCAAACGCGTCCGGGTCGATCACGGAGAACACCGGGCCAGTCGGCGGCAACGCCACTTCGATCGGAACACTGCCCGCCCGCTGCAGGTCCTGCACAATATGGGGCAGCAGGGTCACGAGATCCTGCGGTACTTCTGACAACACTCCGCCGCCCTCGGCCTTCGCCAGTTGCATCAGCTTTTCCGACAGGCGCGACAGCTCCCTGAGCGACGTCTCGATCTGGATCGCGCGGGCCTGCAACGGCCCGTCCGGCGCGTCGTGACGCAGTCGCTGGACCTGGGCCAGCGTGGCCGCCAGGGGAGTGCGCAACTCATGCGCGCTGTTGGCGGCAAACCGCCGCTCGGTCTCCAGCGCACGTCGCAAGCGATCGATCAGGCGATCGACCGCGTCGGCAATCGGTCTGATTTCCGCGGGTAGTTTCTGCATATGGATCGGCGACAGATTACCGACGCCGCGCACTTCGATCGCGTGCCGGTATGAGCGCACGCTACGCAGGCTGAAACGCACGAACAGCCAGATTCCGAACATGCTGGCCGGTATCAGGAACACCAAAGGCAGGAGCAGCGCGATGGTTGCGTCCAACACGGCCTTGCGCCGATACGCGAGCGGTTCCGCGATCTGCAGGAAAAGCGTTCCGCGCAGCGCACTGGCGCCATACAGCCGATGCGTCGTTGTGGTCGTGAAACCCAACATCGACTGACTGCCAAATACAGCCGGGTCTGCGCCAAACGACTGCAGCAGGATATTGCCCTGACTGTCGCGCACCAGATACACAAAGCCTCCCGGCTGCGTGTTCAATGGCGCCACCCGCTGCGGCGTGCCCGGTTCCTCGCGATTGAGGATGTCCAGAACGGCCAGCGGCAGGATACGCTGCGCGGTCTCCTGCATCGCGTTGTCGAACGCCTGGTCCAGCCGCTGTTGCACAACCAGCCCGGACACCACGGTGGCGGCCAGCCAGAACAACGCGACACCCAGCGTAAGGCCGTAAACAAGCTGTTTTTGCAGGCTTGCCGCCGCCTTCATGCGGACCCCAAGCGATAACCCACGCCGCGGACTGTCTCCACGACATGAAAGCCCAGCTTCTTGCGCAGGTGGCTGATGTGCACCTCGATCGTGTTGCTCTCGATCTCGGCGCCAAACTCGTACAGTCGCTCTTCGAGCTGCGATTTCGAAAACAAGGCGCCAGGACGCTGAAGGAACGTCTCGAACAGGGCCCATTCGCGGCCGGTCAAATCAATCATGAGATCCGCGCGCCGAATCGTTCGAGCGGATAAATCGATGTGCAGGTCGCCCAGCCGGATTTGTGGGTTTGGATTGCCGCTGTAGCGCCGCGCGACAGCGCCGACCCGGGCAGACAATTCGTACAAATCAAAGGGCTTGACCAGATAGTCATCCGCCCCGGCATTCAGCCCCGCGATGCGGTCCGAGAGCTGGTCTTTGGCGGTCAGGATGATCACTGGCGTGGTGTCGCCGCCAGTCCGACGCTTGCGCAGAAAGTCGATCCCGCGCCCGTCAGGCAACATCAGGTCGAGCAGGATCAGGTCGTACGCGGTCGACTGAACGCTGAGTTCAGCATGATCGAGCCGCTGCACCCAATCCACCGCATGGCCATCATCGGCGATCTGCTCACGCACGGCCTGGCCCAGCTCGGCAGTGTCCTCGATCAACAGTACTCGCATACCTCTTTCCTGAGCGGAACCCCAGCGCCACGACGCAGGGCGGTCCGCCAGTCTAGTCTGAAAAACACCCACGCTCCCAACCTTCAGGTTGACATCAGGATGCGCCTTTACAGTCCGCCATACACACCCGTCAAGGAGGCTGCACCCATGAAATCTCTCACCCTCGCAGGTGCCGTTCTGGCCAGCCTGGTTTTCAGTGGCGCGGTTCTGGCAGGCACAGACTGTACCGATCCCGTGGCTGACTGGCAGCCGCGCGAAGTATTGCGACAACAGTTGGAACAGCACGGCTGGGAAGTGCAGCGCATCAAGGTTGATGACGGTTGCTACGAGGTCAGGGGCCTGGACAGGAACAGAAACTCGTTCAAAGCCAAATACGCTCCTGCATCGCTACGCATCCGCAAACTGGAAATCAAATTCGACCAGGGCGGTGACGCTGCCGATTATCTGGACCGGAAACCCGGCCAAAAGCGCAATGACCCGCCCGTCACCACGAAACAATCCGGAGAATGACCATGATCAAGACCGTGCTTTCACTCTGTCTGGCCAGCGCCATCGCACTACCTGGGCTGGTTCAGGCCAAACCAGTCACCTTGACCACCCAACTGAAAAGTTACGGCGGCAACGGGGCGTACCTGGCGATCTACGTCACCGACGCCAAGGGCCAGTATCAGAAAACGCTCTGGGTATCGGGCAAGAAGGCCAAATACTACAAAAACCTGCGCGACTGGGCTCGCGGCAGCGGCATGAAGGCCAGTGAATTTGACGGCGTAAGCGGCGCGAGCGTTGGCAGCGGCCGCACGCTGAAAGTCACCGTCGACCTTGCCGATGCCCTGATCGACGCGGGCTACGAGATCCGGGTGGACACTGCGGTGGAAGACGGACGCGACCATCCTGCCGAGGTGCGCACACCGTTGACCACCACGGGTGTCAGCAAGCCGGCGGCTGGGCGCGGTTATGTCCAGTCGTTCACCTACGACATGTGATTGCCACCCGGGCCAGGACGACCACAGCATGCTGCGACGAACTCACTCACTACCTGCCCTGATCGCTGCCCTGCTGCTTGCCGTGCTGGCGATCAGCGGCGCCGTCCTGTCGGTCAATCCGGCGATGGAACGACTGCGCACCAGCGTGCCGGGCAACGGTCAGCTCAGCGTGGCCACACTGGCCGACCGGGTGGCGCGGCACTATCCCGGCGTAGAACAGATCCAGCGCTCGCCGTCCGGGTCGATCATCGCGTATTACAGTCAGGACGGGCGGCCCGGTGTCGAGCGGATCGATCCGCTCAGCGGACAAGGCGTGGGGCCCTATACGCCCTCCACGTTCACGCGCTGGGTGAAGAACCTGCATCGCTCCTTTCTCGCCGGCACACCCGGCCGGGCCGCGGCGGGTCTATCGGCGCTGACCATGCTGACGTTGTGCCTGTCGGGCCTGGCACTGCTGGTCAGGCGCGTGGGCGGATGGCGGCAACTCACCCGTCCACTGCGCGGCAATTTCAGCCAGCGTTGGCATGCCCAGTTGGGGCGGCTTGCGATATTCGGACTGCTATTGTCCGCGCTCACCGGTATATACCTGTCGGCGGCGACCTTCGGCCTGGTACCCGACGGCACGCAAAACGAACCTGATTTTCCTACCGTGACGACGACGGGCCCGGCCGCCCCGATCGGCACCTTGCCTGCGCTGCTGGCCGTCGACCTGAATGACCTGCGCGAACTGGTCTATCCCAACCCGGGCAATCCCGAGGACTTTTATTCCTTGCGCACCGCCCAGGGCGATGGCTATGTCGATCAGACCACCGGCACCCTTCTATCCTGGCAGGCGCATGATGGCGCCCACCGGGCTTATGAACTGATCTACCAGTTGCATACCGGCGAAGGCCTATGGTGGCTGGGCCTGTTCCTGGGGCTCAGTGTGCTGAGCGTACCGCTGATGGGCGTCACCGGCGTGACGATGTGGTGGCAGCGCCGCCGCTCGATGCCGCGCATCGCAGACAATAGCGGACCACAATCGGCCGATGCGGTCATCCTCGTGGGTAGCGAAAACAACAGCACGTGGGGTTTTGCCGAAGCGTTGCATGACGCGTTACGCCAGGCTGGGCAGCGCGTGCACACAGCGCCCATGAACCAGCTGGCGAAGGAGTATCGCCGCGCACGGCATCTGTTCATCCTGACTGCGACGTATGGCGATGGCGACGCACCCAGCTCGGCCAGTCGATTCATCGAGCGGCTGGACGGGTTCACCGCCAGCCATAGACCGAGCTTCGCCGTTCTGGGTTTTGGCGATCGTCAGTTCCCGAAATTCTGCCAGTTTGCCAGGGACACGCAAGACGCCTTGCTTGAGCACGGGTGGCACCAGTCGCTCGAGCTCGACACCGTCGACCGGCAGTCGACGCAGGACTTTGCCCGATGGGGACAGGCCGTCGGGGGGCTGTTCGGGCGCGAGTTGACCCTGACCTGCACGCCCAGGCTTCCGCCAACCCAGGCCCTGGAATTGATCAGCCGGATCGACTATGGCGTACAGGTGCAGGCACCGACCAGCATCCTGCGATTCGGGCCGGTCGCGCCTCGCGGTGGTATGGCCCGGTTCCGGCGCCTGATCGGGTTCCACGGCCTGCCTCGCTTCGAGGCGGGCGATCTGGTGGCGGTCATGCCGCCGGGCAGTCCGGTGCCGCGATTCTATTCGCTGGCCAGCGGATCGAAAGACGGCTTCCTGGAAATATGCGTGCGCAAGCAGCCGGGAGGCCTGTGCTCGCAGATGCTTCATGGCTTGCAAGTCGGCGAACGCATCGATGTCTTCATCCAGCCCAATCCGAATTTTCGTCCGGCCTCCGGCAAATCTTCCGTCATCCTCATCGGCGCCGGCGCAGGTATCGGCCCGCTGGCCGGGTTCATCCGCAACAACACCGGCCGGTACCCGATGTATCTGTACTGGGGAGGCCGCGATCCCGCTTCTGATTTTCTCTATGAACCGGAACTCGACGGATACCTGGCCGATCGCCGGCTGACCCAGTTGCACGCGGTCTTTTCACGCGTCAACGAAGGCGCCTATGTTCAGGATCGCGTGCTGGACCACGCGCCGCAGATACGCAGATTGATTGAAAACGGCGCACAGGTTCTCGTCTGCGGCAGCCGCGTGATGGCAACCAGTATCTTGCACGCAATGGATGGAATCCTGTCTCCCATCGGCCTGGACGTCCGGGCTCTCAAACTGCAGGGGCGCTATCGTGAAGACGTATACGGATCGGCGTGATCCGCCCGCCATCGGCTGGCAACGCTACCGTCTGCATGGCCAGACGATGGGCACCCGCTACAGTGCCGTATTTTTCGCTGCCACGGGCGCCGATGAAGCGGCCATCGGCACCCGCCTCTCCGCCGCGGTGGACGCAGTGGACCGGCAGATGTCCAACTGGAAGGCCGACTCCGAGTTGAACCGCCTGAACGGCGCGCCGCTGGATCAATGGCTGACCGTACCTGAAGAACTCTGCAGCGTGCTGGATGCCGCGCTGCGCGTCAGCCGACAGTCGCACGGAGCATTCGATATCGGGGTCGGCGATCTGGTCCACGCCTGGGGTTTTGGCCCCGGCAAAGGACAGATGGACCAACCCCGGATCGATGCCTTGAAGGTTCACGCTCACCGGCCCGCCACCGACGTGCTGGAGCTCGACCTCGTACATCGCCGGGTTCGCAAACAGGCGGCCATCACGCTGGACCTCTCGGGCATCGCCAAAGGCTACGGCGTCGATCGACTGGCCCACGTTCTCGACACCCTCGGCATCACCTGCTATCTGGTCGGCATCGACGGCGAGATGCGCGCGCGCGGCACGAAACCGGGTGGACAGCCCTGGGTCATCGCCATCGAGAAACCCGTCCGACACCTGCGCGACGTCATGGGCGTGATGGAACTCGGCGATGCCGCCATCGCGACCTCCGGCGATTACCGCCATTGGGTTGAGCACCACGGCCGGTCCTACGCCCACACGATTGATGGCACGCGGCAGGAGCCTTCATCGAACCAGCTTGCCGCGGTCAGCGTCGTGGCATCGAGCTGCATGCTTGCCGATGCCTGGGCGACCGCCTTGCTGGTGCTGGGTGAAAAGGCAGGAATCGAACTGGCGCGCGAACGCGGCATGGATGCCTTGTTCGTGCTGCATGATGGCGACGGCTTCCAGGAAATATCCATCACCGCAGGCGAGCTATCGACGAGCGACGGTGGATAAGGCCACGACGCGCGCTCCTTGACGCAGAGCATCCACTCGCGGCATTTCCTCCATCGTCGCCACTCAGCGGTCGGTGTCACACCGGCGGCAGGAGGACGCGCCGCTTTACGGTTGCGTGCCGGCCGGAACAAGTTCGGCCACCACCGGAAAATGGTCGGATGGATAGCGCGCACCCTCGTGCGTGGTGACGGTGCGTACGCTGCGCGCCCTGAATCCACGCACGAGGATCCAGTCAATGCGTCGGTCGGCATTGCCGGTGAAGTTGTGGAACGTCTTCGCCGGGCCTGATCGCGAGTCCGCACCGGGCCATGCATCGTGCAGCATTCCGGTCAGTTTCGCGTAGACGGGGCTGTCCGGCGTGGCGTTGAAGTCACCCGTCAGGACCACCGGCGCCGTCGACGGCAGGCGGTCGATCCGCTGCATCAGTTCTTCGGCGCTGAGCATGCGTGCGCGCCCGTCCTCCTCCCGATAGGGCAAGTGGGTGTTGAAGTAATCGAACGTGCCACCCCCATCGCGCCGGCTGAATTGCGCCCAGGTCACCATGCGCGGATATGGCTGGCCCCAGCTCTTGCTGCCGGGGACGTCCGGCGTGTCGGAAAGCCAGAAATCGCCGGAGCGCAATAGTTCGAGACGATCCGTGCGATAGAACACGCCCATGTGTTCGCCCTTGCCGCCGCCTTCCCGGCCCTGCCCGAACCAGGCGTAACCGGGAAGGTGCGCGGCGAGGTATTCACCTTGTTCCCGGGTCAACTCCTGGGTGCCGAGCACGTCCGGATGCTGCGCCTCGATCACCTGCACCATCAAGTCGCGCCGGTTCGCCCAGGCGTTCGCCCCGGTATCCACCGGCACGCGCACGTTGAACGTCATCACCCGCAGCGGTGTCTCGGCCGCGACGACAGTGCCGGCCGCACCCAGCGCGAGCACGCAGACCAGCATGAAAGTCCAGTGTCGCGGCGCCATCGCCCGACTCCGGGCCGCACGCCGACCCGGGGCAACGGACCCGACGCCAGCCGCGGCAATGCACATTTCGCGGCAGTCGCCCGCAGTGGCGTCTTGCCTGCCGGCACCTCGACATGGAACGCGTACACGCCGCCCTTGTCGCGCTTCCACTTGATCGGCGTTCCGTTCCGGCATGGCGGAATCCTCCAGGCAAAAGGGGGAACCCCTGCACGGTAGCACCATCGCATCGGCACCGGGCAAGCAAAGCGCGCGCAGGATTTGCACCCCTCCCAGCGGCAAGGCCGATGCATTTTCTCTTGGACTGACTGGACCCCCGCGGCGTATCCTGAGCGGTGCTGTCGATCGACGCAGCACCACATCGCAATGACTGCACGCCCCCCGCATGAACGAAATCGCAACCCCCGCGCCACCCCTGATCGCCACTACCCAGGCCGGCATCGCGCCGCCGGTGGTCGCGACGGCCGCTACCGCGGCAACCTCGACCACGCGCTATGGCGTGCTTGGAGCGGTCAGCTTTGTGCATGTCCTCAACGACATGATGCAGTCGGTGATCGTGGCGATCTATCCCTTGCTCAAGGGCGAGTTCGAGCTGAGCTTTTTCCAGATCGGCGTGATCACGCTGACCTTCCAGTTGACCGCCTCGCTGTTGCAGCCGGTGGTCGGCATGGTCACCGACAAGCATCCGCTGCCGTACTCGCTGCCGATCGGCATGTGCTTCACCCTGGGTGGCCTGCTGTTGCTGTCGGTCGCGCCGAGCTATCCGGTCCTGTTGCTGTCGGTCGCGCTGATCGGCTGCGGCTCCTCGGTGTTCCACCCCGAATCGTCACGAGTCGCACGCATGGCGTCGGGCGGGCGATACGGCCTGGCCCAGTCGGTGTTCCAGATCGGCGGCAATCTGGGCCAGGCGCTGGGCCCGCTGCTGGCCGCCGGCATCGTGTTGACGTTCGGACGTTCGCATGTGGGCTGGTTCGGCCTGGCGGCACTGCTCGGCATCGTGGTGTTGTTGCAGGTCAGCCGCTGGTACAGCCACCACATCAACGAGCGTGTGAGGAAACGCCTGCCGTCGGACAAGCCGATGTTTCCGGCTCCCGTCGTGCGCCGTACGATCAGCATATTGATGGTGTTGATGTTCTCGAAGTTCTTCTATCTGGCGAGCATCAGCAGCTACTACGAGTTTTACCTGATCCACCATTTTGGCCTGTCGATGACCACCGCGACCCACCTGCTGGCGGTGTTCCTGATGGCGGTCGCGGCCGGCACGCTGATCGGCGGGCCGATCGGCGATCGCATCGGCCGCAAGCAGGTGATCTGGTTCTCCATCCTCGGCATCGCGCCGTTCACCTTGCTGCTGCCGCATGTCGGGCTGGCGTGGACCGTTGGGCTGAGCGTGGTGATCGGGGTGGTGCTGGCGTCTGCGTTCCCGGCCATCATCGTGTACGCGCAAGACATGATGCCGCATCGCGTGGGCATGGTCTCGGGCATGTTCTACGGCCTGTCGTTCGGCCTCGGCGGGCTCGGCGCCGCGGTGCTCGGCGTGGTGGCGGATCACTTCGGCATCGTGTTCGTGTACCAGATTTGCGCGTTCCTGCCGCTGCTTGGACTGCTTGCGGCGTTCCTGCCTGACGTGCATCCACCAGCTCGGGACTCCTGACACGACCTTCGCCGCACACCCCTCCGCGCACCACAGCCCGCGTCAGGCGGGCTATCCTGTCCAGCGGACAGCCTCAGGAGAGCATCATGCAATTGGACCAACTGCGCGTCGCCATAACCGGCGGCTTCGGCACCCTTGGCAAGGCGACCGTACAGGCGGCACTCAATGCAGGCGCCCGGGTCGCGGCGATCGATCGCACCGATCCGCCGGCCAAGGGCATGATGCAGGCGACCTGCCTCGGTGGAGTCGACCTGGCCGACCCGCCAGCGGCGAACAAGGCGCTGGCCGCCGCCGCCGAAGCGCTCGGCGGACTCGACGCGCTGGTCAACATCGCCGGCACCTTCCGCTACGAGACCCTCGCCGGGGGCAGCCTGGATACGTGGGATCTGCTGTACCGGATCAACCTGCGCACCGCGGTGGCGGCCAGCCAGGCTGCACTGGAATACCTGCCTGCCGGCGGGCGCATCATCAACATCGGCGCGGCCTCCGGCCTGAAGGCCGGGGCGGGTGTCGGCGCCTACACCGCATCCAAGTCCGGCGTGATGCGCTTCACCGAGGCGCTGGCCGAGGAGCTCAAGGATCGCGACATCACCGTCAACGCCCTGCTCCCCAGCATCCTCGACACGCCGCCCAACCGTGCCGACATGCCCAAGGCCGACTTCAGCCAATGGGTCAAGCCGCAACAGCTCGCCGACGTGATCGTGTTCTTGTTGTCCAGGCAGTCCTCCGCCATCACCGGCGCGCTGATACCAGTGACCGGGCGCATCTGAGCCGACCGCGACAGGCGCCGGAAGGGCCGGTGCGACGCCTCCCCGGCCCGCCGCTCCATATCCGCTGCGCAGGCCGAAAGCAGGCATCGTCCCGGGCCTGCCTGCTACGCTCCACGCTTGCGTTCCTGTCGCCAACCCATTTCGTTTCGGACCATGCCCACGCCCCACTCTTCGGCCACCGACCAGATCACCAGCCGGGCCGAAAGCTTCCGCACCGGCTTTGGCGGCCGCCCCATGCGCGAGTACAAGGGGTTGCCGATCTACGCCGCGCCCGGGCTGCATGAAGCGGCGACACAGATGCTCGCCGGTGCGGTGGCCGCCGATGCGCGCGTGCTGGAGTTCGGCGCCGGCAGCGGCGCGATGTCGCAGCGCCTGGCCGACCTGGGTTTCCGGATCACCGCCAGCGACCTGTTCGCCGAGAGTTTCAAGCCGGTCGACGTGCCGTTCGTCGCCGCCGACCTCAACGGCGCCTTCGCCGCACAATGGCCGCAGGGTTTCGATGCGGTGATGGCACTGGAAATCATCGAGCACCTGGAGAACCCGCGCGAAGTCCTGCGGCAGATCCGTGCGCTGCTGCCAACCGGCGGACAGTTGGTCCTGTCGACCCCGAACATCGCCAACCCGGTGTCACAGGCGCTGTTCCTGCGACGCGGCCAGTTCCAGTGGTTCCGCGACATCGACTACCGCGAGCAAGGCCACATCACCCCGCTGAGCCCCTGGGTACTGGAGAAGGCATTGCTGGAGGCGGGGTTTGCGCTGCGTGCCGAGCGCGCGGTATCGAACCCGTTTCGCCGCATACGCCGGCTGGAATGGGGTGTGCGGCTGCTCGCACCCTGGCTTGCCCTGCTCAGCGGCCTCCCATCCTCGCGTCGCGGCGAGGTATGGCTGGTTCGCGCCGAGGCGATCTGAAGCGTCCGGGCGAAGCCGCCGCGCCGCGCAGGGAACGCCGGGCATCCCGGTCAGCTTTGGCTTCCAACGTGCTTTCCAGCGCCTGGCCCTTTGATCAACTTCCACACGTCCTCGCGCAGGAGGCGCATGTCCTCGTCATCCGGCACGAAGCCGAGATAGGCGTCACAGGCCGCGATGACCTCATCGTTGCGGCCGAGTGTGGCGAGTATCCACGCCAGCATGCGGGTGGGTGAGGACAGCTTCGGGTTGATCGCCAGGGCTGCGCGGTAATGCGCGATGGCCTGCTCGTAGCGTTCTTCCAGCCGGTCGGCATCGCCAAGGCCGACCTCGGCAATCACCGCGTAGCCCGGCACCGGCAGCAAGGTGTGGTAGTGCAACCGTGCCTCCGCCGGACGGCTGTCCTTGAGCAGCACCTCGGCCAGCCACACCCGCGCCGCATGCAGGTCCGGTTGCAGGCGCAGCGCGTTGTTCAACGCCGCCTCGGCAAATGCGAGCACGCCGCGCTTGCTGAACGCCTGACCGAGCAGGAACTGGATCACCGCATAATCGGGGACCAGTTCCGCTGCGCGGGTCAGGTAGCGAACGGCCCCCTCGGTGTCGTCACGCGCAAGCATGATGGTGCCCAGTCCGGCCAGCGCGTGGCCATCCTCGCCGGCACGCAGGGCAATCCGGAAATGTTCTTCCGCCGTCTTGGCATCGTCGCGGTCGAGCGCCAGTTGGCCAAGCCCGACGTGGGCGCCGCCGAAGTTCGGGTCCAGTGCCAGGGCGCGGTAATAGGCCAGGCCGGCTGCGGCCGCATCGCCTGCCAGCCGCAACAAAGTGCCGTGCGCGAGCGCGAGATTGGGGTTGTCCGGCTGCAGTTCGTATGCCCTGCCGACCAGATTCAGCGCCTCCGCGCTGTCACCGCGCTGATGGCGCAGCATGCCAAGCAGATGCAGGGCGTCGGGATCGTCGGGATACTGCGACAACCACCCGCGGTAGCCACCTTCGGCTTCGACGAGGCGGCCGGCCTGGTGCAGCTTGTAGGCGTCCTGGAGCGTCATCATGGAATTCACGCAATCAAAAGGGTAGGGAGCGATGGCATGGCCGCGCCGCGGTGGCGCCCTCATCGACGGACTGGAAATTATGACGTATCGCGCGTTGTCGGGTCGAATGTGGCGCCAGGCAGAGCGGGCCACGGTGGTCTGATGTGCCAGGCCGGGCACGCCTCAGTCATCCGCGAAGCGCAACAGTTCCGGGACGTGCTCGGCATACCCGCGCCAGCGCCCGATAGCCCGCGTGTACACCGGCTGGCGGGCCTGCCACACGCTGGCAGTGCCTATCACGCTGCGCACCGCGTTGGGCACACCGACATCGAACGGCGCCAGACCAAGTGCCGCGGCGAGCTTGCCGACGGCCGCCTGTGGGTTCCGCGCCAGCTCCTCGTAACGAACTTCAATCAGGTGCGAATCACGACGGGCCTTGGCCATCAGTCGCTCGCATCCCTTCAGGACCGCGGCGATATCCCCGAAATCGTAGGCGAATCGATACTCTGCCGACTCGAAGTGCTGACTCCAGATCGATAGCGCCGTATCCCTGTGGCTGCGTCGGCAGTAAACGATGTGCGCCTGCGGGAACAACGCACGAATCAAGTCGACGTGCAGGAAGTTGAGCGGCTGCTTGTCGACAAACCAGCGCGCACCCGCCTCGCCCTGTTGCAACCGGGCCATATAGGTGTCCACGATCTTCCCGAGCAAGGCCGGGTCCGGCCTGGCGGAACACGCAACCTCTTCGGCATAGTGCGGCAGCCAGTCCAGCTCTCCACGATTGCGCACTTCGGGCGAGCGCCCCAGCAACTCGGCCACCAGCGTCGTGCCCGAGCGCGGCGCACCGACCACGAAAACCGGGATACATTCCGTGCTGGCCGGCCTGCGTTGCGGCAACGACGTGCCGGTCAGCCTGGACTCCACCATGCGACGCCAGTTCCTGCGCGACCAGCCCTGATGGCCGACCAGACCATTCGCCTCGCGCAGAAACGACGCGGCACGCGCATAGTCGCCGAGGTCGTCGTTGACCTTGCCGAGTGCGAACAGCACGGAGGCACGCGCGGCTTGCGAGAGGTCGGCCCGGTCCAGCAGCATCTTGAAACGGGCCAGGTCAGGATCGGCAGGATCGTCGTAGCGCCTGATCGACGCCAGCCCGTAGGCGGCCCCGAAATCCAGTGTCTTCAGGTCATGCTCGAGTGCGAACAGATAGTGGCTGCGTGAACGCTCGAACTCTCCAAGCTGGCCCTGCAAGGCCGCCACGTAGACATGTACGAACGGATCGCCCGAACCGGCAGTGATCGCTGCCTCGCACAGCTCGGCAGCACCCCGCTTGCGTCCGGCGTCGGCCAGCATCCTTGCCGCGCGATGCACGAGATCGGAGGGCTGGCGGAAGCGCCCGAACAAATTGCCGAGCACAGCCTCCGCCGCGTCCAGGCAACCCAGCTCGATATGCAGTCGGGCCAGCGCGAACACCGCCGCGACATGGTCGGGCTGGCGCGCAAGCAATCTTTCCAGCAGTACCCGCGCGCCGGAATGATCCTGCATTTGCCAGCGCACGCCGGCCAGCGCCAAGCTCAACTCATTGTCGACACCGTGTCGAGCGAGGGCCTCGTGCAGCACCGCCGAGGCAGTCACAAGGTCCTGCTTCAGCGCCAACGCCCGTCCCGATTCCAGCCATTCCACGCTCGCCTTGCCCTCCAGTGCAGCCAGTGCGGCCCTGGTTGTCGCCGAAGCGTGCTCCACATGAGCCGGGGCGTCTGGCGTGGAGGCTGTGCGGCGATTGGATTCGGCGTTGCCGGTGAGGTCAGCGGCTGTCATGGCAATATGTCTCGGCACGGGCTAAACATGGCAGTGCACATCGTCCCTGTCCAGCCCCGCACCGCAGCCAGCGATCGACCGGGCTCTCCCAAGCTTCACAAGCAACGGTTGCATGTAGTACCCGCGGATTTCGCCGCTGCGGACGCGCGCCGGGAATGCCGGCCGACGCGAGCCGCGGCCAGGCCCGAGCGGATCCAACGTGGAAAGCAGCAACCAAGTCCGCGCGAACCGAGCCGGCTCGCTGGACACCGTATTCGGGCTTTCGCCATGTTCCCTTCAAGAACCCGGCTTGCCCGCAATGGCCAGAAAGATCGGGTAATCCTGCGCGGCGCCACCCTCGCCTTCGCGGCGAACGATGAAGGCGGTTGAGAACTGCACGTCGGCAAAGCCTGCCTCACGCAACCAGTTGCCAAAGGTCTCCCGCGCGAAACCGTGGTGCACGACGCCTTTGGCCTCGCTGTGAAAACCGCCGTCTTCGGCATCGAGGTCGGCCAGCGCGACGCGTCCCCCGGGTTTGACATGATCGGCCAGCGTCTTGAGCAGAGCGGGTACATCGTCGACGTGATGCATGGTCATCGAGCTGTAGATCAGGTCGTATTGGGCGTCGGGCAGCTGGTCCGGCACCATGCCCTCGATGGTTTCCACCTGGCTGAGCTGTTTCATCTCACACTTCTGCCGCAGCACGTCCAGCATGCCCGCAGAGCTGTCCAGCGCCGTCACATGCGCCAGTTTGGGCGCCATCAACAACGTCACCAGGCCGGTTCCGGCACCAAACTCCAGCGCCTGCTCCTGACCCGTGGGCGACAATGCCGTGAGCATGGCCCGCGCCACTTTCTGCGCCATGCGGACACGGCCGGGATCGCTGTCCCACTGGGATGCGATGGTGTTGAAACGCTCGACGTTGGCTTGCTTGGTGTCCATGGTTCTACTCCAGACGAATGGCGCCCACCTTACGCGGGCCGGGAATGCCGGGCAATTGGAGGCGTGGTGATCGGGCCATGCATGCCGCCGTCACCGATACGCGATTGACAGCCGCCGGCAGCGCAAGTTGCGTCCAACCATCGACTTCATACCGGACACGTGACCGGATTTGCCGCGGGCACGAACGACACTCATTCTGTCGCCGCACCGATCGCGCGGCGCTCCTCGAACAGCGTGTAGCGCGACGCGAGCGACTCGGCCAGCGCCTGGCGGATCAACGCCTCGCCCCTACCCGCACCGAAGTCGATCAGCGAGCGGTAAAATTCGGTGTAGAAAGCATCCGGTTCGACGCTGACGCGATACAGCAGCCTGGTCGCCCCGTGCTGCCGCGGCAACACGTAGTCGAGCGCTGCCTGTGCGCCCGGCGCCAGTCGCGTGTCGGCGATCTCGTGTGACAGATCGAGTGGAACCTGGCGGGCGATCACGTACTCACGCCGAGTATCGCGGATCGCATTCCCGGCGGCGTCCTCCTGCATGATCTCCAACACCACTTTCGGCGTGACATAGGTGGGGAAATAGTGGCCGGTGCCGGTGTTGCGCACGGTCAACGTGGCGTGCACGGTATCGCCTTCGACGCGCGGCGGCAGCGTGTCGATGCTGACGCCGCTGCGCACCATCTGCGCGTCATGGATGCCACGCCAAAGATGGCGCCGGTCCGGCATATGGCAGGACTGGCACTGCCTGCCCTCACTGGCATAGGTGCTGGCCTTCCACTCCGCGTAGGTGTTTTCGAGCAGTTTCCCATTCAGCGCGTAGCCGTCCGCCTCGAACTGGTGGCAAGCTGCGCAGAACCGCGAATCCGCGAAAGCGGCGCTCGCCTGCCAGCCTCCGTGCGGCAAGGCGTCTCCCGGTTGCGGCGCCGAGCCGTCGCGGCGCGCCGGGCCGAAATGCCGATTGCCGCGCACATGGCAGGCCGCACAGGTCACGCCGTGCCCGTGCAGGCCCTCGCCGGTGGCCGCATCCGGTCCGGCAAGGGCGGCGGACAGGCTGTCCGCCTGTTCGGCCAGCGGCGCGTGACAGCGTATGCAACTCTGCTGCTCGTCGCGTGCCTGCGCGTCCATGTTCATCAATTGGCCCAGCACACCCGGCCCCATGGCCTTGGCGTGCCGCGCGCCACCCCAATCGCGCAACTGCTGCACGTGGCAGGAGCCGCAGGATGCTGGATCGAGCGCCGACTCCAACGGAGTGAATGCCGCCGGCGGCGCCCCCTGGGGAGCGAGCGGTCGCTGCCAATAGCCGTCCAGAAACTGCGCCACGCCATCGGCGTCGGAGGGCGTCGGACCTGCCTCCGGCGACGGGCGGGAACAGCCGCAGAGCATGGCCAGAAACACCACGTGCAGCAGGCCAAGGCGGGACAAGACGATCAGCTTCATTTCCTACTCTGCGGCGGGATCCAAGGGTACGCGTGACAGTGCTCGCAACACATGCTGATGCGAAACCGCTGCGAAAGAAACCCGCCACGGCGCGCGAACCATGTCGGGCCACGGCGAAAGCCACCGGGCTCGTCCCGAACCGGAACCTGATGGCCCGGCTCCCGCGTTCGCTCCGTACCCGCTCAACCGAATGCGGTATCGAGCGTCATCATCAGCACGAAGCCGATCATCAAGCCGGCGGTGGCGAAGCTCTCGTGCCCTTGCCGGTGCGACTCCGGGATGATTTCGTGACTGACCACAAACAACATTGCGCCGGCGGCAAAACCCAGGCCCAACGGCAAAAGCCAGGGGTAACTGCCAATGATCACCGCACCCAATACAGCCGCCAGCGGCTCGACCAGGCCGGAAGCCATGCCGATCGCAACGGAAAAGCCACGGCTATAGCCGGTGGCCATCAGCGCGACGGCCACCACCAGGCCCTCGGGGATGTCCTGAATGGCAATGCCGGTCGCCAGCGCGATGCCGCCGGCAGTATCGCCGCCGGAAAAGCCGACACCGATCGCCAGCCCCTCCGGTACGTTGTGCAGGCAGATCGCAAAAACGAACAACCAGGCACGCTTGATCCGCTCCGGGTTGCCGCCTTCCAGCCCCTTGACGAAGTGTTCGTGGGGGATCGTGCGGTCCAGCAACAGCAACAAGCCCCCACCGGCCAGAATCGCCGCACTGACAATTCCGCCGGCCAACCACGGACCGGCGCCATAGCCCTGGGCGGCGTCGATCCCGGGCAAGGCCAGCGAAAACGCGCTGGCGGCCAGCATCACGCCCGCCCCGAAACCCAGCATCGAATCTTGCACACGCTGCGAAATGCGGCGCGCGAACAATGCCGGCAAGGTGCCCACAGCCGTCGCCACGGCAGCCACGCTGCCACCCAACAAGGCGCTCAGAACCGGAGACGGGTCGAAACTCACAATCAGTCAGTACCTGGAGGCGGCGAACGGCGGGACGAGGCAGGCACGCACCATGACGCCGACCCTGCAAGTAGGGCGCCGTCGAGCGCGGGGCCTGGCGCGTCGTCGCAAGCACGCCAGGGCGGCACTATAACAAGGGCCGGAGAAAGCAACCGGAGAACGGCCTTGCATCGAAGCGGGTCGCGGAGCACCACCCCCATCGCCGCGCCGGTCATCCAAAAAAATCCATCGACGGGCCAGCCCTGCCAGACTTCATGATCGATGGCCCTGCCGCAGTCCACGCCTGCCTGTCAGGCCGCGAGGCTGCCCAGCAAGGTTTTGCCGACCGCCGCCGGCCCACCGCCGCTGCGCGCGCCACGTCCCACCACCATCGCCCCCTCCAGCGCCGAGAGCATCAGCTCGGCGAGCAACGATGCCCGCGGCGTGGCGCGCACTTGTCCGCTGCGCTGCGCATCACGAAAGGCGGCCGTGAGCCACGCAGTGTTGAGTCGAAAGAAACCGGCCACGACATCGGCGACATCGGCCGGCAATGCATCAGCTTCCGCACCGAGCATGCCGCACACGCACAGATGCCCGTCCTGCGCATAGGTGCTGGCAAACAGCCGCACGTAGGCTTTCAGCCGTGCCAGCGGGTCGCGCCGGGCGACATCGATGGCGGCCAGCGCGGATTCGAAGCGCTCGGTGTAGCGCTGCACCAACGCCGCGACGAGAACGGCCTTGGTGCGGAAGTGGTGGTGCACGCTGGGTTTCCGGATGCCCACCGCCTGCGCCACGTCGTCGAAGGAGAATCCAGCGTAGCCGCGCTGCTGGATCAGCGCCTGCGCCACGTCCATCACCCGTGCGGCCGTGCCTGCGGCGATCACGCTCATGCGGCCACCTCGAGGTCATCGACGAGGTGCCCGGTCTTGACCAGGATCAGGCAGCCCTCGCCACTGAATGGCTGGTGCTGGCTCAGGTGTGGACTCCGGATCCAGCTGCCTGCCGGGTAGCGCCCGTGCTCGTCCTCGAACACGCCATCGACCACCAGGATCTCCTCGCCACCGTAGTGACGGTGCGCATTGAAATGCGTACCCGGCGCCCAGCGCACCAGTGCGGTGTGCCGGGTGCGAAATTCGTGCAGCGACATCACCGACAGGCCCGGCACCAGGCCCGGCTGCCAGGGCGTGTCGCGGGTGTGCACCACCACCCGCGCCTGATCGGCCGGATCGAAATAACGCAGCTTCACGAACAGCACGCAGCCGCCGTCCGACCACGGCGCATGTGCCGAACCGGGTGGATTGCGGACATAGGAGCCGGCACCAAATCGGCCGCTCTCATCGCAGAACTCGCCCTCCAGCACAAACAACTCCTCGCCCAGCTCATGTACATGGCGAGGGAAATGCGAGCCCGGCGCGTAGCGCACGATGGAGGTGGCGCGGGCCACTTCATCGCCGTCGCGCTCCAGCATCTTGCGTTGAACGCCAGGCGAGGGAGAATCCACCCAATCCAGCGCAGACCCATCGACGACGACGCGCTCGGACCAGTCGGCACGGAGTTTCATGCGCTTCACCTACCTATTGGAAGGTAGACAGTCTCGTGCCCACCCTGCTGCCGGTCAAGTGACGTGGCGCACGGACACATTTCCCGGCTGCCTGCCCTGTCCTGAAGCCACCAGACGACCGCTGACGCGTCCCCCGGATCCCACGGGGCATGCCTGCGTCGCCATGGCTTCCCGCCCGTGCCCACCACTCCCGAGGCAATACCGTCATTTCAACTTCGCGTCGCGACGGAACCGTCATCGGAATGCTTGTTCACCTGCTTGCTGATCCGGTGAATGACCCAGTACACGCCACCGATGACCGGAAGCGCGGCCAGGCCTGTCACCATTTCCGGATCCAGCGGCATTCCGAAATTGACCGCAGCCCTGGCCAGATGCATGACGATACCCAGGCTGTAATAGCTTATGGCCACCAGCGACAGGCCTTCGACGGTCTGCTGCAGGCGCAGTTGTTGCGCGGAGCGGCGGTTCATCGAACGCAGCAGGTGGCTGCTCTTGCGTTGCAGGCTCAGGTCGACCCTGGTGCGGATCAGGGAAGCCGCCCGGTCGATGTGATCAGAGAGTGTTTCCAGCCGGCCGCGTACGGCCTCCATGGTCTGCATCGCCGGCCCCAGGCGACGGTCGAGAAAGTAGCCCAGTCGCTGATAGCCCTGGATGCGTTCCTCGCGCAGTTCCCGCGTGCGCTTGTTGACCAGTGCGAAATAGGCACGCGAGGCATCGAAGCGGAAGGTGTGGTCGGTAGAGTGCTGCTGCACCCGCGCGGCCAGGCTGAGGAGTTCATGGAGAATCTTCTCGGCGCTGGCCTGACCGTTGTCGGTGCGGCTGTCGGCGACCTGCATCATCAGGTTTTGCAGTTGTGATTCCATGCCCTGCAAGGCCGTCATGACGGACCTGGCCGGCACGAAGCCGAGCATGGCCAGCATGCGGTAGTCCTCGATTTCCAGCAGTCGTTGAACCAGCCGCGCCCGGCGATCGGCCGGCAGGCCGCAGTCCACCACGAGGATCCGCGTAAAACCATCATCCTGGATCCTGCAATCTGCCCAGATCCGGGCCTGGCCATCGGCCACCACGCTGGATGAGGTTTGCGCAGACAACGAAGCCACCGCGCGCGCCACGCTTTCTTCATCGTCCTGCGGCAGGATGTGCAGCTTGCTGGCCGCAATGCGCAGGCCGGGCAGCGCATTCATCCAGTCGGTGGCGACGATGTCTGCATCCTGCGCAAACGGTACTTGCCCACTGGCGGCGCCAATCTGGGTGTAGTCGGTAAATTCCGTATGGCGCTCGTATTTCACTTGTGCCGTATCGTGGATACGCACGATCTTGTAGTCCTGATCGCCGCTTTCCTGCTGGTGGCCGTAGCTGCGCAAGGCATGGTGCAGGTATTCGGCGGCATCCCGCATCTGCGCCGCATCCTGCAACATGGCGGCGTGGGTCACGAGTGCATGCGTGCCAACCGGCACCGGCGCACGCCGAAACAGCTCGTCATTCAATATCCGGCGATCCCAGGGGGATTGCGCCAGGATTCGGGTCGGTTGCGTCATCGAGTTCCCCCAGGCGCTTCTCGCAGATCAGGATCAGCGTGCAGACCCAACCGGAAGCGCGTTCCGGCCGATGCCCATCGGAATCAGGAGCTCCTCGGGCAGCCCTTCACGGGTCGGCCGGGTCGCTGATCACGGGGGCACTATAATGTCCTCCGATATGCGGCACAAACCGTCCCGACCGCTGCTGCCGGAATCAACGGGAACGAAGGAACTCCAGCCTCATCCAGCATTCCTCGAAGCCCGATACCACCCTGCTCCGTCCCCATCCGCTGCTCCAGCGGCCAGACCGGACACAACACCTCCACCACTTGCGTCGACTCCACCCGATCCGACAGATTCCCGCTGCCCGCACCCGCAACAAGAGACCAGCGCCCAGGCCCGGGGTCGGCAGCATGCCGTCCGAAGACCATGGCGGCCAGCATGCCGACGACAACCACGGCTTGGACTGACCCGCGCTGTTACTTGGCCTGAAAAAACCGGCCACCCCGATACCGGAGAGCCGGATTCACAGGCGCCTCGTGGACTGTGCGGCGCTGGCCGGCGGTGACCGCCTCACGGAACCCGTCGGACGGCCGTGGGCTACATCACACCTGCCGCCTGCCTTCCTTGCGCTTGTGCTGGCGGTAGGTCAGCACGCCGCCCACTCCAAACAGCCCCAGCGCCATCAGCGACAGTGCGCCGGGTTCCGGGACCTGGGTGGTGGGTGAGGAGATCGTCGCCCAGAGGTGGGTGCTGTTGTCCTGGAATTCCTGGGTGATGAAGGCACTCTGCAGATTGTTGGCTGTCGGGCCGAAGCCGAGCAGGTTGAGGGTATATGTCCGGCCATCCAGCGTGAATGTTTCGCCTCCCCCCATCTGCGGGAACGAGATGATGTCGGGACACCAGTTCCCCGGCGTCACCGGCGTGTTTGCACAGCCTGCCGCCTTGTTGTCCGTCTCGTCCACCCCAAGATTGAACGAGAAGCTCAAATGCGGAGGGTTGGAGCCTGCTATGTCGAAATCAAATGTCAGAACGGCCCCCCTGATCGAGGTCCCGCTCCTCACCTCCCAGTTGAAATGAGTCAGCGTGCCAAGGTCGAAGATATCGCCGATATTGACGTCAAAAGGTGCCGCGAACACATCGAAGCGGAGCCCGCTTTGCTGTCGGGTCGGGTTTTTTACGGGCTGGTTCGTCGGAACCCCGAAGCGGATCTCGTCACCGTTGGCACCGTCGGGCCAGGTGATGTTCGAGTTTCCCAGGTTGCCACCCACCGGCTGGGGGTTTGAGAATCCGGCCGACGGATTGTTCAGGGTAACCGGGACCGGCAAGGCGCTGGCCGCACTGGGAAGGCCGAAAGCCAGTACCGACAACAGGGCGACGACAGCAACTGTGGGAAAACGGCTGGACAACTTCATCGACTGCACCCCTGAAAGTGTTGGGAGGACCGGCGGCACTGCGCTACACGCCGGTGAAGGAATCCCAGGCGTGGCAGCCGACCGGATGATTTTGCAGGCAATATATATGCCGCCTATCAAGTTGTTGATTTCAAACAGATCGCATTTTCCGTACAATCAAAAATCGTAAAGATATCCGACAGATTGGCCCGGGCTGTCTCAAGCTGGCCGTGCTTGCCCGGGCGAACGAGGTCACCACTTCACCGCGGATGCCAACGGCGACATGGACTCCCGCACCGACTTTTGCGGCCCGCGCTTTCTTTCTTGAGAACGTGCAGTTCGCCCCTGATGCTGTTGACCCTGCGACTCTCTCCAACGTGTGGCCATGTTCAATAAGATCAGAAACTGGCGCGTGCGACGCATCGTCGCTCAGCGCCCGATTGCCGAACCGCTCTGGCGAGGTGCGCTGCAGCACTGTGCGCCAGCGCGTCGGCTGGGCGCTTCCGACCAGGCGACGCTGCGCGTGCTGGCCACTTTGTTCCTGCACCGCAAGTCGCTGGAGCCGGTCCAGGGATTGCATCTCGATGACGCCGACCGGGTCTTGCTCGCGACCCATGCCTGCCTGCCCATCCTGAAACTGGGCATGGATTGGTACGACGGTTGGCACAGCGTCATCGTGTACCCGGACGCGTTCATTCCACGCCGCGAACAGATGGATGACGCGGGCGTGGTCCACCAGACCGACAGCGCGATGGCCGGTGAGGCATGGGGGCGCGGGCCGGTGATCCTGTCGTGGACGCACGTGCTGAATATCGGGGACAAACCCGGGCACAACGTGATCATCCACGAAATGGCGCACAAGCTCGACATGCTCAACGGGGATGCCAACGGATTCCCGCCATTGCACCGGCGCATGGATCGCCGCGTGTGGTGGCGGGTTTTCTCGAGCGCGTGGGATCGCCTGCAGGATGATCAACGCAACGGGGCAGACTTACCGATTGACCCGTATGCCCTGGAAAGCCCGGCCGAGTTCTTTGCGGTGGCCAGCGAGCATTTTTTCGAGACGCCGGCGACATTGCGCCAGCATTTGCCGGAGGTATATCGGCAACTTGAGCAATTCTACCGACAACACCCGCTGTGAGCGCCGGGCGTTCAGCCCATGATGCGGACAAGCGCCTCGTCCAGCCGCCGCACGGTGCCATCGACGTCCTTGAGCTTGTCGATACCGAACAGGCCAAGCCGAAACGTCTTGAAGTCGGCGGGCTCGTCACAGGCCAGCGGGGTACCGGCAGCAATCTGCAGCCCGTGTGCGGCAAACGCGCTGCCATCGTGGATGGCGGCGTTGTCGGTGTAGCTGACCACGACACCCGGAGCCTGGAAGCCTTCGGCCGCGACGCTGGGCAGTTCCCGGCGAACCAGCAAGGCGCGTACCTTCCGGCCGAGCTCGCATTGCGCGCGGCGGGCATTTTCCAGGCCCATGTCGATGGTTTCACCCATGGCGTCGCGCAGTTGCACCAGCGCATCGGTGGGCATGGTCGAGTGGTAGGCGTGACCGCCATTTTCGTAGGCAGCCATCACGGCGCGCCATTTCGCCAGGTCCAGGGTGAAGCTGGAGCCACGGGTGGTCCCGAGGCGTGCTTCCGCGGCCGCCGAAAGCATGACCAGGGCGGCACCAGGCGTCGCACTCCACGTCTTTTGCGGAGCAGACAGCAGGATGTCCACCCCGATCTGCTGCATGTCGACCCAAAGCGCGCCGCTGGCGATGCAGTCGAGCACGAACAGCCCACCGTGCCCGTGGACGGCGGTTGCCACGCTTTGCAGATAGTCATCAGGCAGCAGGATGCCGGATGACGTTTCGACGTGCGGTGCGAAGACCAGGTCCGGCTTGCGTTCGGCAACAGCAGCGATGACTTCCTCGATCGGCGGCGGCACAAACGGCGACTGGTGCGCACTGCCGGTCGGGCGTGCCTTGAGGACGCCCGTGTGCGCAGGGATCCGGCCCACCTCGAAGATCTGGCTCCAGCGGTAGCTGAACCAGCCGTTGCGGATGATCAACACGTTCTTGTCGTGCGCGAACTGACGCGCCACGGATTCCATGCCGGTGGTACCGCCGCCGGGGACGATCGCGACGGCATGGGCGTGGTAGACCGTTTTCAGATGCTCCGACAGGTCGCGCATGACCCCTTGGAAGCGTTTCGACATGTGGTTGAGCGCGCGATCGGTGAAGACCACCGAGTATTCCCGCAGACCATTCGGATCAACACCAGATGCTTGGGACATATGCTTGGTTCCTGCCTTGCTCCAGTACCCGTTTTCGCGGCAGTGCCGCAGAACCGCCCGTCGGTCACGACGAACACAGCCGCCGGTTTCCGACACTACTCGAAAAACGCGGAACACGGGGCGCCATCTCGTCGCCGTGGCCGATCGACACGCACTTGCGCTTCCCGACGCCCGGCGACCGGAGGCGTGGCACCGGAATGAGGGACGGCGAAAAGTGGGCGCTTGGCTCATTCGACGATCTGCGGGAAGATCGGCGATGATCCAACGCCGGCGCGTGACCGGCGAACGCGCTTTGCGACCCGGGTTGTCGACTCGGTCTTGCGTTACGGGAACCTGCCCGACCACCCACCCGTGGAGATTGCATGATCCGCCTGATTCTCACGACTGCTGCGCTGTCTTTTGCCGTCGCCGGCACGGCTGCACCAGCCGCTTCGACGGCTCCCGTTCCGGCAACGGCCGTTGCCGCACCGCTGGCGTTCCGCATCGACGAAGGACGCATCATCAATGCGTTCTATCGGCAAGGGCCGATTGCCGCCCATCTGCTGCTGCGCTCGGGCGACCAGCCGCGCATCCTGGTCGCGTTCCCCGCCGGCAACAGCGGGGTGGGGGTCTGGTTCGAGCAGACCGCCGGGCCAGTCGAGTGGAGCCTCGACCAGGCGCCGCAGCCGCTGACGATGCACGACGCGCAGGGGCGTCCGCTGCGCGGGATCACCGCGGTGGCGACCCTCAATACCGATACGCTCAAGCTGCGCCAGGCGGTGCTGTCGTCCATTCGCGTGTTGCGCGACTACGAATCGCTGGGCAAGGCACCCGCCCAGGTATTGACGTCGTCGAAGGTCGAGCATGGCGCGTTGCTGTGGACCCGCGACCGCCTGGATGGCGCGCCGGGCTACCTGCTCACCCTGACGCCCCTCGATGGCGCTCGGGTCACGTCGACCGGACTGGTCGGCAGCAACGGGCATCTGCGTATCCGTATCACCGCCCTCACCGGCGAGACGCCGCTGCTGCCGCTGCAGGGCGACATGCTGCTGAATGCCGACGCGCGACCCGACCCACGGGCGCGGGACGCGCTGTCGTTCCTCGCCTACCAACAGAAATTCCTGGCCGGCTCGTGGCGCTTCGACACCTATTTCGGGCGCGACACCCTGATGTCGCTGCGGCTGCTGATGCCGGTGCTTCAACCCGAGGCCGTCGAGGACGGGATCAGCTCGGTGCTGGCGCGGCTGGCGCCCGACGGCGAGGTTGCCCACGAGGAGAACATCGGCGAGTTCGCCGTGCTGCAAAACGAGCACGAAGGCAACGGACCGATCGATACGCCCAGCTATGACTACGGCATGGTCGATGACAATTTCATGCTGGCGCCGGTCGCTGCCGCGTGGCTGCTCGAGCGCCCGCAGGGTCGCGAACGGGCTGCCGCGTTCCTGGCCCGGTCCGGCACCGACGGCATCAGCGAAGGGGATCGGCTGGTGCGCAACTTCGCCTGGGTGGTCGAACGCAGCGCCGCCTTTGCCGCCGACCCGAAGGTCGGGAACCTGGTGGGCCTGAAACCGGGGCGCATGACCGGGCAGTGGCGCGACAGCGAGGAGGGCCTGGGACGTGGCCACTATGCCTACGACGTGAACGCGGTCTGGGTGCCGGCCGCGCTCGAGGCGATCGAGCGCTTCGCCCAATCCGGCCTGCTCGATCGCTACGGCAACGCAGCCGGGCGCGCCGCGCTGGAGCGCGCCGGCCAACAGGCCCGCGTGTGGCACCGCCAGGCTCCGTCGTTGTTTGTCGTATCGCTACCCAATCAGCGCGCCCGCCAGGACATCGCCGACTACGCCAAGGCAGTCGGGGTGCCGGCCCAGCCGGCCCTGAGCGCACTCGGTGCCGCGCCGATGGTCTTCAACGCACTGTCACTGGATGGCGACGGCACACCGGTGCCGGTGCTCAATTCAGACGATGGTTTCGCGCTGTTGTTCGGCACACTCGATCCGGCGCAGGTCGAGCAGGTGGTCGGCTCGATGATGCGTCCGTTCCCTGCCGGCCTGATGACGGGCGTGGGCCTGCTGGTGGCCAATCCCGCCTATGCGTCGGCCGCCGCCCGGTCACGCTTCGACGCCACCGCGTACCACGGCACGGTGGTCTGGTCGTGGCAGCAGGCGATCCTGGCCGCCGGCCTGGAGCGACAACTGGCACGCACCGATTTGCCGCCGCCGCTGCGCGCCAGGCTGCTCGCCGCCGAACGATCACTGTGGGCAGCGATCGACGCCGCAAGTACGGTGCGCAGCTCCGAACTGTGGTCATGGACCTACGCCGACGGCCGCTACCACGTCGCCCCGTTCGGCGCATCCAAAGCAGATGCCGACGAAAGCAACGCCGCGCAGCTGTGGAGCACCGTCTACCTGGCATTGAAACCGCCGGCGCAGACACAAAAGCCGGCGACGGACCAGGCCGAGTGATGCACGGAACGCCTGCATGAATCTCGAGGCCGCCGGTTGGCACAGGTGCCGGGTGGAGCGGAGGAGCGTGTCGGACATTGTCCGTGACGCGATTTCCCGGAGATCTATTTCTTGCCCTTGTCCGCCGGGGCTGGCGACTGCACCTGCTTCATCTGCACACCACAGCAGATCTCCGAATGTGGCATGTCCGGAGGGCAAGGACAGGGCTTTTCATAAACGAGCTGAGCCCCACACTCCTCGCAGGCATATCGATCACCGACACTACGTGGCATCTCGCTCTCCTTGTTGGTTTCGCCGTTGAACAAGAGTGGTCGGGAAAATCGGGGCGGAGTGAACTGACCCGGATTCGACGGAAGGCTTTCTTCTGTGACTGTGCCTGACGCCATTACTACGCGATGTGAAATCGAAATCGGAAACTGGCGCATACAGCGCCTCGTCGCCCGGCGTCCGATCGCCGAAGATCCCCGGCAAGACGCGCTCAAGTGGTGCCCGGGCGCGCCGGCGAGGGGGCTTGCCGTCAGGCCACGCCATGCGTTTCGGCAACGTGGTTCCTGCGGCATGGGTCGCGGGAGCCGGTCCGCGGTCAAAAATTGACGCCGACACCAGGGGCGCAAGCAAGCACCATTCACCCCAGACCCCTGCTTTCCCGGAAACTGTGCTACAAAGAACGCGAGTCGAATACCCTGCATGGTATCGGACAGCGCCGATCATGATCGAGTGGCTGTCTGCCTCGCGGACCCGAGGCGGGCTCACCAGATCGTGCGCGTCGGTGGATGCACGGCAAGCCACGCCGTCAGACACACCCAGCGCTTCCTGTGAACGAGCAGCATCGAACCGGGGGACTGCAATGATCATGCAACGAGCGGGATGGGGATACGCATTTCTGGCAGCACTTTTGCTGCTTGTCTTCGGAGCGGCCCGGGCGTCGGCAGCCGAGCCACTGAGACCTTTCATCCTGGCCTCGACCACGGCGGGCGAGATGGCGCCGGTCGTCACCCGGGTAAGGCAGCAACTGGCCGATGCCGGCTTCACGGTGGTCGGCAGCTACGCACCGTACACCGATGCCGCGTTCCCGGACGACAACGTGGTATCGGCCGAGATCATCGGCGTGACCAATCCTGCACTGCAGACGGCGGCAGCGGCGACGGAATTCGGCGGCTACGCCATGGTGCAACGGGTGACGGTAACCCAGATCACCCACCAGGGCAGCACCCAGACCCAGGTGGCCTTCACCAATCCGGCCTACATGGCCAGCGCGTACCGCCTCGACAGCGATCTGGAGGAGGTGGCGGCGGAGCTCAGGAAGGCGCTCGGGACGCAGCAGGCCTACGGTTCCAGCAAGGGTCTGAGCGCGTCGGACCTGGCGCGCTACCACTACAAGGCCTTCATGCCCTATTTCACCGATACCGACCTGCTGGCCAGCTACGACAGTCACGAGCAGGCGGTGGAAGCGGTGAAGGCGGGGCTGGCGGCGCACAAAGGCGGTACCAGCGCGGTCTATCAGGTGGCCGTACCGGGCAGGCAGGCAACGTTGTTCGGCGTCGCCCTGAGCGGGCCTGCCGGGAACGAGTGCAGTGGCGACCAGTACATCATGAGCCGGATCGACTTCCATCCGATCAAGTCGACCGGACACCTGCCCTACGAGGTGCTGGTGGTGGGCGGCAAAGTCTATGCGCTGGCCGCGAAATTCCGGATTGCGATCAACTTTCCGGATCTCAGCATGATGGGCTCCAACAGCTTCGTCAGCATCATGTGCGCGCCGCGTTCCATCGAGAAGGCGTTGAAGGCGGCAGCCTCCGGCGGCTGACGGATCCCAAGGCTCCTGTGCTCCGCCGACCGTGCGGCGGAGCACAGGAGCCCGCCATTGGACCGTGGGCGATCCGGTGAGCGCCCGGGGACGGTCGCGGGCCCCAGCCCATCCCAAGGGTGTTCAACTTGCTTCGTCGCGGTTTTCCGCATTCGCCTGTACGGAGCGCACCTTCCGCGTACGCCGACACCAGAACACGGCAATGAGCGCACCAAGCGCCGCCATCGCCGAATCCTTCTGCGCATCCCACACGTCGCCCTGGGTGCCGAGATAGGCTTGGCCCAGGTCGACACCGAAAGTTTCCGCTGCCAGCCACTCGATCAATTCATAGATCGTGGACTGCGACAGCATGAACAGCAGCGGCACCAGCCAGCGCCACACGCCGCGCTGCGGTGCGCGGCTATCGAGCAATTCGATGGCAGCCGGGGTGACCAGCAGACCGTAGGCAAAATGGACCAGTCGGTCGAAATGGTTTCTGTGGAAGCCAAAAAATTCGCTGATGGTATGGCCGGTGAGTTCCCGGGCCCAGTGGTCGTAGGGTACTTCCGCGTAGGTGTAATGGGCGCCTGTCGCATGCAACACGAAAAACAGGAACAGCAGGGTGTAAGCCGTGTTCGACAGTCTGAGGCGTGGATACGCCCAAACCAGCCATGGAATCGCCACGAGCACCAGCAGATTCTCAAGCCACCAGTCCTGCCGATAGGAAGGCGCGATGGCCAGCAGGCCCCACCACAGAGTGAATAGCACGAGTAGCGACAGGGGATAGCGTGGCGACCGCACAGAGAGCATGGTTGGCCTTGGGCCAGCGGCTCGGCTACGGCAAGCGCCAGCGGCAACAGGGACGTTTTCCATGACATAGGATACCTGCCTTGGAGCGCGATGCAGGGAACCGGCGAAGCCATCGGTGGCAGCGTGCCCAAGGTCTCGAGGAGGACACCCCATGAACCGACTGAAGGGCAAGACCTGCATCGTCACCGGCGCCGCACTCGGTATCGGGCGCGCCTGTGCGCGGCGGATGGCGGAGGAAGGCGCGCGCGTGGCGCTGTTCGACGTACTCGACAGCGAGGGTCGGGAGCTGGAACGCGAACTGCGGGCTGGTGGGTGCGCCTGACCTTCCGCCCTACCATGCATCCAAGGGTGCGGTAAGGTTGATGAGCAAGACCGATGCGATGATCTATGCGTCCGATGCGATCCGTGTCAATTCGGTGCACCCCGGTTTCATCTGGACGCCGATGGTCGACCACTTTCTGCACGATAGCGGCGCCACCGATCTCGATGCCGCGCGCCGCCAGATCGACCAGTTGCATCCGCTGGGACACATGGGCGAACCGGATGGCATCGCTTGGGGTGTGGTCTACCTGGCATCGGACGAATCAAAATTCGTCACCGGCAGCGAACTGGTGATTGATGGCGGTTACACGGCTCGCTAGCAGCCTGTCGGGCCAGGCTGGGCAAAGGCGGCGACGAACCTGCAGGCATCCGCGTACACCGGCAACAACAACGCGTGCTCGACGATACGAAATTCCTGCCCATGGTGAAAAGGCACGGGGTCGCCCGGTGCGCCTGCGGAGCCGCGGCCGACCAAGAAACCAAGACAACCCTCCCCGACGCCACGTGGTCCTTTCGTCCGGTCGGGCAGCACCAAGAAGAAGGGAACTGCCGTAGCAGTCCCCTCTTCGTGCCAGCCACCGGGTTCGGGCAGCCGTGTCCGGGTCCGACCTTCGTTACCAGCGCGGGTGCGAATGCCCACGACGGCCGACGGCGGCTTCCACCGCGGCCTTGGCATCCAGGATGCCAGCGCCGATCGAGTACTGGCGGTCCGGCTGCACCACGGGCCGGTAGGCCGTCCTTTCCAGGATGTGGAGCACCTGATTCGGCCTGAGTGGACGCATGCGCAACGTCTTGCGCGCGCTCTGCATCAACGCCACCGCGCCGGAGACATGTGGCGCTGCCTGCGAGGTACCGGCGTAGCCACTGTAGGTAGTGCCCACGGCAACCGGCGTGGTACTGCCATTGTTGAGTGCCTGCCACACAAAGCCGTCGTAGGAAATGACTCCCGTGCTCGGATCGTCATCCTGGAACACGCCGCCGCCCGGCGCGGCAATTTCTACCGTCCGGCCATAGTTGGAGTAGTAGGCACGCTTGCTGGTGATGCCGGTGGCCGCCACGGTGATGACACCGGGACAGCTGGCAGGCGTGTAGTTGCGGGCATCATCGTTGCTGTTGCCGGCAGACACCACCACCACGGTGCCCATCTGAACGGCACGACGCACAGCCCGCAGCATCGGGTCGTTGCCGGTGCACCGGCCGGCGCCACCCAGGCTGAGGTTGATCACGTCTGCCGGATTCCTGTTTCTCGGCACGCCATCGACATGACCGCCGGCGGCCCAGACAACCGCATCGGCGATGTCGCTCGTATAGCCTCCACAGTGCCCCAGCACGCGTACCGGAAGAATCCTGGCGCCATTGGCAATACCGGCCATGCCAAGCGCATTGTTGGTCAACTCCGCGCCAGCGGTACTGGCCACATGCGTGCCGTGCCACGAGCTGGAATTGGCCGGGCTGCCGGCGTAGCACTCATCCGCCGCCGTCCAATCGCCCAGGTCCCAGCCACCTGGCACACGATCGTCGGTCGCCCGGCCGGAAACAAAGGCGTCGGAGATAAAGTCATAGCCGGCATCGGCCAGCGTGGTATCGACGTCCACATGCCGGGTGATTCCGGTATCCAGCACGGCGATCACCACCCGGTCGCCGTCCGAAATATCCCAGGCATCGTTGACGCTGGTACCGCCGAAATTGGCGTCGCCGAAGTAGGTCACCGTTCCGTCGGGTTGCTTCAGGTTCCACTGGTAGAAACTGTAATAGGTGTCGTTGGGCGTGAAGGTGGCCGGGACGGATTTCGTCGGCAGTGGCATACCCGGATCACGCTGCAGCATCACATCGGGCGACACATCGAGCACCGCGGGATCGGATGCGATCTGCTCCATCAACGCCGCGGCCTCGGCGCGATCCAGGCGGCGTGAGGTACGCACCAGATCCGCTCCGATCGCCAGCTTTCGCGTGTAGGAGACCCTTACTCCGGCCTGCGTTCGCCCCGAGAAATCCGGCTTTGCACGATCGAGGCCCGCGCGGGCGACCGCGGCGCCGATGTTCTGCAGCATGGCCGAACGATCAGCGTGCTCCGTGCTGCCGTCACGGTAGGTCACGATAAAGCGGTCGTAATGCCCACCGGCCTGCAAGGCGCTCAGGTTGGCACGCGCGCCGGCCGCCGCGACAGGCTCGGCGGCATACGCGGAGAGCGAAAATGCGGCCGCCACGGAAACGAACAAGACGGTCTTGATCAAGAAACGATGCTTCATGACTTGAGCCCCTTTGTTGGGTGAGGCCAGCCTTCCGACGGATGACCAGCCGAAACGTGCGGAATCATGCAAATGCAGCCCGATGACGTTGGAAGACCCGAAGCCCCCTCTTCTGACGACGAGCCACGTTCCTGATCGAACGTGTCACGCCATCCCCCAACATGGCGCAACCCTATGCAGTGCGTCGTTAAGCCAGGGTGAAAGATCTTGCGATCGTGTTTTCTTGCGATTCTGTAGCGCCAAGCCCACCTGTCCACCGTCGGGGATCAGGTCCGGGATCGCCGCATCCGCACGCCGGGACGACCCTGCGAACGGCCCGTCCGAGCGTGGTGAAATGGGCCCGGGGATAGGGGTGATCTGCGCAAGGAGCCGGTCGGTTCCCAGCCAGACCGGCCACCTCCACCCCATCGGTGGGCGTGCGACAGCCCGGCGGGCGTCGGGAAGACACCCGCCGGGCCGGCCACTCCGGGCCAGGCGCGCGAGCCGTACTCAGTGCGCGTGTTGCGCCACGGCCACGCTGTGCTCTTCGGCACCATGGGCGGTACCCGCTCCCACGCGATCCACATTCTCGATGTAGTGGACGTACTGCACGTAGTGGTCCACGTAGGCCCGGCCGTTCGTGACGCTGGCGTCGGCGGTGGCTCGCGCCGCCCGTGCCGCTGCGTAGCGTTCACGGATGCCGTGCTCGATCTTGTCGGTGATTTCGGCGATGAGCGCATCGATGTTGCCGTCCACCAGGGCAGCATCGGCGGCAGCCACACTTGGCTCGATTCCGCCGGCGGGCTTGATGACGCCATCAAACGTCACGCCCTCCGAGGCGCGATGGATCCGGACCAGCGTTTCGAAGAAGTGCGTGTCGGCCACCTGACGGGCTTCCGGACCCAGTTGGCGCAGCTTGCGGGTCTGCGCATAGGCGCGCTTGACCGCGGCCTCGTCGGTTTCCGGCACCCACTTCAGCAGCGGGGTGATGTCGCCGGTATCGAGCGCGGCGGCAGCCTGGGTGATGACCGGGCCGTCCATCGCGTCGCAGTGGGCCGAGGCGGTGCCGACCATGCCGAGGCCGAGCACGGCGGCGACACCGAGGGCGATCACGCGTTTGCGCAAGGGGGAAACGTTCATGAGGTACTCCTGTTGAATTGTTCGGGACGAAGCGTCGAACCGGTACCGGCAAGTCGTGGTCCGATCCCATCGCTGCGAACCATGATGGCCTCCGCTGACGGCGGCGTCGTTCGCACGCACGTACTCGAACGCCTCCCGCACAAGGCATTATCTGCTGGATAAACAAGGAGTTGGGGGGTTCGACCTTGGTCACGACCGAAAGTCGAACCGGATACCTGCGCCGCCGCCCTCGCCGGAGCACGCACAGACCCCGCCGCGCCCGCCAGATACCGCCGTTCGCCGCGATCTCACGGTCGGGCGGTCTGGCCGGTCAGTCGGGGGGCGCCACCGGCGGCGGTACGTGGGCGGCACGGTACTGGCTGGGGGTCAGGCCGGTCGATTTGCGGAACACGGTGTTGAACACGGATTTCGAATTGAAGCCCGCGTCGTACATCACCTGCAGGATTGTGTCCGTACAGCTGCGATCGACCAGCCGTGCCTTCGCTTCTTCCAGCCGGTAGCCGTTGATGAACTCGAAAAAGTTCTGGTTGAAGCCCTGGTTCAGCAGGCGCGACAGCTCGCGCGGTGCGACTCCGAGCGCGCGGGCCAGTTGCGCCACAGTCAGGTTGGAGCCCAGGTGTGGGCGCTGCTCGCGCATGTACTGCCGCAGCCGCTGCTTGAGTGCCTGATCGTCGTCGCCCGCCGCCGTCGGCGGCGGTACGGGTGCCGCCACGTCCTCCAGCAGTTCCGCTTCCTCGGCATCCAGTCCGCTGAAGATCACCGGTTGGCGCAGCGCGTTGAGCAGCAGGTAATTGATGAACACGAACCCGGTCACGCCGGCAAAGCCCACCACCCAATACGCGTCGCCGGGACGCTTGAAGATATGCGCCGAAAGGCAGTACAGCAGGCTCACCAGCCACACCGCGAAATACCCCACCAGCAGCGAGCGCAGCCACGACAGCTGCTTATTCTCGAGGTCGGAAAAAACCCGCCGCAGACCCACGCCGAAACGCGAAATGGCGCGGATGGTCGCATACAGGTAGCCAAGCACCACGGCATGGATGGCCACCGCCAGCAGCGGCGAGGTCAGCACACCGGGATAATCGCGCCGCTGCAGGATCTGCAGCTTGATGGCGGTCGGCTGCTGGTAGTACTCGACGATCAACACTGCCGCGACCACCCAGAACAGCAGCGTATGCACCAGGTGCTCCTTGCGCAGGCGGAAATCACGGAACATCAGCGATTTGGCATACAGGTACAGCGTGCCTGCCTGCAGCAACCCGAGCAGCGTACCGAGATAGGCCAGCCCCGGATGGCGCAGCGTGAGCCCGGTGCCGTAAAACAGGATCTCGGTCAGACCACCGGCAAAACTGATCAACGTGACCACCAGCAGCCGGTTGCTGGTGACGCGGATGTTTTCCGGCAGCAGCAGGAACGCAGCCAGCGCCAGCGCCTGGATGATGCTGGTCACCAGCAGGATGTCGATCAGCGAAAACTGCAAGGTGCGCCCCTCGTCGACTCAGGCCGGATAGCCGGCAATGGTGCCCGGGACGATCTGAACGGATCGATCATTGCCTGGCAATCGTCCCTGGCACGAATGGCACACGACGGGGCGGGATCAAGTCGAATGGAATGCCTCCGTCTCCTTCGTGCCGGAAGCTGGCTCCAATGCGGCGGCAATCGCGTCATCGACGCGCTCCAGCCAGATGAATTCCAGGCGTTCGCGGGCTTCGGCGGGAATTTCCTCGAAATCGCGGCGGTTCCGCGCCGGCAGCATCACCCGCGTGATGCCGGCAGCGGCGGCGGCGACGATCTTCTCCTTGATGCCGCCCACCGGCAGCACCAGGCCGCGCAGGCTGATTTCACCGGTCATCGCGGTGTCGCTGCGCACGGTGCGGGCGGTCAGCAGCGAGACCAGGGCGGTGAACATCGCCACGCCGGCACTGGGGCCGTCCTTGGGCGTGGCGCCTGCCGGCACGTGGATGTGGATGTCGATGCGGCCGAGCTGCTTTTCGTCGAAACCCAGCTCGTGCGCTCGGTGCTTGACGATCGACAGCGCCGCCTGCGCGCTCTCGCGCATGACATCGCCGAGCTGGCCGGTGAGGATCAAGCCGCCCTTGCCCGGAAAACTGGTCGCCTCGATGAACAGAATGTCCCCGCCGACCGGGGTCCACGCCAACCCGGTGGCCACCCCTGGCGTGCTGGTGCGCATCGCCGCCTCGTTCTCGAAGCGCCGCGGACCCAGGATCTCGTGCAGTGCATCTGCACCGATGTCCACGTGGTCGGTCACTTCGCCCTCCGCGATACGCACCGCGGCGTGGCGTAGTGCACGGCCGATCTCGCGCTGCAGATTGCGCACGCCCGCCTCCCGCGTGTAGTCGCGGATGATCTGGCGCAGCGCCTCGTCGCTGATCGTCGCCTGCCCGGCGTGCAGGCCGTTCGCTTCCAGCTCGCGACGGACCAGGTAGCGGCGCGCGATCTCGAACTTCTCGCTTTCGGTGTAGCCGGCCAGCGAGATGATTTCCATGCGATCGCGCAACGGCCCCGGAATCGTCTCCAGCATGTTGGCGGTGGTAATGAAGGTGACCCGGCTGAGGTCGAACGGCACGCCGAGGTAGTTGTCCCGGAACGTCGAGTTCTGCGCCGGATCGAGCACTTCCAGCATCGCCGCGGAAGGATCGCCCTGCACACCGCGGCCCATCTTGTCGATCTCGTCCAGCATCATCACGCAGTCGCGCGCCTTGGCCTTGCGGATGGCCTGGATGATATTGCCCGGCATGGAGCCGATGTAGGTACGGCGGTGGCCGCGGATTTCCGCCTCGTCGTGCACGCCGCCGAGGCTGACGTGCGCGAACGGCCGGCCCATGGCGCGGGCGATGGATTGGCCGAGCGACGTCTTGCCCACGCCCGGCGGCCCGACGAAACAGAGGATCGGCGCCTTGCCGTGCGGCGCGAGTTTCCGCACCGCGAGGAACTCGATGATGCGCTGCTTGATCTTGTCGAGGCCGAAATGGTCTTCGTCGAGCACGCGCCGCGCCTCGTGGATGTCGATCGGCCGCGGCTCGGGCTCGGCCCAGGGCAGCTCGGTCAACCAGTCCAGGTAATTGCGCACCATGCCCGCTTCCGGCGCGCCGTCCGACATGCGTTCGTAGCGGCGTAATTCCTTGTGCGCGATCTCGCGCGCCGCCTCCGGCATCTGCGCCGCGTCGATCGCCTTCTCGAGCTCGGCGACCTCGGTCGACCTGCCGCCCTCCTCGCCAAGCTCGCGCTGGATCGATGCCATCTGCTCGCGCAAAATCGCCTCGCGCTGGCGCTCGTCGAAGGTGGCCTTGGTGCGCTGGCCGATCTCCCGCGTCAGGCGCATCACCTCGATGCGATTGGCGAGGATCACCGACACCTTGTCGATGCGCGCGGCAAGATCCACCGTTTCGAGCAGGCCCTGCTTTTCGCCAGCGGGAATGTCGAGATGGGCGGAGACGAGGTCGGCCAACGCCCCCGCACCGCTCACCGATTGCACGGCGACGATCAGCTCCGGCGGCACGCTGGGCAGAAGTTGCAGCGCATCGATCGCCTGCTGGCGCAGATACAACATCCGTGCCTCGATTTCCGCACCCTGCTCTTCCGGGTCGGCCATGGGCTCGGCGCGGACCGCAAGGAACGGCTGCCCTTCCACGAATTCCAGCGCGCGGAAGCGTTGCAGTCCCTGCACCACAATATGGTGCCCGCCATCGGGCGCGTTCACATAGCGCAGGATGTTGGCGATGGTGCCGATCTCATGCAGGTCGGCCGCGGCCGGGTCGACGGTTTCCGCATCGCGCTGCAGCAGGATGCCGATCGAACTTTCCACGCGCATCGCGTGCTGCACCGCGCGGATGGAGGCCGCCCGGCCGATCGCCAGCGGAAACACCGTGCCGGGGAAAAGCACCGAGTCGCGCACCGCGACCACCGGCAACACGCCCGGAGGCAAGGCATGCGTGGCGGACTGGGCATGCGTTGCCTCGTCCGATGCCGCCGTGTCCGCCGCCCCGTGGGCAGTGGCGCTTTCGGTGCCAGTGAGGTCGCCGGCGCCGGATACGGCGGCGGCACGGGGCGGATTCGGTTCGAATTCGTTCATATGCGTTCGCTCAGGTCTTTTGCAGGCTGATCACCAGGCACCCGCGATCGGTGCCCACGCGCACCCCGGCATAACGCCCCGGGGGCAACCGGATGCGGCGCTCGAAGCGGCCCTGCGGAAGTTCCAACCGGTGGATCACCGCGTCACCGATGCCCTCGAGCGGCGCGCGCCGTCCGCTCACGGTCAGCGTGCCACCCTCGATCACCGTGTGCACGTCGGGTGCCGAGACGCCGGGCAGGGCCACGTAGATCAGCAGCTCGCGGTCGGTCTCCAGCACGTCCACCGGCGGTTCCCAGCTCGGCGCACTCGCGGGGCCCGGCCGGAAGAACTGCCGATGCAGTCGCTCGGCACGATCCAGCGCGGCCAGTGCGTTGGCCCACATCCATTCCTGCGATTCGTCTTGTCGTCTCATGCCGGGGAGGATCTCCTGCTTGCCAGCGCCGGGGCGGCGTATCCACGGGAAACGCCTCGACGCGCCGGGCTGGAACGATGGT
>JACDJB010000186.1_pt1 | contig 83488 bp, 62 predicted proteins | sample 7454121 | NCBI WGS metagenome assembly JACDJB01 (sample SAMN14253290, study PRJNA609438) | sludge metagenome | isolation source: sludge after 25d culture with pyrite | collected 2018-12-20 | reverse complement strand
CCACTGCGAGCCGTGCTCACCTTGGTGCTCCAGCACCATGTGCACGGCCCGCTCCTGTACCTCGGGGGAAAACTTCGGGGACTTCCTCATGGCTCTATCCTCTCAAGGGAAAGAGCCTCCGGGAAAGCCGGGGCGGTTCACCCTTGAGTGCTCGATAGTTGTTTTCATGTCGTCGGCTGCGCCAGCTTGGTGGCGGCCTAAAGCGGGGTCAGGTTCACTTTTTTTATTGACCATCATTATTACCTGCGCCTGTGAGTCCCTGCGGCTCTGCCCGTTGATCGTCGCTGAGCGGCGCAGATTTTGCAGCAGTTCCTTGGCCAGCGCACGCTGCACGGATGGTCGAATCCGCATCCGTAATCCAAGCCAGATCGTAGTGCCTTGTGTGGATGCGACGATTTTGCCGCGTCACTTCAACCCATACCACACCCCACGCCCGCTGCCGTACCGCTCCAGATGATTGCGTTCCGTCAGGCTGCGGAAGTGCTGCTTCAAGGTATTGCGGCTGGCTCCGGTGAGCTTGATGGCGTCCATCATCGTGATGCGCCCATGTTCCCGCGCGAATTCCACGATGTGCAGTGACAGCTCGGGCAGTGGGGCCAGCACGATCTTTTCGCGCTCGATCTTCTTCTCCAGCCGCCGCACCTGCTCGGCCAGCGAGCGCAGGAAGAACAGCAGCCATGGCTGCCAGTTCGGTGCGTCGGTGCGGATCGTGCCCTGCGTTTGCCGCAAGGCGAGGTAGTAGCCTTCCTTGTTGGCCTCGATCACGCTTTCCAGCGAGCTGTACGGGACATGGGCATAGCCGGCCCGCAGCAGCAACAAGGTCGTCAGCGCGCGACTCAGACGCCCGTTGCCGTCCTGGAACGGGTGGATTTCAAGGAATACGACCACGAAGATCGCCACGATCAGCAACGGATGCAGCGCCGCCCCGCTTTTGCCGGATTTACCGCGTTCGTCGTTGACCCATGCCAGCAGCTCCGCCATCAGGTGCGGCGTGTCGAACGGCGTGGCCGTCTCGAAGACGATGCCGATCTGCGTGCAGTTCTCGTCGAAGGCCACAACGCTGTTCGAGTGGGTCTTGTAGCTGCCCCGGTGCCTCGCGTCCTTCTGGCTGTGTTGCAGCAGGACCTGATGAAGCTGCTTGACGTGGTTTTCGGTGAACGGGATGTCCTCCCATGCCCGGAAGATCAGCTCCATCCGTTCGGCGTAGCCGGCCACCTCCTGCTCGTCCTGCGAGTCGAACTTCTTGATCGCAAGGTTGGACAGCAGCCGCTCAACCTCACGGTCAGTGGGCTTGCTGCCTTCGATGCGGGTGGATGAGCCGATGCTCTCGATGGTGGCCACGCGCCGCAAGGCCGACAGGCGCTCGGGCGCGAGCGTGCCCAAAGCGCGCCAGGCCCCTTTGAACTCGTCGATTCAGGCGACCAGGCCCAGGATTTCCGGGGTGATCTGGAGGGTGTCGGTTCGGAACATACGCCAATAGCACACCCATTTACACCCATTTACACCCATTTTCAGGGCGGCGGAATTGGGCGTTTATGGGTGTCGGTATTCGGGGCATCCAGGATGCGGTCCAGATGCGAGCGACTGGTGGCCATGCGTTTGGCTACAGCATGGGCCGTCAGCGGCCCAATGGCAGATAGAGCGCCATCGCGCTCTCGGACGTTTCACGGAACCCGTAATGCCGATAGAACCTGGCCGCCTTGGAATGCAATGCGTCCACCACCAGGACTCGTACGCCGAGCTGCTCGCGAAGGCTCAGGCAGCGGGCGACGGCGTGTGCGAGCAGGTAGTCGCCATGCGCCTTGCCCTGTTCGGACAACGAGACCGCCAGACGCCCCATCCTGATCGCCGGCACCGGGTAATTGGGCAGGTGCTTTCGATCCGGCTCTTGCAGATCGGTCAGCAACAGCTGGGCCGCAGACAAGGTGTAGTAGCCGAGGATGTGGCCGGGAGCTGCATCATCCACCAATACGTGGGAAGTGCTGATGCCATCGCGATGGTGCTGCGCCGCAAGCCGTCGCAGGTAGCCATCCAGCGTCGGCTCACCGCAGGCAAAGCCGCTGCGATCATGCCGCTCGGGCTGGAGTGGCTCGACGACCAGCATGCATCAATCCTGTGCAAGTCGGGCGAGCGCTTTCTTCAATCTGGCATTGGGTTGGAACGGCGCGTCGAGCGCTTCGAGAAAGCGCCTGGACTCTTTCGCCGACAGGGTCACGGTCAGCTCGGCGGCCATGACGCTCTCCGCTTCGCGCATGACAGCGTCCCGAACGAAGGCCGAAATCGGCACGCCACGCAAATCAGCAGCACGGGCGATCCTTGCCTTGTCGGCAGGGTCCAGGCGCAGGTCGAGACGGGCAGCAGCGGCAGTCATGGCAACTCTCCTTGTACGGAATAATACCGTACATCCCTTCCGGGTCAAGGCTCATGACCGGTTTGGGGATGCGCGGCCCGCCGCCTCGGCGGCTTGCAGCCAGGCAGTGCTGGCGCCCTGCGCTTCGCGCGCGGCGTCGGCCTCGGTTTCGCCCCATGCCGAGCATCCGGGCAGATCCGGCGCTTTGGCGATGAAGCCTTCGTCTTCGTCCGACCAGAAGAGGTTGAGCGGATAGCGGTTTATGCGGGGCCTCCATATTTTTCGACCATCAGGAGCGCATCGGTATCAGACGAACAAGGCTTCGATTTCGTCCGGGAACCTTGCGCCACGCAAGCGGCGCGCTTCCTTCGCGATGTTCAGGTTCATGGTCACCTCGGACACCTCGATCAACGCGCGATCAATCGCGCGCTTCTGCGATTCGCAGAACCAGAGCAACACCGGGCGAAGGTGCCAGAACGCCTGCGAACCCTCGTGTACGGCAGTCGGGAAGGTCGCTGGATTGCTGATCATCAGCTTGCGGATGTTCTGGCGGCTGCAGCCAATCAGGTCGGCCACGTCGGTCAGGCCCACGAAGTCCGGCGATGCCTCAACCAGTTCCACGCCGGGGATGGCGGCCTTGACCGCCTGCACTGCCGAAACGATGGCGTCCAGGGCGCTGTCGGCCTCGCGGATGAAGTCCAGGGCGATTCGCCCCTGCTGGCCGATACCCACGGTGGCGTCGTCGCACCCGGCCTCGGCCAGTGCAGCAATGTATTGCTCCGGATCGGCATTGGCATCCGGCAGCCGGAACTTCAGGGTGAACTCGTACTCATGCATTGCCTGGATCCTCCCGGCCTTTGTTCTGCATCGCCTTTTCGTGCGCACAGTTGTCCACTATCCGTCGAAGTTGTTTGCCGTGGTTCCCGGGATTTCCGGGCGTGCTCCAGATGCTGGTGATGCAGAACTCGCCACAGCGGCATGTGTCATCGTTCCAAGGGCAAAGCATCCGTCCCCATGCATGACCGCCTCCTTCCTTGATGGTCCAGCCATGCGCTTCGGCATGCTGGATCGCGGCTTCGATCTCGGGTTTGGGGTGCCTGTTTCGAGCCATGGGTATCGCCGATCACGTTGGAGTATTCGCGGCGCCAACACGGTTGTCAAGTGACAACCGCAGTCTATGGAGGCTTGGCCTCCAGACAGACATGCTCGCGGGTAAGCCCCCGGCTGCCGAATAGGGGTTCTGCTCTCGCGAAGTCGGAAAAGTCCGCGATGTGTCGTCAGCAATCGGCCGGTCAGGCAGGCCGCTACTCCGCCCACGCATCCGCCAGCAGCTCCGCCTGGGCGATGACCTTTTCGATCGCCTCGGGCTGCTTGTCGGGCGGGTACTTGTGGCGGGCGAGGAGCACCTTGACCATGGCGATCATGCGGGCGCGGGAGTCTTTGCGGTTCTGCCAGTTGATGGTGGCGGAGCGGCGCAGCTTGTCGGTGAGTTCCTGAGCGAGCTGGCGCAGCACGGGATGGCCCAGCTCCCGCACGGCCGATTCGTTCTCCGCCAGCGCCTGGTAGAAGGCGAACTCCTCCTCGCTCATGCCATCCGGCGGGCGCGCCTCATTGATCTCGCGGGCCAGCCGGATCAACTCCTCGATCACCTCGACCGTGGTCAGGCCGCGGTTCTGGTAGCGGTTGATCGCTTCTTCCAGCCGGGTGGCGAATTCCTTGCCCTGTAGCGCGTTCTTCTGGCCACGTGAGCGGATCTGGTCGGCCAGCAGGCGCTCCAACAGTTCGGCGGCCAGGTTCTTGGTCGGCATCTCGCGGATCTGGGCCAGGAACTGCTCGTCCAGCAGGCTGATGTCGGGCTTCTCCAGCCCAAGCGTGCTGTAGAGGTCGTTGACGCCATCGACCAGCACGCCCTTGGCCACGAGTTGGCGCAGCGCGGCTTCCTTCTCCAGCCGCGACATGCCGCCGGCCGAGCGGGTAAGCTTGATCAGGCTCACGCGCACCGCCTGGAAGAAGGCGATCTCCTCGCGCACAGCCATGGCCTCGGGCCGGGTGCCGGCCAAGGCTTGGGCCTTGGTCAGTTTGGCCACCTGGTCCAGGTAGGCGCGGACGCCGCGGTTGCGGCCCTTGTCGTCGGGTTCGGGATCCAGCTTGAGGATGTGCTCCATCGCCGGAGCCAGCAGCGCCAGAGCCCGTTTCGGATCGCCGAAACCGGCATAGTCGAACCCGGCGAAGAACTCCTTGCGGATCACGTCCAGGGTATCGAGCAGGATCCCCAGCGCCGCGCCGGAGGTGTCCACCGGCTCACGCTCGCTACCGCTGTCGCGGGTGTACTGGCGGATCGCCTTCTTCAGCTCCTCACCGATGCCGATGTAATCCACCACCAGACCGCCGGGCTTGCCCTTCCAGATGCGGTTGGTGCGGGCGATGGCCTGCATCAGGCCGTGGCCCTGCATCGGCTTGTCCACGTACAGGGTGTGTACGGGCGGAGCGTCGAAGCCGGTCAGCCACATGTCGCGCACGATCACCAGCTCCAACGGCACTTCATTTGGCTTCAGCTCGTCAGGGGACTGCTTGAAGCGCTTCTCCAGCAGCTTGCGGTCGGCCTTGTCGGTACGGTGCGGCCGGAAGTGCGGCGGGTCGGCCGAGCTGCCGGTCATCACCACCTTGATCTTGCCGGCGTTGATGTCGTCCGAGTGCCAGTCCGGGCGCAGCTTCACGATCTCGTCGTACAGGCGCACCGCGGCCTCGCGTGAGACGGCCACGATCATGGCCTTGCCGGCCACTGATTCCTTGCGCGCTTCCCAGTGCTGCACCAGTTCTTGAGCCAGCGTCGCCATGCGGCCATCGGCCATGGCCAAGGCTTCCAACCGGGTATAGCGGCTGGCGGTGCGGTCCTGCTCGGCCTCGTCTTCGTCGACGGTGGCGTCGAGGAACTCGTCCATCAGCGCCTGCTTCTCGGCCTCGTTGAATCGCAGCTCGATGATCCGGGACTCGTAGTGCACCGGCACCACAGCCCCGTCCTCCTGCGCGGCGATCATGTCGTAGACGTCGACATAGGTGCCGAACACAGCCTCGGTGTCGCGGTCGTCCAGGCTCACCGGCGTGCCGGTCATGCCGAGGTAGATGGCGTTGGGCAAGGCGTCGCGCATGTACTTGGCCAGGCCGTACTTGGTCTTGCCGGTCTTGGTGTCCATGTCGGCGCGGAAGCCGTACTGGGTGCGGTGCGCCTCGTCGGCGATCACCACCACGTTGTCGCGCTCGCACAGCACCGGCACCGAGGTCTGGCCTGGCTCGGGCGCGAACTTGTTGATGGTGGTGAAGAACACGCCGCCGGCCTGCACTTCGGACAGCATCCGGCGCAGGTCCTCGCGGCTGTCGGCCTGCACGGGCGTGGCGCGCAGCGACCAGGCGCTGTCGGCGAAGGTGTCGTAGAGCTGGCCGTCCAGGTCGTTGCGGTCGGTAACCATCACCACGGTCGGGTTGCGGAACTCCGGCCGGTCGCGCAGCGCCATCACGTAGAACAGCGCCAGCAGCGACTTGCCCGAGCCTTGGGTGAACCAGATCACCCCGCCCTTGCCGTCCTTGCGCTGGGTGAGCGCTTCCACGGCACGCGCCACGGCCTTCTTCACGCCGTGGTACTGGTGCCACTGGGCGATGATCTTGAAGCTGGTGCCGCCGTCCGCGCCGCCGTAGGCGACGAAGCCGCGGAAGAATTCCAGCAGCGCCCCCGGATTCAGCAGGCCGCGCATGAGCACTTCCAGCGCCAGCTGCTCCTTGCCGACTTTCTTCCCATCCAGCAGCCGCCAGCGCGAGTACCGGGAGAGCTCCGCGCTCAGCGAGCCGTAGCGCGCCACGGTGCCGTCGGAGACGACATTGAGCAGGTTGAACCAGAACAGCTGCGGGATCTCGGCCTTGTAGTTCTGGATCTGGTTCCAGGCGGCTTCGTGGTCGGCGTTGGGATCGGCCGGGTTCTTCAGCTCGATCACCACCAGCGGCAGGCCGTTGACGAACAGCACGATGTCCGGCCGCCGCAGCTTCGCGCCCTGCACGGTGAACTGGCGGACGGCCAGCAGGTCGTTGCCGCCGGCGGCGTCGATCACGGGGACGCGCAGGACTTCACGGCGGCCGTCGCTGGCGGCGCGCTCCAGCGGTACGCCGTTGCGCAGCCAGTCGTAGACCTCGCGGTTGCCGTCGACCAGGGACTGGTGGCCGTAGCCGATGACTTTGGTAACGACCGCGTCGACTTCGGCTGGCGAGAGATCCGGATTGAGCCGCCTTGCCGCCGCCTGCAGATGCGGGGCCAGCACTACCTCCGACCAACGCTCGCGCGCCTGCAGCTCACCGCCGGGCGCGGCGGCTTCGCCTTCGACGACGCTCCAGCCCACGCTGGCCAGCCAGTCGAGACAGGCGTCTTCGAGGTGGTTCTCCTTCATCGCGCGCGGCCCCTGCGTACCCGTGGGAGAGTATGCCGCCGAATGGGCTTTGGCGTTGGGCCGCAGCGCGTGGCGATGCCCCAATCGCGACCAAGGTCGCTCCTGCAGCGCACCATCCAGGTAGTCGCGGGCTTTTGTGGAGCGAACTCGCCCCCATGCGGTCCACTCGAATCGCCGTTCACTCCATCGAAGACGGCCAGCCGTCACCGGGACGACGGCGTTTCAGGATGCGGTCAGTTCCCCAGCGCCTCCAGCCGCGCCACCGCCTCGCGCAGGTTTTCCATCGAGTTGGCGGTGGAGAAGCGCACGAAGCGGGCGGTTTCCGCGTGGCCGAAGTCGCGCCCCGGCGTCAGGGCCAGGTGGCTGCGGCGCAGCACCTCGAACACGAAATCCCAGCTGTTGTCGACGCCCAGTCGCGCGAACCGCGACGACGCGTCGGCCCAGGCGTAGAACGCCCCGTCGGGCTTCACCGGCACGCGGAAGCCGAGGCGCTCCAACTCGGGAATGAAGTAGTCGCGCCGCGCGCGGAACTGCGCGCGGCGGCGCTCGTATTCGGCCAGGCTCTCGGATTCGAAACAGGCCAGCGCGGCGTGCTGGGCGATGACGCTGGGGCAGATGAAGAGGTTCTGCGCCAGTCGCTCCAGCGCCGGCACCAGGGCCTCGGGCACCACCAGCCAGCCAAGCCGCCAGCCGGTCATGCTGAAGTACTTGGAGAAGCTGTTGATGCTGATGAGGTCGTCGCCCAGCGCCAGCCCGGTGCGGCCGAAGGCGGCGTCGTGGCTCAGGCCCAGGTAGATCTCGTCGAGCAGGGTGATGCCGCCTTTCTCGCGCACGAGGTCGTGGATGCGGCGCAGTTCGTCCGGTTCGATCGAGGTGCCGGTGGGGTTGGATGGCGAGGCCAGCAGCACGCCACGGGTGGCCTTTCCCCAGTGCGACCGCACCTTGTCGGCGCTGAGCTGGTAGCGCTCCTGTGCGCTGGCCGGGATCAGCACCGGCCGGCCCTCGGCGGCCAGCACGAAGTGGCGGTTGCACGGGTAGCCCGGATCGGCCATCAGCACCTCGTCGCCCGGGTCGATCAGGGCCAGGCAGATGAGGTGCAGCGCGGCCGAGGCGCCGGCGGTGACCACGATGCGCGCGGCCGGCACGTCCACGCCGAAGCGATCCCGGTACCAGCCGCCGATGCGCTCGCGCAGCGCCGGCAGGCCGAGTGCGGGGCTGTACTGGGTGGCACCGTCGCGGATGGCGCGCGCGGCGGCTTCGCGCACCAGCGGCGGCGCGGTGAAGTCCGGCTCGCCGATGTTGAGCGCGATCACCGGGCGGTCGCTGCCGGCAGCTTCGCGCGCGAGCTGCGCCGCAGCCTTGCCCACTTCCATCACGTAGAAGGGCTCGATCTGCCGGGCGCGGGTGGAAATCTTCATGCGGACGCTCCTTGCGGCGGCAATGACTGGGTGTGGTCGCCCCGAGGCGTGCGGCACCCGGGTTGGCGCGAGCCGAGCGGGTGGCGCGCATTGTGGCATGCGCGCCGCGCGCGTCCGTCAGGTGCCCTCGCGCGGCGGGCGCTTGGCGAGCTTGCGCTGCAGCGAGCGCCGGTGCATGCCGAGCAGGCGCGCGGCGGCGGAAACATTGCCGCCCGATTCCACCATGGCCTGCTGGATGTGCTCCCACTCGATCCGCGCCAGCGGCGTCATCGCCACCGGCTCGGAAGATTCGATCGCCGCGTCGCCGCGAACCGCGCGCAGGATCGCTTCCGCCGAGGCCGGCTTGGGCAGGTAATCGTCGGCACCGCGCTTGATCGCCTCGACCGCCGTGGCCACGCTGGCGTAGCCGGTCACCAGCACGATGCGCATCGCGGGTACCGCCTCGCGCAGCGGCGCGATCAGCTCCAGCCCGGTGCCGTCGCCGTCGGCAAGGCGCAAATCCAGCAGCGCGAAGTCGGGCGCGTGCAGGCGCGCGAGGCGCAGCGCCTCGGCCGCCTCGGCGGTGCCGTAGACGGTGATGCCGCGCCGCTCCAGCGCGCGCGACAGGACACGGCGGTAGGACTCGTCGTCATCCAGCACGATCCCGCGCATCAGGCCGCGTCCGTGGCGGCGAGCGGCACGCGAAAGTGCACGCAGGTACCCTCGCCCGAAGCGGTTTCCACGCGCAGCTCGCCACCCAACCGCTCCAGCGCCGCGCGCGACAGGGCCAGGCCCACGCCGAGGCCCTCCGGCTTGCTGCTGCCGCGCAAGCTTGTGGAAAACGCCTGCTGCGGCGAGAGGCCCGGCCCGCGGTCGCGTACCCAGCCGACAAGCCACGCCTCCTCGCGCCGCAAGCCGAGCCTCACGCGCGCATCGCCGGCGGCGGTGCCCGCATCGGCAATCGCATCGGCGGCATTGTCGAGCAGCACGCGCAGCAGATGTCCGACCGCCGCATCCACGCGCACGCCATCGGTCAGTGTCGCCTCGCGCTCCAGCGCCACCGCCGGGCGCAGCAAGTGCCAGCGCGACACGACCGCTTCGAGATCCACCTCCTCGCCCCGACGCGCGGCGCGCGCCAACTCGCGCACGCGGTCGCGACAGGTTTCGGCCAGCGTGCGCAACAGCGCGACGTCCTCGCCGAACCCGGGCGGAAGTTCGCTCGCCTCCAGTTCGTCGAGCACCAGCAGCATCGTGGCCAGCGGGGTATTGAGCTCATGCGCCACCGAGGCGGCGTGGGTGGCCAGCGCGAGGATGCCCTCGTCGCGCGCGAAGCGTTCGCGCAGCCGCGCCAGCTCCGCCTCGCGCTCGCGCCGCTGCCGCGCCATGCGGGCGAGGAATCCGGCGAACACCGCGGCGGAAATGACGAAGTTGACCGCCATGCCCCACAGGTGCAGGTCGAAGCTGTCCAGCGCCAGCCCGTGGACGTGCGGCAGCGGCCGGCCAAAGCTGGCCGCCAGGGCATAGCCCAGGCCGCACAGCGCCGCGGTGGCGAGAATCCAGCGGCGCGGCAGCGCCAGCGCGGCAAACGCGATCGGCACCAGGAACAGCGAGGTGAAGGGATTGGCCGGGCCGCCGCTGCAGCCGATCAGGAACGCCAGCACCGCGACATCGGCGGCGATATGCGCAAATACTTCGACCGCCGCAGGTTCGCTCTCGCGCCGCGCGCGCCGCGTCGCGTACACGTTGAACACCGCCAGCGCGGCAATGGCCACCGCCATCGGCCAAAGCGGCAGCGGCACGCCGAACCCGAACGCCACGATGGCCACCGCCACCGCCTGCGCCGCCACCGAAAACCAGCGCAGCGCCGCCAGCGTGGCAAGGATCGAGCCCGGCTCGCGTTCGGTGAAAGACTCCGCCATGGGCTCAACCCGCATCGTTCGTTGTCGCCAGTGTTGCAGACCCGAGCCGGGGGCGTCTGCGTGCGCGAAGCGCGCCGCGCGACCGGACACGCCTGCCCGGGTCAGTTCGATGGCAGGGAATGCAGCGCCGCCTCATCCACCACGCGCCCATCCAGCATGAACACCCGCCGCTGGGCCAGATTCGCGTAGCGCGGGTCATGGGTCACCATGCAAATCGTGGCTCCCGCCGCGTGCAACTCCTGCAGCAACGCCATCACCGCATCACCATTCCTCGAATCCAGGTTTCCCGTCGGCTCGTCCGCCAGCAGGATCGAAGGCGTGCCCACTAGCGCGCGGGCCACCGCCACACGTTGTTGCTGCCCCCCGGACAATTGCGCCGGAACGTGGCGCGCGCGAGCGGTCATGCCGACGCGCGCGAGCGCATCATCCACCCGCTCGCGACGTTCGGCCCTGGAAAGCCCGCTGCGGTAGGTGAGCGGCAACTCGACGTTGTCGAACACCGTGAGATCACCGATCAGATTGAAGGCCTGGAAGATGAAACCGATCTCCCGGTTGCGGATGCGCGCGCGTTCTCGCGCGTCGATCTCCTGCACCGCCACGCCTGCAAGCGCATAGGTTCCGCTGGTCGGGCTGTCGAGCAGGCCGAGGATCGACAGCAAGGTCGATTTTCCGCACCCCGACGGCCCCGAGATGGCCACGTACTGGCCCCGCTCAAGGGTGAAATCCACGCCGGAGAGCGCGTGTGTTTCGACTTCCTCGGTATGGAATATCCTGGAAATTCCGTTCATTGCGACAAGAGGAGGCGCAGTCATTGCAGATCTCGTTGGAAGGTTGAGCTCACTCGATGCGCAAGCGGTCGTGGTTTGCCCACGCGGACAGGTCGGAGAGCACCACCACGTCTCCAGCCTGCAAGCCCTGGCGAACCTCCACCCGGTTCGCCGAGGCACGCCCGAGCCGTACCGGCACGCGGCGCGCGATGTTGGAGTCCGGCTCGAGCTTGAACAGGTGCGCCTCGGTTTCAGGCTGGCTGTAGGCAGGGCGGCCGACCTGGAGCACATCGGCAAGATGTTCGACGCGGATGATTCCATCCACGCCGAGGTCCGGCCGCACGCCGGACGGCAATTCACCGTCGAATCCCACATCCACCAGAACCGTACCGCCCTGCACCGCCGGATCAATCCGCACCACGTGACCTTGCACAAAACCGTTGCGCGTGTCCACGGCGACTTCCTGACCCAGATGCACATCCTTCATCCGGGTTTCGGGAATGCGCAGTTGCGCCATCAGCTGATCCGTTTGCGCCACGCGCGCAAGGTTGGTGCCCGCTGCCACCTGCTGGCCTTCTTCCACCGGCACCTGCTGCAGCACGCCGGCAATGGCAGCACGAACCTTCAAGCCTTCCCGCTGACCGGCACGCAGCTCGGCGGTACCGCGCAACTGCGCGACGCGCGCACTCTGCGCGGCGAGCTGCGCCGTGATGGTCTGCGCGAACGCCACGCTCCGCTGGCGTTCGATGTCCAAACGCACCTTCAGTTGATCCAGCATCAGCTGACTGCGGCGGTACTGGATCTTCGAAATGATCCCGCGTGCGGCCAACTCGCCATCGGCCTCGGTTTGCAGTCGCGCGGATTCGTATTCGGCTTCGACGCTCGCCAAACTGGCCTTCTGATCGAGCCGCTGGCTTTCCAGGGTCATGCGCTGGGCGACCAGTTCGGCTTCCGCCGCAGCGAGCGCCGATTGCGCCGCAAGCTCTGCCTCCACGACCTCCGGATTGGTCAATTCCAGAATGACGCTGTCGGCCTCCACCGGGGCCCCGGGCTTGAGCAGGATGCGATCCACCCAGGCAGTGGTTTCCGCCGCAATCCAGCGGGCCTGACTCGGCAGCAACAGCCCGGGTCCACGAACTTCGAGCAGCAGATCGCCTCGCTCCACCGTTCCGAGCCACAGACTGTCCCGCTCCACGCGGGGAATCCCGGGATCCTTCGCGAAGGCGAAAACCAGCACCCCGAGCGCAAGCGTCACCGCACCGCCGACAAACCACCGCAGTCGCCGTTTCTTCTTTGTGAAATCAGTCCGTTGAATATCCATGTGCCGTTTTCAGTTCAAGGAATGGTCCGTGCCTGGCGCGGTGGATGGTTTGCTCCGGGTTGCCATCCTGCCGATCACACATCCGAAACCAGGTGCTGGGCAATGGCCCGATCGTCGATCTGCATCGCCAGCGCGAGCCCCAGCAGCGCGGAAAAGAGGCCGAGCACGGCCAGTGACATGACCCAGATACCCGCCAGCTCCGCCACGCGCAACTCCGACCACACGCTTTGCACCACCACGGCCATGATGAGCAGCGAACCGAACACCGCCGCGAGCAAGCCCGCCCCGAGTTTTCTTCGCACCAAATCCGCGACTGTCCGCACCCGGGATGCCCCCAGCGCACGCATGATTGCCACCTCGCGGCGGTGCTCTGCCAGCAGATGGCCGCCGGTATTCAGGAGGATCAGCGCGGCCAGCGGCAGCGCCGCCAGCAGGACGGCCGCAAGCACCAGATTACGCACCCGGCTTTCACGCAGCATGAACCCGATCAGGCCCTTGCCGTCGCCGTGATCGAGCAGGTGCCAATGCGGCTCGATGCGCTGCAGCGCATCGTTCAGCCTCACCGCGAGGTCGTTGCCGGATGCTCCGAAGACGGTGACGCTGCTCAGGCCGGACTTGCTCTGCAGCGGTCGGTAGATCATCGGAATCGGCCCGCCGCGAGGATCAAGGTAGTGCGCATCGGCCACCACCCCCGCCACGCGATAACGCTGCGCCATCCCGTCGATCGTGGCACCGAGCAGCTCAAGGTGCTCTCCGATCGGATTTTCACTCGCGAAGAACTGCCGCGCCATCGTTTGATTGATCACGATCTCGTCACGCGCCACCGGATCGAACATCCCGCCGGCGAGCAGGCGGATCCGGAAGCGCTGGAAATAGTTGCTGCTCACATCGTTCAGCCAGCCCATGACCGGAAGGTTGGCACCGCGTCCCGGCACCATCACTTGCACCACCTGCCTCACACCGAATGGCGGCGACGAGGAAAACACGATGTCCTCGGCGGCAACCCTGCCGGCAAGGACTTCACGGAACATGTCGGCCTCGGGCGCGGCCGGCTCGCGCGAGAGCGTGCGCTCCAACCCGGCATCGGCGTCATCGCTTGCATAGGAGAAAAGCCGCGCGCCTTCGAGGGAAAGGCCAAGATCGGCGCGCGACCAATGATCGATTTGCGCGCGGCCACCCAGGCTCAAACTGACCGCCATCAAGGCCAACATCACGCCCACCCCGGCGGCCACGCTGCGCACCCTGCGCTGGCGGCTTGCCACTGCGGCCCGCAGGTTCACCTGCCACTGGCGCAATTCCGGCGCAAACAGCAAAGGCACTGCGATCAAACCCACCATGCCCATGAGGCTGCCAAGGATCAGGCCCGAATCCGGATGCAGGGGCGGGATATCTTCGGGCGGAACCGAGAACGCGGCGGAGGCCAATGCTTCGTAGTGCGACATCCAGGCCCACGCCAAGGCGGCAGCGCCCGTGGCGGCGATGGCAAGATCGATGGCAGCCCCCAGGGCAGCGCGCCCAACCGACCGCCCAGGGGATTCCCCGAGGCAGCGTCGGATCGACAGTTCGAAGCGCTGCCGCGACCACACCAGCCAGCGATCCAAGCCGAACGCGCAGGCCACCAGGATCACCAGCACAAGCGTGCCGAGCCGGAGTGCCTCGGCAGTCGCGAGCAATTCGCGTCTGGCGCGCACCGGTACCGCCGCCGCGGGTTCGAGCACCAGCGTGCCTTCCTGCTGCGGCAACGCCCCGCTCGTCATGCCGAGGTGGTCGAGCTCGGCCTGCAGGGCGGCCCGACTCATTCCCCGACCATCGATGGCGACGAAATTGAGGGTCTGCGCACTGGCATCGGTGCGCGAATAGGTCTCGGGGTAAACCACTCCGGGCCATTCGTCCCACGCCAGCCAGGCCTGCTGTGCAGAGCGCAACTGCGGGCCGGCAAAACCGGGCGGAGCCACGCCCGCCACGCGGAGCAGGGGAAACGCCTTGGCATCCGATGAAAAACTCACCGCCTCGATGGTCGAGCCGATCTCTGGCGCTCCCATGCTCCGCCAAAGATCGTACCCGAGGACGATTTCCCGCTTCGGCGATGCTGCCTGCCCAAAGCCCGAGGCCGCAGGAAGCACGCCCATGGCCGGCACCACCCCGAGCATCCGAAAGAAGTCGCCGTTGTAGAGGCCGACGCGAACGCCATCCATCCGCTTGCCCTGATAGCGGAAACCGGCCTGTGCCGGGCTGCTTCCAATGACCCGTCGCGCAAGCGGGCTGCCGTCGAGAAGCTCACCGAGGAACCGGCGATCGCGCCCATCGTCCTGCAGCGGCGACGGCGGTGTCCGCCGCAACTCCAGGGAATAGAGCCCGGAAACGCCGGTCGAACCCGGCAGCGCCGGGTTGGCCAATCCTCCATGCATCGTGCTGGCTGCAAAGCCACCGAACAGGCCCAGCCCCAGAGCCACGATGGTGATCAGCCGGGTGAATTTCGGAATCCAGAGACCACGCCGGCCCATGGGGAGATTACGGCGTTGACGGCCGTACAAAAGCGACATCCACCTCCACTACCGCGGCTTCAATCTTCTGCTCGCTCAGCAGACTTTCCAGCGTCGCTCGCGCGGTTCGGCAAGGCTCGCAAAAGATGCGCGCCTGCGGTGGAAAAATCATCACGAAGACCGGTTTGGCGGGATCGCGCTCAAGGCCTGGAATATCCCCCGCCAAGCCGGAAAAGTCGAAATATCCGGACGCTCTGGCGTGGTCGGTGAGGCGGTCCTCGAGAAGGTTCTCCGCGGAAATTTCGTGCATTGCGCTCACATGCAGCAGCGTGCCCGCGGCGGAATAGGCGAGCACCGTCGGCGCGGCGATCGATGGCCGCCCGTCACCGGGCGAGGGCTTGTAGCCATCGATCTGATCGAAAAGCGCCTTGGCCTTGACCTGATCCATTTTCAGCGGCGCATCGGCCGCATGGCTTGCGCCATACATGGCCAGGCCAATCAGAACGGCAAACATGATCCGCAGCATTCCGTACCTTCCCTGGATTATCTGAAACAAGCCGCGCGCCACCGCAGATGAAACCGAAGCGACGCGGAAAGCACCACGCCGATCAACCGGCGTGGCGAGAGAGATGCTTGATTACCACACCTGCTTGAAGCAGCAGCCGAACCAATCGCAACAATAGTCGCCGATGTAATAGCAACCAAAGGGGTCGCACTGGTACACCGGCCTGCAGGTTGCCGCATTCGCACTCCCCATGGCCGTGATGGATCCCAAGGCGAGAAACGCGATCATAGCGAGCTTCTTCGTCATCGTGAAAACCTCATTGACGCAGGCGGGTGGCGCGGCGAGGATCGAGCCGCCCCCGCGCTTCATGGGAAACACCGCCATGCGGTCAACCTGTCCTGTTCGTTCGCGCGCAGTGTTGCAGATACCATGCCGCCATGCCTCGCGCCCGCGCGCCGATTACGGAACCCCGCCATGACGAACCCGATGCCTACGCGCAACATCACCGTGCTCGGTGCCGGATTCGCCGGCCTTTCCCTCATCCGCGAGCTGCGCCGGCGCGATGCCGCGGTCGGCATCACCCTGGTCGCCCCGCGCGCCGAGCTTCACTATCTTCCCGGCATCATCTGGATCCCGAGCGGCCTGCGCCGGCGCGAGGACCTGGTGGTGCCGCTGGGCAATTTCCTCGCGCGCCAGCGGGTGGACTTCGTTGCCGCCGAGGTGACCGGCCTTTCCGACGACGGCCGCACCGTCCGCACCACGCGGGGCGAGCTGGCCAACGACGCCCTCGCCATCGCCACCGGCGCGCGCTTCATCAATAAGCTGCCGGGCATCGAGCACGCCATCACGCCCTGCGAGGGCATCGACGCGGCCGAGCGCATCCGCGACCGGCTGCGCGAGATGCAGGGCGGACGCATCGCGGTCGGCTTCGGCGGCAACCCGAAGGAGCCGGTCGCCATGCGCGGCGGTCCGATGTTCGAGTTCCTGTTCGGGATCGACCAGCAGCTGCGCCGCGAGGGCCGGCGCGAACGCTTCGAGCTGACCTTCTTCAGCCCGTCGACCTCGCCCGGCAGCCGGCTGGGCGAAAAGACCGTGGCGTACCTGCTGAAGGAGATGGCCCGCCGCGGCATCTCGACCCGTCTGGGACACAAGATGGTGCGCTTCGACGCCGATCGGGTAGTGACCGAAGGCGGCGAATTCCCCGCCGATTTCATCCTCTTCATGCCCGGCCTGACCGGCAGCACCTGGCTCGACCAGTCCACCCTGCCGCGCTCGCCCGGCGGCCTCATCCAGGCCGACGCGCACTGCCGCGTGCCCGGCATCGAGCGCGTGGTGGTGGCGGGCGATGCGGGCAGCTTTCCCGGACCGGACTGGATGCCCAAGCAGGCGCACATGGCCGATCTTCAGGCGAAAGCCGCCGCCGCGAACCTGCTGGCCGACCTCGATGGACGCGCTTCCGGCGAAACCTTCGCCACCGAGCTGATGTGCATCATCGACTCCACCGACCGCGGCGCGCTGGTCTGGCGCACGCAGAAGCGCTGCGTGCTGCTGCCCTCCAGCCGCGTGTTCCACTGGCTCAAGCGCGGTTTCGAGACGCGCTACCTGCGCCAGTACCGCTGATCGCAGCGGGCGGCGTCAGTAGCTGTAATCCAGCTTCAGCCAGAGGTTGCGGCCCGGCTCGTAAATCCGCACCGGATCGGCGGGGAAGCCGAAGTCGGCGCTGCCGGCCAGGTTGAGGTGCTCGCTGTAGGCCCGGTCGAACAGGTTGTCGATGCCGGCCGACAGGCGCCAGAACTGGCCGAGGCGCGCGCTGGCGTTGAGCGCCAGGGTGCCGAACCCCCGGCTTTCGCCGATGTCCTGGCCCACCACGCTGCCCTGTCCCGGCGCGATGCGATCCTGCGCCGCGACCACGCGCCACAGGAGACCGGCCGACCAGTCGGTCGCGTCCCAGGTCGCGCTCATGCGCACTTCCAGCGGCGGCATCTGCGGCAGCGGCGTGCCGGCGTCGCGGTTCTCGCCCCAGGCGTAGGCCACGGTGCTGCCGAGCCTGAGGCGATCGATCGCGCGGTACTCCAGCCCGGCCTCGGCACCGCGAATGCGTGCGGCCACATTGTCGGCGCGCGTCATCGTGCCCATCATCCCGCCGGTGTGATAGGTGAACAGGATGTAGTCGCTGATGCGCCCGGCGTAGGCGCTCACCCAGGCATCGAACCGCTGCGAGCGGAAGTTCAGGCCGGCATCGAACTGGGTGGTGCGCTCGGGGCGCACGCCGGCGAAGGCGTTGGGCGGCCCCATCGGCCCCATGTTGGGCGAGAACAGCTCCCAGTAGTCGGGCATGCGCCGCACCTGGCCGAGGCCGGCGAAGGCGCTGAAACCCTCGCCCCTGCGCCATTCGTGCCGCAGGAAGCCGCTTTCCAGGGTTTCATCGCGGGTTTCCCCGGACGTGGGCTGCGGCGGCATGCCGGGGGCGGCGCGGCGATGATCCGTGGCGCTGGATCGGTCCAGCCGCAGCCCGCCGATCCAGCGCGACGAGGCGCTGGCGGCATAGGCGGCCTCGACGAAAGCACCGCGCTGGCGCAGGTCCGCGTCCTGCACGCGCGGCAGATTCAGATAGGCGTCTATTCCCATCGCATTGCGGCGGCGGTGGCGGCTGTTCTGCGCATCCACGCCGGGCGTCAGCTCCCAGCGCCCGGTATCGAAGGTGGCGGCGGCGCGCCCGCCGTAGGTGAGGCGATCCACGTTGGAAGCCATCGGCATCGGCATCGGGCCCATGGGGTTGGGCTCGCGCAGGGTGTAGTTGTCCATGAGGTGATCGACCTCGTTGCGGTAGGCGCTGGCCTCGATCGCCTTGAGCGCGCCGTCGAAGCCGGATTTCTCGAAGCGGATCGACTGCGCGTCGCGGTCGAACATCGTCCCGTCCATGCGGCGGCCGGCGTAGCGCGCCTCGCCATCGCCACGCCCCAGGCCGATCTCCAGCAGGGTGTCGGCGTCCGGCGTCCAGCCGAGCATGACGTCGGTGTTCCATTTTTCCCAGCGCGAGGGCACGCGCGAGCCGTCGCCGGCGCGGTAGTCATCCGCCTCGGAGTGGTTGCCGGTGACGCGGACGTAGCCCTGCGCCAGGCCCGCGCTGGCGTCGATGAGGGCATCGCGCCGGCCGTTGGATCCGACCATGGCGCTGGCGTTGACGCGCGCGCCGGGCGTGCTGAAGCGGGCACCGTCGCGCTCGAACCGCACCGTACCGGCCGAGGCGCCCGGCCCCCAGAGCACCGTCTGCGGACCCTTCACCACCACCAGCCGGTCGAAGGTTTCCGGGGCCACGTAGGACATCGGATTGTCCATGCGCGAGGGGCACGCGCCCGGCATGCTACCCTCGTTGGACAAAAGGTTAAGGCGCGAGCCGAACATGCCGCGCAGCACCGGGTCGCCGTTGCTGCCGCCGTTGCGGATCGCGGTGAAACCCGGGATCGTCTTGAGGTAGTCCGCACCGTCGCTGGCCGGCACCGGCTGGCGCGGCAGCTTGGGATCGGTCTCCCAGGCCACGCCGTCCTGCGGGGCCTGCGCAGTCACCACGATGGCGTCCAGCGCGCGCTGGCGCGTATCGCCCCCCGCCTCCGCCGCAGCGGCCGAGGCTGCGGCCATGGCCGACATCAGCAGGGCCGTGCCCGCGATCCGACCCGCATTCCATTGCACCATCATTGCGATCCTCAACATTGCGTCGTTGCGTAAACGGCAATGGTAGGAAGTCGCACCGCGCGCAGGGATGCGACCAAGTGTCGCACCGCCGCGTCCGCTTCATCCTTCAGTGCGGCACCGGTGCCGCGCCGGGCGGCTGCGCGTGCCGCCGCGCCGACATCACCACGCCCGCCACCAGCAGGCCGACAGCAACCAATTCCAGCACGGTCGGCCAGCGCTGCGCCCAGGTGAATCCGTAGAGCAGGGCGAACAGGGTCTCGAACACCAGCATCTGCCCGCTGAGCGTCAGCGGCAGGCGGCGCGCGGCGGCATTCCACATCCAGTTGCCGAACCAGGAACAGGCGATGGCGAGGAACAGGTTGAGCCCCCAGAAGCGCGCCCAGTCGGCCGAGGTGGTGCCCGCCCCGGGCATGAAGGCATCGCCCGGCAGGGCGAGCACGGCGAGCCAGACCAGTCCGCCCAGCACGCCGGTGACCATGCCCCACAAGAGCGACCACTGGTTGCCGTCGAAGCGCGACTGCGACTGCAGGAAGCGTGCGTTGCGTGCCGCGTACCAGGCCCAGCTCAGCACCGCGCCCACGGCCAGCGCCATGCCGAGCACGCGCCCGCCCAGCGGGCGCGCCTGCGCGTGGGCGGACAGCAGCACGTCCAGGTTGATGCAGGCCACGCCCGCCAGCACCATGCCCAGCGGCACGACCAGCCGCCGCAGCGATACCGCGCCGGCGTCGCGCCGCCCCAGCAGGGTGATCACCACCGGCGTCGCGCCGATGATGAGCGAGGTGGAGGCCACGCCGGCCATCTGCACCGCGCCGGCGAGGAGCACGTAGTAGATGAGGTTCCCCGTGAGCGCCAGCTCCACCAACAGGCGCAGCTCGCCCTTCTCCAACCGCCGCCAGAGCCGCGGCAGCGCACGCCCGACCAACAGCAGCGAGACCGCGCCGTAAAGCAGATAGCGCCCGCTGGCGAGCAGCAGCGGCGAAAACTGCGGCAGCAGCGCCGGGACGAGGAACACCGCCCCCCACGCCGCACCCGACAGCACGCCAAAGACGATTCCCGCACGCATCCTGCCGTCACCCTGCAACGCGAAGCAGCGCAGCATACGCGCCCATGCGGTACCGTAGTAACGGCACGGAAAGGAACCTTCGTGCCGCAGTCATGTCGCGCCCACCTGTTCCGCGGCGCGCAGCGCCACACCGTGCGCCCATACCCACCGATCGATCTGCGCCGGCCTGCAGGAGCCTGCTGCCCGGTTCCCGAGGACGGCGACAGGCACTGCGATATCCTGTCCTGCATCGCACCTGCGGACAGACCCATGGCACGCCTCTTCTTCCCCGTACTCGCGCTGTTGCTCTTCTTCCTCGTTCCGGCATCGGGTGCCGGCGCATCCAGCTTTGCAGGCACCTCGGCAGGCGCAAGTTCAGGTGGCACCTCGGGCACGACCGGCAGTTCCTCGGGCGATGACAAGCTGATCGTGGAAGCCCGCCGCGACGCCGCCGCCTTCGTCGCCAGCGCAGGCCGCATCCGCAGTCTGCGACTGGAAGCCGCGTTGCGCCATCTGCGCGCGCAGCCGGATACCGATGCGCAGGCCAGCGACCTGGTTCTGGCAAAGGCGATCCTCGGGCGGTAAGTCCGTAATGTCTGCGGCGCGGCGACGACGGTGGCAAGGCATCGCTGCTGCGCTGCTTGCCTGCATCGCGTGGCCGGCGCGGGCCTGGCAGCCGACTCTGGATGCCGACACGCTCACGGCCGAAGAACGCGCTGCCGCACAGCACCTGACCGAACGCACCTCGCAACTGCTGCCCCCGCCGATGGCCGAAGGCCTGCCTGCGCTGAGGCTTTCCTTCCGCGACGACCTGCCCGATGCCGTCCACGGACGCATCCGGGGCCAGCGCATCCGCCTCGCCCGTCACCTCCTGCACGCCGATGACGATGGGCCGGCCATCGACGCCCTGCTGCACGAACTGGCGCACGCCTACGATCGCCGCACCGAACTCTCGCGCGATCCCCGCCTGCTCGACCTGGCCGGCTGGCAGATTCGCCCGCGCCGCTTCGGCCTGCGCACCCGCAACCGCATCCGGGATCGCTCGCCGGATGCCTACGAACTGCGCTCGCCGCGCGAGTTTTTCGCGGTCAACGTCGAATATTTCCTGCGCGATCCCGGCTACGCCTGCCGCCGCCCGGCGCTGTTCGACTTTCTCGCCGAACACATCGGCACGCCGCGCCATGCCGAACCGGCGGACTGCGCGCCCGCCCTGCCCTTCGTCGTGCCCGCCAACGATCCCGCGCTGGAAGCCCTCGATCCTTCCCGCGTATACGGCATCGAATACCTCTTCGCCGAGCCCACCGATGCGGCGATGAGCCGCTGGGGCCACAGCATGCTGCGGCTGGTGGTCTGCGCGCCGGACCGCCCGCCCGGACCGGATTGCCGCTTCGATCTTCAGCACCATCGCGTGCTCTCGTTTCGCGCCTTCGTCGACGACGTGCAGATTTCAGGCTGGCGCGGCCTCACCGGCCGCTATCCCTCGCGCCTGTTCGTGCTGCCGCTGACCCAGGTCATCGAGGAGTACACCGCCATCGAACTGCGCGGCCTTCGCTCGGTGCCGCTGCGGCTGTCCGAGGAGGAAAAATCCGGCCTGATCCAGCGCGCCGCGCAGCTGCACTGGAGCTACGATGGCCGCTACACCTTTCTGGGCAATAACTGCGCCAGCGAAACCTTCAAGCTGCTGCACGACGGTGTGCCACGCCTTGCCCGCGACCCCATCGCCGCCATCGCGCCGAACGCGCTGCTGCGCCGGCTCGAACGCGCCGGCATCGCTGATCCTTCCCCACTGCAGGGCGATGACGCGATTCGCCTCGGCTACCGCTTCCCGCCCGCCGACCGGCACTACGCCGAATTGCTCGACATCGCGCGCGCCTCGCTGGCACTGCCGGCGCGCGACGTGGGCGCATGGCTCGACTTCGCCCCGGAAAAACGCGCGCCGTGGATGACCCGCGGCGACCTGCGCGCCAGCGCCGCCCTGTTGGTGCTGGAAGAAGCCGCCCTGCGCCGCGCCGAATTGCGCGCCCGCGACGCGCTCAAACGCCATCTCGCCGCCCATCACGGCGACCCCATGCGCGAATTGCTCGATGACGCCCTCGCGCTGGAAGGTGCCCTCGCCCGCCCCGCCGGCCTGCTCGACGGCGTACCCGGCTACGGCCTGCCGCAAACCGACGAACGCCGCCACGCCATCACCCACGCCGGCACCCTGCGCGAGGACTGGCAGACCCGCAGCCAGCACCTCCGCGACCTTGCCCTGGACGTCCTTCCGCCGAACCAGCGCAACGCCCTCAACGGCACGCGCCGGAACCTCGAACGCCTCGCCGCCCACCTGCGCACCCTGGCCGCGCAGGGCGAGGCGCGCTGATCGCGCCGTCGCGGCTACAGCTCGAGACGCCCCTGCTGCCCGCTGTTCACCGCGCCACGCACCCGCGCATAGTCCAGAAGATCGGCCAATCACTCCTTGCTCCGTCATCCCGGCGAAGATCGGGTCCCTGGTGACCCTTGCCGAAAGAAAATGGATCCCGGCCTTCGCCGGGATGACCCTGTGGGACAACCCCGGCCCGGCGATCCCGGCCCGCCATCGCCCCCACCCCGCCGCACCCCCGCGTCAGGCTACAATTCCCGGCTTTCCTCAACGAACCCGAGGCCCGCAGGGGCCGGCACGCGCATGGACAAGAGCTTCGAACCCGGTACTTTCGAAACCCGCTGGTACGCCCGTTGGGAGGCCGATGGGCGCTTTGCGCCGAGCGGCACGGGCGCGCCCTACACCATCCTGCTGCCGCCGCCGAACGTCACCGGCACCCTGCACATGGGGCACGCCTTCCAGCACACGCTGATGGACGCGCTCACGCGCTACCAGCGCATGAAGGGCCGCGACACGCTGTGGCAGATGGGCTCGGACCATGCCGGCATCGCCACGGAAATGGTCGTTTCGCGCAACCTCGCGCGCGAGGGCCGGGGTGAAACGCGCGATTCGCTGGGCCGCGAGGGTTTCATTGAGAAAGTGTGGGAGTGGAAGCAGGAATCGGGCGACACCATCGAGCGCCAGATGCGCCGCATGGGCACTTCGGGCGACTGGTCGCGCAGCGTGTTCACCATGGACGAGATGCCGTCGAAGTCGGTGGTCGAGGCCTTCGTGCGCCTGCACGAGGAAGGCCTGATCTATCGCGGCCAGCGCCTGGTGAACTGGGATCCGGTGCTGAAAACCGCGATTTCCGATCTGGAAGTGGTCAGCGAGGAAGAGGACGGCCACCTGTGGTCGATCCGCTATCCGCTGGCGAACGGCGTGACCTATGAGCACGTCGAGCGCGACGCGGACGGCAACGAGCTCTCACGCGAAACCCGCGACCACCTGATCGTCGCCACCACCCGCCCGGAAACCCTGCTGGGTGACGTGGCGGTGATGGTGCACCCGGACGACCCGCGCTACGCCGGCCTGGTTGGCCAATCCGTGCTGCTGCCGCTGACGGGGCGCGAAATCCCGATCATCACCGACGACTACGTGGACCGCGCGTTCGGCACAGGCGTGGTGAAGGTGACCCCGGCGCACGATTTCAACGACTACGCCGTGGGCCAGCGCCACGGGCTGCCGACGATCAACCTGTTCACCCCCGAGGCCGCGCTCAACGAGAATGCACCGGAGAAGTATCGCGGACAGGACCGCTACGAGGCGCGCAAGGCGGTGCTGGCCGACCTGGAAGCCGCCGAGCTCCTGGCCGAAGACAAGCCGCACAAACTGATGGTGCCGCGCGGCGACCGCACCGGGCAGGTGGTCGAGCCGTACCTCACCGACCAGTGGTTCGTGAAGATGGACACCCTGGGCGCGCGCGGGCTGGAACTGGTCGAGAACGGTTCAATCCGCTTCGTGCCGCCCAACTGGATCAACACCTACCGTCACTGGATGGAGAACATCCAGGACTGGTGCATCAGCCGCCAGCTCTGGTGGGGCCATCGTATCCCGGCCTGGTATGACGACGCTGGCAACATCCACGTCGGCCGCGACGAAGCCGAGGCGCGGGCCAAGAGTGGCCTTGCCGCGGACGTGAAGCTCACCCAGGACAGCGACGTGCTGGAAACCTGGTTTTCTTCCGCGCTGTGGCCGTTTTCCACCATGGGCTGGCCGGACGAGGCCGCGATGGCCGGGCGCGGATTCGATCGCTACCTGCCTTCCAGCGTGCTGGTGACCGGCTTCGACATCATCTTCTTCTGGGTCGCCCGGATGGTGATGATGACCGACCACTTCACCGGCCAGGTGCCTTTCCGCGACGTCTACATCACGGGGCTGGTGCGCGACAAGGACGGGCAGAAGATGTCCAAGTCCAAGGGCAACGTGCTCGATCCGATCGACCTCATCGACGGCATCAGCACCGACGCGCTGGTGGAAAAACGCACCTCGGGCCTGATGCAGCCGAAGATGGCCGAACGCATCGAAAAGGCCACCCGCAAGGAGTTCCCCGACGGCATCCCGGCGTTCGGCGCCGACGCGCTGCGCTTCACCTTCGCCTCGCTCGCCACCCACGGGCGCGACATCAAGTTCGACCTGAACCGCTGCGAGGGCTACAAGAACTTCTGCAACAAGCTGTGGAACGCGGCGCGTTTCGTGCTCGGCACCCTGCCCGAGGGCCAGCGCATCGAGCGCCCGGCGCAGTGGCCGATCGCGCCGTTCGAGCGCGCGCTGCTCGCGCGCTTCGATGCGCTGCTGGCCGAGGTGGATGCGCAGTTCGCAGCCTACCGTTTCGATCTCGTGTCGCAGGCCATCTACGAGTTCGTCTGGAACGAGTTCTGCGACTGGTCCATCGAGTTCGCCAAGCCCTGGCTGAGCCCGGAGAACAGCGACGAGGCGGCGGCCGCTTCCGTGCGCTACACCCTGCTGGCCGTGCTGGAAGCCACCCTGCGCCTGGCGCACCCGCTGATTCCCTTCGTCACCGAGGAAATCTGGCAGCACGTCGCCCCGCGTCTGGGCCTGGCCGAGGGCAGCATCATGGCCCAGCCTTGGCCGTCCGCGTTTGCGGTTGTCGGCGAAACCGGCGATCTGGCCGATATCGACTGGCTCAAGGATGCGATCCAGAAGCTGCGCTCCGTGCGCTCCACGCTCGGCATCTCGCCCTCGCGCCGCGTACCGCTGCTGGTCGACGGCGGCGATGCGGGCGATGCCGCGCGCATCGCGCGCTTCGCCGACGCCCTGCGCGCGCTGGCGCGGCTGGAGTCCATCGATTCACTCAGCGGCGATGCCCCGCCCAGCGCCTCGGCGGTGCTCGGCGAGCTGCGCCTCCTGATCCCGCTGGAAGGCCTGATCGACCTCGACGCCGAGCGCGCCCGTCTGGCCAAGGAAGTCGCCCGCGTCGCCGCGGAAAAGGACAAGAGCGAAGCCAAGCTCGCCAAGTTCAGCGACAAGGTTCCCGCCGCCGTGGTCGATCAGGAGCGCCAGCGCCTGGCCGACTGGTCGGTGCAGCTCGATGGCCTGAAGGAGCAGCAGGCGCGGCTGGGTTAAGCGTTCGTCAGCCACATGATTTGAATGCACGTCGAACACCCAAGCCAAGCACCACCGGTGACTTCTTTTGCACCATGTCGTGGGACACAACCCCGCGAATTTCGGCGAACATGGAGCAAGTGCCGGCCCTGGGCCGATGCAAGGAGAATCGCATGTCTCATAACAGCTGGTTGTTGCTGGCAATTTTGCTGCTGGTGCCCTCACTGATCGTGGGTTTCCTTCGCCTGGTGCTGAAGAAGGAGGCCTCCGCAGTCAGCGGCATCGGTGGCGTCGTGTTCGCCCTGATGACTTTCGCGCTTTCGATGTGGATCATCCTGGACAAGGTGTCCTGAGGTCGGGCAGGGCGCGCTTGGCGAACGGGCGACGCAGGTCGCGTTTCTGCGGGCCGCAGGCACCCGCTGATCTAGCCGAAACCCGCCACCACCCACATAATCGACTCGTGATTCAGGGCGCAGGCAGGCGGAATACCGCCTCTGATCCCGGGCATGCCGCAGCGGCGGCAGCGGCTCTCCGAAACAGGGTCTGGCCTTCTGGTCGGGCCCTGTTTTTTTGTGCCGAAGGCATCGGTGTCCCGCGTCCACGATCCGATGGAGACGACCGACCGCTCCGTGCAGGAGTTCCTGGCGTAGGATGCAACGCTCCGTCCGACACATCCGCCGAAAAGGGTTTCCGATGAATTCCTTTCCTGCCGCAACGCTCATCCGCCGCAAGCGCAACGGCGAATCGCTGAGTGCGCAACAGTGCGCGGCACTGGCTCACGGCATCGCCGCCGGGCAGTGGAGCGAGGGCCAGATCGCGGCGTTCTGCATGGCGGTGGCCTGGCGCGGCATGACGGCGGAAGAATGCCGCGACTTCACCTTCGCACTGCGCGACTCGGGCCAGCGCCTGGACTGGAGCGACCTGCCCGGCCCGGTGCTGGACAAGCATTCCACCGGCGGCGTGGGCGATGCGGTGAGCCTGGCGCTGGCACCGCTGGTGGCGGCCTGCGGCGGCTTTGTGCCGATGATCTCCGGGCGCGGCCTGGGCCATACCGGCGGCACCCTGGACAAACTCGAAAGCTTCGCCGGTTACGACGTCAATCCCGCGCCCGAGCGCCTGCGCCGGATCGTGCGCGAGGTAGGCTGCGCCATCGTCGGGCAGAGCGCGGATCTGGTGCCCGCCGACCGACGCCTTTACGCAGTGCGCGACGTGACCGCGACGGTGGACGTGCCCGACCTGATCGTGGCCTCGATCCTGTCCAAGAAGCTCGCCGGCGGCGCGCAGGCGCTGGTGCTGGACATCAAGACCGGCAGCGGTGCGCAGACGCCGGATCTGGCCGGTTCCGAGGCGCTGGCGCGGCGGATGCTCGCGGTTGCCGAGGGCAGCGGACTGGCGCTCGACGCCGTTCTCACCGACATGGGCCAGGTGCTCGGACGCGAGGCCGGCAATGCGCTGGAACTGCGCGCCATCCTCGACCTCTTGACGGGCGGGCCGGGCTGTCCGCGCCTGCGCGCGCTCACGCTCGAACTTTCCGCGAGGCTGCTGTGCCTGGGCCAGCTTGCGGCGGACCGCGAATCCGCGCTTGCCCGCCTGCAGCAGGCGCTCGGCTCGGGTGCCGCCGCCGAGCGCTTCGCGCGCATGGTGGCCGCGCTGGGCGGCCCCAGCGACCTGCTGGAACATCCGGCACGCCGCCTGCCGACCGCGCCGGTGGTTCGTCCCGTGCTGGCCGAGGGCGAAGGCTACGTTTCCGCCATCGACGTGCGCGCCCTGGGCGAATGCGTGGTGGACCTGGGCGGCGGGCGGCGCACACCCGGCGCGGCCATCGATCACGCCGTTGGGCTGGCGCAGGTGCGCGGGCGCGGCGAGTGCGTCGCGCCCGGGGAAACGCTGGCGCTCGTGCACGCGCGCAGCGAGACGGCGGCGGCCGCTGCGGCCACGCGGGTAAAGGCGGCGTTTCGCCTGTCGCCGGACGCGCCCGATGCGGTTCCGCCCTGGCGCTGGCTTGCGCCCGGCGGGAACGCCCCCGCGCGCGTTTTCGAGGGTATCGACGCGCAGGCCTGATGGCTCGCTGCGGGCGCGGCATCCGGGAATGCGGCGCACTGAGCGCGCGCCCGATTTCCAGGTCCGGCCCGTGCTGCACCGCGCATTGTCTGGCTACGCGTCTGCTGTGATACTCGGCCGTTGCTGCCCGCTCCGTCACTCGACCGGCGGAACCGGGCGGTCTGGTGGCACCGCGACCGGCCGGCGATGCATCGCCGGCACGACGCCACCTGAAATCCCCCGTCGACACGACACCCCCGGGCCCAGCCTCCGCAAGAGGCCGGGGTGCACACCGCGGCAACCACGAAACTCCTGGAGTAATGCATGAGCTTCATCAAACCGACCCTCGTGGCATCAGCCATCGGCCTTGCCATCGCCGGCATCGGCGCGCCGGCCACGCTTCACGCGGCACCTACCCCATTCGACGCCCAGTTCGCCCAGGTTTCGATGGCAACCCTCGAGGTGAGCGAAACCGGGCGATACATCGTCACCTTCGTCGAGCCGGGCCTGGTCCAGTACCGCGGCGGCATCGCGGGATTGGCGCGCACCGCGCCGGGCGTGGACGGCATCTCGCTCAACAGTTCCAAGAAGTTCGTGATGGACTCCGTGGCGGCGCAGGCATACCAGAACTATCTCGTGGAGCAGCGCAAGCTGCACCTGGACGCGATCCAGCGCGCGCTGGGCCACAGCCTGGACATCCACTACACCTATGACGTCACCCGCAGCGGCATTTCCGTTTCCCTCAGCCACGCCGAGGCGCTGCAGGTTGCCGGGCTTCCCGGCGTCCTGTCGGTCGCACCGGTGCAGCTCTACGAGACCCAGACCACGCGCGGCCCTTCGTTCATCGGCGCGGATACCATCTGGAACGGCACGGCCATCCCGAACTGGGCGACGGCCACCCGCGGACAGGGCGTGAAGGTCGGCATCATCGACACCGGCACCTTCATCGGCCACCCGTCATTCACCGATGACCCGGCCTGCGGCTTCAGCGCGGCCAATCCCAAGCTGTTCCCGCGCGACTGCGTGACCAACAACGGCACCCAGTGCACCGGCACCCTGTTCGACGCCGACATGAGCAGCCACGGCGTGCATACGTCCAGCACCGCCGCCGGCAACACCCTCAGCAACGCGTCCGCACCGCCGGCCCCGCCGCTGCCTGCGGGCGTGACGATGTCGGGCGTCGCTCCCTGCGCCTCGATCTATTCCTACAACGTCGCCAACCACACCACCGGCGCGCTGTCCGAGGATTCGCTGGAATCGGCCATCCAGCACGCGATCGTCGATCAGGTCGACGTGGTGAACTATTCCATCGGCCGCACCTGCGGCGGTGGCAACCCCTGGACCGACCAGCGGATGCAGTCCTTCCTCAACGCCTCCGACGCCGACGTCTTCGTCGCGGCCTCGGCGGGCAATACCCGCGACACCTGCACCAACCCGGTCGGTCTGGTGGGCAACAACGGCCCGTGGATCCTGACGGTCGCCAACTCGACCCAGGACGAAGTCGTCACCCCGACGCTCACCGTCGTCGCGCCCGGCCCCGTGCCCGCCATGCTTGAGCAGATCCCGCTCACGCCCGGCAGCACCACGCTCAGCCCCTCGGTCACCCTGCCGATGTTCGATGCCCGCATCAAGGTCTCCCCGAACCTGGAAGCCTGCACCGCCGGCGGCGGCATCCCCGCGGGCACGTTCACCAGCGCCGATGTCGCCATCGTTCGCCGCGGCTCGTGCAACTTCGCCGAGAAGATCACCAACGCCTACAACGCCGGCGCGCGCACGGTGATCGTCGCCAACAACCAGCCCGGCACCATTTCCATGGACACCACCGGTGCGCCCGGTGACGCGGCCTCGTTCAGCATCGGCTCCCAGGCCATCGGCGACGCGCTCATCGCCTTCATCGGCAATCCGCCATCCGATCACGTTTTCAGCGATGGATTCGAGGACAGCGCGCCGGCACCGACCGTCGATCCGGTGTTCGGCGACTACCTGCCGGTGGAAATCCTGTCCCGCCAGGGCGACGTGATCAACGGCAGCAGCCTGCGCGGTCCGACCCAGGCCCCCTACGACGATCTGACCAAGCCCGACATCACCGGCCCGGGCACCGACATCTACGCCGCCTACATGGCCGTTGAGGGCAACTACGGCCTGATGACCGGCACCTCGATGTCCTCGCCGCACCTGGCCGGCGCGGCGGCGCTGGTGCGTGCGGTGCATCCGACCTGGACCCCGTACGAGGTCAAATCGGCGATCCAGACCACCGCCAGTCGCACCGGCTTCATGGAGGACGGCACCACGCCGTGGACCCCCGATGCCGTCGGCAGCGGCCGCGTCGACCTGAGCCGCGCCACGCTGGCGGGCCTGACCCTGGACGAGACCAAGGCCAACTTCCTGGCGGCCAACCCGAACGGCGGCAGCATCAGCCAGACCCAGCTCAACCTGGCTTCGCTGCGCAACGTGGCCTGCGGCACCTCGTGCAGCTGGACGCGCACCGTGACCAATCGACTGGACGTCTCGGGTTCGTGGAACTCCACCGTCGAGAATCCGGCGGGCTACACGCTCTCGGTCTCGCCGGCGACCTTCACCCTGGCCCCGGATGCCTCCCAGACGGTTACCGTCACCGCCACCGCGGTCGGCGCGGCCACGCAGTCCCTGTCGTTTGGCGCAGTCATCCTGCAGGAGACCGGCAGCGCCTCGCCGGACCAGCACTTCACCGTGGCGATCAAGGGCGGAACGCCCGTGGCCCCGCCGGGCTACTGCGACGGCGGCGCCTGCGTGCTGAAGATCGACACCATGCCCGACGCCGGCGGCAGCTTCTCGGCCGTGGGGTGTTCGACCTACTGCGGACTCGTGTGGCTGAACCAGTTCTCCCCGCCCGTCGAGGAGTATCCGATCACCCTTACCGCGGTGCAGTCCCTCTTTGCAGCCAGTTCGAACCCGCAGGGCGACAAGATCCACATCTATATCTATCTGGATGACGACGCGGACCCGACCAACGGCGCAACCCTGCTGGGCCAGCACACCTACACGCTGCCGGCACCGCTCAACGCGTGGCGCAACATCACCTTGCCAACGCCCATCGTGGTGAACGGCCCGGGCCACATCCTCATCGCCATGACCAACCCGACCGGAAACGCGGGCACGCGTCCCGCCTCGGGCGACCCCGGCCCCTTCAACGGCCACGGCTGGATCGGCGACTACGTGGACACCGCTGCCGGCGTCGCTCCGGACCTCGGCAGCGCCAGCGTCGGCCTGCTCCCCAACAACCAGGGCATCACCAACTTCGACCGCAACTGGCTGATCCGCGCCACCGGCACCAACGGCGGCGGCCGTCCGATCTCGCTGGAGCCCGTCGCGCGCTGAGCGGCGGCTTTCCGGTGATCTCCTTGACCGGCGCGGGAAACCGCGCCGGTTTTTTTTTCAGCGCGATGACGCAGCGGCCTGCCGTGAGCCTCCGGGCTGGTCCGCAGCGCGGTGATGCCGCACAATGCCCTGTTCGCCGTGCAGAACGTGGAGCGTGTGCGTGAATGCCGAAGAGGTGCGCGATTACCTGGCGGGGATCGACTGGACGCGCCAGTTCGATCAGACGACCCTGCGCCGGGCCAACACCTATCTGGCCAACGATCACCTCCTGAGCCTGGCGCTGGAGCGCGACCGGCGCGGAGTGATCCGGCTGCGGGCGCTGGTGCGCGGCAGCGGCGAGGCGATCTACGAGCCCTGGATCGAGTTCCGCGAGCAGGGCCGCGGGCAGCTGGCGCTGTTCGGCTCCTGCGACTGCCCGGTCAGCGGGCCGTGCAAGCACCAGGCGCTGCTGCTGCTCTACGCCCAGCGGTTCCCGTCCTCGCAGTGGCCCAAGGATGAGCCCATCGCGCCGCCGCCGCCCAGCGGCACGCTGCCGGCAGAGCAGATGGAGGCCCTGCCCGAATGGCTGCGCAGCGCCCTCGCCGGCCAGATGGCGGCCCAGACCGCGAGCAACCTGCCGGCGTGGGATTTCTGGTTCTCGCGGCTGGCGCAACTGGGGCCGCGACCCGCGCTGCCCGAAACCGTGGATCGCCACTTCGGCCTGATTTTGCGCGAAGACACGGGCCGGCTCGCGGTGCTTCCCGCCTTCCTTCGCGCCGGGCGAGGCCGCATGGGTGGCCTGGTCGATCCCAAGCCGCTGGAGCTGACGGCCGAAGGCCCGAGCCCGGCACCGGCCGGCGGCTGGAGCACGGAGGACGCCATCGCGCTCGGCACCCTTCTGGGTTCCGCCAGCCGCGGCATGCGGCGCACCGATCCGGTCGTGATCGATTCGACCCACACCGAGGCCGCGCTGGTCCATCTGATGCGCCACCACCCGGTATTCTGGGAACGCGGCAGCACGCCTCTCGAAGCCGCGCCGGCGCAATCCCTCCACCTGCGCTGGGACGACCAGCCCGACGGCACCCAGATTCTGGCGCTGGCCCTGGATGACCCCGAGCCGTCGGTGCTGCTCCTGGGCCACGGGATCTGGTATGTGCAGCCGGCGGCGCGGCGCTACGGTCGGGTCGAAGGCGACCCGGCGCTGGTGCACGCGGTGGCGGCGGCACCGCCGCTCCAGCCCGAGGACGTGGCCGAGGTGCAGCTGCGGCTCAAGCGCCAGAGCGCACTGCCGGTAGCGATGCCGCAGCCGCGCCGCGTGCGGCAGGTGAAGGCGACGCCCGTGGCGGTACTCTCGATGCAGGTGGTGAGCGTGGAAATGGAGGCACGCCACGCGCAGCGCGCGCCCTTGCGCGTGGGCGTGGCCACGCTGGGCTTCGACTACGATGGCCACCGCCTCGCGCCGGGCGTGTACAACGAGCGCCGCCAGGATGCCGACGGGCAGGAAGTCACCGAGATCGTCCGCGACGCCGTGCGGGAGCGGCGCGCAGAGCAGCGCCTGGCCGATGCCGGGCTGCGCGATGCGCTCATCTGGGCACACGACATGGCGCTGCGGCGCAATCGCTTCGAACCCGACCAGTGGCTGCTCCAGACCGGGAGCTATCGCACGCCGGCAAGCCCCGAGGCATGGGCTTCGGTGCTGGCGGAACTGGCGGCGGCGGGTTTCCGGATCGAATATGCTGCGGACTTCCCGCGTGACGATGTGGTCGAGATCGGCGAATGGCACGCCGATCTTGCCGAGCTGGACGAGTCCGGCAGCCGCTGGTTCGACGTCTCGCTGGGCATCGACGTCGAGGGTCAGCGCATCGACCTGCTGCCGATCCTGCGCCGGGTGCTGGCCGATCCCGATTTTCCGCTTGAGCGCCCCGCCGACGAACCGGGCGACGCCGCCTGGCGGGTGCGCATCGACGAGAACCGCAGCGTGCGCCTTCCGCTGGCGCGCCTGCGCGCCGTACTCGAACCGCTGCTCGAATGGATCGCCGGCAGCGAAGACGGGCTGCGGCTGCATCGCACCCAGGCGTCAACGCTGCGCCGGGTGGCGGAAGACGCCGGCCTGCCGTGGCGCGGTGCCGAAAAGTTTCGCGCGCAGATGGATCGGCTGCGCGAACTGCCCGCCACGGCCGAGGTGCCGGAGGGCTTTCGCGCCGAACTGCGCCCCTACCAGCGCGATGGCCTGGCCTGGCTGAATTTCCTGTCCGACGCCGGACTGGGCGGCATCCTCGCCGACGACATGGGGCTGGGCAAGACCGTCCAGGTGCTCGCCCACCTCCTGTCGGAAAAGCAGCGTGGCCGGCTCGACCTGCCGGCACTGGTGGTGGCACCCACGAGCCTGGTCGGCAACTGGCGTGACGAGGCGGCCCGCTTTGCGCCCGACCTGCGGGTGCTGGTGCTGCACGGCAGCGGCCGCGCCGCGCGCTACGAGGCCATTGTGGACTCGGATCTGGTCATCACCACCTATCCGCTCCTGCCGCGCGACCGCGACAGCCTGTGCGAACAGCGCTTTTCGCTGCTGATCGTCGACGAGGCGCAGGCCATCAAGAACGCGCGCAGCCAGGCCGCGCAGGTGGTTCGCGAAATCCCCGCGCGACGGCGGCTGGCGATGACCGGCACGCCGCTGGAAAACCACCTGGGCGAGCTGTGGGCGCAGTTCGATGCGGTGGAACCGGGGCTGCTCGGCAGCGAGACGCGCTTCAACCGCACCTACCGCACCCCGATCGAGAAGCACGGCGACGCGGACCGCCAGGCGCGGCTCAACCGGCGCGTGGCCATGCTGCTGCTGCGCCGGCGCAAGGAGGACGTGCTCGCCGAACTGCCGCCCAAGACCGAGATCGTGCGCTCGCTCGAACTGCAGGGTGCCCAGCGCCAGCTCTACGAAACCCTGCGTCTGGCCCAGCACGAGCGGGTGCGCGAGTCGATCGTCCAGCGCGGGCTGGGGCAATCGGGCATCGTGGTCATCGATGCGCTGCTCAAGCTGCGCCAGGCCTGCTGCGATCCGCGCCTGGTCAAGCTAGAGGCCGCGCGCAAGGTGCGCGAATCGGCCAAGCTCGAAGCCCTGCTCGATCTGCTCGACGGCCTGATCGCCGAAGGCCGGCGGGTGCTGGTGTTTTCCCAATTCACCCAGATGCTCGCGCTGATCGGCCAGGCGCTGGACAAGCGCAGGACGCCCTATCTGAGCCTCACCGGCGACACGCCTGCGGCCACGCGCTCCGACCTGGTGCGCGGCTTCCAGGAAGGCGAGACCCCGGTGTTCCTCATCAGCCTCAAGGCCGGCGGCGTCGGCCTCAACCTGACCGCCGCCGATGCGGTGATCCACTACGATCCGTGGTGGAACCCCGCGGTGGAGTCGCAGGCCACCGACCGCGCCCACCGCATCGGTCAGGACAAGCCGGTCTTCGTCTACAAGCTGATCTGCGCCGGCACCGTGGAGGAGAAAATCCAGGCCATGCAGGAGCGCAAAGCCGAGCTGGCGCGTGCGGTGCTGGAGGGCGGGGGCAGCAACGTCGCCCTGGGCTTCGATGAAGCCGACCTGGCGGAACTGTTCGCGCCGATCTGACGCCCGGCCCGACGCCGTTGCCACCCGGCGCGTGCGTTGCAACATACGTTGCCGAACCCGCCGACGATGCGAACGGTATTGACATTCATTCGCATTGGCAGGAGGATGCGCCCATCGCCATCATGGCTGTGATTCGTGTACGTGTGCATCTGCAACGGCATTACCGACCGCGACATCCGCGACGCCGTCCGCGCCGGTGCCGACGATCTGTCGGACCTGTCGGCCATCACCGGCTGCGCCACCGTGTGCGGAAGCTGCGGAGAGCTGGCCATGGATATCCTGCGGGAAACCCGCCGCGAGGCCCTGAACCTGCCCCTGCGCGCCGCCTGATCGGACGCGCGCGCCGCCACTGCGCCATCCCGCCGCACAATCCCGCTACCCTAGTCGCCTTTCCACGACGGAGTGCCTCCGATGCAAGGCGACCGCAAGGCCATCGCGCACCTCAACAAGGCGCTGTTCAACGCGCTCACCGCCATCAACCAGTTCTTCCTGCATGCACGCATGTTCGGAAACTGGGGCCTGGAAGAACTCGACGAACGCGATTACAAGGAGTCGATCCGCCAGATGAAGCAGGCCGACCGGCTGATCGGGCGCATCCTGTTCCTGGAGGGCCTGCCGAACCTGCAGAACCTGGGCAAGCTGCTGATCGGGGAAACGCCGCAGGAATGCCTCGAATGCGACCAGGCGCTGGTTCGCCAGGAGCTGGTAGACCTGCGCGAGGGCATCGCGTACTGCGAATCGGCCGGCGACTACGTATCGCGCGACCTGCTCACCTCGATCCTGCACGCCGGCGAGGAGCACCTGGACTGGCTGGAAACCCAGGCCGACCTGATCGCGCGGCTCGGCCTGGAAACCTACCTGCAGGCGCAGATCGGCGGCTGAACCCTCCCGGCCCGCGGCACGCGGGATTGATCCGGCTCAAACCGCCTGTTGCAGTGCAGCTAAAATGCCAGGGGCCCGGCGCGACTGCCGGGCCCTTTCATTGATGGAGTGCCCCATGTCCACGTTCGACGTCGAACGCGTGCTGTCCGTTCACCACTGGACGCCCGACTACTTCAGCTTCCGCACCACGCGCGGTGCCGGACTGCGCTTCGAGAACGGCCAGTTCGTGATGATCGGCCTGCCGGTGGACGGCAAACCGCTGATGCGCGCCTACTCGGTCGCCAGCGCCAACTGGGAAGAAGAAATGGAGTTCTTCTCCATCAAGGTCCAGCACGGCTCGCTCACCTCGCGGCTGCAGCACCTCCAGCCCGGCGACGAGATCCTGCTCGGGCGCAAGCCGACCGGCACCCTGCTGATTTCCGACCTGCATCCGGGCCGCAACCTGTACCTGCTCTCCACCGGCACCGGCCTTGCGCCCTTCCTGTCGATCATCAAGGACCCCGACACCTACGCGCGCTTCGAGCGGGTGATCCTGACCCACGGCGTGCGCAACGTCGGCGACCTGGCCTACCGCGACCACATCACCCGCGAACTGCCGCGGCACGAATATCTGGGCGAGATGGTTTCCCGCCAGCTGCTCTACTATCCGGCGGTCACGCGCGAGGACTTCGTCCACCACGGCCGCCTCACCGACCTGCTCGACGCCGGGCAAATCAGCGCCGACCTCGGCATCGCGCCGCGCGATCCGGCGCACGACCGCGCCATGATCTGCGGCAGCCCGCAGATGCTGGCGGACTTCCGCGCCATCCTGGACCGGCGCGGGTTCAAGGCCTCCCCGCGCATCGGCACGCCGGGTGAATACGTGTTCGAGCGCGCGTTCGTGGAGAAATGAGGTCAATCGCGCGGCGCAAGCGCCACGAAGCGACCGCTGAAGGTGCAGCACAGGGTGCCTGTCGGATCGCGGATTTCCGCCACCATCCGGGCGCGCGACTTGCCCTTCGCCGCGAAGGCGTCGAGCACCTCGTTCCACGTCTGCCCGTCTTCCAGCCATGCGCGCGCATGCAGGTCGCCGTACAGCGGGGCCAGATAGCGCACGCTGGAATCCTGCACGTAGACATCGGCACGGTGGCCGGCATCCTCCAGACGCATCGACAACAGCGCCCACGCCGCCAGCGTCATCACGCTCGTCAGGCTGCCGCCAAAGGCGCAGCCCTTGTCGTTGACGTTGGCCGCCAGCGGCGCGGCAAGGCACAGCGCATCGGCATCGAAGCCGGCAAGGCGCAGCTGCATGGCCTGCACCGGCGGCATGGCCAGGAGGCGCGTGATGACCGGATGGGACGAAGTGGGGGTATCCACGGTTGGGCTTGCGGCAGGAGGGCGCGTAAGCTTGCCCGATGATGCCTGAGCCTGTCTTGAAGCCGCTTGCCGGCTGGTCGGTGGTCTGCCTGCGCCCCAGCGCGCAGCAGGCCGCGGTACGGCGCGCCGTACAGGCACGCGGTGCCCGCCACCTCGCGCTGCCGGGCCTGCGCCTCGCGCCCGCGCCCGACGAGCACGCCGCGCGCGCGGCGCTGCGCGACGCCCTGGCCTGCCACACGGTGGTGTTCACCAGCCCGGCGGCGGTCATGTTCGCCGCACGCCTCCTGCCGCCGCGCGCCCTGCGCGGGCAGACCGCCATCGCGGTGGGCGAAGGCACCGCGCGGGCGCTGGCCCGACACCGCGTCTCCTCGATCACGCCGCCGCCCGATGCGATGCACTCCGACGGCGTGCTCGCCCTGCCGCACTGGCGCGATGCGGCCGGGCCGGTGGGGCTGGTGACCGCCCCCGGCGGGCGCGGCGTGATTGCCGCCGGGCTCGCCGCCCGCGGCCTGGAACTGCATCGGGCCGAGGTGTACCGGCGCCTGCCGCCGCGCCTGGATGCGCGCCACCTGCGCGCGCTGGATGCCAGCACGCCGCCGCGTGCGGTGCTGGTGTCCAGCGGCGAGGCGCTGGAACGGGTGCTGGCAGCGCTTCCCGACGCGCTGCGGGCGCGTCTGCTGTACGCCACCGCCGTGGCCAGCAGCCTGCGCCTTGCCGAACTGGCGCGCGATCGCGGCTTTGCCGGCGTGCTGGTCGCCAGCGCTCCCACCGCAACCGCCATGCTCGATGCGCTCGTCGGGCATGTGGGCACTGCCGGCTTCCGGTAGCATGATTGCCGGACTTGTCCGGAAACTGCAGCCTTGGCTGACATCGACTCCACCGACTCTCCCCCCCCGACCGACGCCGGCGCAAGCACGCCCAGGCGCTGGCCGTGGCTGCTGCTCGCAATCGTGCTGGTGCTGGTCGCGGTCGGCGCACGCTGGGCCTTCCTGAGCCTGCGACAAAGCGACGACCAGCGCGCCGAAACCCAGGCGGAAAACGAGACCCTGCGCGCACGCCTGGCCGACATCGATCGCGCTCTCGACCAGCTGCGCGAAGGCCAGCAGCGCCTGTCGCAGCGGCTGGACTCGTCCAGCGCCACCAACCAGGTCCTGCGCGAGGAGCTTCTGGGCATGGGCGAGCGCGCCGGCCTGCTGGAAGACGCCGTGGCCCGCCTCGCCCAGAGCCGGATGAGCGGAGAAAGCCTGCTGCGCCTCAACGAGGCGGAGTTCCTGCTCGCAATGGGGGCCGAACGCCTCTCGCTCTACGCCGACGTCGGGGCGGCGATCCAGGCCTACTCGCTGGCCGAAGGCGCGCTTTCGGAACTGGACGATCCGGCGCTGGCCACGCTGCGCCAGACCCTCGCACAGGAGCTGATCCAGCTGCGCCAGATGCCGCCCGACCCGCGTCCGCCGCTGCGCGCCGAGCTGGCGACGCTGGCCGGTGAACTGCCGCAGCTGCCTTCCTCGCGCAGCGGCGAGGTGTCCCTCGCCAGCCCGGACAGCTCGCGTCTGGCGCAATTGCTCGGCCAGCTGGTCACGGTGCGCCGCGTCGGCACCCAGGCCGATCCGCTCGGCCCGGCCCAGCATCAGGCCGCCCTGGCCGCCATGGCGCTCCAGTTCGAACTGGCCCAGGCCGCGCTGGCGCGACCGGACGCCGCCGCCTTCCAGGCCGCGCTGGATCGCGTCGCGCAGTCCGGCCAGGCCCTGTTCGATGAAGGCTCGCCCGCCGTGGTGGATTGGCAGGCGCGTCTTTCCGGCGCGCGGAACACGCCGCTGCTGCCCACGCCGCCGGTGCTCGGTGCCACGCTGCGGGAATTGCGCAGCCTGCGCGCCGCGCGCAGCGTGAGCACCAGCGTGCCGCTGAAGCCGCTCCCGCCGCCGCCCGTGGCACCGCCGCCCGCACCCGCCGGCGACCTGCCGGATGTCGAGCACGCGGTCACGCCTTCGGTTCGACCCGATCCGCTTCCCGCCGACGAAGGCGACGAGGGAGCCGCGCCGTGAAACGCCTCGTCGGCCTGCTCGCGCTGCTGGCGCTCGCGCTCGCGGGTGCCTGGCTGTGGCGCATCGTCGCGGCCGATCCGGGCTACGTCCAGATCGCGCTGCGCGGCTGGAGCATCGAGACTACCCTGGTGGTGGCGGCCACCGCGCTGATCCTGGCGCTGGCGGCGCTGTGGCTTGTGGTCAAGCTGCTGCGCATGCCCGGACGATACTGGTCGCGGCGGCGCCGCCACGTCGCGCGCGAGCGGCTTGCCGGCGGCCTGGTGGCCCTGCACGAAGGGCGCTGGCATCGCGCCGAGCGCCTGCTCACCCGCGCCGCGAGCGAACCGCAGCACCGGCTTCCGGCCCTGCTGGGCGCAGCGCGCGCGGCGCAGTCGCGCGGCGACACGCAGCGCGCGGACGAACTCCTGGCGCAGGCGGGCGAGCGCGGCGATGCGCTGGTCGCGGCCCTGGTCGCGGCGCGCCAGCACCAGCGCAGCGGCGACGCGCCCGCGATCACCGCGCTGTTCGACGCCCAGCCGGTGGCGGCCCTGCCGCCGCGCGCGATCGAGCTCTACGTCAAGGCACTGGCCGCAACCGGGCGCGCCGGCGAGGCAGTGGGCCTGCTGCCGGCATTGCGCACCAGCCGCGTGCTGGAAGGCGATGCCCTGACGCAGGAGGAAGACGCCACCATTGCCGCCGCGCTGCAGCAGGCAGCGGACGCCCAGACTTTGGCCTCGACCTGGGGCAACCTGTCGCGCGCGCAGAAGATCCGTGCGCCCATCGTCGCCGCCTATGCAAGGCGTGCCGTGGACCTGGGTGACAGCGACGCCGCCGTGACCGCCGTGGAAGATGCGATGCGCAAGCGCTGGTCGCCCGAACTGGCCGCCATCTACGGCCGCCTGCCGCGCGGCGGCGGGCGCTCCCCGCTGAAGATGGCCGAAAGCTGGCTGACCGCACATCCGGATGATCCCGGGCTCCTGGTCACACTGGCGAAGCTGTGCCGCAAGGAGCAGATCTGGGGCAAGGCCGAGGATTACCTGCAGCGCGCGCTGGCGCACGGTGCCGGTGCTGCGGCGTGGGAAGAACTCGGCCATGTCCATGCCGCCCAGCACCGCAATGACGCGGCCGCCGACGCCTACGCGAAGGCGCTGGCGGTGCAGCGCGGCGAGCGCGCGCAGACGCGCTCGGATCGCCCGCTGCGCGACGAAATCGCCAAGGTGGCCGTGGCCGAAGTGCGGTCGGACATGGGCGTTCCGCGGCTGCCCTACGAAGAGGCCGACGAGGACGACGCCCAGCCGCCGGCCTGAGGCCGCGTGCGCCCGCGCCTCACCGGGCGCGCAGGGAGCGCCTACTCCGCGGTACCGAACAGCGCCGTCAGGTCGAGATTGCCGCCGGAAAGCACGATGCCCACGCGCCTTCCGGCGAAACGCGCGCGCGCGCGCAGCAGCGCCGCCAACGCCACCGCACCCGAGGGTTCCACCACCTGCTTCATGCGCTCGAACACCAGGCGCATGGCTTGGCGCACCTCCTCGTCGCTGGCCAGGAGGATGCCGTCGCAGTGGCGCGACAGGATGGTGAAGGTGCGCTCGGACAGGTGCGCGCGCAGCCCGTCGCAGATCGTGTCCGGGCGCATGTCGACGATGCGCCGGCCCTGCCGCAGCGAGGCGCAGGCATCGGCCGCGCCCTCCGGCTCCGCACCGAACACCGCGATGCCCGGATTCAACGCCTTGGCCGCGATCAGGGTACCCGACAGCAGTCCGCCGCCCGACACCGGCGCGATGATCGCATCCAGCCCCGGCACCTGATGCATCAGTTCCAGCGTCGCCGTGCCCTGCCCTGCGATCACGCGGGGGTCATCGAAGGGATGGATGAGTTCGCCGCCGGTCTCGGACAACACCTGCGCGGTGACGCGATCGCGGTCGTGCTGGGACACCTCGCACGGCACGATGCGTGCGCCGAAATCCGCGATGGCGGCAAGCTTCACCTGCGGCGCACCGCGCGGCACCACTACGGTGGCGGGAATGCCGCGCAGGCGACAGGCCAGCGCGATGGCCGCGCCGTGGTTGCCCGAAGACTGCGTCACCACGCCGCGCGCCGCGGCGGCGGCATCGAGCCAAAACACCGCGTTGCAGGCACCGCGGAACTTGAAGGCTCCCGCGCGCTGCAAGTGTTCGGCCTTGAAGTGCAGGCTCGCGCCGGCGATCCGGTCGATCGACGCGCTTTGCAGCACCGGCGTCACGCGAGCGTGCGCCGCAATGCGCGCGGCCGCCTCGCGCACGGCGTCGATGCTGCAGTTCTCGACAGGGGCAGAAGCCATGCACCGCGTCCGGGTTGCTCGGAGGCGGAAAGCATAGCGCCGCGGATGCCCGATTCGGTGGGCGCACGCATCCCGCACGAACAGTGTCAAGACCATTCCCACGCGGGCATCTAAAAGGCGAAAATGCCCGGCCGCCGCCGGCGGCTCGCTCCGCAACGTCCAACCCACGGGAATCCTCCATGTCCTCCATGCTTCGCATCACCGCTGCACTCGCCCTCGTCCTCTTTGCCACCGGCACCCTGGCCGCCAGCGGCGACTCGGAGATCACCATCCGCAATGATTCCTCCTGGGTGCTGCACGAGCTTTACCTGTCTTCCGTCGATGACGAGGAATGGGGCCCGGACCAGCTCGGCAGCGAGGTGATCGGACAGGGCGACGAGTTCACCCTGACCGATGTGCCGTGCGAGGTGTACGACGTGCGCCTGGTGGACGAGGACGGCGATGTCTGCATCCTCGACGCCGTCGCACTGTGCAACCACGAAGCCAGCTGGGACATCACCAACCGGGAGCTGCTGGGATGCCAGGCCGACACCGACGAATGATCCGCCCGGCCTGATGCAGTCCGCGCACCGCAGTCGGTACCGCGCCGGCTGCGGCGCGGTACCGGCGCGGAACGGCGCTTTGCCCACGCGCCGTTGCATGCCGCTCGATTCGCTCTCGCATACCCCGTTTGGGTAACATGCCTTTTTCGACGTCGACCGCACGGATCGTGTCGCACCGATCCGCCGCTTCGCCGACGGCACCCCACGCAGAAAGAAGCATGACCACGGATTCCGACACTGTCGTCCGGCTCGCCGATTACCGCGCGCCCGCATGGCGCATCACCCGCGTCGCGCTCGAGTTCGAGCTCGGCGACGCCAGCACCCGCGTCACCTCGACCCTGCAGCTCGTGGCCCAGCCCGGCCAGCCGGCACCACCGCTGCGGCTGGACGGCGAGGACCTGGAGCTGCTCGACATCGCGCTCGACGGCCGCACGCTCGGCCCCGGCGAATACACCCTCGACGCGAGCGGCCTCACGCTCACCGCCGCACCGTCCGCGTGCGAACTTCGGACCACGGCGCGCATCCACCCGCAGCGCAACACCCGCCTCGAAGGCCTGTACCTGAGCCGCGGCGCGCTGTTCACCCAGTGCGAAGCCGAGGGCTTCCGCCGCATCACCTGGTTCATCGACCGCCCCGACGTGTCCGCCGTCTACGACGTCACCCTGATCGCCGACCGCGCCCGCTTCCCGGTGCTTTTATCCAACGGCGACCGCGTCGCGGCGGGCGAACTGGACGGCGGCCGCCACTTTGCGCGCTGGCACGACCCACACCCCAAACCCAGCTACCTGTTCGCGCTGGTCGCGGGCGATCTGGCGCGCTTGTCCGCGCCATTCACCACGATGCAGGGACGCGCGGTGGAAGTGAACGTCTGGGCCGACCGCGCCGACGTGGCGCGCTGCGAGTACGCGCTCGGTGCCGTGCTGCGGGCGATGCAATGGGACGAGCGCCGCTTCGGCCGTGCCTACGACCTCGCCGTATTCAACGTGGTCGCCGCGCAGGACTTCACCATGGGCGCGATGGAAAACAAGGGCCTCAACATCTTCAACGCCCGCTACATCCTCGCCGACGCGGATACCGCCACCGATGACGACTTCATCGCGATCGAATCGGTGATCGGACATGAGTATTTCCACAACTGGAGCGGCAATCGCGTGACCCTGCGCGACTGGTTCCAGCTCTCGCTCAAGGAAGGGCTCACGGTATTCCGCGACCAGGAGTTCACCGCCGACCTGCACTCGCGCGGGCTCAAGCGCATCGAGGACGCGCGCCTGCTCAGGAGCCGCCAGTTCGTCGAGGACGCCGGCCCGCTTTCGCATCCGGTGCGCCCGGCAAGCTACCGCGAGATCAACAATTTCTACACCGCCACGGTCTACGAAAAAGGTGCCGAACTGGTGCGCATGCTGCACACGCTCCTGGGCGAGACCGGCTTCCGCCGCGGGCTGGACCTCTATTTCGAACGCCACGACGGCGGCGCGGCCACGGTCGAAGACCTGGTGGCCGCCATGGACGAATCCTCCGGGCGCGATCTCACCCAGTTCCTGCACTGGTGGGAACAGCCCGGCACGCCGCGCATCGAGGCGCAGGCGCGCTTCGATGCGGTCAGCGGCGAGTACACGCTCACCCTGCGCCAGCACGGCAGCGATCCCGACCACCCGCTGCACATCCCGCTGGCTCTGGCCTTCTACGACGCCAACGGCCGTCGCATCGACACACACCCGGAAGTGGACGCGGACTACCGCCCCGGCCTCATCGAGCTGCGCCAGCGCGAACACACGCTGCGGCTGCGCGGCCTGACCCAACCGCCGCTGCCAGCCTTCCTGCAGGGCCTGTCGGCACCGGTGCGGTTGGATTTCGACTATGCGCCGGAGCAGCTGGCGCGACTGGTGCAGGTGGAGACCGACCCGCTGACGCGCTGGCAGGCGCTGCAGCAGCTTGCGCGCACCGCGATCCTTCCCGGAGCGCAGCGGCGAGTCGCGCTCGATGCGCTGCTGCGCGCCCAGTCCATCCTGCTGGATGATCCGCGCGCCGACGCCGCCTTCGTGGCTGCGTGCCTGGCCCTGCCCGACTTCTGGGACCTGGGCGCACAGCTCGAGCGCATCGATGTCGACGCGCTGTGGGCGGCGCGTGAAGCCACCCTCGATGCGTTGGCCATCGACCAGGCCGAACGCCTGCGCGAGCGCCACCTGCAGCTCACCGCACGCGCCGCGGGCGGGCTGGAAGGCGACAGCGCCAGCGCGCGACGCCTGCGCAACCTGTGCCTGGCGCGGCTGGCGCGCATCGAGCGCGAGGGCGAACGGGCCGTGGCGCAGTACCACGGTGCCAACACCCTCACCGACCGCCTCGCGGCGCTGCAAACCCTGCTGCACGCGGGCTTCGCCCAGGCAGATGAGGTACTCCAGGACTTCGCCGCACGCCACCGCGGCGATGCGCTGGTGGTCGACCGCTGGCTGAGCGCACTCGTCACCGCGCCGCGTGCCGGCACCCTCGACACCGTCGCCACGATCGTGCGCGGCCCGTTCTGGCAGCCGACCAACCCCAACCGCGTGCGCGCCGTGCTCGGCAGCTTCGTGCGCAGCAACGTGCCGGCTTTCCACCGTGCCGACGGTGCCGGCTACGCGCTCTTCTTCGAACTGCTGCCGGCGCTCGATTCGATCAATCCGCAGATCGCCTCGCGCCACCTGGCCCTGCTGGAAAACTGGCGACGCCTGGATGACGGGCGTCGCCGCCTGCTGGACGCGCACTTCGACGCGCTGCAAACGCGACTGACCTCGCGCGACAGCCGCGAAACGCTGGCGCGGCTGCGCGGCGCGGGTCCAGACTGAACCTGCGCCATCGCAAGCTGAATCCGCGATGCGCGGATCCGTCCGTGCGCGGCAAGTTCAGCACGGATTTACCGCCCGCCCCGGAGACTCACCCTACACGTCGAGAAAGAAGGGGCCGACCGCAATGAAGCGCTGGATCATCGTTCTGCTTGCCGCCGCCATGCTCACCGGCTGCATCACCACCCGCGAGGTGGTCTATCGCGAGCGGTACGCCACCGACGGCTATTCCGGCCGCGACCCGTACTACGACCAGGACGGCTACTACTCCGATGCGCCGACCTACTACCGCGACGGCAGCGGCTACTACTCGCCTTCGTACGGCAACCGCGGCGACTACTATTTCGGCGCAAGTTCCTACGGCTACGGCAGCTTCGGGGTCAGCTACTTCGACTACCCGTTCTACTACTCGGTGTTCTGGCCGATCAACCGCTGGTACTACGACCCGTTCGTGTATCCGGGCTACTACTACGGCGTCACCTGGTTCCCGCGCAGCTACTTCAGCCTGGGCTACAGCTACGGCTGGAATTCGCACAGCTGGCTGTCCTATTCGCCCTACCGCTATTCGTATGTGGACAACTATTACGACTGGCGTCGCCCGTACCACCACTACCCGAACTACCGGAACTACTACCCGACCCCGCGCTACGGCGATGCGCGCGTGGAAGCCTCGCGCCTGGCGAACATCCGTCGACCGTACCCGAGCAACGCCTATCCGCGCAGCGGTTCGTCCAGCGGGTACAACCGCAACCAGGGCGGGCCGGCGGCACCGTCCTACAGCGGCAATCGCGCGGCGATCCCGCGCGGCAGCTACGGCGCGACGCGCCCCGGTGCCTACGGCAAGACCGCGCCCGGCGGCGACGTGCGCCGCACAGGCGCGGGCGCGCCCCGCTCGGAACCCTCCACGGGCCTGTTCGGCAACCCCGTGCGCGGCAGCCAGTCCGTCCCGCGCAGCCGCCTGGACGGAACCCGTTCGCTCAACGACAGCCGCCGCGACCAGCTGCGTGACGGCGACAGGAACCTGCCCTCACGCACTTCCGCGCCGGCCGAGCGAGGCGCACCGGTCCGCGGCAGCGTGGACGATTCCAACCGCCCGGCCCTGCCGGTTCGCGGCACGAGCCAGGCTCCCGTGCGCGGTACGGCTCCGATGCCCGTTCGCGGCATGAACCCGGTCCCGGCGCGCGACGCGACCACCGCGCCGGTGCGCAGCGCGCCGAGCCAGGGCATCCCGATCCGCACGGAGCGGCCCGTGCCGCGCACGGCACCGGTGACGACACCTTCGCGCGATGGCAGCTACGGGCGCACTTACCAGCGCAACAACGCGCCGGCACCACGCACCGCGCCCTCGCGCGATGTCACTCCGATGCCGGCACGCACCGCACCGCCTCGCAGCAGCGTGCCGCAGGCACCGATCCGAACGATGGATTCCGGCGTCGGGCGCTCCGGCTCCGTCTACGCCCCCGCACGCGCGCAGCCCCTGCCCGCGCGCCCGGTCGAAGCGCCGGTGCGCAGCGCGCCATCGCGTGCAAATCCGCCAACGTATTCGGCACCACCACCGGCTCCCGCATCGCGATCCGAGCCCACGAAGTCGCACTCGGGCAATCGCGACAGCGGTGTGCGTCGCGTGGGCTCGAACCGCGAGGATTGACGATGGTCCGCGCTCGCGCTCCGCTCGTCTTCATGTTCGTGAACGCAGTCACAATTTTTGGCAATCATCGGGCCGAGGCGTCTTGCGTCACTTCCGTACGTCGGTATGATTCGCCACAAGTGACCTCCAGCGTCTGTTTGCGACAGCGTCCGGAAGCCACCTGAAAGCTTCACCGCCTGTTCGGCGCCCGACAATGGTCTGTCCTGGATTCCCCCTGTTCCACTAAAGACCGTCGGGCGCCGACTTCACGAAGAACCCCCGCTTGCGGCGCACTCCGCAAGCGGGGGTTCGGCTTTTCCGGAACCGGGGAAAAGCGGTGAGATGTGCCGGTCGTCGATGTGCTGACGCCGGCGGCGTCCCCGTGACGCGCTGATCGATCCCTGTTCATCTCGATCAACACCGCGGCCGATCAGTCCGGTGCGCGCCTGGCGCTGCTAGCCTTGTGACCTGCCGCGTGCCTGCCGGCACGGGTGCATTCCTGTTGATGCAGGAATCGTTCCAACTACGAAAATCAGTCATTTGCGACAAAGTTCGTCAGGTTCTGTCATGCGCTATCCCGAACAATTCGACGTGATCGTGGTCGGCGGCGGCCACGCCGGCACCGAGGCGGCGCTGGCCTCGGCACGCAGCGGCGCGCGCACGCTGCTGCTCTCGCACAACATCGACACCATCGGCCAGATGAGCTGCAATCCGGCGATCGGCGGGATCGGCAAGGGCCATCTGGTGAAGGAAATCGACGCGCTCGGCGGCGTCATGGCACGCGCCGCCGACCGCGCCGGCATCCAGTGGCGCACCCTCAACGCCTCCAAGGGCCCGGCGGTGCGCGCCACGCGCTGCCAGGCCGATCGACAGCTCTACAGGGCCGCGATCCGCGGCGCGGTGGAAACCCAGCCCAACCTCACCGTGTTCCAGCAGGCGGTCGAGGATCTGGCGCTCGAAGGTGACCAGGTGCGCGGCGTGGTGACGCAAATGGGCCTGCGCTTCGATGCGCCCCGCGTCGTGCTTACCGTCGGCACCTTCCTGGCCGGCAAGATCCACATCGGGCTTTCCAACTACGCCGGCGGCCGCGCCGGCGACGCCCCCGCCACGCCGCTGGCGCTGCGCCTGCGCGAACTGCCGCTGGGTGCCGACCGCCTCAAGACCGGCACGCCGCCGCGCATCGACGGGCGCAGCATCGACTGGTCGAGGGTGGAAGAGCAGCCCGGCGACACGCCACGCCCGGTCTTTTCCTACCTCGGATCGCCGGCCGATCATCCGCGCCAGGTGAGCTGCTGGATCACCCACACCAGCGCCCGCACCCACGACATCATCCGCGGCGCACTCGACCGTTCGCCGCTCTACACCGGCGTGATCGAAGGCACCGGCGTGCGCTATTGCCCCTCGATCGAGGACAAGGTGGTGCGCTTCGCCGAAAAGGATTCGCACCAGGTCTTCATCGAGCCCGAGGGCCTCACCACCCACGAGATCTATCCCAACGGCGTTTCCACCTCGCTGCCCTTCGACGTGCAGCTGGCCCTGGTGCGCAGCATCCGCGGCTTCGAGAACGCCGTCATCACCCGCCCCGGCTACGCCATCGAGTACGACTACTTCGATCCGCGCGGCCTCAAAACCTCGCTCGAAACCCGCGCCATTGCCGGCCTCTACTTCGCCGGCCAGATCAACGGCACCACCGGCTACGAGGAGGCCGCGGCCCAGGGCCTGGTCGCCGGCATCAACGCGGCGCGCGCGACGCGTGGCGAAGCGCCGTGGACCCCGCGCCGCGACGAGGCCTACATCGGCGTCCTGATCGACGATCTCACCACCAACGGCGTGCTCGAGCCCTACCGCATGTTCACCTCGCGCGCCGAATACCGGCTGCAGCTGCGCGAAGACAACGCCGACCTGCGCCTCACCGAACGCGGCCGCGAACTCGGGCTGGTGGACGACGCGCGCTGGCGGCACTTTTCGGAAAAACGCGAGGCCATCGAACGCGAATCCAGCCGGCTCAAGGCACTGTGGGCCGCGCCCGGCAACGCGCTTGGCCGCGAAGTGGAGGAAACCCTGGGCGTGGCGGTGAGCCGCGAGACATCCGCGCACGACCTCCTGCGTCGCCCGGAAATGGACTACGCGCGCCTCACCCGCGTCGCCGCGATCGGCCCGGGCGTGGACGATCCGCGCGTCGCCGAGCAGGTCGAAGTGCAGGCCAAGTACGCCGGCTATCTCGACCGCCAGGCCGAGGAAATCGAGCGCCAGCGCCGCAGCGAGGAAACCGCGATCCCGCCGGACTTTTCCTACGACGGCATTTCCGGGCTTTCGGTCGAAGTGCGCACCCGCCTGGAGCGTGCGCGTCCGGAAACCATCGGCCAGGCGATGCGCGTCTCGGGCGTCACCCCCGCCGCGATCTCGCTGCTGCTGGTGCACATCAAGCGCTGGCGCGGGATGCAGGCGGCGGCGTCAACCGGCTGACGCGACGGTCACTTCAACCCCAGCCCCAGCACAATGCCGGCAAACACCGCCGCGCCCACCCACGCACCGAGCGCGAACGCGCGCAGGCAGGCCCCAGGCTCGCGCCGTCGCGCGATCCAGAACTGCGCGCCGATCAGCAGCGCCGGCACGCCCAGCGCCGCGAAATACGCCGCGCCCAGCTCCGCACGCTGGCCCACCAGCACCAGCGCCACCAGCATGCCGCCGGAAAGAAGCGCCTGCGCCAGGAGATCCAACTCGCCCAGCAGGATCGCCACCGACCGTACGCCGCGACGAAGATCCTCCTCGCGCTGCGCCATCGCCTGCCAGATCCAGCCACCGCTCGTCCACAGCGTGCCGGCACACAGCAGCAGCCAGCCCAGCGGCGGCACGCCGCCCTGCACCGCAGCAAATGCCATCGGGATACCCCAGGCACATGCGACGCCCAGAGCCGCCTGCGACAGGTAGCTGACGCGCTGCACGAGCGGGACGCCCAGCGCCATCACCAGCGCCGCCGCGCCCAGATACAGCGTCAGTCGATTGCCCAGGAACTCCAGCGCCAATGCCAGCAGCAGCGCGCCCGCAAGCGCCAGCAGCGCATCGCGCCCACGCGAGGCGTCGCGCGTGGGCGAAGGCTGATCGTCCGCCTGCCCGCGCCGGTCGAGCCAGGCACCGGCAAGATTCCCGGAAACGCGTGCAACGCCATACGCCAGCCACGGCACCAACGCGAACAACAGCAGCGCGTTCCACGGCGGGAACCCGTCCGCGGCCAGCCACAGCGCCCACCACGCCGGCCACAGCAGCAGGAACACACCGCCCCGCCACGCCCCACGCATCCACGCCCACGCCCACGCCCACACCAGGCGCACGCGCGCACCCGCCGCCGCACCCCTGCGGGTGGCGGAGGCACCGGAACGGTCATCGGGGCGCAGCGGTCGAGGAATCGGCATGAAGGTATCGGGCACATGAACGCCGAGGCTGGCATTCTCGCCCATTCGACCCGATATCACAGCGGTGCCGGTCACGTCCGGCGCATCGCCCCGTCACCATCACGCAGCATCGCCCACCACACCCAAGGAGCACGCCCATGAGTTCCACCGGACAAGGCAGCACCGGCAACGTCATCGCCGCCATCTGCAGCCTGTTCATCCCGGGCCTCGGCCAACTCGTCCAGGGCCGCCTGATCTCGGCGATCCTGTGGTTCCTCACCGCCTGCGTCGCGTTCGCCATCACCTGGCTGGTGACGGTGAGCCTGCTGCCGTTCGGCTGGTTCATCGTCAGCATTTTTTCCTGCCTCAACGCGGCGCTCTACCGGCGCTGACGCGACAGCACCGCTGCTGGCCCACCCGCGGCCAGCAGCGCGGCGGCCGATTCCCGGCCCCACGCTCCGAACATCGCGCCGCACCGCGCATCCATGGCACAATACGCGGCCCCGCCCCGCGCGCCACCCACCGGCTCGCAGCACGGCCACCCCGCACCACCGTGGCCCGCAGCGGAAAAGATCTGCATCACGCGCCTGTAGCTCAGCCGGATAGAGTAGTGGCTTCCGAAGCCATTGGTCGGGGGTTCGAATCCCTCCAGGCGCGCCATATCAACGCACTGATTCCCCTGCATTTTATCGAGAATTCCGGCGCGTCCCATGAGCGCGTCGTGGCGGCTTGTGCCCAAACTGGGCCCATTCCGTGACCAATTCGCCCCGTTTTTGGTCCGGAGCGGATGGTCGCATTGACGCGAAATGAGTAAAGCCAGGTGTGATCAAAACCCACCCTGGGCAGTCACGCTCCGCGGGCCCTTGTCGCCGCGCAACAAGGGATTCATGGTGAGGTCTGCCTGTAGCGATGGGCCAGCATCAGCGCGATCGCGCAGGAGGCGATGCGCGCCTGGACACGACAAAGGCCCGGACGATCCGGGCCTTTGTGGCGGCGGCGGATGGTGCCCGCAGGCTCCATCCGACCGCTCCTCACCCGCCAATCACTGCGCCATCTGCTGCAGGCGCTGCAGGGTGTTGGTGGTCTTGTCCCATCCCTTCGGGTCGCTCACGGTATTGGAGATCCAGATGGTGGCGTGGTTGCGCTTGTAGTCGTTGATGAAGCCGACGACGGGGATCGCGCCCTTGAAGCCGGTGGTTTCGCCGACGGAGGGCTGGCGTGCGGTGAGGTAGGTCTTCCACAGCTCGCCCTGCTTGTCGTAGAACTCGCCGAAATAGACGCCCGGATACTTGGCGTCGATGTAGATGACCTTCTTGCTGTACGGATGCCGCTCGGGCGCGGTGCCCTCGAACACGTAGACCTCGCGCGGCTGCATTTGCCAGCCTTCGCCCGGCATCGAGTACGGCGCATCCTTGATGTTGACCACGCCGTTGACTTCGCTGTCGCTCGGGGAAAGAGTGAAGCCGCTGGGCTGGTTGGCCGCCACCAGCATCCAGCGCTTGCCGGTCAGCTTGATCTCCTGGTACTTCGGCGGCTCGGCATCCCAACCGTCGAAGTCGTCGTTGAGCTGGTCGCCGCCGGCGATCGGATCCATCCAGGCATTGCCCGAAAGCCGCCGGGTGCGCCGCACGCTCTTCAGGTAGGCCCAGGTGTCTTCCGGCTTGGTGAAATCGGTGTAGCGCACGCTGAAGGTGCCGATGCCCTTGATGTCGTTCGGGTATTTGGCATAGATGATGCGACGCAGGAACTCGCCGTCGCCGCTGCTGGTGGGGCCGCCTTCGAGCAGGCCGATGGAGCGCGTGGTGACGGCGTCGAACAGCTGGTTGCGCTCCAGCCCTTTTTTCATGTCGATGAACAGGTAGCGGGTGGCCACGATGAAGGTGCTGCCGTAGGTGGTCCCGAGGATCTGGTTCCAGGCGACCTTGTCGCCGCCGTGAGGATCGTCGAGCGCCACGTCGGGAAACGGCATTCCCGATTCCCAGCCCACCACAGCGCGCGTCACCGGATCATAGGTCACCTGGTCGACGTTGCGCCGGGTGGCCTCGACGTACTTTTCGTCCATCTCGAATTCGTTGCTCGCCTGCAGGCTGAACTTCATGCCGTGGGTCTTGATCATCCACTGCATGGTGTCCGGCAGCATGCTTTCGATCGTGCGGCCTTCGAAGGTGTCGCTCCTGACCTGCTCGTAGTTGGCAGCGGAAATCACCGTTCCGGCGCTGAGCTCGGCGGCCTGCCCCGAGGTGACGGCCAGGCCGCAAACGAGCCCCAGGCTCACGGCAATGCAGATGCGGTTTTTCATGATTACTCTCCTTGGGCTCAGAACTGGTAGGTCAGGCGCGCGAGCAGCTGGTTGGAATTCGCCCACCAGCCCACCAGGTGCGTCTTGCCTTCCGGCGTGCCCAGACCGCCGAATCCGGGTTGCTTCTCGTGGCTGGGGAAAAACAGGTCGACCTCGAGACGCAGGCGCCAGTGGTCGCCGTAGGCGAACTCGATGGATGGAATCGCGAAGCTGCCGCCGTTGGTGATGTCCCAGGCCACGGCCAGGCCCGGCTTGATTCGCTCCTGCCGGTATCCCAGCGCGATGAAGGTCGTGAATATCGTGGTGTCCTTGTGCTTGGGCGCACCGAACATCGCGAAGTCCACCAGCTCGTCGCTCCGGTTGTAGCTGAAGATGTGCTTGTTGAAGAGCTGCATGGAGAACAGCGAGGGCACGCTGGTACCGAGCACGTTCTCCAGCCGCAGCATCTTGTCGAGGCGGATCATGCTGATCAGCGTGTCCTTTTCCGCCACCCCCGCCAGTCCCGGCGTCAGGCCGGTATGGTTGCCGGCATCCTCGGCCCCGCAGTTGGCCAGAAGCACGCAGGAGGTGTAATCGGTGCCCCAGTTGTAGGGCGCGTTCGGGATATACACCTGCTCGGTGCTGAACACGCCGTCCACCGCCTCGAAATAGCGGTTCGCGGTGAATCCGAAGGCATCGACCAGCGGATGGATCGAATCGGCGAGGATGCCGCCGTTGGCATTGCGGCCGCCGTAGGGATTCTGGGACGGGCTGAATACCGGGTCGGCAAAATGCGTGCGCAGATACGACAGCGTGTAGTCCCAGCCATTGTCGGTCATCTGCCGGAAGCGCAGCCCGCCGGTCACCGCGTCGTATTCGGACTCGGGATGGTCGTATCCCTGCGCCACCAGCATGCCGAAGTCGACGCCGCGATACGGCTGCACGCCCCAGCGCCCGGCAAACAGGTCGTAGTCGTTGCCGATGTCGCGCTTGCGATCCCAGCCGGGCCGGATCAGGAGCTGGAACGAGGTCTTTTCCCCGGGCAGGGTGAAGGTGAAACTGCCCAGGATCAGCGGCTTGCGCAGCTCGTCGCCTTCCGGCTCCAGGAACAGGCGCCAGCGGTAGTCGTAGCCGCTGACGATGTCCATCGCCTGGAAGAAATCCGACTCGCCCCACACCACCTGCTGCTTGCCCAGGCGCATGCTGAAGCGCGTGTTCGGGGTGTAGTCGACGTACCACTCGCGCAGGTCGACGCGGTTGTAATGGTTGCTGTCGCTGATATCGTGCGCCGCGCCGCCGGCATTGACGTCCGCCAGCGCCTGCAGCCGCTTCTGGTAACTCGTCCTGTCCTCGCCGTCGGCGCGCGCCACGACCTTCGCGCTCCACGGCCCGTTCGAATAATCGGCCTGCAGCGAGAGCGCGCCGCGCAGCATGGAGAAATCATGCTTGTCGTCTTCCGCGGTCTCGGGAATATCCTTCAGGTTCATGCTGGCCCAGGTTCGCGCATAGCCGTGCAGCGACCAGTTGGAATCGTCCTGTGCGCCTGCCGTTGCCGGAAGGGCCAGGGCCACGCACGCCCCCAGCATTGCCAGAGTCGGCAGACCGCGGACTGTCGGCACCACGGCTCTGGTGCCAGACAGGAATCGCCCGTCATCGTGAATACACATGTCCTTCCCTCCAGGTTTCATCATTTGCCCCTTCATCGGTCCCGACTATGAACGCGGGTTTCAACAACATGATCAGCGCCGGCATCAGCAGGAGCGCCGATACCACCGAGATCGTGAGCCAGACTGCAATCAGGATTCCCATCTCGGCCTGCAGGCGGAGCGAGGAAAACATCCAGATGAACGCCGACCCGATCAGGGTCACGCCGGTGATCAGCACGCCGCGGCCCGCGCCCATCAGCGAATGGCGCACCGCTGCGCCGAGGTTGCCGCCGTTGCGCTTGAGCTCCTCGCTGACACCGTCGACGACGTAGAAGGCGTAGTCGACGCCCAGCCCGATGCCCAGCGCGACCACCGGCAGCGTATTGATGCTCATCCCGATGCCCTTCCAGGTCATGAAGCTGAAGGTCATCGTGTTGGACAGGAGCACGGGAACCATGAAGAACAGCCCCGAGCGCAGCGAGCCGTAGGCCACCGCGCTGCACAGGATCACGATCAGCAGGCCCACGGCGATCGCTTCGATCTGGCCGGCGAGGATCACCTCGTTCACCGCGGCCACCATGCCGACCGCGCCGCCCGCCAGCAGCACCTGCGCGCTCTCGAAGTTGCCTTCATCCAGATAGTTCTTGAGCCGATGCACGGCGGTGCGGATCGTGTTGCCCTGGTGATCGCGGAAAAACAGGGTGATCGATCCGTAGCGCCCTTCCGGATCCATGAAGCGATCCATGTCGCCCGGGTCCGAGCCGGCCTCGACCATGTACGTCAGCTCGCCGTTCTCGATCGCATCGCGCCCAAGCTGCTCGTAGCGGGGGTTGCCCTCGTACAGCCCCTTGCGGATGACCGGCAGCACGTCGGAGAAGGAGAGCGAGCCGCCGATTTCCGGCTGCGCTTCCATGTAGCGCTGCAGCATGGCCATGTCGGCAAGCACTTCGGGCCGCTTGATGGCGTCCTGTTCGCCGGCATCGGTCACCAGGAACATCCGGTCCGCGCCGGCGAACGTCGAGTTGATGGCGGCGGCATCCTGGTTGTAGACCGAGTCCTGCCACAGGATCGGCGAGCCCGGATTCGCGTCACCGATGGTCAGGCCGGTGGCGTACCAGCCCGAGAACCCGAACGCGACGAGGAAGGCCAGGACGATGGCCCAGCCGTGCCGCGAGGTCGTCGCGCGCCCGCAGGCCGAAAGGATCCGGTCGAGCGCGCCGTCCAGGTTCAGCCGGTGCAAGGGCCGGCCGGCACCGGGAATCCCCGACAGCAGCAGGGGAATGGTGACGATGACGCTCACGATCAGCGTCGTCAGCCAGATCGCGCCGATGATCGCGATGGCCTTCAGCAGCGGAATCGGCGTCAGCATCACCGCCAGCACGCAGCCGGCGTCGGCGATGACCGAGAGCATGCTCGGCTTGAACAGGTGGATGAAGGCCTCTTGCGCGGCACGCCGCCGGTCGCCGCCGTGCAGCCGGTACTCGGCATCGAAGCGGGAGATCATCTGGACCGAATTGGAAATGGCGCGCCCGGTGATCAGGAAGGCCACCACGATCGCAAGCGGATCCAGGTGCATGCCCAGCCAGCGCGCGGCACCCAGCGACCAGAGCGCGCTGATCAGGCCGGAAAGCAGTGGCAGCAGGGTTCCGTACCAGGTGCGCATGACCAGCAGCAGCAGCGCGGCCAGAAGCGCGATGGTGGCGAGCAGGATCATGAGCGTCTCGCCGAGGAAATGCCGGATCCATCCGAACAGCACCGGATCCCCGGTGACCGCGATCCGGATTCCGTCGGCGCGCTCGGGGGCGACCAGCGCCTCGATCTGCGCGAAGACGTTGCCGTAATCCATGTCCTGGTCGAAGAAGTCGACCGTGATCAGCGTGGCGCGGAGGTCGTGCGACACCATGGGGCCGTAGATGAGCGGACTGCGCAGCACCGCCTCCCGCGCCTCGACCAGTTCCTCGTCGCTGGCCGGCAGGTCCGGATACATCAGCGGCACGATGCTCAGGCCCTCGGTGGACGATCGGATGTTCTTGGCTTTGCGCGAGGTCAGGGAGTTGATCTGGAACGGGTCCACCGCCTCGACATCGACGAGGCCGCGGCTGATGCGCTGCACGCGCTCGAGCAGCTCCGGGCGGAAGATGTCGCCCTCCTCGACGCTGAGCATGATGCTCACCACGTTCGAGCCGCCAAACGTCCGCGCGAACCGGTTGTTCACCTCCACATAGGGATGGTGCGCGGGAAGCAGGTCGGAGAAGACCGTGGCGATGCGGATGCCGGCAGCACCCCATGCGGCCAGCGCGGTCACCAGCGCCACGGCAATGAGAACCGCCCATCGCCACTGCATCAGCACTTCGAACAGGCGATGCCGGATCGGGTATTCGGCGGCGTGCGGCGTATTCATGGCGCGGTCTCCTGGTCCAGGTCGCAGGCACCGCGGGGATCACAGAGGCCACGGCAGGATTGCTCGGGAATGTCTGCCGCGACGAACGAGGCCGCCTCGCCCAGGCAGGCGCCCTCGCCCACGGCAATCAATGCCGTTCCGGCGAGCGCGAAGTCGGTGCGCCAGTGCCGGTCGAATTCGCCCAGCCGGAAGACGCGGGCGCGTCCGGACGGTTCGCCGGAAACCCACACGCCCTTGTCGCCCGCCGCCAGCCAGTGCCCACCCACCGCGTGGACCGAGAACAGGTGCTCGGCCGTGTCGACATCGCGTTGCTGCCAGGTTTGGCCATCGTCATCGCTGAACAGCGCGAGCCCGTTCAGGCCGACCGCAACCGCCTCGCCGTCCGGCAGGAACGTGGCCGAAGTCAGGCTGCGGTCGGCGGGCGTTTCCATGACCTCCCAGGTCAATCCGCGGTCCGCGCTGCGGAGCACGGAACCGAACTCTCCGACCGCAAGAATCGTCTCCTGCCGCACCGCCAGATCGTTCCACATCACATCTTCACCCTGATGGACCACCTCCCACGAGGCACCCCAGTCACTGCTTCGCAGCAGCACGCCATAGTCCCCCGCAGCCACGGCCACGCCGCCGGAAAGCCCCGCGACCTTGCCGATGCGCGTCACGCTCGCGGCGTCGGGAATCGACCCGCGCTCCCAGCTCGCCCCGCCGTTGCGGGTGAAGAGCAGGCTGCGCTGCTCGCCCCCGGCAATCGCCTCCTGCGCACTCCACGCGAACACGCTCTGGAGCACCTCGCGGGTACCGCTTTCCTGCGCGCGCCAGTGCGCGCCGCCGTCGTCCGAATGCAGGATTTTCCCGAGGTTTCCGACGATCCAGATCGATTGATCCGCCGCCTGGGCAACGCCGTAGAAGTGGTCGCGCGTTTCCACCAGCGGGCGCGGAACCTCGCTGATGCGCGGCTCCACCTTCACGAACATCGCGGCGTAGAGCAGCGCGCCGACCACGAGAAACGGCAGCAGCGACAGGATGAATCCATGGACGCGCCTCATGACCAGGCATCCACGAACAGATCCGGCGTCAGCGGCATTCCCGGCGTGATGGCGTAGCGGTCGAAGTCCTCCACGCCCGCTTCGCGCAGGGCGTCTTCATCGATCAGGAAGCGCCCGCTGCAGTCGCGCGCCGGCCGGGTCAGGATCCAGTGCGCGGCGTCGGCCACGATCTCCGGGCTGCGGCAGCCATCGCGCAGCTCCTCGGGAAGCTGCCGGCGCGCGGAGGTGGCGATGATGGTCCGCGGCCAGAGCGCGTTGACGGCGATGCCGAGCGGACGGAACTCCTCGGCCATGCCGAGCGCGCACAGGCTCATCCCGAACTTGGTGATGCTGTAGGCCACGTGCGGGGCAAACCAGCGCGCCTGGAGATCTAGCGGCGGCGACAGCATCAGCACGTGCGGATTGCCGGCGCGCTTGAGCCAGGGCAGGCAGGCGCGGGTGGCCACGAAGGTGCCGCGGGCGTTGACCCCGAACATCAGGTCGAACCGACGCGGCGTGGTTTCTTCCGTGCCGGTCAGCTGGATGGCGCTGGCGTTGTTGATGCAGATGTCGATGCCGCCGAAGCGTTCGGCGGTCGCCGCCGCCGCGGCCTCGACCGCCGCCTCGTCGCGAATGTCCGCCGCGATGGCCAGCGCCCTGCCACCTGCCGCCTCGATTTCCGCCGCCGCGGTGTGGATGGTTCCGGGCAGGGTCTTGTGCGGCTCGGCGGTCTTGGCAACGACGGCGACATTGGCCCCGTCGCGCGCCGCGCGCAGCGCTATCGCCAGGCCGATGCCGCGCGATGCGCCGGTGATGAACAGGGTCTTGCCTTGCAGTCCGCTCATGCGCGCGGCTCCCTGGATCGCGCGAAGCCGACGTACCAGTCCAGCGCCTGCGGATCGGTCATGGCATCGGGTTTGGCCACCTGCTCCAGCGACGCGCCGCGCAGCAGCTTGCGCACCGGCACCTCCATCTTCTTGCCGGTCAGGGTGTAGGGGATCGCCGGGACCGCGTCGATGCTGTCCGGGACGTGGCGCGGGCTGGCCTCGCGGCGCAGCCGTCCCTCGATTTCATGGCGCAGCGCGGCATCGAGCGCGACGCCCTCGTGCAGCTGCACGAACAGCGGCATGTAGAAATTGCCGTCCGGCAGCTCGATGCAGACGATCAGGCTGTCGCGGATGCCCTCGATCTTCTCGACGATGCGATAGATTTCAGCGCTGCCGATGCGCACCCCGTAGCGATTCAGGGTCGCATCCGAGCGGCCGTAGATGTAGCAGCCGCCGCGCTGGTTGATCCGGATGAAGTCGCCGTGCCGCCAGACGCCCGGGAACACGTCGAAGTAGGTTTCGCGATAGCGCTGGTCGCCCGGGTCGTTCCAGAAATACATCGGCATGGACGGGAACGGCGCCGTGACCACAAGCTCGCCCACTTCATCATTCAATGGCTCTCCCGCGTCGCTCCATGACTGCACGTTCATGCCCAGCATGCGGCACTGGATTTCCCCGGCGTAGACCGGCAGCAGCGGCGAGCACCCGACGAAGCCGCTGGCGATCTCGGTGCCGCCCGACTGCGAGGTCACCCAGAGATCCTTTTTGACCGCCCGATAGAACCACTCGAAGGTTTCCGGCTGGCAGGGCGCGCCGCTGACCACGATCATGCGCAGTGCGTCGAGATCGAACTGCTGCGCCGGGATCAGGCCGGTCTTCTCCATGAGCTGGACGAAGGTGGGGCTCGCACCGAAGATCGTGGCGCGGGTGTCGGCGGCGATCTTCCACAGCCGATCCGGGCCGGGCCACATCGGGCTGCCGTCATAGAACACCGCCGAGCCGCCGCCCAGAAGGCTGGCGACCAGCAGGTTCCACATCATCCATCCCGCCGTGGTGTGGAAGAACCAGGTCGATTCGGGCCGCGCGCCGAACTGCAGGCGCAGCAGCTTGATGTGTTCGAGCAGAACCCCGCCGTGGCCGTGCACGATGGCCTTGGGCAGGCCCGTGGTGCCCGAGGAGAACAGGATCCACAGCGGATGCGAGGATTCCACCTGCTCGAAGCGGAACTCCGCGCTGCCCACGTCCGGCCCCGCCAGCACGTCGCACCATGCGTGCACCCGCACGCCGGGCGCGACCCGGGGCACGAACGCGGCGTCCGGATGGAGATACGACACCGTCACCACGTGGCGAACGGACGGCAGCGCGGCGGCGATCTGCCGAACTTCCTCGCTGCGATCGAACAGCTTGCCGCCAAACGCGTAGCCGTCCGGCACGAAGATCAACACCGGCTCGATCTGCGAGAAACGGTCCACCGCGGTATTGACGCCGAACTCCGGCGCTGCCGCGGCCCACACCGCCCCGACCGCAACGGTGGCAAGCATCGCGACGACGGTCTCGGCGAGATTGGGCAGGTAGGAAGCCACCCGATCGCCGGGCTTGACACCCAGCGCCCGCAGCCGCTGGGCCACGATGCGCACCTGCCGGAAGAGTTCGCCGTAGCTCAGGCTGGCCAGCGCGCGCGTCTCGGTCAGGTGGTGGATCGCGGTTGCGGTGCGATCGGCGTTGGCCCGCAGGATGTGCTCGGCATAGTTGAGGTGCGCACCCGGAAACCAGCGCGTCCCGACCATGTCCTTGTCGGGCGCGTCCATGATCCGGTCGTAGGGCCGGCTCGCGCGCACGCCGTAAAATTCCCAGAGCGCGGCCCAGAAGTCCTCCGGGGATTCGATCGACCAGCGCCACAGGGCGTCGTAATCATCCGCCTGCGCACGCTGCCCGGTCTCGAGCCAGGCCATGAATCCGGCCATGTCGCTGGCCGCGATCCGCTCGGGGGTGGGCGTCCAGAGCAGCTGTCCTTCCGTGATCCGCACTTCACTCATCGCTGGGCCTCCAGGGTCTCCAGAACCGTTTCGGGCACCGCGTCCCGGGGGATGACCAGATAGCGCGGCCGCTCCTTGCCACCGGCGGCGCGCTGCCAGTCGCGTTCCTCGATGTCACCCTCGGCACCGAGCGTGAACCCGAACCCGCAGCGCCCTCCTCCGGGCCTGCGCCAGCCGCTGTGCCACTGGTAGTGCTGGGCCACGTTGAGCAGCGGCAGGTAGAGTTCGTCCGCCTGCGCCGGCGGGGCGTTCCCCAGTTCGTCCACGAGGATTCCGTCCAGGCCGCTGTTGGCGAAACTGCGCAGGAAATCCGCCATCACCACGGCCGCGGTGTCGATCGCATCCTCGTCAAGCTCGATATCCGGATCGCCTCCGCACTCCTGCGCCACGCGCTGCACCCAGGCACCCGGCGATGGCAGGTGCAGCACCAGCGGCAGGGCCGGAAACACCGCGCGCAAACCGGCCAGGCTCGTGGCGGCCAGCTCGCGCACGCCGGCATCCGACAAGATCCGTCCCAGAAGCTGCGCCGCGTCCGCCGCCGTGGCGGGCGAGGCACCCGCCGGCATCGGCCCGCTTCGCGCCGATGCCAATTCAGCGACCGGCAGCGCCACCACGTCGGATTTCAGCAGTGCCTGCGCGCTGCGATACCAGGCCACCAGCGCCGCGGCGTCCGCCCAGGGCGGGGCGCCATCGGCCAGCAGCCGGCCGGCATAGGCGGCGTAGTCCAGCCAGACGAAGGGCTGGCTTCCGTATTGGCTGAAGATGGCACCCTGAGCCGCGTTCATCCGGCCGTACTCACGTTCTTCTGCATGGCCGCGAGCTGCGCTTCGAGCTCGGCGATGCGCACGTCCTTGGGATTGGGCATGAAGCACCCCTGGATGGCATCGCTGGACATGCGGATGCGCGTGGCACCGGCACCGGCGATGATCACCTTCGGGTCATCCCAGCTCCCGTAGTACGGCAGCGCCGCATCCGGCTCCGGCTTGACCCAGGTCTTGAGGAACTCGTCATAGGGCAGGGATTTTTCCAGCCGCTCCAGACGCGTTTGCGCGCGCGCCTGCGCCGTGGCTTCGGCATCCACGACCAGGGTTTCCCGGTCGTAGACGACCCGGTAGATATCCCAGGCGGCCCAGTGCGACATCAGGTCCTCGCGCACGTCCTTCATCACCAGATCCGGATCGCGTTCGAGCACATCGCCGTAACCGCCGCCCGAGCCCTGGCACATCATGTAGATTTCGCCCTCGCCCATGAGCTCGAACGTCATTCCCATGTCGTGCGTGCTGTAGCGCGCGTCATCGAACGGCCGCCCGTTCATGAGCGCGAGGATGTCGAACACCTCCACCGCCTTGGGGTTCTCCTTCAATTTCTCGAAGACGTTGATGCCCTTGATCTTGCACAGCGCGTAGGACGGGCAGGAATAACCGCCGAACAGCCCCTGCGCGGACGGGAACTTCGAGCCCTCGCAGCCGACCATCAGCCCCCACAGCGGCGAATTGCGCATGGTGGCGACCTGTTCGTAGCCGAGCCCGCCGCGATACTTGCCCCAGCCGATACGATCCTTGGCCAGCCGCTGCGCACCGAGCCGGATGATCGGCGTCTCCTCTTCGGCATCCTCGTGTTCGCCGGTGTCGGTCATGAAGCCGAAGACCGGAGAAATGGAATGTTCGCCGTCGGCATGCGAGCGCGCGCCCTGGCCGTTGCCGTTGATGTCGGCGCAGAAGTTGCCGGTGACATCCCCGTGCTGGGTCAGGCCGCCGTAAACGAAGGTCGCCGCCTGGTCGTACTGCGAGGCGATCACCGCCGAATAGCGGTGCGGCACGCAGTAGTTCATCTTGTTCATCGGGATGGTCCAGACCACGCAGGCCTTGAACAGCGGCATCAGGCTCATCGCCTGCGGCATCTCCCCTTCGGCATCGACGATCGAATTGCGGTCGGTGATGACCTCGATCGGAGACAGCGTCGCCATCGTGTGGGGCAGGTCCGGCCAGACGTTCTGCAGAAGGCCGGTGCACAGGGCCGCCTTGAACGAGGCCAGATTGGTGTTGACGGCGCGATTCAGGAACTGCGGGGACGATCCGCGGAAATCCAGCGTCAGGCGATCCCCCTTGACCGTGATCGCACAGGCGATCTTCTGCAGGGCGTTCTCGCGCAGGGTCGAGTCCATGAACTGCAGAACCCGCGTGGTCCCGTCGGGAAGCTCGCGGATGCGGCGGCGCATCTCGTCCTCCACGTCCTCCATGTGCTTGCGCAGGGTGCCGACCAGGGCATCGCGCCCGTACTGCTCCAGGATCGTGAGCACGCGCTCGCGCAGGCGCAGCACTGCGTGCAGCTTGACCTTCATGTCCTGCAGCTGCAGCTTCGGATCGCGCACCGAGTTCTGCAGGAAGGTGAGCAGGTCGCGCTTGATCTGAAAGTTCTCCACGACCTTGAACGGCGGCATCTTGATGCCCTCGTCGTACTTGCTCTCGGCGGCGGCGGGCATGCCACCCGGCTCGCAGGCACCGTTCTCTCCCTCGTGGATGGTCGAGGAAAGCCAGCAGACCAGCTCGCCCTTCCAGAACACCGGGATCATGAAGGACTGGTCGGTGTTGTGGATGCCACCGTAGCGGGCGTCGTTGTGGATGAAGCCGTCGCCTTCCTTCACCCCTACCGTGGGATCGTTCACCCAGTTCTTGATGATGAACTTGATCGGATAAAAGCAGCAGGCGGCGAAGGCGATGATGCCGTGCGGGGCGATCATCGACAGGTCACCGGACGCGGTATAGATGCCGGTGACCAGGTCACCCCACTTGGCACCCGGCGCGGCCCCCATCTGGTTGACCATTTCGAAAGCTTCGGACAGCGCCGAATTGAGCAGCCCGCGGACGTGATCGACCTGGTGCGGGTCAAGACCCTGCTGCAGAACAGCGTCCTCCACCGGAGAGCGCACGCTGATGGCGTGATTGCGCATGATGTCCGGATCAGGCCCGAGGAACAGCGTGTTTTCCTGCAGAAAGCGATCGCGCAGTTCCGAGCTGTCCTCGACGGCTGCCAGCGAATGATCCCGGGTATTCATGCCTTGCCTCCATTGCTTGCATCTGCGCGTGTGAACCAGACCGCGCCGTGCGCGGCGGCGTAGTAGTTCCAGCCGGGTTCAACCAGATAGGTGGTGGCCGGGGTGGTGACGATTGCCGGCCCGCTGATCCGGGTTCCTTCGGTCAGCGCGTCCTCGCCGTAGAGGCGGGTCTCCAAGGCACCGTCGTGCCCGTTGAAGTGGCACTCGCGGGTTCCAACGACCTGCCCCGGCAGGCCGACCCGCCCGTCATCATGGATGTCGTTGAAATCAACGGTGCGCTGCTCGACGAAGCTCAGAATCCGGATGGTGTTGATCCGCACGCCGGTTTCAGGCGACTGGCTGCCCTCGCCGAAGCGTTCTCCATAGCGCGAGTGGAACAGCCCGATGAGGCTCAACACGTCCTTTTCGTCGTGGATGCGCGTCAGCTCCGAGACCACCGCGGTCTGCACGCGCTGGTTGCCGTAACGCATGTCCAGCTCCAGGCGATGGTGGATCTCGTCGGCTCCGAACCCCTGCCGCTCGAGGTCCTCGCGCCCGCGCCGCTCCAGCTCCTCGACCGTCTGGTTGAAGGTCGCGTAATCGCGGTAGAAGCTGCGCTGGTTCGCGTCGAACAGCACCGTCCAGGTGCTGGACTCGTGGATGTGCAGCTGGTTGACGTTGCTTGCCCCCAGCGCCGAGAAGACCGAGGAAAACGGCGGTGCCATGATGCGGTTGATGCCCAGCTCGTTGGCGATGCTGCAGGCATGCAGCGGGCCGTTGCCGCCATACGCCAGCACGGTGAAATCCTTCGGCTCGTAGCCGCGGATGCGCAGTTCGACCGCGATCCCGCGCGCCATCGCGGCGCTCACGTTGCGCTTGATGAGGCGCGCGGCCTCGGTCACGTCGATGCCCAGCGGATCGCACAGATGTTTCTGGATCGCCTGCCGAGCGCGCCTCGGGTTGAGGCGGATATGGCCGTTCGCGTAGTTCTGCGGGTCCAGGTAGCCGAGCAGGAGATCGGCATCGGTCACGGTGGGCTGGGTTCCGCCGCGGTCATAGCAGGCCGGACCCGGATCCGAACCGGCACTCTGCGGCCCGATCCGGATGGTGCCGAACATCTCGTCGTGGCTGGCGATGGACCCGCCGCCGGCGCCGAGCGTGGAGAGATGGATCATGGGAATCGACACCAGCCAGCGGTCGATCACGGGATTGAAGTCGTAGTGCTTGACGCCGCCTTCGACCACGATGCCGATATCGAAACTGGTGCCGCCCATGTCCGTGGCCACGACGTTGCCCAGACCCGCCTCCTGCATGAGGTGCTCGGCGGCGGCCACGCCGGAGACCGGCCCCGAGTGGACGGTCTGCAGCGCGTGGGTGGAATTGAGCTGCGCCATGCCGCCGGAGTTGTGGATGATCAGCATCGGGCGCGCGTAACCGGCGTCGCGCAGATTGAGCTCCAGCGATCCGAGGCCGTGGTACATGGCCTGGTGCAGAAAGGCGTTCAGGATGGTCGACATGGCGCGCCCGTACTCGCCCTTGCGCCCGACCACCTGATGGCTCAGGAGGATGGGAACCGAACCCAGAAGGTGGCTGGGATATTCCTCCAGGAAAAGCTCGCGCACGCGCAGCTCGTGGGCCGGGTTCACGACGCTGTTGGTGAAAACGACCACCAGCGCCTCGGCCCCGGCATCCACCAGTTCACGGATGCGCAGACGCACGTCATCCTCGTCCAGCGTCAGGAAGGCGCGCCCCAGGTAGTCGACCCGCTCGCGCACCTCCTTGATCATCGGAATCGGCACCAGCGGCGCGGGCCGGGCCGCGTTCGGGATGTCCATCTGCTCCGCTTCGGTCAGGCCTTCGCCGTAGCCGCGCGCCCGCGCAATGGGAATGGTGCTCTTGAACCCGGTGGTGACCAGCACGCCGATGTTCGGCCCCTTGCGCTCGATCAGCGCGTTGGTGCCCAGCGTGGTGGCGTAGCGAACCGAATCCGCCTCGGCCAACAAGGCCTCCCTGTCGACGCCGAGCTGGTCGCAGGCGTGCTTCAGGGATTCATTGAACCCCTGCGCGAGGTTGTGATGGGTGGTCAACGCCTTGCCCTGCACCTGCCGATCGCCGTACACGACGAAGGAGTCGGTGAAGGTGCCGCCAATATCCACGGAGATTCGCTTCATCTTCCCGTCCTCAGTGCCTGTGCCCGTGGTGCGCGGCGCGTGCGCGCAGCACTTTTTCGAGGGCCAGGTCCGGCCCGATGTCCGGTTCGGCCACCTCTTCGCGCCCGGCCCACTGCGCCTTGAGCGCGTCGATGTCCAGCTCGATGTCGCGCAGCGGCGGATGGCCCGGCGGCAGGTACTCGGCTTCGAACAAGGTTCCGCAATTCGGGCAGCAGTACTCGAGGATCCGGCACCAGGCCGGATCGGGCGAATAGGTGCGCTCGTAGAGCTTCGGGTCCAGCAGCGGGGGGTGGACCTCGCGCGGATCGCGATCGCGCACCCGCAGGCCGCGCTTGTAGTTTTCCCGCGCGCCGATCAGCTCGTGCTGGCAGCGGCGGCACTCCCACATTTCGGTATCGAGGTTGATTCGCAGGTATTCGGTGATCAGGACTTTCATGCTTCAGGCCTCTTTCGAATTGCGGCTCATGACGAGGTCACCGCCCGGATGCACGACGAACCGCCATCCGGAGCCGATCCAGATCGTGCTGAATGCTTCTTCGTACACGCCCGGGCCGGCGGCGCTGGCTCCCGCCACCTGCTCCCGGGCGAACCACAGCGGGTACGCTTTGGCACCCTCGCCGGCGAAGACGCGGCGCGTTGCGCGGCTGACCGCATCGGTTTTCGCCCCCTTCGCCTGGTTGGAAAAACTGGCGTGGGGAATCGACTTTCGCGCCGTCAGCATCAGGCGGCAGTGTTCGGCAGGCGGAAGCTGCGCCGATGGCGGAACCGGTCCGTCCAGCGGGATTTCAAGAATCTCGTCACCGCTTTCGAGCACCAGCGTACGGGTGATCGTGCAGTCCTCCAGCACGAAGCCCTCGGCGAACATGTCTCGCCGCGCGCGCTCCACCAGAATGGCGTCGCTTTGCGCCAGGCTTTGCGCCAGGTCCGCGGCGTCCAGAGGCAGGCCGTAGGTCTGCGCGATATCGGAAAAGCCGATGCCGAACGCGGAGAACACCGGGGCCAGCCCCGGCACGATCACCGTGTCGATGCCGACCGCATCGGCGACCAGCGTCGCCAGCAGCGGCCCGCCGCCGCCGAATACCGCCAGCGCCAGATCGGCATCGACGCGGGTGAATGCCTTGAGGCTGTCGGCGATTTTGCGGACCCAGGCATCGCGCATGGCGCGCGCCGCCGCCTCCGCGTCCAGACCCAGCGGCGCGCCGACCTGCTGCGAGATCGCATCCCGGGCCCGATCGGCATCGATCTTCAGCTCGCCGCCGAAAAACGTCTCGGCATCCAGCAGCCCGAGCACTAGCAGCGCGTCGGTGATGGTGGCCTGCCGGCCGCCCAGGCCGAAACAGGCGGGACCGGGCGCGCTCCCGACGCTTTCCGGACCGACCAGGATTTCCCCGTCCCGGACGCGGATGATCGAGCTGCCGCCAACGCCCACGCTGACCACTTCGCCGAGCGGGAACGACACCGCGTGGCCCTCGATCCGCCCGTGGGGATTGGACCGGATCGCGCCGTTTTCGATCAGGCCGATGTCGGTGGTCGTGCCGCCCACATCCATCGTCAGCAGCCGCGGCACGTCGAAATGCTCCGCCAGCGCCCGCGCGCCCTCCATCCCGCCGCGCGGGCCGGAGCTGTAGGTGCGGATCGCCGTGGTCTTGGCGACGCGAGCCGAGTTCCCGTCGTTGCGGAAGATCAAAAGCGGGTTGCGGCTGCTCTGCGCCCGCAGCTTGCGCTCGGCGGCATACAGGAAGCGCTCCATGGCCGGATGCAGGAACGCGTTGAACAGCGCCGTACAGGTGCGCCGGGCCGGATCGGGATCATCGCTCAGCTCGCTGGCGTACAGGATCGGCACGGCACCGAGCAGATGCGACGGAAACGCCCTGAGCAGGATGTTCTTGAGCGCACGCTCGCGCTCGGCGAATTCCGGCCCGTCGAACGCCACCACGATGCGGTTGGCACCGCGCGAGGTCAGATCGTTCACCGCCCGCGCGGTATCGGCGTCCAGCGTCGGCGACGCCAGGTCGATCGTGCCGACGCGCGTGCCGACCAGATCGGCGAAGATGTCGCCCTGCGCGCCCTCCCCGGTACCGGGCAATGGCATCTGCCGGTTCCGGATCAGGCCCAGGCGCGGCCCCTTGCGCTCGACCAGCGCGTTGGTGCCCTGCGTGGTCGAGTAGCGGATGTACGTGGCACCCGCCACCAGCTGCTCGAGGTTTTCTTCCCCGTACACCTCCCGCGATACCTTGCGCAGTCCCTCCATCAGGCACTGGCTCAGATCGTGCGGCGTCGTCAGCGTCTTGGTGCGATGGACTGCGGCACCGTCCATCACGCAGATGTCGGTGAGTGTTCCACCGTTGTCGATGTTGATCAGCATGCGTTCGCTCCGCCGGTTCGTCCTGTCGGGCCAACGCCGCGACATGGCATGGACCGTATCGCAGCGACTCGCAGCCCTCCCCCATCTGATTGGCGGGGTGGGGAGGGGGGCAGATGGCGGGGGGTAATTGCTGCGGTGCACCTAGAAAGCACCCTGCTTGAGCGCTAGGGTGGAACCTCGCCAACGATCCGCGACGCCTCCTGCAGGCGTCTTCGAGGCTTTGCCCGATGGCCCCAGCAACACCCCACGATCGCGCTCCCGAATACCCGCTCACCAGCGGGATTGCGCGTACCCGGTTCATGCCGCCGCGCGATCCGGTCAACCACGTCCGGAGGGACGCGCTGATCCGCTTCGTGGAGCGAGGACTCCGGCGCACGCTGACCCTGGTCCAGGCACCGGCGGGCTTCGGCAAGACGACGGTTCTGGCCGAGTGGCGCCGCCACCTCCTGCAGCTGGAGCACGCCGTTGCGTGGCTGGCGATCGAGGAGGACGACAACGACCCCACCCATCTGCTGCGCAGCATCCTGACGGCGCTGGGCTACGCCTCGGACGAGATCGCTTCGGCAGTGCAGCAATTCCATAGCCCGACCTGGGGCTCGGACAAGGGCCTGCTGATATCGCTGATCAACCTGATCGACACCCTGCGCGCACCGATCGTGCTGATCCTGGATGACTATGAGCGCGTGCAGAGCGGCATGGCCCATGAGCTGATCTCCGAACTGCTGCTCAACGGCCCGCACAACCTGCACCTCATCATCGCCAGCCGCGAGCGGCCGGCGCTGCCCATCTCCTGGCTGCATGCGCACGACCAGATCGTCGAAGTGGATGCGCGCCAGCTGCGGTTCGATGAATCGGATACGCGCCGCTTCATCGGCAACGCGATTTCCAGACCCCTTTCCACCGACGAACTGCGCGCGGTGCATGCCGTCACCGAGGGATGGATCGCGGGCCTGCTGATGCTCAGCATCTCCCTGCAGGATGCCAAGCAGCCCGCGCCGCTGCTCCAGAACCATCCCGGGAAGCTGCGCGACATCGATGACTACCTGAACGAGAACGTCCTTCCGTACATCGAGCCGGAGCTGGTCGCCTTCATGCTCGACACCTCCATCGTCGAGCGCCTGAGCATTCCGCTTTGCCAGGCGCTGACCCAGTCCAGCGAGGCGAAAGTCATCGGGCACCTGGCCGCGCTGCAGCGCCTCAACCTGTTCCTGCTTGCGCTGGATGACGACGGCGAATGGTTCCGCTACCACGGACTGTTCGCCGACTTCCTGCGCCGCCGCCTGAAGGCCCTCGATCCCGATGGCTTCGTGGAGCGCCACCAGCGCGCCGCCAACTGGTTTGCGGCGAACGGGCAATGGCAGGAAGCCGTTCGCCACGCGCTTGCCGCAGGAAATTCGCGTCAGGCGGTCGCCTGGGTCGAAGTACAGGCCATGCACGAGGTGAAGCGTGGCGACATGCGTCAGGTCCTGCTGTGGCAGCGCCGCCTGCCGCCGGAAACCATGTCGCGCCGGATTCCCCTGCTGCTCGCCTTCGCCTGGGCAAACGCGCTCACGACCAACCTTCGCGAGGCTTCAGCGGCCCTGGACCAGATCGAGCATCAGGCGAAGGCGTCGGGGCTGCTCGAAACCTTCGAACTGCGCTGCGAGATCAGCGCCATCCGCTCCGTGATCTTCGCGTTCTCCGACTCGCCCATGCACGCCCTCGCGCTTGCCACAAGCTGCATGGCCGATCTCACAAGCCCGGATCGCCACGCCTATCAGCCCATGTCCTGGGTGGACGCGGTGGTGCGCAACGTCGTCACCTTCGGCGCAGCCCGCGCCGGCAATCTGGATGTCGCCCGAGCGGTTCAGCACGGTCGGCTCGCGCAGGACAATTACCTGTTTTCGGAAAGCTATCGCGAGAGCATGCTGGCGTGGTGCGACATGCGCGAGGGCCTGTTCGCCCCCGCGGAGCAGCGCTTGCAGAGCTTCATGGCGCAGGCCGAGCGCGAGGCCGGCGCACGATCCGCCGCCGCCGCACTGCCCGCCGCATTCCTGGCGAGCATCTACTACGAGTGGAACCAGCTCGACCGGGTCGAGAGGCTGCTTGCGGGCCGCCTGGATGTCATCGAAGAGTCGTGCGTGTGTGAAGCGATCCTGGCCAGCTACACCGTGCTGGTTTCCGTCCATGCCGCGCACAGGCAATTCGACGATGCGCACCGCCTGTTGGACACCGCGGAATCCATCGCCGAGAAGAGCGTCTGGCCGCGCCTGCGCTGCGAATACATCGCCCAGCGGATCTGGCTTTGGCACCGGCAGGACAACGATGCCGCAGCGCAGCGCGCGCTGGACCGCCTGCACGAGACGATCGCGCGTTTTCCGTCGATCGACGACCCGATCACCATGCATGAAATCCAGCGCTGCCAGCGCCTGGCGGAGGCGCGCGTGCTGCTGAAGGCCGGGCGCTACAGCGCCGCCACCGCGCTGCTGGAGGGTGTCATCGAATCGGATCAGCGCGCCACGCGGGTGACGGCGGCGATCGTTCCACAGCTTCTGTTGGCCACCGCGAATCTGCACGCGGGGGATCGCGCGGGTGCCATCGCAAACGCGCGCCGCGTACTCAGGGCAGCGCCGGGCGACGCGATGACGCGAACCCTGATCGACGAGTCGCCGCTGATCGCGCCGCTGCTCGAAGCCCTGGCCAACGCCTCGCGCACCGATGATGCCATGCGCGCCCGGGTGCGCACGGTGCTGCGGCTGGCGGCACCCAACCCCACCGTGCCCGTCGAGCCGGACAGGCTGGAAAGCCCGACCATGCTCAGCCCGCGCGAGCTGGCCATCCTGAGGCTCGTGGCCGCGGGCAAGACGAACAAGTACATCGCCAACCAGCTCCACATCACTTCCGCTACCGTGAAGTGGCACCTGAGCAACATCTTCGCCAAGCTCGAAGTCGGCAACCGCACCCTTGCGGTGCGCCGCGCGCACGCCCTTTCCCTGATCGCCATCGACTGACGGCGGTTTCGCCGATCGATTACACCGGCACGGCCAATGGTGCCGTCGTCATCCCGGCCGGCTCGGCCACCGGCAGCATCCCGATCGGCATCGCCGCGTACGCGGGCTCCCCGGCAAGCCGAAGCTTCACGCTGGCGCTCGACGGCGCATTCGGCGTCGGTCCGGCAGCGAGCTTCGGGGCGAAAGCCGACTTCGGCACCGGCACAAACCCGACCGGGGTCCTGCTGGAAGACGTCAACGGCGACGGCAAACCGGACCTGGTGACCGCGAACTATTCGGCCGGCTCCGTGTCGGTGTTCCTGAACACGCAGTACCAGGCCACCGCCGCCGGCAGCGGCACCGGCACGATCATCAGCGACGACGCCATCTTCCGCGACGGCTTCGAACAATAGCGATCCGGGACGCGGTGGCATCTTGTTCGGCTGGAACCCTCGCCAACGAGTGCCGCCACCGCAATCTTCCGGTCGCCGCCGATCCACCGCTTTCCGCCGCTATCCGAGCCCCGGTCCGTCCTGTACGCTGGAGCCAGATTTTGGCGCCACATCCAGGGACCATGAACAACTCACACGAACACCGAACCAGCCTTCGTCTCGATAAAGGCACCTATCGCCGAATCGAGCGGATGCGCTCGAAGGACGGGGGCAAGCTCACCATGAGTGCCTGGCTGGACCGGGCAATTCAGGAAAAACTGTCCCGAGACGAAGTGCAGGAATCGCGCACGCCCTACAGCGTCGATGCGACACTGCCTGAACCAGACCTTCACTTTTACGAATTTTTCGCCGGTGGCGGCATGGCGCGCGCAGGGCTGGGCAAACGCTGGAACTGCCTTCTTGCCAATGACTTCGATGCCATGAAAGCGCGCACGTACCGGGAAAACTGGAGCGGTGGCGCGGAGCTTGTGGTGGGAGACATCAACGAACTCAGCGTTGACGACCTGCCTGTCCCATCGCACATGGCATGGGCATCCTTTCCCTGTCAGGACCTATCGCTGGCGGGCAATTACGAAGGCATCGGGCACTGGCAAGACAAGATCCAGACCCGCTCGGGAACGTTCTGGTCATTCTGGCGGTTGATGCAGCATCTGCACGCAAGGAACGCCCCTACCCCGCTCATCGTCCTCGAAAACGTCTATGGAATCCTGACCGCAAACGGGAGCAGGGACTTTGCTGCAATCGGCGAAGCGTTCTCGAACCTCGGATATCGCTTCGGTGCCGTCGTGCTCGATGCGCGCCACTTCCTCCCGCAGTCTCGCCCGCGCGTGTTCATCGTCGGCGTTCGCACCGATCTTCACATTCCGGCCGAGATCACTTCCAACCGGCACAGTCCACTGTGGCACCCTCCGCGCATGCTTCAAGCCCATGCCGGTTTGATGCCCGAAGTGCAGAAGGCATGGCGGTGGTGGGCACTTCCTGCGCCTCCGTCACGGCTGCAGGATTTCGCCGACATCGTCGAAGAAAACCCTTCGGGCGTGAGGTGGCACTCGGCGGATGAGACGACCAAGCTCATCTCCATGATGAGCGAGGTCAATCTGGCCAAGCTCGAGGCCGCGAAAAAGGCAGGCAAACGTATGGTCGGCGGGGTGTACAAGCGCACGCGGGTGAATGACGAAGGCATCAAGGTCCAGCGCGCAGAAGTTCGCTTCGACTCGATCGCCGGATGCCTCAGAACACCTGCCGGAGGTTCCAGTCGCCAAATCATCCTCGTCGTGGATGGACAGATCATTCGCTCCCGACTGCTGTCCCCGCGAGAAGCTGCCCGCCTCATGGGACTCCCGGACAGCTACATCCTGCCCCGCAACTACAACGACGCCTACCACGTTGCCGGCGATGGCGTTGCCGTTCCAGCCGTCAGCCATCTGGCGAGACATGTGCTGGAGCCCATCCTGGACGCTAACAAATGACGGGCTCGAACACGCTCACTGTCGAGGAAAAGACCGAGTGGCAGCAGGCCCTCCAGTCCTTCGCGACGGCCAACCGCTTCGCCACCAGCAAAGGGCCGCTATGCGTTGCGCTGGTCGTGAACGAACAGGCCAAGTCGATCCCGCATCCCATCGACCCGGACACCCTGCTGACCGGACAAGGCGGACAGGTCCGTGGTCTGGGCAAGGACGCCGTCATGGCGATCCTCGGCAAACCGCAGCACGGCATTACGCGAGTTCTTGCCGAAGAGGGCGGGCGGACCAGCAGGGGAAGCATTGCCAAGATGCGCGCATACGTGGCCTTCATCAATGCCCGCCGCGCCGACGGGATGCACGTCGACCTGGAAGTTGCCGAAGATTTCTGGGTCGAGAAAGTCCGGGACTTCTTTGCTGGAAAGCCCTTCGTCCTGAAGCTCGACGCCTCGTGGAGCGTTCGGGCGGCGGTTCGCCAACTTCTGGCGCAAGCGTCCAGCCGCGAGCGGAATTCTTCGGGCACCAAGTACGTCGGAACCATGATGCAGCACCTCGTCGGTGCGAAGCTCTCGGTATGCCTCGGAGACGACATCGCGTTGGAACACAACTCAGCCAATGCCAGCGATCAGAAGCCGGGGCGGCACGGGGACTTCGACATCGGCGACGTGGCGGTACACGTCACCACCTCACCCTCCGAAGCGCTTGTCCGCAAGTGTCAGGAAAACCTCGCCCACGAGAAGCGCCCGCTCATCATCACGCGCCCGCGCGGCGTCACGATGGCAGAAGGGCTGCTGGAAAATGCCGCGATATCCGATCGCGTCGATGTCATCGAGTTCGAGCAGTTCATCGCGACGAACGTGTTCGAGATCGGGAAGTTCCGGGCAAAGGGTCGAACTGAAACCCTCCTTCGCATCATCGACGCCTACAACGACATCATCGGCGATCACGAATCGGACCCCAGCCTTCGGATTGAACGAACCAAGACCCGATAGGCTGGAGCCCGGGTGCCGGCACGCAATGTCTTTTCAAGTATCCAGGCTGGGCGCGTACCTGATCCGGCGCACACCGCATCCACCCCGCATCCACCCCGCCTCACGCCTTCTTCACGAACTCCGACTTGAGCTTCATCGCGCCGATGCCCTCGATCTTGCAGTCGATGTCGTGGTCGCCTTCCACCAGCCGGATGTTGCGCACGCGGGTGCCGACCTTCACCACCGAGGACGAGCCCTTGATCTTGAGGTCCTTGATCACCGTGACCGAATCACCGTCCTGCAGCAGGGTGCCGTGGGCATCCTTCACCACCAGGCCGGTTTCAGCCGGAAGCGATTCGTCGGGGCTCCACTCGTGCCCGCACTCGGGGCAGATCAGCAGGCCGCGGTCTTCGTAGGCAAAGGCGGAACCGCAGCTGGGGCAAGGGGGAAGATCACTCATGGAACATTACTCACATATCGGTATCGGGACCGCCCGCGGAGAGCGTCGGCGGAATTGCCTGCGGCGCTCCCTGCGCGGTCGGAACGCTATTGTAGGGCGGAGGTTTCCGCCATGCTGCGGCGGTTGATGCGCTGTCTTCAGCTCAGCCCCCGGTGCCCTGCTCCAGATAGCGCAGCACCTCCTGCGCCAGATTTTCCGGCGGCTGGCCGTGGTTGTGCAGGTGCAGCTCGGGCGAAGCGGGCGGCTCGTAGGGCGAATCGATGCCGGTGAAGTTGCGCAGTTGCCCGGCGCGGGCCTTGGCGTAGAGACCCTTGGAATCGCGCGCTTCGCACACCTCCAGCGGCGCGTCGACGAAGACTTCCACGAAGCTGTCCTCGCCCAGCAGCTCGCGCGCCATGCGGCGCTCGCTGCGGAAGGGCGAGATGAAGGACACCAGCACGATCAGGCCGGCGTCGTTCATCAGCTTCGCCACTTCGGCCACGCGGCGGATGTTCTCCACGCGGTCTTCCTGGGTGAAGCCGAGGTCGCGGTTGAGGCCGTGGCGCACGTTGTCGCCATCGAGCAGGATGGTGTGCCGGCCGCCGGCGTGAAGCTGCTGTTCGACGAGGTTGGCGATGGTGGACTTGCCCGCGCCGGACAGGCCGGTGAACCACAGGCAGCGCGGGCGCTGCTGCAGGCTGGCGGCGCGCGCGGCGCGGTCGATGGTCAGATCCTGCCAGTGGATGTTGGCGGCGCGGCGCAGGGCGAAGTCGACGGTGCCGCAGGCCAGCGTCTGGCCGCTCTGGCGGTCGATCAGGATGAAACCGCCGAGCTCGCGGCTGTCGGCATAGGCTTCCCAGGCGATCGGACGATCCAGGCTGAGGTGGATGCGCGCCACCTCGTTCATCGCCAAGCGGGTAGCGGGCAGCGGCTCCTGGCTATCGACGTCGATCTTGTGGCGGATCGCGGTGACGCGCGCGACCGCGCTGCTGCTGGCAAGACGCAGACCGTACAGCCGCCCCGGCAGCAGCGGCGCATCGGCCAGCCACAGGAGATGCGCGGAAAACTGGTCGGCGCAGGCGGTAGGCGCGTCGACCGGTGCCAGCAGATCGCCGCGCGCCACGTCGATGTGGTCGGCCAGGGTGACGGTCACGGCCTGCCCCTGCCGCGCTTCGTCGGCGGGCTTGCCCGCCACGTACAGCGACCGGATGCGGGAACGCTGGCCCGAAGGCAGCACCACGACCGCATCGCCGGGCCGCAGCCGTCCGGCCGCAAGATTGCCGTCGTAGCCGCGGAAGTCCTGTCCGTTGCGGTGCACGCGCTGTATCGGCAGGCGCATCGGGCGGTCGAGGTCGACCTGCTCCACCGGCACGGTTTCGAGCCAGTCGAGCACGGTCGCACCGGCGTACCAGGGCGTGCTGTCGCTTCGGCGCACCACGTTGTCGCCGAGGGTCGCCGACACCGGCACCGCAGTCACTTCGGCAATGCCGACGGCGGCCGCCAGCGCGCGGTATTCGGCTTCGATGTCGGCAAAGCGCGCGCTGTCGTAGCCGACCTGATCCATCTTGTTGACCACCAGCAGCACGCGACGGATGCCGAACAGCGCGCAGATCCAGCTGTGGCGGCGGGTCTGGGTGAGCACGCCCTTGCGCGCATCCACCAGCACCAGCGCCACCGAAGCGGTGGACGCTCCGGTGGCCATGTTGCGGGTGTATTCGGCGTGGCCGGGGCAGTCGGCGATGATGAAATCGCGCCGCGCCGTGGCGACGTAGCGGTAGGCGACGTCGATGGTGATGCCCTGTTCGTGCTCGATCGCCAGGCCGTCGAGCAGGCGGGAAAAATCCGGCGGATCGCCGAGGCGCGCGATGTCGTCGTCGTGCAGCAGGCCGGCGTCGAACAGCATCCGGCCCAAGAGCGTGCTCTTGCCGTCATCGACGCTGCCGCAGGTCACAAGGCGCAGCAGCTCGCGCGGTGCCGTCGCGTCCATCAGAAATACCCCTCGCGCTTCTTGTCTTCCATGCTGGCGCCGGGGGCAAAATCGATCACCCGGCCCTGGCGCTCGGAGGCGCGCGAGGCCTGCATCTCGGCGAGGATCTCCGGCACGCTGGCGGCCTCGGAGCGGATCGCGCCGGTCAGCGGCCAGCAGCCCAGGGTGCGGAAGCGCACGCGCTCGTGTTTCACCGTTTCGCCCGGTGCCAGCACCATGCGGTCGTCGTCGCGCATCAGCAGCGCCCCGTCGCGCTCGACCACGGGGCGCGGCGCGGCGAAGTACAGCGGCACCACCTCGATGCCTTCGCGCCCGATGTAGCGCCACACGTCCAGCTCGGTCCAGTTGGAGAGCGGAAACACGCGCACCGACTCGCCCGGCGCCATGCGGGTGTTGTAGAGATTCCACAGCTCCGGGCGCTGCCGGCGCGGCTCCCAGCGGTGCGCGCTGTCGCGGAAGGAGAACACGCGCTCCTTGGCGCGCGAGCGCTCCTCGTCGCGCCGCGCGCCGCCGATCGCGGCATCGAAACCGTACTGGTCCAGCGCCTGCTTGAGCGCCTCTGTCTTCATGATGCGGGTGTGTTCGGCGGCACCGTGGGTGAATGGCCCCACGCCCTCGCGCACGCCGTCGGGATTGATGTGGACGATGAGGTCGACGCCGGCCTCGCGCGCCGCGCGGCCGCGAAATTCGATCATCTCGCGGAACTTCCAGGTGGTGTCGATGTGCATCAGCGGCATTGGCGGCGCGCCGGGCGCGAACGCCTTGCGCAGGAGGTGCAGCAGCACCGAGGAGTCCTTGCCGATGGAATACAGCAGCACCGGGTTGCGGCAGGTCGCGGCCACTTCGCGCAGGATGTGGATGCTTTCGGCTTCGAGCCGGTCGAGGGTGGTGAGCGTGGTCATCGGCAGGCGGCGGGATGCGGGGCTGGTCGGTGGATGATCGAAGGATGGCACGGGGCGGGCAGTCGGCACGCTACCACTGCGTCGCGCAGCGCGGCGCGGCCGGCGGCGTGCGGAGCACCCGCGGAAGAAAACCGCATGCCGCCAGCGCCATAATGCCGCCAGCGCATGAGCGAACCCGACACCCTTGCACCCTTCCCCGAATCCCGATTCCCCCGCGCCGCCGTCCCGGCCGCCGGCGTCGCGCGCGCCGGGGCTGGCGCTGGCATCCGGCATCGGCGTGCTGGCGCTCGCGCTCGGCCACTGGATGCCTCTCGTCGGCGGCGCGGTGTTCGGCATCCTCCTCGGGATCGTCGTGCGCCACGTCGTTCCGCTCGGCGCGCGCACGGTGCCGGGCATCGCCTTCGGCAGCTCGCAGCTGCTGCGCGGTTCGATCATCCTGCTGGGTTTCGGGCTGAGCCTGGACCAGGTGGCGAAGGTGGGGATGGAATCGCTTGCGGTGACGCTGGTCACCATGGCGACCGCATTCATCGCCGCCTGGCTGCTCGGGCGCTGGCTGCGCGTGCACGGCCACCTCACCCTGCTGATCGGCGTGGGCACGGCGATCTGCGGCGGTTCGGCCATTGCCGCCGTGTCCCCGATCATCCGCGCGCAGCAGCACGACGTCGCCTTCGCCATCTCCACCGTGTTCCTGTTCAACGTGGCGGCGGTGCTGGTGTTTCCCGCGCTGGGACACGCCATGGGCCTGTCCGACCCGGGCTTCGGACTCTGGGCCGGCACGGCGATCAACGACACCTCGTCCGTGGTCGCCGCCGGCTATGCCTACAGCCCTGCCGCCGGCGACTACGCCACCATCGTCAAGCTCACCCGCGCGACCTTCATCATCCCGATCTGCCTGGTGCTCGCGGCCGTCGCGGCCTGGCGCGGGAAGCACGAAGCGACCGCGCAGGGCCGCGACGGCGGCGTGCGCCTCGGCCGCATCTTCCCGTGGTTCATCCTGTGGTTTCTGCTGGCCTCGGGCCTGCGCAGCGCGGGAATCATCCCGTCCGCCGCCCTGCCCTGGCTGCAGACGCTGGCGCACATCCTCATCGTCGTTGCCCTCACCGCCGTCGGCCTGGGTGCCGACCTTCGCCGGATGCTCGCCACCGGCCCGCGCCCGATCCTGCTGGGCCTGGGCGCGTGGATCGCGGTGGCGGTGAGCAGCCTGGTCGTGCAGCAGGCGATCGGACGGCTGTAGGCGCGGATCCCGTCCGAGCGTACCCACAGCGATGGCGCGGAAGTACAGTGGCCCGCATCCACAGACTCCCGGTGCCACGCCATGCACACACGCCGTTACGCCGGCCTGCTCGCGCTGACCGTCTTGCTGAGCGGCTGCACCACGGTCGGGCAGGTGCGCAATCTCGAGGCCCCTGCGTGCCGCCAGTCGCTGGAAAGCGGCGTGGCGCAGACCCTCCTCGCGCAGGGCGAGAACGCGGACGAGGCCGAACGGCTCGCGCAGCGCACCGTGAGCGCGCTGTACCTCTCGCCCGGCGGGCCGCGCCCGTTCGCACTCGCGGCCAATTCCGGCACCGACTACCACTTCATCGTCCAGCCGACCCGGAGCGGCTGTCAGCTTCGCCTTTACGGGCGCGTGCGGGGCTTCACCCGCGTCACCAACAACCTCACCTGGATCGAATCGCGCCCGCTGGCCGGGTGCGAGTGCAGCCGCTAGCCGCCGCACCCGCCTACTGCGGCTGGAAGTCCGGATCGCCGAACTGCCACAGCACGAAGCTCAGCTCGTCCGCTGCTTCCTCCAGCGCTTGTCCAACGGTGTTGCCGATGCCGTGCCCGCTGTCGTAGTCCACCCGCAGCAGCACCGGCTTGCCGCTGGCGGTGGCGGCCTGCAGGCGCGCGGCGAACTTGGCCGGAATCCAGGCGTCCACGCGCGGATCGTTGGCACCGGTGGTCACCAGCACGGCGGGATAGTGGATGCCGTCCTCGATCTGGGCGTAGGAGCTCATCTCGAGCAGTTGGCGGAATCCGGCTTCGGTCTTGACGCTGCCGTATTCGGGCACGTTGGGCGGCCCGTTCGCGGCGGTCTCGAAGCGCAGCATGTCGGCCACCGGCACCTGGTCCAGGACCGCGGCGAACAGGTCCGGGCGCTCTTCCAGCGCGCGGCCGATCATGATGCCGCCGGCGCTGCCGCCGCTGATGGCCAGCTTGCCCGGGTTGCTGTAGCCGTGCGCGACCAGGTACTGGGCGCAGGCGATGAAGTCCTTCCAGGTATTGGGCTTGGTCTGCTGGAAGCCGGCCCGGTGCCAAGCCTCGCCGTACTCGCCGCCGCCGCGCACGTGCGCGAGCGCCATGATGAAGCCGCGCTCGAACATCGCCCCGAACACCGGGTCGTAGAAGGGCGGAATGCTGATGCCATAGGCACCGTAGCCGAACAGGTAGACCGGGTGGCTGGCATCGAGCGCCAGGCCCTTGCGGTGCACGATCGTCAGCGGCACCAGCACGCCGTCCCAGCTCTTGACCTTGACCCGCGTCACCTCCAGGCCGTCGGCCTGGTCGCTCGGACTGGCCGGCCGCAGCGAGGCATCCATTGCGCTGCGGCCGCTCCCGGCGTCGTAGTGCAGATAGGCCGGCATGCGCGTCCACGACGTGACGTCGAGCACGGCACCGCCGCGGCCGTGATCGACGATGATGTCGTACACGCTCGCGGCAAACGGCAATTCGATCACCGCGGGCGTCGCGCCCTCGGAAAATGCCAGGCGCTGCGCCTGCTGCACGCCCGCATCCATCCGCACCACCCACAGCGCATCGGGCCCGACCACGAGGTCATGGATCGGCAGCCCGCCGGGCGCAAGCACGACCTGCGCCCTGGCGAGATCGGGATCCGCCAGATCGATCGCGAGCACCTCGCCAGCGGGCGAGCGCGCGCGCGATATGACGTAGAGCGTGTCGCCGCGCAGGCCGAAGCTCTGGTAGTTATCGAGATCGGCGGCCACGACCCCGTCGTCGTAGCTGGCCGCGATCGCGCGCCAGGGCGCGCCGCCCTCGGCATCGAGCCGGTCGAGCGGCGCGGCGTAGAGCCGCACCCGCGCATCGGTTCCCGGCGAGATGATCGCCACGGCGTAGCGCGAATCGGGAGAGGTCAGCAGCAGCGGTATCTCGGTGGGGCGCAGCGGCAGGCGCGCATCGCTCACGCCGATTCCGACGATGGCGCGGTCTTCCGCCAGCGGGCGGCCGAGCTCGTGCCGGTAGATGCGGCCGTTCTCGAAGCGCGCGGTTTCCGGCATGCCGGGGCGGAACTCCTGCAGGCGCGAATAGAAGAACGCGCGCCCGTCGGGCTGCCAGGTGAAGAAGCTGAACATCGAGCGGTCGATCGTCTCCGGCAGGTTCTGGCCGCTGGCCGTCTCCAGAACGTGCAGGGTCGGCTGCTCCGAGCCGCCCTCGGCCAGCCCGTAAAGCACGTGACGATTGTCCGGCGAAGGCGCGAAGCCCGTCATCGCCACGTGCGCGCCGCCCGCGCCGGTGAGCGTTTCCGGATCGAGCAGCAGGCGATCCTCGCCGCCCAGCCCGTCGCGCACGTGGAGCTTGGGAAGCTGCGCCTTCGCGGGCGAGCGCTGCGTGTAGTAGTGCCCGTCGACGATCTGCAGGCCGCCGACCCGCATCGGCACGGACCGATCCAGCTCCTGGATCCGCCGCAGCAGGGGCGCGCGGCCGGGGAGAGAATCCAGCACGGCGCGGGTGTAATCGGCCTGCGCCTTCATCCATGCCGCCGCATCGGCGTCCTCGCGGTCTTCGAAATAGCGGTAGTTGTCGGTGATCTTCGTGCCGAAGTAGTCGTCGACGACCGGACGCACGGGCGCCGGCGGCGGCGGGCTGATGGCGATGGCCACGGTGGATGCGCACGCCAGCGCGACGCCGACGATGCGGATGCCGAATCGGTTCATGGGATATCCCCTTCGATGAATGCTGCGGTTCTTGCCGGAAGGCGTGCAGTGCAGGCCCGTCGTGAAACCGAACCAACGTCTTGCGAACGATTCATCCATGGATACATTTGCAGGCCGCGTCCCCCGGCCCGTCGGCTCCATCGCGCAAAAGGCTGCGCCTGCCGATCCGATGGTGTCAAGCGCATCGCCCTGCCGCCCGCCCGAACGCCCTTCCGTCGCTGCGTCTGCCTGCGGCGCAACGGGCGATGTCCGCTTTGGGCATGATCCTCCCTATCGTTTCCCCAGCGGGCGACGGTCGTCCGCACGCACGCCCCATCAAGGAGGCACCCATGCACGCCCATTCACCGCTGTCGCTCACCGCACTCCTTGCTCTGCTGCCGCTGGCGGCCGGTGTAGCCGCCGCCGCGCCGCCGCAATCCATCCTCGTGCTCGATGCCTCCGGCTCGATGTGGGGGCAGATCGAAGGGCGAGCCAAGATCGCCATCGCACGCGAAGCCGTCGGCACGATGCTCGGTGGCTGGAGCGATGGCGATATCGGCCTCATGGCCTATGGCCACCGTCGCAAGGGCGACTGCGCCGACATCGAGCTCCTGATCGAACCCGGCCCGATGCAGGCCGAGGCGATCCGGCAGCAGGTCCAGGCGCTGAACCCCGTCGGCATGACCCCCATTTCCGCTTCGGTGCGGCAGGCTGCCACGCTGCTGCGCTTCACCGAACAGAAGGCCACCGTCATCCTGGTCAGCGACGGCGAGGAAACCTGCAATGCCGACCCCTGCGAACTCGGTGCCGAGCTGGAACGGGCGGGCGTCGACTTCACCGCGCACGTCATCGGCTTCGACATCCGGGCCGGCAGCACCGCCGAGGCGCAGCTGCGCTGTCTGGCCGAGGCCACCGGCGGGCGCTACGTTCAGGCCCGTGATGCCGGCGAATTGAGCCGGGCGCTGGGCGACGTGGCCGAACAGGCCACCGCCACCGTTGGCGCTGACGAGGGCGCGGACTGGATGGAAGGTTACGCGCTCGACGCCGAAGTGAGCATCTACATGGATCCCGAGGGCGAAGAATCCCGCGGCAACCTGGATTTCACGATCGATCAGACCGCCGCAGACTGCCGCGCCCTGTGCGATGCCGATGCCACCTGTGCCGGCTGGCACTACGAACCCGCGGGCAGTTTCTTCATCGACCATCCGCGCTGCCACCTCAAGGGCCACCGATTCGCTGTGCGTGCGGTGGCGCAGGACAAGGGCTGGGTGGCCGGCATCAAGCCGGGGGTGAAGCTCATCCTCTCCGAATAGGCCGCAGGAATCGTGGTCGGAAAGCACGAGGCGGCGCAGCCGTGACGCATCCGATACGATGCGGCGATGCCGAAGATCTACGACCGCGACTATTTCGACCGCTGGTACCGCGAACGTCCCGTCCTTTCGCGCCAGCGCCTGGCGCGCAAGGTGGCGCTGGCCGTGGCCACGGCGGAATATCACCTGGAGCGCCCGATCCGCAGCGTGCTGGACGTGGGCTGCGGCGAGGGCGTCTGGCGCACGCCGCTGCTCGGCCTGCGTCCCAAGCTCGCCTATCTCGGCTTTGATTCGAGCGACTATGTGGTGCGTCGCTTCGGCGCGCGCCGCAACCTGCACCTCGCGCGCTTCGCCGATTTCGAAATGCTGCGCCCCTGCCCGCCGGTGGATCTGCTGGTGTGCAGCGACGTGCTGCACTATCTGTCCGCGCGCGAAATCGACCGCGGGCTTCCCGGTCTGGCCGCGCTGTGCGGCGGCGTGGCCTTCCTCGAATGCTTCGCGCGCGAGGATCAGGCCGAAGGCGACGACGACGGCTTCCACCAGCGCCCCGCGTCGTTCTATCGCGACCGTTTCACCGCAGTCGGCTTCGCCCAGGTCGGCTCGCACTGCTGGCTCTCGCCGGCGCTGGCCGGGCGCGCCACGGCGCTGGAAGTCGCGCCCGCCGCGCCGCGCCGGCGGCGGATCGATCTGCGCTGAGGGTCGAAGCGGCCGAAGCACCACGCGCCGCCAATCCCGCTGCGCTTGCCCTGGATCAAGGAGCCGGTGCCGGCCGGGCGCTAGCCTCGACGCGGCATTCGGTGTGCGCGCAGGGTGCACCGGCTCCCGCGACGGGCCGCTTCCCGCGGCGCACCGACCACGCTCCGGCCCCGATGCCGCGCCGCGACTTCACACGCAGCAGCCCAACGCCCATGAAAGAACGACGCAAACCCCGCTATGTCCAGATCGGCGATGCGCTTCAGACCGGTATCGAAGACGGCACCTACCCGCTCGGGGCGCTGCTGCCTACCGAGCTGGAGCTGTGCAAATCGCTCGGCATCAGCCGCCACACCGCCCGCGCCGCGCTGGCGCGCCTGAGCGACGCGGGTCTGGTGCTGCGCCGCCCGGGCTCGGGGACGCGCGTGATCGCGCGCCGCGCGGCCATGCACTGCGCCTGCGAGGCCAACTCCACCGAGCAGCTGCTGCAGTACGGCAAGGCGAGCCACATGCACCTGCTCAGCGCCAGGCGCTGTCAGGCCGGCACCGACGTCGCCGAACAGCTTTGCATCCCGCCAGGCACCGAGCACCTGCACCTGACCGGGCTGCGCCGCACCGGTGCCGACGGACACCCGGTGGCGCTGACCGAGATGCTGATGCCGATCCATGCCGACACGCCGATCGCCGAACTGCTTGATCCGGCGCGTGCGGAAGGGGCGCTGGCGCGGCTCCTGGACATGTCACGCCTGGCGAGCGTCGAGCAGACCTTCGACGTGGACGTGTTCAGCGCCGCCCAGGCGCGGCATCTGGACGTGGCACCGCGCGAGCCGGCGCTGCGCGCCCAGCGCCGCTATGTGGACAACATCGGACGCCTGGTGATGGTGTCGACCAGCCTGCACCCGCGCGAACGCTTCGCCCATCGCGCCGTCTTGTCGCGCGGCGGACACTGATCCGGCTGACGGCGGGGCGTGGCGGCGAGTTTTCGTCGGGGGCGTAGCCCCGACCTACGGGCCGTTGCCGTGCGAGCCGTTGCGCGTGGCTCATCGCTTCCGTAGGTCGGCCCTACGTGGCCGACGTTGCGGGGCATCGAACACCACGTGGCCGACGTTGCGGGGCATCGAACACCGCGTCGGGGGCGTGGCCCCGACCTACGGGCCGTTGCCGTGCGAGCCGTTGCGCGTGGCTCATCGCTTCCGTAGGTCGGCCCTACGTGGCCGACGTTGCGGGGCATCGAACACCGCGTCGGGGGCGTAGCCCCGACCTACGAGCCGTTGCCGTGCGCGCCGCCGCGCGTG
>JACDJB010000184.1_pt1 | contig 84913 bp, 72 predicted proteins | sample 7454121 | NCBI WGS metagenome assembly JACDJB01 (sample SAMN14253290, study PRJNA609438) | sludge metagenome | isolation source: sludge after 25d culture with pyrite | collected 2018-12-20 | reverse complement strand
CTTGAGGGGTGTTGGCCGCAACCCGCTCAACGGCAAGAAGAAGGGCGGGATAAAGATGCACACGATGATCAACGCCATGGAAGATGTTCCTTGCCTGATAAAGTTTTCAGATGCCGCGACGCACGATCACACGTTTTTAAAGGAACTCGATCTAAAGAAGGGTTCCTATGTTGTTTTTGACAAGGGATACGTAGATTATCAGCAGTACGAGCAATGGACGTTGGATGGCATCTATTTTGTGACTAGGCAAAAGAGCAATGCACGCTATACGAGCCTCGAGGAGTTCGATATTCCGGACAAAGTGGACGATGCTGTCCTAAAGGATGAAAAGATAACCCTTGCCGATAAGGAAGGCAACGAATTCCACCTACGGCGGATAGCCTTTTGGCATCAGGAGAAGGGCAAGGTATATGAGTTCATCACCAACAACTATGAAGTGGAGGCCGACAGGATCACTGATATCTACAAAAATCGCTGGCAGATAGAGACCATGTTCAAACGCCTAAAACAGAACTTTCCCCTCAAATACTTTCTGGGCGACAACCAAAATGCAATAGAGATACAGATCTGGGTCAGTCTGATCATACAACTCATAATGCTGGTAATACAAAGAAAGGCGCAGAGAAGTTGGGCATATTCAAATATGGTGTCTGTAATACGATACCATTTGATGACCTACATCGATCTGTTCAAGTTCCTGAAAAACCCAGACTCCAAATGGGAAGAAATCACCACAAAAAACATTGGCCAATTGAGCTTTTTCGATCCTTAGGGGGTTCTGTTTTGAAAATCGGAACGCAATCCAGTAAAATATGGCAACGACAATGCTATTTTTGCTACTTTAGATTTTTATCGGACAACAATGTTTAAAAAACTCAGAACGCAAGGGGTCCAAATTCGACTAATATTCCCGTAATCCAACAATAATGGAAGTAAAGAAATATGGCAATAATAAATATCGATAATCCTAAGCAATAAATAATAATAGTAATAATAATAGTAATAATAATAAAGAATAAAGAATAAAGAATAAAGAATAAACCCCGTGATCAACAAACGCCTTCTCATCAAAAACCTTCTCGCCCATAATGACGAGAGCAGCTTCTATGACAAGAAGCGGAGGATTGATTTGGGCACGCGGGAGGGAAAGGCAAAATTCCTGAAGCATATCTGTGCCTTGAGCAACAGCAACCCGGCAAATAATTCGTTTATCGTTATTGGAGTGGAGGACGCTACAAATGAGATTACCGGAACCGACTTTTTTGACGATAGCAAGATCCAAAACTTGATCAATGCTTACCTGGACAATCCGCCCCTCATCGTTTACGAGAATGTGGCCTTTCCGCATTTGCCCCCCGACAAGGTAGTGGGTTTGGTTACCATCAGGCCCACTGGCAAAATCACTTCCCTGAGAAAGAATATCTGGAAGTATTATGGAGGTTCCATCTTTCTCAGGGATGGCAGTATTTCCATGCCCAAGAATTTCAACATCGAAATAAAGGACACCAATTCGGAAATCGTAAAGTCCATTGAAAACGCCGCCAAGAACAATATCGAACTCACCTTGGATGGGGTTATCGACTTTATCAACCACCGCCACCGCGATCTGGAAAGCCATTATAAGGTTTTTAAAGAGCAATTTGTGCTGTGTTGGGCCGGCAACGCCAAAAAGATAAAGCAGGAAATGTATTACTCCCGCGTAGATATCGAACTGATTAACGAACAGGTCCGTCTTTTTTATTCGGCATTGGACGAAATCACCATCAACTACACCCAAGATTACTTTAGAACAGTGGAATTTGTGCGCTTGGGGCTCAACGACCAATTTAAATATTATCCATTTGAAGAGGTCACCATCCATTTTCAGGAAAACGGTTCGTACCAAATAGAATCAAACCTTATTTTTGAACCGCCACAATTCAACAAAAAAACTCTACACCACATCTTCAATTCTAACAATGCTCTCCTGGAAAAATTGCGAAAGGATATCCCCTTAATTCCTTCCGAAGAAAAAGACCTGCAACACCTACCCTCCACCTATTTGATCTGTGCCTTGAACGGGTTTGAACAAGCAAGGGAAAAATTAGAAGAGGCCAAAGAACTACTTCGCAATTTCGCTCCCATTATTTACCAGTCTTCAAAGGAATCGCTGCGCATTCTAAGAAAGGTAAACTACAGCTAATGGCAAATTGCTTTTGAAACGATTCAATTATAAAATTATTAACGTAGAAGAATACTGAAATTCTTATATTTTCAAAATGAAAACAGTAGTAATAGGAGATATTCACGGTGGGTTCAGGGCTTTGGAACAATTGCTGCAGCGGGCCCAAACAAAAGAAGAGACCAAGTACATTTTTGTTGGCGACTATGTGGATGGCTGGAGCGAATCGGCAGAAGTGATAGCCTTTTTATTGCGCTTTTTGCAACAACACGAATGCGTATTTATCCGCGGCAATCACGACGAACTGCTTCACCGGTACCTTAAATCGGGAGAGAGCAATCCTCTCTGGCTGAGCCAGGGGGGAGAGAGCAGCGTGGAAAGCTATGATCGCATTTCTGAGGAGGAAAAGAAAGATCATCTCCGCTTTTTTGAGAAAATGGTCAATTACCATATCGATTCGCAGAACCGCCTTTTCGTGCACGCCGGCTTCACAAATATGCACGGTCCGCAGCACGAATATTACCCCAATCTGGTTTATTGGGACCGTACCCTGTGGGAAACCGCCTGTTCCCTGGATCCCCAATTGGGAAAGGAAGACGATAGGTTTCCCAAGAGATTGTTGCTTTTTGAGGAAATCTACATAGGCCATACCCCGGTAACCCGTGTAGGACACGAAAAACCGGCCAATTTTGCCAATGTTTGGAATGTGGATACCGGAGCGGCTTTCAAGGGAAGAATTTCCATGCTGGACACCAAAACAAAGGAAGTGTGGCAAAGCGATCCCGTATATACACTTTATCCCGACGAACAAGGGAGGAATTAAGAGAACTTTATTACAAAATCCATTGTCTCCCCCCTATCTTTGTAAATCAAACAAAAATTATGGCCCTTAAGAATATACGCTTGGAAGTAATGCAAACCGTGGAAAAGGAAGTTGATAATTATATCGACAAATACCTTCTGCCGGTGGAAGAAATTTGGCAGCCCACAGATTTGCTGCCCAATTTTCAAAAAGAAAATTATATGGAAGAAGTAACCCAACTTCGCGAGGAAGCCAAGGAATTGGGATACGATTTCTGGATTGTCCTGGTTGGCGATATGGTTACCGAAGAAGCTTTGCCTACTTATGAAAGCTGGCTCATGGACATGGAAGGTGTAGATCAGCACGGAAGAAATGGCTGGAGTAAATGGATTCGTCAATGGACCGGAGAAGAAAACCGCCATGGCGATACACTCAACAAATACCTTTATCTCTCCGGAAGGGTCAATATGAGGGAAGTGGAAATTACCACCCACCATTTGATTAACGACGGGTTTGAAGTAGGAACCGGCCGCGACCCTTACAGAAATTTTGTCTATACCAGCTTTCAGGAATTGGCCACCAATATTTCGCATAAGCGGGTGGCAAAGATCGCAAAGGACAAGGGCAATAAAATGCTGGCTAAAATGTGCAATATCATTGCCGGCGACGAGATGCGCCATCACTTGGCCTACCGTCACTTTGTCAAGACCATTTTTGAATACGACACCAGTGAAATGATGCTGGCCTTTGCCGATATGATGCAGAAAAAAATTATCATGCCAGCCCAAAATTTACGCCAGAGCGGCGGGAAAATGGCCTCGGCTTTTGACGACTTCAGCAATGCGGCCCAGCGCTTGGGGGTATATACTACTTTTGATTATATCGATATCCTGGAAAAACTCAATGCCCACTGGGAGATTTCAAAAATGAACAACCTTACCGATGAAGCGGAAAAAGCACGCGATTATTTGGTAAGACTGCCCGACCGGATGAGGCGAATTGCCGACAGGGTTAAAGTGCCCCAAGATACATTCCGTTTTAAATGGGTGGAACCCAACGGAGTTGTTTGATTTTTGGCTTAAATTTATCCCACAATACCAATAATATGACTTTGGGAATACGAAATTTTATATTGAATATCCCTATCCTCGTCATCGCCATTGCCATGGAAGGATGTGGCAGCACTGGCAATGTTGACGCGGGAATTTCATTTGACCAACATCCTCCCTTCCAAATTGAAAAGGCCTACTTCCAGAAATGGGTTGCAGGCGTTAGGGAAGGTGGCTCCGGTACCGACGTGTATATTGAATTTTCACAAATGGAACCCAATGTGGTAATTCAGGAAATTTATTTCCGTGGTGAAATATTGGAAGCAAAATCATCTTTGCAAACCCCCAAAAAATATTCCGCCCATCTCACCCACTCATCGAGTGATACCACGATCATGCACAAAGACGTATTAAGAGAGGCCGAAAATACCCCAAGAAAAAGTTTTCCGTTCCAATTGGAAGACGACCAAGCGGTAATGGGGTATTGGTTTGGCGGTGAAAAAAAATATTTCAAAATTTCCCATCTCGACCAAAAACCGCGTCAGGCCTATCCCCAGGCTCCCCCTAAAGAACAATAGCAAAACTATCTTTTTCCATATATGAATATCCTTCACCTAGACCAAAACCATTCCACGTTGATCGGCATGCTTCAGGAAGCGGGATTTCACAACGTGGAAAATTTCACTGCATCAAAGGTAGAAGTGGAGAAATTAATTTCGGAATATGACGGAATAGTCATCAGAAGCAGGTTTACCATCGACAGGCCATTTCTCGACAAAGCCAAAAACCTGAAATTCATTGCCCGCGTCGGTGCCGGATTGGAAAGCATTGACGTTCACTTTGCTGAAAAACTGGGGATCCACCTTATCGCCGCTCCCGAGGGCAATCGCAATGCCGTGGGCGAGCAGGCATTGGGAATGTTGCTTTCTCTGTTTAACAATTTAAACCGGGCAGACAGGGAGGTGAGAAACGGAATGTGGAATAGGGAAAGCAATCGCGGAACCGAATTGGATGGCAAAACGGTGGGGATCATTGGCTATGGCAACATGGGAAAGGCCTTTGCCCAAAAACTTCGAGGTTTTCGGTGCAAAGTGCTTTGCTTTGATATAAAAGACAATGTGGGCGATGCCAATGCCATCCAAGTGCCTTTAAAAAAACTTCAGGAAAGTTCAGATGTGGTAAGTCTTCACACTCCCTGGACCCCACAAACAGACAAGATGGTGAACAAAGAATTTATCCGGGCCTTTTCCAAGTCCTTTTGGCTGCTCAACACGGCCCGGGGAAAGAGCGTGGTTACCGCAGATTTGGTAGAAGCCTTACAATCGGGAAAAATTTTAGGTGCCGGTCTCGATGTGCTGGAATATGAAAAATCTTCCTTTGAAACCCTGTTCGATTCGCATTCCTTGCCCGCGGCTCTCCAAGAACTTTTCGCCATGGACAATGTTCTTCTCACGCCACATATAGCAGGATGGACGATTGAAAGCAAACGGCTATTGGCCGAAACCATTGCCCGAAAAATAATTGCTTGGGCACAAGGAAAAGAAGCTAGAGATTAACGAATTATAGTGCGCTTATCCATTTTTCCGACGTAAAAATTTCTTATTTTTACTCCTTAATCAACTAATCAAATACATCATGCAAGAAGATAACACCGGTTTTGACAGCACTAAGTCAAACTTTGGCCAAGAGAGGCCATCCGAGCAGCAACGGTCTTCCAATGAATTTCGCGAAGATTGGAACCAGGCCAACCATCCCCAGGAAAACAAAAAAATCCTCGCGGGGATTCTCGCAATTGTTTTGGGCGGTTTTGGAATTCACAAATTTATATTGGGCTATACCCAAGAGGGGATTATCCAAATAGTGATTACCGTTGTTACGTGCGGAATTGGAAGTATTATTGGCCTCATAGAGGGAATAATCTACCTGACCAAAAGTGATGAGGAATTTTACCAAACCTACCAAGTGGGAAAAAGAGGCTGGTTTTAGCGGCCTAGTTTTCTAAGGTTTTCTTTGCCACCAAGAAACCTCTTGGTGGTTAACTCTTTCCTTTATTGTTCTAAATAATGATACTTTTTTCATAAAGAATAGTAAACCGTTATGCCGTTAATGGCGAAGAAACTACCTTTACTGCCTTTCGCGAGCGATAAACCAACCTGCGGGATATTTTTATCGATACCCTGTAAGCCGCAAAAGAGTCTATGCACAAAATTCTTTTTCTTCTATTTACCCTCTTTGCCACCGTGGCCTTCGCTCAGGTACCTGCCGTTCAAACAGATCTGGATAGTGTCCCTACCAGAAAGGTAGAAAAAAAACATCCGTTATCCACCGGATATTTTCCCATCGGTTTTTTTGACATAGACTTAAAGACCCTGATCAAATACAATAACTACGAGGGATTCCGCTTGGGAATTGGCGGCCACACCAACGACAAACTATTTGAACGATATCAGTTGGGTGGCTATGGGGCCTATGGATTCAAGGATCGCGCCTTTAAATACAGCCTTGGAGGCCGGGCTCGGGTAAATAAAGAAAAAAAAGCATGGGTTAGCCTTTATTATGTAGACGACATAAAAGAAATAGGAACCTATGACTTCCTCACCGATGCCCGAGTATATTCCATTTTTGAACCGCGGTTGGTCAATATCATCCAATTTTATAAATACAGGCAATGGTATGCCAGCCTTAGCAGTGAATGGAGCCCAAAGATCTTATCGGAATTTCGTGTGGCGCATAGCAATGTGGACAATGTGGGTGCCTATTATTTTATCGATAATGCCAAACCATACACCAATTACCAATTGGCCGAGGCGACGTTTTCCTTCAGAATAAGCCCAAAGACCAACTTTTTTACCAACGAAGAAGGAACCCGGGAATACTTTGACGGTTTCCCCAAGATCAGTGCACAAATAACCCAAGGTTTTAAGGATGTGGCAGGTAGCGATTTTAATTACACAAAGTTTGGATTGAAATTGGATTACTATATTAAACGCACCGATTTATCCTCTACCAATATCATTTTTGAAGGACTTTTGGCCACGGGAGATCTGCCACTTACCCATTTATTCCACTCCTTCCCCAACCAGCCCAACAAGCAAAAATGGACCGGAAGGTTTTCGGTGGCCGGGGTACAGAGTTTCGAGACAATGTACTTTGGCGAATTCTTTTCAGATAAGCTGGCCATGCTGCAGGTAAAACACAGTCTACGCAGATTTCGACTCGCGGAAAACTGGAAACCTGAATTGACTTTTATCACCCGCCATGCATGGGGAAACATGAATGACCCCGGAAGGCACTTTGGAATCCAGTTTAACACCTTGGACAATTTTTACAGCGAATCGGGTTTAGAGCTCAACAAAATCCTCTTTGGCTTTGGGCTTAGCTTTGCCTACCGCTATGGCTATTATCACCTTCCCGATTTTATGGACAATGTTTCCTTTAAATTTACTTTTAATTTAAAGCTATAGGAAATTCCGAAGTTTATCCGAAATTTTTTTTGGTTTTAGGAGGGAAAGGCTGCTCCTTCCAAATTTTTAATCGCATAAGATTTTGCCCTCACTTCTTCGGAATCCGTACCTTTGCCGCACTTAAAAACCCGTTGTGAAAAAACTTTTTAGCACAGGCTTTTGGACGGTGGTCGCCCGATTTATTCTTCGCAACCGAACCGCCATCCTTATTGTCATTGCTTTGATAACCGTTTTCTTGGCTCTGCAGTGGAAGAATATGCGCTTTACCTATACCGAAGCGAACCTCTTGCCAGACGATCATCCCGTAAATCTGGAATACGACCAATTTCTAAAACATTTTGGGGAGGAAGGAAATTTGATCGTGTTGGGAGTAAAGGATTCTTCCATTTTTACGCCCAAAAAATTCGAGGCGTGGAATGCACTTACCGAAGACCTTGAAAAATATAAGGAAGTGGAATTTACCCTTTCCGTAGGCAATTTGAAAACTTTGGAAAAAAAACAGGACACCGCCGGTTTTCAGTTGGTGCCACTGATCAAGGATTCTGTTTTCACCCATGCCAATTTGGCTAAATACAAGGATGAACTGTTTAATCGGCTTCCTTTTTACAACGGCTTGATCTACAGCCCCAATAAGCAGTCCATCCGTTCGGCCATATACTTAAAAAAAGATATTGTAAACACTCCGGCCAGAAAAGATTTTGTCATAGAAGACCTCATTCCCCGGGTGAAACAATTTGAAAAAGAGACGGGGATTAAAGTCCACACTTCCGGTATGCCCTATATCCGCACGCTCAATTCACAAAATATCGTGGACGAGATCGGACTCTTTATTGGAGCCGCGCTTTTGGTGACTTCCCTGATCTTCTTTTTCTTTTTCCGCTCCTGGCGCGCTACCTTTATCTCGCTCTGCACCGTTACTATCGGGGTTATGTGGGCCTTTGGATTTCTCGGGCTTATGCATTACGAAATCACCGTGCTCACCGCTCTTATTCCACCGTTGATAATTGTAATAGGCATTCCCAATTGTATTTTCCTTATCAATAAATATCAGCAGGAAATAAAACTGCATGGCAACCAGGCAAAATCGCTGCAACGGGTAATCACCAAGGTAGGAAATGCCACCTTGATGACCAACCTTACCACCGCCTGTGGATTTGCTACCTTTATATTGATAAAAAGCGAATTGCTCAGCGAGTTTGGGATCGTGGCCTCTATCAATATCGTGGCAATCTTTTTGCTAAGCCTGTTTATCATTCCCATTATCTACAGTTATATGGCGGTGCCCAAGTACAAGCACCTAAAACACCTGAACAAAAACTGGATCAACAAATTTGTCAACTGGATAGAACGCATGGTTCGCGATAGACGCATAACCATTTATATAACAGCGGTCGTTCTTCTATGTGCCAGCATAATAGGAATCTACAACATAAAAATTTCCGGCAGCCTGATCGAGGACATGCCCAAAAGCACCGAATTTTTTCAGGATATCCGCTTCTTTGAAAGGGAGTACCAAGGCATCATGCCCTTGGAAATCATGATTGACACCAAAAAGAAAAAAGGGGTAATGAGCCTCGCCACCTTAAAGCGAATGGACGAACTGGAGGAACACATTCGTGAGATTCCGGAGTTTGCACCGCCCATTTCGGTGGTAGAATTGGTAAAATACTCCAAACAGGCCTTTTACAACGGTAACCCGGATTACTACCAGCTACCAAATAGCCAAGAGAAAAACTTCATTTTATCGTACGCCAAAAGCAGTGCCACAGACACCAACCTGCTCAGTAGTTATGTGGATACCACCGGTCAATTTGCCCGCATAACCACCTTTATGAAGGACACTGAACCCGATAGGTTTAAGCGAATTGAAGAAGATCTGCGCGATGAGATTGCCAAGGTATTTCCCGACGAGCGATATAATGTTTCGGTAACGGGAAAAGCCTTGGTCTTTCAAAAAGGAACCCATTATTTGGTAAACAATCTTATCCTTTCCCTTTCCCTGGCCATATTTCTTATTGCCACATTTATGGCGTGGATGTTCCGCAGTTTTAAAATGATTGTCATTTCCCTAATTCCAAACCTGCTACCCCTTATTATCACCGCGGGAGTTATGGGCTTTGTTGGGGTTCCCATTAAGCCCTCTACCATTTTGGTCTTTAGCATTGCCTTTGGTATTTCGGTAGACGACACTATTCACTTCTTGGCAAAATACAGGCAGGAATTGATAGCAAACAACTGGAAGATCAAGCGCTCGGTGTATGCGGCCTTAAAGGAAAGCAGTATTAGCATGTTCTATACTTCCATTGTGCTCTTTTTTGGTTTTTCCGTTTTTACAATTTCCAGTTTTGGCGGAACGGTGGCCTTGGGGGCCTTGGTTTCCATAACCCTGCTCTTTGCCATGTTGTCTAACCTTTTGCTGCTTCCCACCCTGCTTTTATCATTGGAGCGAAGCATTGCCAACAAAGAGACGATGAAAAAACCCGCAATCGAGATCTTGCCCGAAAATCAGGAAGAGGAGGATAGTTAATTTCTCTTGGGGATATTTATGGGTACTGATTTAAAAAATTATCTTTGCTCCCTTAAAACACAACCAATGCTGAACAGAACCATTGACCAACTATTAAAAAATGAGCCTACCCATCACGAAGTAAGGGTTCGTGGCTGGGTGCGTTCTTTCCGAAGCAACCGCTTTATCGCTTTGAGCGACGGCTCTACCATAAAAACCCTTCAATGTGTGGTGGATTTTGAGAAATTTGACGATGCACTCCTTAAAAAAGTAAGTGTAGGCGCTGCCATTGAGGTTATTGGTCCCCTAGTGGAAAGCCAAGGCCAGGGACAGACGGTGGAGGTTCAGGTTTCAAAATTGACCGTTTTGGGCGAAGCTCCGGCAGAGGAAGTGAAAAAGACCATTCTCTCGCCCAAGCGCCATTCTATGGAAACCTTGCGCGAGCAAGCACATCTGCGCATTCGCACCAATACTTTTGGCGCGGTAATGCGCACCCGCTCCAAACTGGCTTTCGCCGTGCATGAATATTTTCACAAGCAGGGATTCTTTTATATGCACTCCCCCATTATCACCGGTAGCGATGCCGAAGGAGCGGGTGAAATGTTCCGCGTTTCCTCCCTCGATCCCAACAATTTGCCCTTGAACGAGCAGGGAAAGGTAAATTTTAAGGAAGATTTCTTTGAGCGGGAAACCAATCTTACCGTAAGCGGACAACTGGAAGCCGAAACCTATGCCATGGCCTTGGGAAAAGTGTACACCTTTGGTCCCACCTTTAGGGCGGAAAACTCCAACACCAGCAGGCATTTGGCCGAATTTTGGATGATTGAGCCAGAGGTGGCCTTCAATGATTTGGATGCCAATATGGACTTGGCAGAGGATTTTATAAAATACGTGATAAAATTTGCATTGGAAAACTGTGCAGACGATCTTGAGTTTCTTGAAAACCGCCTCTTGGAAGAGGAAAAAAACAAACCCCAGGAGCAACGAAGCGAAATGAAACTGCGCGAAAAACTCCACTTTATTTTAGACAACAATTTTAAACGCGTAAGCTATACCGAGGCAATAGAGATTTTAAAACGCTCCAAGCCCAACCAAAAAAAGAAGTTCAAATATATTATCGAGGAATGGGGAGCCGATCTTCAAAGCGAGCACGAACGGTATTTGGTGGAAAAACACTTCAAGACCCCGGTGATTCTGTTTGATTATCCCGCCACCATCAAGGCCTTTTACATGCGTTTGAACGAAGACGGCAAGACCGTTCGGGCCATGGATGTGCTGTTTCCGGGAATTGGGGAAATTGTCGGCGGTTCGCAACGGGAGGAGCGTTACGACGTACTCTTAAAGAAAATGCAGGCTATGGATATAGATGAAAAAGAGCTATATTGGTACTTGGATCTACGCAAATTTGGAACCGCTGTCCACAGTGGGTTTGGACTGGGATTTGAACGATTGGTGCAATTTGCCACGGGAATGGGCAACATTCGCGATGTGATTCCTTATCCCCGCACCCCTGGGAATGCTGAATTTTAAAATAACACAGTCTGTTCAAACGGCTGAACAAGCCATCAAATAGTTTTGCAGGTGATCCTGTTCATTTTTCATAAAACAGTAATAAAACGGGTTACTCCCAAGCTTTAGTAAGCAGTTTTTTATAACTTTAGGGAGTATTGGTCACATTATGTTAAAACAGCAACTAAATCTAAAATTATCCCAAAAGTTGTCTCCTCAACAAATTCAGTTGATGAAGATGATACAGCTTCCCACGCAAGCTTTTGAACAGCGTATTGCACAAGAATTGGAAGAAAATCCCGCTTTGGAAGGCGGAAAGGATGACAAGGATGAATTTGACAACGAATTTGAAAACGATTCCTTTGAGGAGGATTATGACGAAGGAAACGAAGTAATTGAAACAGACATCAACGTCGATGATTACCTTAGCGACGATGAAGTTCCCAGCTATAAGCTTTCCGCTAACAACTACAGCTCTGATGATGAGGAAAGACAAATGCCATATGCCGCTGGCACATCCTTCAACCAATATTTGCTGCAACAGCTAAACACCTATCGCCTTGATGAGGAAGAAAAGGAAATTGCACGATTCCTTGTGGGAAGCGTTGATGAAAGTGGTTATATAAGAAGGGAAACCGAAGATATTGTCGATGATCTTGCTTTTACCCAAAATGTTTACACCACCAGTGAAAAGGTAGAAAAGGTGCTACAAATAGTACAGGATCTAGATCCGCCAGGAGTGGCTGCCAGAAATCTACAGGAATGTCTGCTCCTTCAACTGCAACGGAAAGAACCCACCGCAGCCATCTCGTTGGCTATTTCCATTATAGAGGAATCCTTTGAGCAGTTCAGTAAAAAACATTATAAAAAGCTACTGCAAAAATTGGATATCACCGAAGATCAACTGCGGGCGGCCATTCAGGAAATAGAGAGCCTCAACCCCAAACCGGGTGGCACCTATTCCGGCAATAATCGCATAACCGAACATCTGGTACCCGATTTTACCATTAAAATAGTAGATGGCGAACTTGAATTAAGCCTTAATGGCCGAAATGCACCAGAGTTGCACGTATCGCATGATTATACAAACATGCTAAAGGGCTACAAGGAATCAAAAGACAAATCCAAAGCGCAAAAGGATGCTGTGATGTTCATCAAACAAAAACTGGATGCGGCCAAGTGGTTTATCGATGCCATTAAGCAACGGCAACAAACCTTGTTTATTACCATGAACGCCATTATGCACCACCAGGAGGAGTATTTTCTCACGGGAGATGAAAGAAAATTGAAACCCATGATCCTCAAGGATATTGCCGATAAGATCAACATGGATGTGTCCACCGTTTCCCGAGTGGCAAATAGCAAATATGTGGATACTCCCTACGGCACCAAGCTCATCAAGGATTTCTTTAGCGAATCGATGAAAAACGAGAAGGGAGAGGATGTTTCCACACGCGAAATAAAGAAAATTCTGGAAACCACCATTGCCGAGGAAAACAAGCGCAAACCCTATACCGACGACAAATTGGCGCAAATGCTTTTGGAAAAAGGATACCCCATTGCCCGAAGAACCATTGCCAAATATCGGGAGCAATTAGACCTGCCCGTGGCAAGGCTTAGAAAGGAAATTTAATGAAGCTGTTCCTCAATCTCGGTTCCTATTTATTCCATCCGCTGTTGATGCCCCTTATGGGCACGGCCATTTATCTTTATATCACACCGCGTTTTGTAGAGCGGGAAGTTGTCATGGCCAATCTCTTCGCCATAGCCATTATTACTATTATCATTCCTATTGTAATATTTTTTCTTCTCAAAAACCTGGGTCTGGTGGAAACCATTTTTTTAAGAAATGTGCGGGAGCGAAAATTTCCGTTGATGATCCAATGCATCCTCCTGCTGCTCATTTTAAAAATGGTTTTTGATCCTTTCGACAATCCGGAGCTGTATTATTTTTTTGTAGGAATCCTCTTTTCGGCCTTTGCGGCCTTGGTAATGGTTCTGTTCAGCGTAAAGGTGAGCCTCCATCAGATTGGCGTTTCTGGGCTGCTTATGTTTCTTATAGGAATGAGCGTGCATTTTAAAATCAACCTTTTGGTCACTATCAGTTTTTTCCTCTTTGCCAATGGCTGGGTGGCTTCCTCCCGCCTGCAAGCGCAGGGCCATACCTATACCGAACTGGGCCTGGGCCTGTTGATCGGTGTTTTGCCCCAGCTTATCTTATTCAATTTTTGGTTATAAGGCTATCTAATTCCTACCTTTTAAAAAAATCCAGTTTTCTAAAGAATGTAAAACATGAGCCCCAGTTTAAGGGCATTCCATTCCACCTTCTCCCCATTTGGCAGGTATGCATTGTCAAAAAAGGGATTGAGGCTATAGGAAGCAAAAAAGTTGAAGGTATTATATCCAAAGCTAAGGGTCGCCGATACGCGCAAGGGATTGAATTCGGGAATTTTTGTCTGATCCACCCTATTTCCCGGTTGCCTAAAGGTGGCCTTGTACCAATACGCATATCCCACTCTTGCACCGGCATAGATTCGCCAAAATCTATATTCGGTGGGGGTGGAAGTGCGCCATCTAAATTCCACTGGCATCTCCACCAAGGCCATTCCCAGTCTGTTTTGATCAAAATCCACTGTACCGTCCAAAACCTTAAAGATGGTCTCTCCCGTAGGCTCTTCCCCAATAAAAAGATTTTGACCATATTGGTCATACGCCAATCCTATCCCCACGGCAACAGCCAGATTTCTGCGTTTATTGATGGGCATATCGCGAACAAACCCACCTTGCAACCCTCCGGAAAGACCACGGCTACTTATTCCGCGAGGAGAGTTGATCAGGAGATTATAGGTAACCCCAAAGTAAAATTGGTCCTCTCGATAAAGCGTATCTGGAGAATGGTGCCAAAGACTGTCCCTTACCTCCTCTTGCGAAAATACAATGAAGGGCAGGAAGAGAAAGAAGAGAAGGGGAAAGACAGCTATACGCATATCCGTAAATTAAAATCAGTATTATCCAAGGAAAGAAACAAGAACGCTTACACTTCCAGAACCAAGAAACCTTCCTGTATCCTTGGCAGGCAGGCAAGGCTTAAAATGCAAAACACCAAAACATATCATCTTTTAAGAAACCCTAAAAAGTCTTTATTGACGTGGCATATACGAGATTATAGGGTTTCGATCTGCCAATAATCATTAAATATAAAACATTTCCGCCCACACTAAACAAAAAACGTCCTGACTTTACAGAAGCCAAGACGTTTTGTAGCAATGCAATTTATTTCTATTCGTTTAATTCGTTTCCGGGGGTGGTAATATAGATAATCTTAAGCATGTTTAGGTCCCTTAACTCCTGCTTAATATCTGTAACCATCCCTGTATTGGTCTTTTCATCCACCTTAAGGGCAACCATTACCTTGTCCTGAAGCTCCGGACGCAATTTGTCGCGAGCCTCGGTTAGGGCAAATCGAATGCTTTTTACATCGGTGTACTTATCGCCAATTTGGATCTTTGGTTCCTTTCCGTATTTATCTTGATAGCGAAGACTTGGTCTTCCTGCATAAATAAAAACAGATCTGTCCTTTTTCAGTTTCTCTACTTGGTCTGCCTTTGGCAACTTGTTTTGCACCAAAAGGTTATCATCGCGCAATACCGTTACAACCATAAAAAAGAACAGCAGCATAAATACAATATCGGGAAGCGATGCCGTGGAAATCGCCGGCAGTTCATTGCCTTTTTTCTTTGTAAACTTAGCCATTGTTATATTTTTAGGTTCCAGATTTTTTAGGTTCTGCCTCGGATAATTTTAGAGGGAACAACTTTTGGATGGTCTCCAGTTTTTCCTGAAGGGCATCTTTGTTTCCACTGTAGTTTCCTTCATCCAGGGCCTTGCTCATTTCGGTGAACTTCCACCCGTAGAGCCGTTGCGACTCGCGATCTCTTAACTGATTATAAGCCGCCACCAATTCATTTTGAACAGCGATGTACATTTTATAGGATGTAAGCCGGTCGTTTTGTACGGAGATTACTGCCTTGTCGGGATTGTCGGAAGATTCGGGACTGCGTTTGCCTTTGCAATAGTCGCAATATTCAGGGCTTCCCTTGGGGGCCCCGCCGTTGTCCAAAAATTCCACCGCAGCCTTGCGAAGGTTTTTAAGCTCCATCAATTCGTCATCCACCAAAAGTTGATCATGCCGGTTTACATTTACAATAAACAGGTTTTTCTGTTTAATCTTTGGCGGATCGGTTACCTCTTCCTTGGGCGGCAACTGTCTTGCAATCCCCTTGTCTTTTTCTATGGTGGTCGTTACCAAGAAAAAGATAAGCAACAGGAACGCAATGTCCGCCATGGACCCGGCGTTTACTTCGGGTGTTGATCTTCGTGCCATAACTATCTGGTTACTTTTTTAATTCCGCTGAAAATCATGGAGCCAATAGCGAGCACGGCCATAATATAAAATACGTATAGACCGGTATCTACCCATTTGGCGCCACTAGCTGAAAGAGTCTCTCCTCCCCGCATTTGCATGGGCGTGCCATCGGCCAAAACATAGGAAATGACAACTATCAGCAAAAAGACTCCAACAGATAAAAGGGTACTTTTTAGGTTCCCTGTGAAAATTCCTTTTAAAACAAACACGAGAACAAAAATAATGGTAATGGCAAGGGTTATATAGGCTACATAAAGAAAGCCGTCTATTCCTTCGCCCGTAGCAGTTACTTCGGCATCACCCTTTGCGATGATCATTGCAAGAAAAATAATTCCGGCAACGCTAAGAAGCAGTGCTACTATTTTTAAAATTTTATGTAATGCCATCTTGTGGTTTGTTTTTAGATTTTAGTTCTTGTTTTATAATCGAATAGCATATCGATCAAGGTAATGGAAGCATCTTCCATACTGTTTACTATACTATCGATCTTGGCGATGATATAGTTGTAGAAAATTTGAAGGATAATGGCCACGATCAAACCGAATACGGTTGTCAAAAGTGCCACTTTAATACCTCCTGCCACCAATGATGGGTTCATATCACCCGCAGCCTGGATTTTATCAAAGGCAATAATCATACCGATTACCGTTCCCATGAAACCAAGCATCGGTGCCAAGGCGATAAAGAGAGATATCCAGGAAACGTTTTTCTCCAACTGGCCCATTTGTACTCCTCCGTATGCAACCACAGCTTTTTCGGCCATGTCCACACCTTCGTCTGCACGCTCCAAACCTTGGTAATAGATAGAGGCAACAGGACCTTTAGTGTTTCTGCACACTTCCTTGGCTGCTTCAATTCCGCCACTGTTCAAGGCATCTTCCACTTCCTGAGCCAATTTTTGGGTGTTGGTGGTGGAAAGGTTAAGATAGATGATTCTTTCAATAGCTATGGCCAGACCGAGAATCAAGCACAAGAGAACGATCCCCATAAATCCGGGACCTCCTTCCACAAAACGCTCTTTAAGCTCTTGGTGGAATCCCTTGTCGGGTTCGGCCACCGTTGTGTCTTCATCTTGAATAAAGGTTACCGTGGCTGCTGTTAACAAAGCTTGTGAGCTGGTTGGCAAGGATTGCGCTGCAGTAGCGTTCGCATTTAGTGTGCCTACAAAAACCATTGCGGCCACCGCCATAATAGAAAATAATTTTTTCATTGCTATCGACTTAAAGTTTGTTTTTAGTTAAGGGTTTAAAGATATAAAATAATTTAATTAAACTACAAGAATTAAAAATACCGCTGCTTTTGCCACTATCGGGCCATGTAACGGTCAAGGTTTTGGAAAAGCCGCTTTGAAAGGGACAGGAAAAAACCAGTTGAAACCACCTTTGTTGGCACTTCAAACTTGAAAGTTCCAGAAACGGAATCTCCGTGATTCTCAGGCAAAATTTTGCCGGAGCAAACGCTCGTAATCGGTTAGCTTTTCAAGTAACCGCGAGAAAGGCCGGAACTACCTTGCATGCCGCAGCCAATGCCGCTACTTTCTTCTCTTCCGCAAAATTGCCGGAGCAAATCTACTTCAAAAAAACGTATTCGCAGAGAGGAAGGGATTCGAACCCTCGATACGCTTGTGGCGTATACACACTTTCCAGGCGTGCGCCTTCGACCACTCGGCCACCTCTCTAAATCTGCAATTCCCAAAAAAGGAAAGCATTCACAATGTTAAAAAATAATATGAACTTTTCTCAAATGGCCATTCTCCAACAGCAGAAAAGACCGTATTTATTTGGAGTGCCAAATATCAAAAAAAAATCAATCACACAAAATATTTTATGAGGTTAATTTAGCTCATTTCTCCCCGCAGGGAAGTTTCAAAGATGGTTTTAAAGCTGTTTGCGGAAATATTCTGCCCCAACAGATACATCAGCTTTGCCACGGCAGCCTCTGTGGTACAATCTTTTCCGCTTATAACCCCGATCTTTTTTAAGTCGGTGCTCGTTTCGTATAAACCCATATTTACGCTTCCTCCATAGCACTGGGTAATATTGATTACCGGAACCCCTCTATGGACCACTTCCGCCAGCGAATTGATAAACCACGGGGCATTGGTGGCATTGCCGGTGCCATAAGTTTCAATGATAAGGCCTTTTAAGTTTTTATAAGACAAAATGTGCTTGACGGTAGAACCGTTTATTCCGGGAAAAATCTTCAGCAGAAGAATATCGCTTTCCATTCTCTTGTGCACCTTGAACTTTTTCCGGCGGTTAGGACGGTACAAGGCTTTGTTGTTTACCACCAAATGCATTCCGCTCTGGGCCAAATCGGGATAATTGGGAGAGGCAAAGGCTTCAAAGTGCTCGGCATTGATTTTTGTCGTGCGGTTGGCCCTGTACAATTTATATTCAAAGTACAGACACACTTCAGAAATCTTGGGCATCCCCTTTTCCTGCAAACTGGCAATCTGTATAGAGGTAATAAGGTTTTCCTTGGCATCGGTACGCAGGTCGCCAATGGGAAGTTGCGAACCCGTAAAAATGACCGGCTTTCCCAAATTTTCGAGCATAAAACTCAAGGCCGATGCGGTATACGACATGGTATCACTGCCATGCAAAACGACAAAACCGTCAACTCTGTCATAATTTTCTTCAATAATCCCGGCAATCTCGGCCCAATACTCCGGATTCATGTTTGAACTGTCTATTGGGTCGGCAAATGTTTGGGTGGCAATGTTGCAGTCCAGGAGCTTAAGCTCGGGAATGTGGTTGAGCAATTCATCAAAATTGAAATTGCGAAGCGCACCAGTCTCAAAATCCTTGATCATACCAATGGTTCCACCAGTATATATAAGAAGTATGTTGGGGATGTACTTGTTCATTCTTCACACAATTTTAAATCTTGAATACCTCCTGTGAATTCTTTGTGGTGATGCGGGCAATTTCTTCTTCGGAAACATTGTAGATTTCCGAAAGTTTTTTTGCCACCAGAGTAAGATAGCTGCTTTCATTGCGTTTTCCGCGGAAAGGCACCGGTGCCAAATATGGGGAATCGGTTTCCAGAACGATATGCTTCAGCGGAATTTGACGCAGAAAGGTATCGATTTTTCCATTCTTAAAAGTCACCACCCCGCCTATTCCCAGTTTCATGTTAAAGGAAATGGCCCTTTGCGCCTGTTCAAAACTCCCCGTAAAGCAGTGAAAAATTCCGAAGAGATTATCATCCTTTTCCATTTCCAACACCTCAAAAATTTCATCAAAGGCATTGCGACAATGGATAACGATAGGCAGCCCCAGATTTTTTGCCCATTGTATCTGCCGCCGGAAGGCTGTTTTTTGAATTTCCAGGGTAGTCTTGTCCCAATACAAATCAATGCCTATTTCGCCAATGGCATAAAATTTCCGTTTCGCCAACTGTGCCTCCACATGTGCCAATTCTTCTTCATAGTTTTCCTTAACCGAAGTGGGGTGGAGTCCCGTCATCAAAAATACATATTGCGGATATTTCTCTTCCAGATGGTACATGGCCTGGGTATGGGCAGAATCTATGGCGGGAACAAAAAATCGCGTTATTCCCGCATCTAATGCCCGTTGCATCATCTGTTCCCGGTCCTGGTCAAAAGCATCACTGTAAAGATGGGTATGGGTATCGGTAAACATATGTGCAAAGCTACTTATTTTGTTTGCTATCTTTACACAAAAAACTTGATACACTTACGCGAATTTGTAGAAGCCAAGGGATTTTACCGCATTCCCCTTAATCGGCTCGTCACTGGCCATTACCTTTTTTCGGCACAGATAAATGGAACCCCGGGAAACTTTATTCTCGATACCGGTGCCTCTACCAGTTGTGTTGGCTTTGAGGAAAGCGAACATTTTTCGCTGATAGGGGAAGAAAGCATTATAAAAGCAGCCGGGGCAGGGGCCATCAATATGGAGACCATGCTTTCGCGAAAAAATGTATTTTCCATTGGCAGTTGGCACATAAACAACATGGATTTTGTGCTTTTTGACCTTTCGCACGTAAACCAAGCCTTGATGCAGGCAGAGGAAAAGGCAGTGCACGGGATTGTGGGCGCCGACTTTTTGAAGAAGCACAGGGCCATTATCGACTACGGCAGAAATTGCTTTTATGTAAAATAGAATGTCTGTGTCTATGCCCTAATTCCATTTATTTAAGTATTTTTATAACCTCCCCTCTTATGGCCAACCAGTGTTGAAGAAAATCGCAATTTTATTTTTCTCCATTGTTCTCTATTCTACCAGCGGGAATAGCCAACACTCTATGGACTATAAGAAGATGCTGGAAAAGGCAACTTCAGGCCCCGAAAAGCTCATCATCCTGGATTCTCTATTGCGGCAAACCTACACTACCGATCCGGATGCCTTTATCGACTATAGCTTTGAATACATAGAATTGGCCCAAGACCTGGACAGCATAGAAAGCGCGGCCAAAAAAGCGATGAACCTACAGCATCCGCTTACCACATACGCCAATGATCCATTGCGGGCAATAACCGTAATAAACAGTGTTTTGGCACGAAAATACCTGATAAAGGACAGTTTGTACTTGGGAGGTCTTTATTTAAAACGCGGAAAGGCAAATGCCAAGGTAAATCTGCAAAAAGCAGTGGATGATTACACCATTGCCCTGGAAAACTTTGCCGCAGACGACGTACTGCACAAGGCCGATGTGCATCTTTTTAGAGGGCAGGCGTATTCCAATATGGGCAAGTTTGTCTTGGCTGGCCAGGATTATTCCACAGCCTACAGATTATATGAATCCAAGGAGGAATATACCTATATGGTCTATGCCCAGCAGGGCATCATCAATATGTTCAGCATGAATGGCTTTTATGAAAAGGCACGTCACGAACGACAGCAGCTAATAGAAACCATGAAAAAACTGCACTTGGATTCGTATTTGGCCAATGAATATTACAACCAGGCCATCGATTATAAAAAAATGGACAAACGAAGGCTGGAATACAAGGAATTGCTAAAAGCGGAAGAGGCTTATGACAATGCCAACGGTAGCAAATCTACCTTTATCGCCATCCACTCCATGCTCATTTCCTATTACTGCGACAATGCGCAATTTGACGAGGCGAAGAAACATCTGGATTTGCTGGAAGCCCTTCCCAGCGAGGTGTATGGCGATCCGCTTTCGCAAATGAACTACTTGAGCGGAAAGGTGGAATACCTAAATGCCATTGGAGAATTTGAACAGTCCTTGGTCTTGGCCAAAAAAAAGTTGGCCATTGCCGAACAACTGGGGGTAGAGGACGAAATAATGGCTACCCACAACCTTCTTTCCGATATTTATTACCATACCGGCAACCTGGAGCAAAGCCTTGCCAGCGCTAAAAAAGCCTGGGCGATAAAAGATGCCATTTACAACAAAAGCACGGCCAATGCCCTGGCCTATTATCAAACCCTCTACGAAACGGAGAAACGGCAAAAGGAACTGGTGGAAAAAAACACAAGCATCAGGCTATTGGAAAAAGACAACCAAGGTTTTAAAAAGGCCATTCTTTTTGGCAGCATCGCCATTCTTTTGCTTTTTGGGGTTATATTGCTCTACCGAAACCAACGCCATTTAAAAAGCCATAAGCTATTGCAGGAGCGTTTCAGCCAGGAATTGCTGATCTCGCAGGAGGGAGAAAGACGGCGGATTTCCAAAGATTTGCACGACGGCATCGGGCAACAGTTGCTTGTGATAAAAAATAGACTGATGTTATCGGGCGATGCCGAAACCAAGAAAATGGTAGATTACACCATTGAAGAAGTGCGAAGCATTTCAAGAGACCTACACCCCTTTCAGCTTCAGGAAATGGGGATTACAAAAGCAATTGAAAACACGATTAACCAAATAGACGAAAATACCACCCTGTTTATCTCTGCCGAAATAGATAATATAGACGATGTATTTTCAAAGGAAGACGAAGTGAATATTTACAGGATTATCCAAGAAAGCCTTAGCAACATCCTCAAACATGCGCATGCCGAGGCGGGAAAGGTATCGGTAAAGAAATTTGCGGGAAATATTCTTATTTCCATTAGGGACAACGGCATTGGATTTGACTTTGCCGAAAAGTACCAGGATGTTAAGTCATTGGGACTTAAAACCCTTTTGGAAAGGACAAAATTTTTAAAGGGCCAGATGAAAGTAACCTCAAAGAAAAACAATGGTACGCTGATAGAATTTCAATTTCCAATATGACCAAAATTAAAACCCCATCAATAATAATAGCCGATGACCACCCACTCTTGCTCAAGGGGTTAAGCGATTTTTTGTTAGAAAAAGGCTATGATTTGGTGGGGCGCGGAAAGGATGGCAGGGAAGCTTACAATCTAATTGTACAAAAACAGCCAGACATTGCCATTCTGGACATTCAGATGCCGTATATGTCGGGAATTGAAATAGCCCAAAAATGCCGAAGCCAAAACATCTCTACCAAAATAGTGCTTATCACCCTTCACAAGGAAAAGGAACTGTATCAAAAAGCAAAAGAACTGAACATTTTTGGATATATTCTTAAGGAGTTTGCCTTGGAAGAAATAGAGAACTGCATCAGTACCGTGAAAGTGGGAAAACCGTTTTTTAGCAACAAGATCAAAGAGTTGATTGGCGTGGTCTTTGACGACGACTCTGCCCTAAGTGCGCTCACTCCTTCGGAAAAGAAAATCCTCAAGCTAATTGCCCAAGATAAGACCAACAAAGAAATTGCTTCGCAATTGTTTATTTCTTATCGCACGGTGGAAAAACACCGGTCCAATATTATCACCAAACTCAATTTAGAGCCCAAGACAAACAGCCTTTTAATCTGGGCCAAGGAGCACCATACCAAGCTTATTTAGAGACGAATGATCCTGCCAGGAAACAATTTACGTGTTTCTACGTATTGCGAAACGTTCCAGAAAAAAGCATCTTTACACCATGAAAGACTACGCAACATATTCAGACAAGAGCAAGGATTTACAAATCTATGATACCTGGAAAAAACCATCGGTGATCATTTTAACCTTGGCCATTATTGCCGTACTTCTTTTAAATTTAATCAACGCAATTCTTCTTTCCTGATACCGCCCGCTAACTAACTAAAAAAGAAATCCGGCCACTGTGGACCGGATTTTTTGTTATCTGTTCAAATTGGAATTATAGCTCCAAAGCTCGTCTAATATCATTATCCATAAGCAGTTCCACCGGATTTTCCAAAGCTTCTTTTATTGCCACCAAAAATCCTACTGATTCCTTGCCATCAATGATTCTGTGATCATAAGATAGGGCCAGGTACATAACGGGAGCCACGACTATCCCTCCGTCGCGTACAATGGCGCGCTCTACGATATTGTGCATTCCTAAAATTGCCGATTGGGGAGGATTGATAATAGGGGTGGAAAGCATGCTTCCAAAGACCCCACCATTACTTATGGTAAAGGTTCCTCCGGTCATTTCATCCACTGTTATTTGTCCGTCCCGAGCCCGTAAGGCCAACCGTTTCACCTCTTCTTCCATACCTCTGAAACTGAGGTTTTCCGCATTTCGTATCACCGGGACCATCAATCCCTTCGGCCCGGAAACCGCAATGGAAATGTCCTTAAAGTCATAGGAAATCATGTAATCGCCGTCAATCATGGAATTGACCTCTGGATACATATCTAAAGCGCGAACCGATGCCAAGGCAAAAAATGACATAAAGCCAAGATTAACACCGTGTTTGTCCTTAAATTGTTCTTTGTACTGATTGCGCAAATTGAATATTTCGGTCATGTCCACCTCATTAAACGTGGTGAGCATGGCGGTTTCGTTTTTGGCAGTAACCAGCCGCTCTGCTACCTTTCTACGCAACATAGAAAGTTTTTTCCTTTCACTGCCACGACTTCCGGGGCCGGGCGTTCCCATGGAAGGTTTGGCTTCCACGGCGTCTTGCTTGGTTATTCTACCATCCCTGCCAGAACCTTTAACATCTGCGGGATCCATGGATTTTTCGCTCAATATTTTCTTGGCCGCCGGAGAGGCAGAGCCTGTAGCGTAGGTTTTGTTGTCCTGCACTTGGTTGGGAGTCGAGGCTTTTGAAGGCGTTTGTGCTTCGGCAGGTGCCTTGTCGCTGCTTTTGGACTCTTCCTTTTCTGGAGATTTCTCGGAAGGATTGACCTCTTTCTTGTCAGCAGATTTTTTAGGGGCCTCCTTTTTTTCCGAAGATTTATCCTCCCCGCCATCCTTAGCGGCACTGGTATCTATAAGGCAAACCACCTGTCCTACCGCCACGGTGTCGCCTTCCTCGGCTTTCAGGGTTATTATTCCACTGGCCTCGGCGGGCAGTTCCAAAGTAGCTTTGTCACTGTCTATCTCTGCTATAGCTTGGTCTTTTTCCACATAATCACCATCGGCAACCAGCCACGATGCTATTTCTACTTCGGTTATGGATTCTCCCGGCGAGGGGACTTTCATTTCTAATGCCATAGTTTTTGTTTTTTCTTAAAGATGGAAAATCACCTGTGATGATTTTCCTATTGTTTGTTCAATTTTACTGATGTTTTTCCTCTTGGCAATTCCAAAGGAAATGAATTTATTTTAATCCAATAGAATTTCACGGGAAACGGATTCTAAAAATAAGAAATCCTTTTCTGAAAATCTACTCCATGTCTTTATCAAATACGTTTTCCATCACTTTGTTGTGGCGGGCCTTGAAACGCACCGTACTTCCGGCAGCGGGAGCGGCATACATTTTTCTGCTGCATACCCTGAAGTTGCGCGCTTCTTCAAAATGCATAAGGATATAGGAATAGGCTCCCATGTTGCGCGGCTCTTCCTGTGCCCACACAATATCATCTGCATTCTTGTACTTCTTTATAATGGCACGCATTTCTTCTGCCGGCAAGGGAAACAATTGTTCAATACGAACCAAGGCCACATCGTCCCTACCCAGTTCCTCTCTTTTCTCCAGGAGATCGTAATAAAACTTTCCTGTCAAGAAAACCAAGGTCTTGATCTTCTCCACCTTAGCCTGAGGATCATCAATAATCATCTGGAAACTGCCTTTGGCAAATTCTTCCTTGGTGGAAACGACCAATGGATGACGCAACAAACTCTTTGGAGTAAATATTATCAGGGGTTTTCTATAATCCACCTTCATCTGTCTTCTCAAGAGGTGAAACAGGTTTGCCGGGGTAGTAACATCGGCAACAAACATATTGTCCGTGGCACACAACTGCAGATAGCGCTCCATGCGGCCGGAAGAATGTTCGGCTCCTTGCCCCTCATAACCATGAGGAAGCAACATAACAATGCCGTTTTGAAGTTTCCACTTATCCTCGGCTGCCGAAAGATATTGGTCTATCATTACTTGCGCCCCATTGCTGAAATCACCAAACTGTGCTTCCCAAAGGGTAAGGGAGTTTGGACTTGCCATGGCGTAGCCATAATCAAAGCCAAGAACTCCGTATTCGGAAAGCAGTGAGTTGTATATGTGAAACACACCTTGGGCTTCTTTTATGTTGTTGAGCAAGACTACCTCCTCTTCGCTGTCCTCTACCTTTATTACGGCATGGCGGTGGGAAAAGGTTCCGCGTTCCACATCTTGTCCGCTCATCCGCACGTCGTGACCTTCCTTGAGCAGGGTGCCATAGGCCAATAGTTCTCCCATGGCCCAGTCGAGTTTATCCTCTTCAAAGTACATTTTATGACGGGCTTCCACCAGCCTGCTTATTTTCTTCAAAAACTTTTTATCCTCGGGCAATCGGGTGATTTCTTCGGCAATCTTGTCGAGTTCCTTTAAATCAAAGGTAGTGTCAACCGGCTCCATCATCCGCTCCCTCTCGGCATACTCATATCCTTCCCACTCGTCTGCCATAAAAGGGGTAATGGCAGTTTTTTCTTCTTTTCGTGAACTTTCAAGATTTTCTTCCATCTTGTTCTTATACTCTTCCTCTAGCTTTTTGGTATAATCCTTATCGATCACCCCTTGTGCTACCAGTTTTTCGGCATAAATATCACGAGGATTTCTATGTTTGGCAATGGCCTTGTACAATTTGGGCTGGGTAAACCTGGGCTCATCACCTTCATTATGGCCGTACTTTCGATACCCCAACAGATCGATAAAAACATCCTTGCCAAATTCCATCCTAAAGTCTAGGGCAAAAAGGATTGCGTGCACTACGGCCTCCACGTCATCTGCGTTAACGTGCAGTATGGGGGAGAAGGTTACCTTTCCCACATCGGTACAATAGAGCGAGGAACGGGCATCGAGGTAGTTGGTAGTAAAGCCAATTTGGTTATTTACCACAATATGGATGGTGCCCCCGGTTTTGTATCCGTCCAATTGGGCCATTTGAATAATTTCGTAAACAATGCCTTGGGCGGCTATGGCGGCATCACCATGAACGATAATGGGCAATACCTTGTTAGGATGTTCCTTGTGATGGTCATCCTGCTTCGCTCTGGCTATTCCCTGGACCACTGATCCCACGGCCTCCAGGTGCGAGGGATTCGGGGCAATGTTCAGGTTTATCTCCTTTCCGGAGTCTGTTTTGCGTTTTGAGGTCCACCCGAGGTGATATTTTACGTCGCCATCAAAAATATCCTGGGCGTAGTCCTTGCCGTCGAATTCACTGAAAATATCCTTGGCACTTTTTCCGAAGATATTGGTAAGGGTACTCAAACGACCTCTATGGGCCATACCCATCACAAACTCTTCCACCCCCTTTTCGGCAGCATTTTCGATAAGGGCATCCAATGCGGGAATAAGGCTTTCTCCCCCTTCCAGGGAAAAACGCTTTTGGCCTACGTACTTAGTATGGAGAAAGGCCTCAAAGGCAACGGCCTCGTTCAGTTTTTTAAGTATGTGCTTTTTGTGTGCGGGAGAAAAGCTAGGCTGGTTGTCGTTTTTGTTAAGCTTCTCCTGTATCCAATCGATTTCGTCGGGTTTTCGGATGTACATATATTCAATTCCAATGGAATCGCAATATATCCTTTCCAGGTGCTTGATGATTTCTTCCAAAGTGGCTTCCCCAATTCCAATTATTTCCCCCGCCTTAAAAGTTGCCTTCAAATCTTGTGGGGTGAGGCCAAAGTTTTCAATGGCCAAGGTAGGGGTATATTGTCTGCGCTCCCGTACGGGGTTGGTCTTGGTAAACAAGTGTCCTCGTGTGCGATAGCCGTCAATAAGCCTAACCACCTGAAATTCCTTAACCACATCGGCACATAAGGAACCCAGATCGTATTCCTGTGGCTCGGGTGTTTCCACAGTGGCCATAAATTCGCGACCCTCTGATTCAGACCCAAAATCGAATCCCTGGAAAAACGCTCTCCAACTGGGTTCAATGCTGTCCGGGTATTGTAAATATTTTTCGTAAAGTTCCGCGATATACGTGGGGTGCACCGCGTTTAGGAATGAGAATTTATCCATGATAGGTATGCAAATAGGTCTTGTTCAATAAAACGGTACAAAAGTACAATAATTACCTTGAACAAGCCGACTTGAAGTTATATATTTATGGCAGACTAGGGTTAAAAGAATCTAAATGGAAATGGCTGTATTTAAAAACATTGCGAAAGTATCGTTAGCCATTCTCTGTATGTTTGTTGCACAAGTTTCCTCGGGCCAGACAGCGGGGCAGGCTTCCTTTTGGCGACATGTGCGGTTTGGGGGCGGCGTTGGGCTAAGCTTTGGAAACAATTTTTTCAGCGGTACCCTGGCACCCAGTGCTATTTATCAATTTAATCGCGAATTTGCGGCAGGGGTGGCATTAAACGGCACTTACAGCAGTCTTAAGAACACCTACAATTCCACCGTGGTGGGCGGCAGTGTGATAGCACTTTATAACGTTATTCCCGAAATTCAGCTTTCCGGAGAATTTGAAGAGTTAAGCGTTAACCGCCGCTATGAATACGACGGACTCAATAAAAGGGAAAGGTATTGGTATCCGGCACTCTTTGTGGGGGTTGGCTTCCATAGCAACAACATTACGGTCGGAATCCGCTACGATGTGCTGTATGACGAAAACAAAAGTATCTATGCCCAACCGTACGCTCCCTTTGTTCGGGTTTACTTTTAGATATTTCTTTGCATCAGACTTCTGGCAAAACCCACCAACAATTCCTTTTTATCCTCAGGAAGTTTGGAATTTTTTAAAACCGAGTAGGCCCTACTACTGTATTTTTCTATCTCCTCTCGTGTTGCACTGTCTGCTTGGGTCTTGCTGAAAATACTCCTCACCGTGGTTATTTTGTCTTGGGGATCGGTGGGGAAAATGCTGAAGAGATGCGTTAACTCCTCGGCCTGCAAAGGACTGCCCATCTGTTCGGCCATCAGGTACAAAAAGGTTTTCTTATTGGCGATAATATCGCCTCCCACCTGTTTTCCGAAATTTTCCGGATTGCCATATACATCTAAATAATCATCCTGAAGCTGAAAGGCAATCCCTATATTTTTTCCAAATTGATACATTATTTCCTTATCGGCTTCAGAAGCACCGGCTACCACGGCTCCCATTTTCATGGCCGCTCCCAATAAAACGGCGGTTTTTTGCTCGATCATTTTCAGATATTCCGGAATGGATACGTCATCGCGCTGTTCAAAATCCATATCCTGCTGCTGTCCCTCACATACCTGCAGCGCGGTTTCACTAAAGAGTTTGGCCAATTCCCGGAAAATTTCCGGCTCGTATTCCTCAAAAAATTGGTAGGCCAGAATAAGCATGGCATCTCCTGAAAGGATGGCCGTATTTACATCCCATTTTTCATGTACGGTCCGCTGCCCCCGCCGCAAGGGAGCATCGTCCATAATGTCGTCATGGATCAGGGAAAAATTGTGAAAAAGTTCCACGGCCAGGGCAGCGGGAATTGCCTTGTCCACCGGCTTCCCAAAAAAATCGCACACCATTAGGGTGAGTATCGGCCTTACCCGCTTTCCCCCCAGTCCAAGAATATAATTGATCGGGGCATAAAGTTTTTCCGGCTCCTTCTTATTTACTGCCCACTCCAAATGTGCGGTGAACAAGTCGCTGTACTGGCTTAGAAAATCCATCTTTTAAATTTTCGGCTAAAGTAAAACATGCAGACCGAATTAAAACTCTCTTCGGAAGAAAAACCCCTCTTTGTTAAGCGGAAGTTAAATCCAAAAAACTGTGGAAACTTTCTTTGTTTCATAAGTTTCCACGATTTATCTTTGCCCCCGTGAAAAAGAAAATCATCCATAAAGCGACAGAGCTATTCTTGAAACTGGGTTTCAAGAGTGTGACCATGGACGATATTGCCGGTGAATTGGGCATTTCAAAGAAGACCATCTACACCCATTTTAAGAATAAGACAGCCTTGGTAAAACAGTGTACCTTTTCTATGATGGAAAATATTACCGAAGGCATAGACCGCATCTGCCTGGAAAACAAAAATCCCATTGAAGAACTGTTCGATATCAAAAAATTTGTCATGAACAGGCTCGACGACGACCAGTATTCCCCCCAATACCAACTTCAAAAATATTATCCAGACATAAGCGACAATTTACAGACTGCCCAGTTTGACAAGATGTTGGAAAGCACCAAAACCAATATTGAAAAAGGAAAGGCCCAAGGCTTGTACCGGCAGCAGATTGATGCCGATTTTATTGCACGCCTTTACTTTCTGGGCATAACGGGAATGAAGGACCAAAATTTATTTCCTCCCCTAAAATTTCCGACCAAATATATAACCGACGAATACCTGGAATATCATTTACGGGCTATTGTAACGGAAGAAGGACTAAAGACACTAAACAGATTTATAAAAGAAAACCAACCCAATGATCAATAAAATTTTGGTTTATAGCTGCATTCTTTTTGCTGCCGTGGGTTTTGCCCAAGAAAATAAAATAAGGAGTTTTAGCCTGGAAGAGGCCGTAACTTTTGCCCTAGACTCTAACTACACCTCCATCAATGCGCGACGCGATATTGCCAAGGCCCTAAAACAAAAATGGGAAACCACCGCGCAAGGGCTTCCGCAAATAGATGCCAATATTAGCTACAACAACAACCTTAAGCAGCCGGTAACCCTAATCCCCGGTGAGTTTGGCGGAGGCGAACCGGGAACATTTATCCCTCTCACCTTTGGCACCAAACAAAGTGCCAATGCCGTGGCTACCCTTAATCAGCTTATTTTCGACGGTAGCTATTTGGTGGGACTAAAGGCCGCCAGAGCCTTCCTGGAATATTCTGAAAACGCAAATGAAAAGACGCGGTTGGAAGTGCGCAAAGGTGTTATCAATGCCTACGGAAGTGTACTCCTGGCGCAAGAATTGGTAGAGATTTTTGGAAAAAACGAAAGCAATCTTCAAAAAAACCTGGAGGAAACCAGAAAGATATTCGAAAACGGCCTGGAGGAAGAAGAGAGCGTGGAGCAATTGGAAATAACCTTGCTCGACATTCAAAACCAACTGAACAATGCCAAGAGAAGCTATGCCATCGCAAAGCAGATGTTCAATCTGTCGCTGGGGCTGGAGGTAGATGCACCCACCGTGTTAACCGAGGACCTGGACGATCTGGCCAATAAAAACATCAGCCTTGCCCTGCTCGATGCTCCCTTAAAAATGGAAGAAAACGTAGATTACAAAATTGCCCAAAACCTCATCCAGCAGAGAACATTTGAAATGCAACTGGAACAGTCAAAAGCCCTGCCCAGACTATCGGCATTCATCAACTACGGCACGGCAGCAAACAGCGAGAGCTTCACTTTTTTGAGCGGAGACCAAAAGTGGTATCAATCGTCAATGTTTGGGGTGAGTTTAAACATCCCCATTTTCAGCAGTGGGATGCGAAGCGCAGCTACCCAGAGAAAGCGCATTGCCTTGGACCAAGCCAAAACAGATTTTGAACAGACAGAGCAGCAGATTCGGTTGGAACTTACCCGTGCCCGCAGCAATTATCAATTTGCCATCGATAATTATTCCAATTCCAAGCGAAATCTAGAGCTCGCAGAGCGTATTGAAGGGAAAAACCAGACCAAATTCACCGAAGGTCTCTCGAGCAGTTTCGATTTAAGACAGGCTCAGACGCAGCTATATACCGCGCAACAGCAATATTTTCAGGCTATGCTAAACGTAATAAACGAAAAGGCCAATCTGGAAACAGTATTGAATGTGCCACAATTGAGAATAAATGCCGAGGAGTTAAAAAAATAGATGGAATTTGAAAAAGCTAAAGAACCCAATATGGGCATCGGAATTTATTTGAAAGCATTTTAGGATGTGAATATTGACGGCCCAAACCAGTTTAAAACAAGACGCCATACTCGATCAAAAAAAAATTGTCGATCCAACAATCATTAAAATGAAAAAACTACTTCTTATTTGCCTTACCCTTGTTTCTTTGGCCTCCTGCAACAAAGACCAGCAGTCGGTCGATGCCGTGCTGAAATCGGGTGATCTTTCGGCCATTAAGGCCAAGCGTTCCCAAATCAACCAGCAACAGCGGGAATTAAAAAACGACCTGGACAAACTCAACGAGTATATCGATTCGCATGAAAAAAGCGAACGTCCCGTGTTGGTCACTGCCGAAATCGTCACCGATACGGTGTTTAAACACTATGTTGAGGTACAGGGCAACGTGGAGACCGATCAGAATGTGGTACTCACCGCCGAATATTCCGGAATCCTTACCAACGTATATGTGAAGGAAGGGCAGCGAGTGGCCAGGGGGCAGCGTTTGGCAAAAATAGACGACGGAGGGCTTTCCAGTCAAGTGGCACAACAGGAAGCACAACTGGCCTTGGCAAACACCACTTTTGAACGACAAGAGCGACTGTGGAAGCAGAAAATAGGTTCGGAAATTCAATACCTTCAGGCAAAGACAAATTATGAAGCGGCCAAAAATGCGACCAACCAATTGCGCTCTCAATTAGGTAAGACCATTATAACGGCTCCGTTCAGCGGAATTGTGGACAACGTGATGTCTGATCCCGGACAGGTGGTGACCCCCGGCCAGACCCCCATTATCCGATTGGTGAATCTCAGCAATATGTACGTAAAAGCTTCTATTCCCGAAACATATATTAAAGATGTGGAAAAAGGAACCAAGGTAATCGTGAACCTAGCTTCCATTAACGAAGAGTTTACCGGTACAGTACGCCAGGTGGGCAACTATATCAATCCAAATAACCGCAGTTTTGACATTCAAATTGAAATTCCAAACAAAAACGGATTGGTAAAACCCAATTTGATCGCTACAGTTAAAGTGAACGACTATAAGGCAGAAAATGCCATTACCGTTCCAGAGAACGTGTTGCAGGAAAATTCAGCCGGGGAGACTATCGCTTACCTCTATTCGCCGATAAACGATTCCACAGGACAGGCAAAACGCACCGTGATTGAAACCGGTCTCTCCTATGCCAACCATACCGAAGTAAAATCGGGACTGAAGACAGGCGATACTTTGATTAAGGAGGGTGCCAAAAACCTTCGCGACGGCCAGAAAGTAACCATCAAGAAATAAGAAAATTTTGCGCCATGAGCAAAAACCCCTACAAAGAATTTAAGATTTCCTCTTGGGCCATAGACAACAAGATGACCGTTTATGTGGTCATGGCCATTATACTGTTTCTCGGTGCTTTTGCTTATTACAGTATGCCCCGGGAGGCTTTCCCCGAAATTATTGAAACCAAGATCTACGTAAGTTCGGTCAATCCCGGAAACTCTGCCGAGGATATTGAAAAGTTTATCACCGAACCTTTGGAGGAAGAGTTTAAAAATGTGGCCGGGGTCAAGGAGATTACCTCTACTACCCTTCAGGACTATTCCATTATTATAGTAGAATTTGAAGAAACCGTGGAAATTCCGGTAGCCAAACAGCGGATAAAGGATAAGGTTGATCAGGTAAAATCTGAAACGACATGGCCAGTGCTCACCAACGGGGGCAAGGTAGAACCCAACGTCTTCGAGCTTAACTTTTCCGAAGAATTTCCTATTCTCAACATCAACCTCACCGGCGATTATCCCATTCAGCGACTTAAGGATTATGCAAAATACCTGCAGGACAAGATAGAACTGCTTCCGCAAATCAAAGAGGCCACCATTCGCGGAGTGGAGGACAAGGAGGTGGAAATTGCGGTAGATATCTATAAAATGACCGCTTCCCAGGTGAGCTTTGACGATATTATCAGGGCCATCAAAGGAGAAAACACCACCATATCGGGTGGAAATATCATCACCCATGGAGTGCAAAAGAATATTCGCATCACGGGAGAAATCAAAGACCCCAAGGAATTGGAAAAAGTGGTGGTCAAGAGGGAAGACGGAGTAATTTTTCTCAAGGACATTGCCACCATCAATTTTCAGGCTAAAGACCCTACCACCTACGCACGCGAATTTGGAGAGCCAGTGGTAATGCTCGATATAAAAAAACGCGCAGGCAAAAATATGATTGAGGCCGTAGAGCAAATCAAGGAGCTTATCGCCAAGGAAGAAAAAGATTATTTACCGGAAAGCTTGGAAATAAGCCTTACCAACGACCAATCCATCAAGACGGAAAACCAAGTAAACGATTTGGTGAACAACATCATCTTCGGGGTTATTTTGGTGGTTTTGGTACTGATGTTTTTCCTCGGTTTCCGCAATGCTCTCTTTGTGGGTTTTGCCATTCCACTCTCCATGCTTATGTCGCTGTCCATTCTCTCGGCTTTAGGCTTCACCCTAAACACCATGGTGTTGTTTGGATTGGTCATGGGGCTGGGAATGCTGGTGGACAACGGTATTGTGGTAGTAGAGAACGTGTACAGTTTAATGAGCACGGGCATGTCGCGCCGTAAAGCGGCCAAACAAGGTATGGGCGAGATCGCATGGCCCATCATTGCTTCCACGGCAACTACCTTGGCAGCATTCTTCCCCTTGGGATTGTGGCCCGGAACCATTGGAAAATTTATGGTCTATTTTCCCATAACTCTATCCGTAGTGCTTTCGTCTTCCCTCTTTGTCGCATTGATTATCAACGCTATGCTCACTTCGGAATTTATGAAAGTGGAAGAGGAACCATTGACCCAACGCAAGCTTATTCGATGGAGTCTCATTTTGGTGGGAGTGGGTATTTTGCTATTGGCAGGAGGGTTCATTCTGGACATCGCCGCCTTGAGAGGATTTGGAAATTTGGCTATCCTTACGGCCATTATTTTATGGTTCTACAAATATGTTTTGGCCGGCGCGGTAGACTATTTCCAATTCAAATCTTTGAAAAAACTGGAGGATTGGTATGAGGGAACACTAAAATATGCGTTGAGAGGCAAAAAGGCCTATGTCTTTTTCTTCGGAACCATCTTCTTACTGTTGCTCTCCTTCGCCTTGGTGGGAATTCTTCAACCTAAAGTGCTGTTCTTTCCGGAAAACGAACCAAACCAAATCATCACCTACATTGAATATCCACAGGGAACGGATATCGAGAAAACGAACGAGCTCACCAAAAAAGTGGAAGAGCGCATTTATAACGCTATTTCAAAATACGAAGACAACGGGTATAACTACATGGTGGAAAGTGCCATTTCGCAAGTGGGCCAAGGAGCGGGAAATCCAATGACAGACGGAGGACAAAGCAACGATATGCCCCAAAAGGGAAAGGTTACCCTTTCCATGCGCGATTATCAGTTAAGGCGAGGCGTAAAAAGTAGCGATGTATTGGAAGAAGTGCGGGATGCCGTAAAAGGATTTCCCGGTGCATCTATCATTGTGGAAAAAGATGCTGCCGGCCCTCCCGTAGGCTATCCCATCAATATTGAATTGCGCGGCGATGATTATGACAAAATGCTCCGTACAGCGGAAAACCTGAGGACCTTTATTGAAAATTCGGGTATTTCCGGCATTGAGGAATTAAAGATCGATGTGAACAAGAACAAACCAGAGATGGACATTAAGGTTGATCGGGAAAAGGCCGGACAGTTGGGCATATCCACCGGCCAAATAGGACAGACCTTGAGACGCGCCATTTTTGGGGAAGAGGCCTCCACCTACAAGGAAGGCGACGAGGATTACGAAATAAATGTGCGCTTGGCAGAAGCATATCGCTATAACGAAAGCGTGCTGTTTAACCAACCCATTACCTTTCGCAACAATCAAGGACAAATTGTTCAGGTACCCATTTCGGCGGTTATTTCCAAAAACAACACCGCCTCCTTCAGCTCGATAAAGCGAAAAGACCTCAAGCGCACTATAACCCTGTATTCCAATGTGCTCGGCGGATATAACGGAACAGAAATCGTGAACGACCTGAAATTGGAACTCCAAAACTACGATCTTCCGGCAGATATCACCCTGGCCTTTACCGGCGAACAGGAAAAACAGGCCGATAATATGGGATTCCTGGTGTTGGCCCTCTTTTTTGCCTTAGGCGGAATCCTTCTGATTTTGGTAGCCCAGTTTAACTCCTTGTCAAAACCTATGATTATCCTCTCCTCCGTAGTCCTCAGCTTGGCCGGAGTGTTTTTGGGAATGGTAATCTTTCACATGGATTTTGTGATAATCATGACAATGATGGGCATAATTTCCCTTGCGGGTATTGTGGTGAACAACGCCATTGTGCTTATTGACTACACCCAAATCCTTATCGACAGAAAAAAATATGAACTGGAAATGGAGGACGACGAAATGCTGACAAAACGCCAGTATTTTGATTTGATCGTCGCCGGGGGCAAGTCGCGCTTACGCCCCGTGCTGCTCACGGCAATTACCACCGTGCTCGGCCTGATCCCGCTGGCCATTGGATTGAATATTGACTTTTTTGGCCTCTTTACGGACTATAACCCAAATATTTATATAGGAGGAGACAACGTGATATTCTGGGGCCCGCTGGCATGGACGGTAATTTTCGGACTTATTTTTGCCACCTTTCTCACCTTGATCGTAGTTCCGGTGATGTTTTATCTTGTAAACCGGGCCAAGATAAAGATTAAAAAACGCAGGCGAATGAAGGAAATAAAAAGGAAAAGAAATCAGGAACAGATACAATGGGAAGGTCGATAGACTTATTTCATTTTCCTCTCATTCCCAATCTCTTATACCATAAAAAAAGAAAAGGAGGTCGTAAACAGCACGGCCTCCTTTTTCATTTTTCTTAAATGTGTTTATTTTCGAATAAAACGTTTAACCGTTTTTTGTGAATTACTTTCAAAAATTACAAAATACATTCCCGATTTTAAGTGAGACACGCTGTAATTCAGTTCATTGTCATGCACCCTTCCGCTGCCAACAATTCTTCCGTTTACATCGGTAACCGTAATATGGGATGGTTTGTTGGCTCTTATATTTATAGAAGACTCTGAAATACTGGGATAAACCACCACTTCATTCTGAAGAACAAAGTGGCCCGTGGCAAGCACAACACTATTAAGAATAGGATATCCGTCGTTTACATTCGGGTCTATGCCCCACAGGTTGCCTTGGCCGGCATTTAAAAGATCAACCATATTCTGCGTTTTCATTTCATCTGTATTTTTTGCCTCCACATTGATGGTGGGGTCCGGAGTAAATTCGCCAATTCCAATGGACATTCCACTGCTCTCTGTATCGAAATATGAATTCTCAACGGTGGTTCCTTGAATGATTCTTCCGATAAACCCTCCTGCAGTTCCTGCCGCATTTGGAGCAGTGACCGTGCCGGTAGAGTAGCAATTTTCAATTGCACCATTTGTTTCGGGAGCTCCGTAGAAGCCGCCGGCCATTGCACCCGTGGCCTCGACATTAGATCGTGAAAAAGAGTTCCGTACCACATTCGTCGTGTTGGGTGCAGGAGGAAAATTCATGGTGCAGAAGCCTACCAATCCACCTACCACATCTTCTCCAGATACCAATCCCTCCGAAAAGCATTCTTCAATCAGGGTAGTGTCCCAAGCAGTTCCTACCAAGCCGCCAATCTGATTTCCACCGTAAACTTCTCCTGAATAGGAAGATCTTTTAACCATTGAACCCGTTAAAAGGCCACCGGCAATTCCTCCGGCAACCCCGCCGTTAAAGCCAAGTGCGGAAAACACCTGTGCATTGGTAACATGGCAATTTTCCACCAGACTATTTGTTGAAAGGTTGGCGGTAAGCACTGCCACCGTACCTTTTCCATGTACTATGGCAGTATTGATCTTTAGGTTTTTTATTTCCGAAGAGAGCAGTGCTCCAAACAATGCCGAAAAATCGTCATCAGGCCTGTTGATAAACAAATTCGAAATAACATGGTCATTTCCTTCAAGATTTCCTTTAAAGGCAAGGTTGACAGAGGTGCCTATCGGCAACCACAGATGTGCCCCTAAATCGAGATCGGAAGTAATATTGATGGTCTTTCCTTCAAAATTGGTACCGGCTTCCACTAAAACACTAATGCCGGCAAAGGTTTCTGCCGTGGAAATATCAAAGGTCTCAACAGTTTCGTCATACCAAGAGGTGTCGGCATTATCGCTCCATTGGGTGAGGGGCAAGGTTTGGGAATTTGTGACAACAGTCACACATAGAATCAGTAAAACAAATAATTTTTTTAACATGTGATAATTTTTAGGGTTATGGGGGCGAAAGTAAACTATTGAAAAACCCTCCACAATAATTCCCCTCAGAAAAAAGGTACTTTTATCCCTCTTCCTTATAATATTCCCGACAAATCCACTCTGTTGAGCGATTACTTCTTAAATTTGCGCCTTCAATAAAATTGAGATAATTTTTCAATGGATTTTGCCCCAATTTATTTGAAGCAGTCAAAAAAAACACAGGAAGGTAAATATGTACAGAACACACAACAACGGCCAGTTACGCGCCGCCGATATCAATAAAGAAGTAACGCTCTCGGGGTGGGTGCAACGCACCCGCGACAAAGGATTTATGATGTGGGTGGACCTACGCGACCGCTATGGCATTACCCAGCTTATTTTTGACGCCGACCGCACCTCGAAGGACCTATTTGAAAAAGCCTCCCAATTGGGTCGCGAGGATGTTATTCAGGTGAAGGGAACGGTCATTGAACGACAATCGAAAAATCCGAATATGCAAACCGGTGATATAGAGATTTTGGTTTCAGACTTGTCTATTCTGAACAAATCAAAGACACCTCCTTTCACCATTGAGGACGAAACCGATGGAGGCGAAGATCTGAGAATGAAATATCGGTATTTGGACATTCGCAGAAATCCGGTGAGAGAAAACCTTATCCTTCGCCATAAGGTGACCATTGCCGTAAGGAATTATCTTTCCGAAAAAGGATTTATCGAGGTGGAAACGCCATACCTAATCAAATCCACCCCGGAGGGAGCACGCGACTTTGTGGTCCCTTCACGGATGAACGCCGGCGAGTTTTATGCCCTGCCGCAAAGTCCGCAGACTTTTAAACAATTGTTGATGGTTGGCGGCATGGACAAGTATTTTCAAATAGTGAAATGTTTTCGCGACGAGGATTTGCGCGCAGACCGCCAGCCCGAATTCACCCAGATAGACTGTGAAATGGCTTTTGTGGAGCAGGAAGATATTTTAGATGTCTTTGAAGGCTTGACCCGACATTTGCTGAAAGAAATTAAAGGCGTGGAGACAAAGAGCGTAAAATTTCCGAGATTGACCTACGATGAAGCCATGCGGCGTTATGGCAACGACAAGCCCGACATTCGATTTGGGATGGAGTTTGGCCAATTGAATGCGGTGGCGCAGCACAAGGAATTTGGTATCTTCAATCAGGCAGAATTGGTGGTGGGTATTGCCGTTCCTGGTGGAAACTCCTTCACCAGAAAGGAAATAGACAAACTTACAGAATGGGTAAAAAGACCACAAGTGGGCGCCTCGGGAATGGTCTACTGCCGATATAACGACGATGGAAGTTTTAAATCGTCTGTAGACAAATTTTTCGATGAAGGAGATTTGGCAAAATGGGCCGAAGCTACCGGCGCAAAACCCGGAGACCTCATTTGTGTACTTTCTGGCAAGACCGAAAAGACAAGAGCCCAAATGAGTGCGCTGCGCATGCATCTGGCCGAGGAGCTGGGATTGAGAGACCCGCAAGAATTTGCCCCGTTATGGGTAGTGGATTTTCCCTTGTTGGAATGGGACGAAGACACCCAGCGATATTACGCCATGCACCATCCTTTCACCGCACCAAAACCTGGACAATTGGAACTTTTGGCCACCAATCCAGCCGCGGTAAAGGCCAATGCTTACGATTTGGTTTTAAACGGAAATGAAATCGGCGGAGGATCCATTAGAATCCACGACAAGGAAACACAAGCCAAAATGTTTGAATTCCTTGGATTCACCGCGGAGGAAGCCAAGGCACAATTCGGATTTTTGATGGATGCCTTTCAATACGGTGCCCCTCCCCACGGAGGTATAGCCTTCGGACTCGACAGACTGGTGGCTATCTTGGGGGGCCAGGAAACAATACGCGATTTTATCGCCTTCCCAAAGAACAATGCCGGCCGCGATGTAATGATAGATGCCCCGGCACCTATAGATCTCGCCCAACTTGAAGAATTGCAATTGACCGTGAATGTAAAGGATTAAAATTTAAAACAATGAAATATTTCTTGATGGTTTTGTTTATTGCAGTGCTTTTAGGGCTAGGATTAGGCTTCTACATAAAATCTGACGATGTAGCCACGGGCGACCTGCTCATCGGACTCTCCCTGGTCGCGGGGTTTTTTGTCTTAATGCCCCTATTCATTTACCATCGCTGGAAAGACAAAAATGTAAAGGATTATATGCTCAATAGGGAAAATATTATGAAAATGCATGAGCATCAAAAAAAGAAAGACAGATAAATCCGCTGAAATTATTTTTTTTTGATTTAATTAACAAACCGAGGCGGATTTATTATACATTTGTGGTAATTATTAATTTATTTATTATTACAATGGAAGGAACAGTAAAGTTTTTTAACGAATCCAAAGGCTACGGTTTTATTACCAACGATGAAACCGGGAAAGACATTTTTGTACACGTTACCGGATTAAATGGGGAAGCCCTTAATGAAGGGGACAAAGTAGAATATGTTGAAGAAGAAGGAAGAAAAGGTCGTGTTGCCGCTCAAGTGCGCGTAATCCACGATTAAGAGAAAATATGCTTTATTGATTTTCAAAGCCTTTCAAAAGTGGAAGGCTTTTTTAGTTACATTTTTTAAAAAGAACGTTTCTCCCTAAAAAACCTATCGAGCAAATCGGCTGCTTCCTTGGCCATAATTCCCCCTTCCATTAAGGTTTTGGGATGTATTTGGGTGTTAAGGGCAATACATCCTCTATTCCGGTCGCGGGCACCGAAAACAATCCGCGATATCTGGCTCCAGAACAGTGCCCCGGCGCACATTTGGCACGGCTCCAAGGTTACATATAAGGTACAATTGATCAGGTATTTTCCGCCCAGATAATTGGCAGCGGCCGTTATCGCCTGCATTTCGGCATGGGCCGTAACATCGTTTAGCGTCTGGGTAAGATTGTGGGCGCGAGCAATTATTTGATTATTGGCCACCACCACGGCCCCAATGGGAATCTCGCCTTTGTCATAAGCCGCCTCGGCCTCTTGCAGGGCACGCTTCATAAAGTAATTGTCGTCGTAAGGAGTAATCAAGAAATGGGAATCTTAAAATTTCAGATAGGACCGCGGGCTTATTTGGATTTTTCTTCAGAAGAAATGCCGAACATTTACACGGGCATATCAACCTCAAATATACAATTTCATAGCGTATCTTTGCCAGGTGCCGGAAAACATCTTAGATACCATCCATTCACCTGCCGACCTGCGAAAGATTCCGCAGGAAAAACTGCCCCAGCTCGCCAGGGAATTGCGGGCGTTTATCATCAACATTGTCGCAACCAAAGAGGGCCATTTAGGAGCAAGTTTGGGAGTGGTAGAGCTTACCATCGCCCTGCACTACGTTTTTAATACCCCTGACGATCTTTTGGTTTGGGATGTTGGGCACCAGGCTTACGGCCACAAAATATTGACGGGCAGAAAAGACAGGTTCCACACCAACAGGCAATTGGGCGGAATCAGCGGATTTCCAAAAAGGGATGAAAGCGAATATGACAGTTTTGGCGTGGGCCACAGCAGTACGGCAATTTCCGCCGCCTTGGGAATGGCCATTGCCTCAAAACTGAATGGCGATACAACAAAGCAACATATTGCCGTGGTGGGCGATGCCTCCATTGCAAGTGGAATGGCCTTTGAAGCACTTAACCATGCCGGCGATACCAACACCAATCTCTTAGTTATCCTTAACGACAATGCCATTGGGATAGACCCGAGCGTGGGAGCGTTAAAAAATTACCTGACCAAGGTAAAGAAGGGGGAGGTAAATAATTCCGATAACCTTTTCGAAGCATTTAACCTGAGATATTCCGGACCGATAGACGGACATAATATTGACGCCGTGATTGCGGAACTGCAACGGTTGAAAGAGGTGGATGGCCCCAAACTTCTCCATCTCATCACCACCAAAGGAAAGGGGCTGAAACAAGCAGAGGAAAATCAAGTTATATACCATGCACCCGGAAAATTCGATGCCCTTACGGGAGATCTTTTCCCCCCTGCCAGCCAATTGTTGCCGCCAAAATTCCAGGATGTCTTTGGTCTAACTCTCGTGGAACTGGCCCAAAAAAATGAAAAAATTATAGGAATTACCCCCGCCATGCCCACGGGAAGCTCCTTAAAATACATGATGGAGATTTTTCCCCGACGGGCCTTTGACGTGGGAATCGCCGAACAGCATGCGGTAACTTTTAGCGCTGGAATGGCATCGCAAGGATTTACCGTGTTTTGCAACATCTACTCTACCTTTCTACAACGTGCCTATGACCAGGTAATCCATGATGTTTGCCTGCAAAGAATCCCAGTGGTATTCTGCTTAGACCGTGCGGGGATGGTGGGAGAAGATGGAGCAACGCACCACGGAATCTTTGATTTGGCCTATCTTAGTTGCATACCCAACACCATTATATACGCGCCGCGAAACGAGATTAAACTCCGCAATATTATGTATACCGCACAACGTGGCCTGGATTTACCCATCTTTATACGCTATCCTCGGGGCCGCGGATCCCTACTGGAATGGAAGCAGGATTTTGAAGAAATAGCAATTGGAAAAGGCGAAGTACTGAAAGAAGGTTCTGATGTTTTGCTTCTTTGTCTGGGCACCACCGTCCAGGATGCTCTCCGGGCAATAAATCTTCTTCCTGAGGAAAGAGCCATGGCGATAGGATGTGTGGATATGGGTTTTTTAAAACCCATGGACGAATCGCTATTGCATAAGGTTTTCAAGCATTATAAGCGAATAATAACCATTGAGGACGGAACCGTAAAGGGTGGGTTGGGAAGTGCTGTAGCAGTTTTTGCCGAAGTAAACGGATATCATACTTCTATTGAAATCCTGGGAATTCCCGATATTTTCCCCGAGCACGGAAGTGTTGCGGAATTAAAGGATATGGTGGGAATTTCACCGGAAAAAATAAAGCAACGTATTCTTAATAGATAAAGAGAGGCCCATGGGCCTCTCTTTAATCTACAACAAAATTCAAATTTATTATTGAATAATCAATTTTGACGTCTGAGTATATCCTCCACCTTCAATGGTGATAAGATAAATACCCGTTTTTAGACCGTGAGCATTTACATTGGCAATATTGTCCATTTCCACTTCTTGGCCAAAAACCTTTCTGCCATTCATATCAAAAATGGAAATTGTAGCCTCTCCGATGGAATATCTGGATTTGATATTGATTTCTCCATTTGAGGGGTTAGGATAAACCATAAAAGCTTTATCTACTTTTCCTTGATCTTGAACCCCCAACTCGCAGCCAACCGGAACATCAAAGGCCTCGGTACCATCAGATCTGCTGTTGGAGCTACCTTGGGCAGCGCTAACTCCCAATCCTCTTTTGGCGAAGACGTTCCAGATCAAGCATTTGTTGGCTCCCCCATATAGATTCTCATCGGCCGTAAGGATTGCATTTCTACCTTGAACAAAACCGGGGCTGCACGGCTGAAGTTTAAGCGCATCAACCACCAGTTGAAGAGCCATATTGTTTCCTCCGGTACCGTGGTAGATATCCGGATCAAATCCATATTGATCTACAAAAGCCCACGTGAGATCCCATAACATGGTGGCCCACACAGAGCCCACTCCATGAGGTACTGCTTGGGTTTTAATACTATTGTAGGTAAAATTATTAATGGTAAAGTCGGTGGTATAGTATCTCGTTCTTAAACCTAGGCCACCCGTTCCCTGACCCAGGGAATAGTTTCCTACTCCTCTAAGATCCTCGCCACTATCACCAACTTTCATGGTTAAAACCAAGGCAAAATAATCACTCCATCCTTCGCCCATTTGTTCTTGGTTCATCAAACAACCGGAATTCAATCTGCCCCCGGTTAAACGCGTGGAAATGCCGTGTCCGTATTCGTGGAGGACAACACCATTGTCCAAGTCACCGTCTCTTGGGTATGGATCGTTTCCGGAGCCATCGTCTTTTAAAGTGGCATTGACGGTTTGTCCATTGAGGACAGCACTGATTATCGCTTCCCCATCTGCCTGATAGATCATGATGGCCGGGATAGTGATTCCCGCCCCATTACCTGCCATTGTAATAGGGTCACCTGAATTTTCATTTACTACAATCACAGCTATGGCCCCTGCATTCTGGGCATTATTTACCTTCGTGGTAAAGTTGCAGGTTCCTCTGCGAAGTATGGCAATTTTTCCGTTTAAGTCCGCTGCGTTGACAATATTGCCACACGCATCGTAAATATCGCCATCATCATCGGTGGCTACCGCGATATCGGCAGTAATGGGAGTATTGGTGAGCGGTTGGGCAAAGGAAGAATCAAATCCGTAGTATTGTCCGGCAAGCGAACCATTGTTAACTGTTAAAAAAGTACCCAAAACCTTTCCGGGCGCACTCCACAAATACATTTGCATTCTCGGGGAGATACCATCGGGAGGAGTTGCAAAATTGGCATTGTTTGTACCACTGCCATCTTGGGCATCGGCTATAACCATATCGCCCGCATTTCCGGGTTTGCCGTAGTTGTTATATTGAAAATTTCCGCTCTCTTCATCAAACCCATAATGATAAAATACGTCGTGCATGATGTTGTTCACATAAAACAAATTGGTTATGGCTCCATCGGTAAAAGTATGGGGATTACTTGGCAGGTTAAAAGGAAAATCAAATTCCAAATTTGCGCCACCTTCCGCAGGTGCACCACCTCCGTTATTTCCCGATATATCCTCCCGAGCGTAAACATTGTTTCCTCGCGTATAGGTATAATCGGGATCTGGGGTTCCGGATACATCATGCCAACCATAGGGAGAGGCAACAGGGTCCGAGGGATCGGAAATCAATTGATCGGGTCCATCATTTGGACCAATGAGAGGAATGGGAAAAACCCTATACGTAGCATTGGACAGGGTTTTATCAGCAAGCGTAGGCACGGTTGACGAATTGGCAAAAAGAATGCTTTCTCCCCCAGAAGATTGGTGAGAGTGTGGTCCTTCCAGAGCACAGCTTATCACCCAATCGTGCGTGGAGAGCAGTTCTCCCGTAAGGGCATCCACTCGAACACTGTAGTAATGGCTGCCGTCCAAGAGATAAATGCTCAAGTCCCAGGCCAGTTTAAGGGCTTGGTCGTCATTTAAAGGCTGAAAGACCAATTGTACAGGAATATTTTCCTGTGAAATGCCGCCGGTATTGAAAAGATATGAGTTATCTCCCAAGGTTTCCATTAAGTTAAGACCGGTGGGGGAATCGATTCCCAAAGCCGCTGTCGCCCTTGAAATAGCCGCCACAGCAGAAATGGAAGGCGAAGTGGAATTCACCTTCGCCTGCAGGTTTTTTACGAAAGAAAGCTCTGCGTTTTTTACCGCTCCATCTTGGATGAAGAAAGGAGATACAGAATTGAATATTTTAATTCCCTGGTACTTTTGATCTACATAAACATTATAGCCCTTTAAGCTTTTGGAATACGATTGGGAAGAAATCCCGAAATCGGAAACATCCTGCTGAAACAAGGACGATTCCTTTTGATGTTGTTGCAAGTAATTTTCTACCGCAGAAGTAAAGTCCTGTGCAAAAGAAAAATTCACCGCAAAGAAAACAAACAGATAAATAATTTTTTTCATGAAAGTTTAAAATTAGGATTTTGAAAATTAGGGAGTTACAAATTAAATAGCGTTACATTAAATTTAACGTCTAAGTGTAAACAATCGCTAAAAATATCTAAATTCAAAGACATTCCTCCTGAAAACTACTCCTTTAACATTTAAATTCTTAAAGATTTCCCTTCAATTTCTGAAAAATCTGTACCGCACTGCCGTCTGTAAGCCGAGAGATATAACTGCAGCAGTCCATCAAAAATCCGTAATGGGAGGTCTTTGCTGAAGGATCTACATCCATCCCCTGTAAGATCAGCTTGTCTATTTCCCTTCCATTGCCATTGTAAATATTTTCAGAAGCCGTGGTAAAGGCATCCAGCAGGGAAGTGAGAATGGTGTGCCCGGCTATTTCCTTTTCGCGCACTTCCTCGCTCCGGTATATCTTTTCAACGCTAATTTTAATAATATCGTCAATCTGGGCCCTGTACCGACTTTTTTCCAACAAGGGAACGCCAAAACTCCCCTGTAGAATCAATTCTTCGGACTTGATAAAAACCTCCACGGTTTCTTGAATCAAGGTATTTATGGCCAGTGCCCTTAAATAGGCCAGGCGGTCTTTCATGGTAGTCAACTGCGAATAGATCTCCTTTCTCAGGTTGTGGCGCACCAAATTGAGAAGGAATTCCAAAGCCATTTCCTCCTCTATCAATCCCAGATTTATACCGTCCTCAAAATCAATGATGGTATAACAAATGTCATCGGCGGCCTCTACAAGATAAGAGAGAGGATGTCTGCACCAGCCGCCCTGGAAGTCGCGTGGCAGCAAGCCCAAGTTATCCGCAACCGCTTTAAAAAATTCCATATCGGTTTGAAAAACCCCGAATTTCTTGTCCGCCACATGTGAGGAAGGTCGCTTGGGCAACGATTCTTTGGGATATTTCATAAAAGCACCTAACGTAGCAAATGTGAGTCGCAAACCACCGTCAACCCCATTTTTTGATTCGGTCAAGATCTTGAATCCGTTGGCATTCCCTTCAAAATCCACCAAATCCTGATACTCCTTGTCTGATAGATATTCCTTAAAGCGCTTTCCATTTCCGAACAAAAAATAATCGCCCATTGCTTTTTCCCCGCTATGGCCAAAAGGAGGATTTCCAATATCGTGGGCCAAGGCCGCAGCGGCGACAATGGCTCCAAAATCATTAAATTGATAGCCGCTCTCTGTTTGCAAATGGGGATGGTTGGCCAACAAGGCCTTACCCACCGCACGCCCCAACGTTCTCCCCACCACCGAAACCTCGAGACTGTGGGTAAGGCGAGTGTGGACAAATGAGGTCTTTGAGAGGGGAATAACCTGAGTCTTGTCCTGAAGGCTCCTGAAAGCGGAAGAGAAGATTACCCGATCGTAATCCACTTCAAACCCCAATCGGATTTCATCCTCATTTTGGCGTGGCCTTCGTTCTGTGTCGCCATATTTTGTTAGCGACAACAGTTGTTCCCATTGCATCATATTCTATTTTTTACGGCAAGATAACGGTTTCTTGTTCAAATTAAATTTTTCCCACAGAAGAGGGATTAAAAAAATGGCCGAGGAAATCTCCGGCCATTCTTAATTCATCCTTATCCTGGATGGTGTATCATTTTTTTCTGCTCAGAGGTTTATCAATCCTTTCTGTTCAACAGATATCGATAATCCTCAAAGCTCAGGCCTCCGCTGTATATGCGAATGGACCGCTCTATCAAATCTTTTGCCTGGGCGGCTGAATATCCTAGACCGATGGCGTATTTTTCAATAAGAAACCGTTCGTGGTCGTCAATGGCATGATCTGCGAAAATTATTTGAAAGAGATCGTGCATGCGTTCCAACCGTCGCTCGGCAGAGTTGGGTGGATATATAGGATATCCGGCAGGATTCTGCAGTATTTTCTCGTATTCCGATTCGTCTATATCCAGTTTCTGGGCAAATCGCTTCAGTAATTTCTCTTCTTCCATTCCCAATTTCCCATTGACCAAAGCCATATTGGCTATGGATGCAAAATGGCCTAAATTCCGGGAATGCTCCCCTCTTTCAAATAAGTCTGTAAATGACATAATTTTGGTTTTACGTGTGGCAAATATAGAACTTGTATCCGAAATTTTCCATAAAAGAATACCATTCTCGCTGTCTTTTCTATTGCCATTAAACTTTTCTTAATAGACCTTACAACAAAAAATGGTTTGACTATTTTTAAATCCTTTAGTAGAAAAATATGTCGCAACCATTACTGGTTTTTAACGAAAAGGGCATTTATTGCCAGCAAGCCGATGTGTACATAGACGCCTGGCGCCCCGTGGATAAATGCATTGTCACCCATGGCCATGCAGACCACAGCAGATGGGGGCATAAACAATATATTACCCACCACAACAACGTGCCCATTATAAAACATCGGCTTGGGGATATCGCAGTTTCGGGAAAAGATTGGAACGAATCGTTCACCATCAATGGGGTCACGTTCTCACTGCATCCTGCCGGCCATATCATTGCTTCATCCCAAGTTCGGGTTGAATATTTGGGTGAAGTGTGGGTGTTTACGGGCGATTTTAAAACTGAAGACGACGGTTTGGCAGAGCCATTTGAGGTGGTTAAATGCCACACCTTTATCACCGAATGTACATTTGGACTGCCCGCCTTTAAATGGGTTCCGCAGCAGGAAGTTTTTAACGACATCAACCAGTGGTGGGCAACCAACAAGGCCGAAGGTCGTACCTCTGTTCTATTTGGATATAGTTTGGGAAAAGCCCAGCGGCTGATAAAACACCTGGATACCTCCATAGGAAAAATTTTTACCCACGGAGCGGTGGAAAATATGACCCAGGTGGTCCGGCCGTACTATGACCTTCCGGAAACAAACCTGATAACCAAGGAAACTTCCAAGGAAGAAATAAGAGGAAATATTGTCGTTGCACCTCCCAGCGCCCACGGCAGTACGTGGATTAGGCGAATGGTTCCCTTTGTTACCGGATCGGCGAGCGGATGGATGACATTTAGGGGTGCCAGGAGACGACGGGCCCTCGACCGCGGTTTTGTTCTTAGCGACCATGCCGACTGGGATGGATTACTGGCCGCCATTGATGCCACCGGATGTGAAAAGGTCATCGCTACCCACGGCTATACCGATATTTTTGCCCGCTATCTAAGAGAAGAATTAGGATATGATGCCCGCACGGAAAAAACCCAATATGAAGAAGAAGGTTCTGAAATTGACAAGAAAATTGAACACGAAGATTAAGATTTAGCCAGATCTCAAGGTTTCAGCCTCAAGAGGTCTGTTCAGCAATATGGAGAGATTCGCGCAACTTATACGAAAACTGGACAGCACGAACAAAACAAACGAAAAAGTGGCGGCTCTAACGGAATATTTTCTGCAGGCCGATGCCAATGACAAGCTATGGACCATTGCCATTCTTTCGCATCGGCGGCCCAGACGTCCGGTAAACACAACCTTGCTTCGCGAATGGGCCACGGAAATCAGCGGAATTCCGCTATGGCTTTTTGAGGAAAGCCATCACATTGTCGGCGATCTTGCCGAAACCATTGCCCTGATATTGCCCAATAGGGAAGCAAACGATTCCGTGGTCTCCTTCAGGGAAGGTAATACAGATGTGGAAGAAAGCGTAAACAAATCCAAATCCCTTTCACAATATATTTCTGAAATAATTGAACTTCGAAAACTTTCCGACGACGAAAAAAAGCGATATCTACACAAGACCTGGATGGAACTGAGCTACTTTGAACGGTTTGTATTCAACAAAATCATCACGGGAAGTTTTAGGATAGGAGTAAGCCAAAAGCTAATGACACGGGCATTATCCAAGGCTACGGGCATTGATGAGGATATTCTCGCCTATAAGTTGATGGGCGACTGGACGCCGGAAAACACTTCGTATAAAAAGCTTATTCTGGAGGAGAACGAGGAAGATTATCTTAGCAAGCCCTATCCATTTTATTTGGCCTATGCCGTGGAGGACAATTTTCAAGAGGAATTGGGGCCCATTTCCGATTGGTTTTTTGAGCACAAATGGGATGGCATCAGAAGTCAGGTGATCGTTCGGAATAATGAGGTCTTTGTCTGGTCTCGGGGAGAAGAATTGGTCACCGATAAATATCCTGAATTTCAGAATTTCTTACAATATATTCCCAATGGCAGTGTCTTGGATGGCGAAATCCTTCCCTTTGGCAAAGGCGAAATAGGAAATTTTAACGCACTACAAACCCGAATTGGCAGAAAAAACATATCGAAAGCCCTTTTGAAAAAAACACCTGTTATCCTAAATGCATACGATTTGCTGGAGTGGCAAGGGAATGACATCCGGCAGAAACCTTTTCGCGACAGAAGGAAAATCCTCGATGGGTTGATTTCAAAAATAGATTCCAAAGAAGCGGGGCTATACCTTAGCGAAACGATGGAATTTGACTCCTGGGAGGCCGCCGCCGCCGAAAGGGAACAATCCAGGGACAAGAGAAGCGAGGGTTTAATGCTGAAACGGAAAGACTCTCCTTATCTGGTAGGAAGAAAAAAAGGCGATTGGTGGAAGTGGAAAATAGATCCTTTTACGGTTGACGCCGTTTTAACGTATGCCATGCGGGGCCACGGCCGCCGTGCCAATTTATATACCGACTACACATTCGCCCTGTGGGATAACGGCGAATTGGTGACCTTTGCCAAAGCCTATTCCGGCCTAACAGATGCCGAATTTCGCCAGTTGGACGCATGGATAAAAAACAACACCTTGGAGCGCTTCGGACCCGTACGCAGTGTAACCCCCCATCACGTGTTTGAGATCGCCTTTGAAGGCATAGCCGAAAGCAGCCGCCACAAAAGCGGTATCGCCGTTCGTTTTCCCCGTATGCTGCGGTGGCGAAAAGACAAGCCAAAAGAGGAAGCGAATACCTTGTCCGATTTAAAAGCGCTCATCCCGCGGTAAAACCCTTCCATACGCCTTCGGAGGGCGGGGTGGTTTCTCCTTCTTTTTCCTTAATTTAGTAAGAAAATCGCCTCTTGAAAGAACACGATCTCCTCTCCCTTGCCACCTCCTGGTTCCAACAAAACGGCTGGACCCCATTTCCGTTTCAAATAAAAACATGGAAAGCCTTTCTAAAAGGACAGCACGGCCTGCTCAATGCGCCCACCGGCAGCGGAAAAACCTATGCCCTATGGATTCCCGTTGTTCTCCAGTACATCACGGACAATCCTCAGTACAAAACCAACCATAAAAAAGGACTCAAAGCCATCTGGATTACCCCCTTGCGAGCGCTTTCCGTGGAAATACAACAGGCGGCACAGCGCTTTGCAGATGATTTGGAAACCCAATTGACCGTGGGAATCCGCTCCGGGGACACTCCACAGAGCGAGCGGGCCAAACAGAAGAAACAAATGCCAGACTTGCTCATAACAACACCAGAAAGCCTGATGTTGCTGCTCGCATCAAAAGGTTATGAAAAAACCTTCAAAGACCTCACCGCGATCGTCGTAGATGAGTGGCACGAATTATTGGGAAGCAAGCGCGGCGTACAAATAGAGTTGGCCCTGTCCCGCTTAAAGCACATTGCTCCCCAAATGCGGATTTGGGGAATTTCGGCGACCATAGGCAACCTCGATGAAGCCAGAGATGTTCTTTTGGGATACAAAAACGGTATTTCCACAAGAGAGACAAAAGGCGAATCGGTTCTTATTCGCGCCAATCAAAAAAAGAAAATTGAGGTACGATCGATCATTCCGAAGAAAATGGAAACTTTTCCATGGCGTGGACATTTGGGATTGCACTTGCTGGAAGAGATAATCCCCATAATAAAAGCGAGCAAGACTACCTTAATTTTTACCAACACCCGCGGGCAATGTGAAATTTGGTTTCAAAAAATTCTCGCTGCCCATCCTGAATTTGCCGGAGAAATAGCCATGCACCACGGCAGTATCGCCAAAGAGACCCGCTTGTGGGTAGAGCAGGCCATACGAAACGAGTCTCTAAAGGCGGTTGTGGCTACGTCCAGTCTGGATTTGGGCGTGGACTTTGCACCGGTGGAAACGGTCATCCAGATTGGAGGGCCCAAAGGAGTGGCCAAATTTCTGCAGCGGGCAGGCCGAAGCAACCACCGGCCGGGAGAACCCTCCGTTATCTATTTTTTGCCAACGCACGCCTTGGAACTTTTGGAGGCCTCGGCTCTGAAGCGGGCGGTAAAGGAAGATGTGGTGGAAGACCGGATTCCCTATATTTTGAGCTTTGATGTATTGATCCAATACCTTATAACCTTGGCAGTAAGCGACGGATTTTATCCTTCGCAAATTTTTCCCGAAATAAAGAGCACATTCTGTTATCAGGGAATTACGGAGGAACAATGGCAATGGTGCTTAAACTTTATTGTCTTGGGCAGTCAAAGTCTTCAGGCCTACGACGAATATAGAAAGGTAGAAGTAACGCCAGACGGGCTTTTTAAGGTGGAGAGCAGACAAATAGCCATGATGCACAGACTGAGCATTGGCACTATTGTAAGCGATTCAATGTTAATGGTGAAATATGTTTCCGGTGGCTTTATTGGCACCATAGAAGAATGGTTCCTGAGCAAATTAAAACCTGGCGACAGTTTTGTCTTTGCGGGGAGAACCTTGGAATTGGTAAGGCTTCGGCAAATGATAGCTCAAGTGCGCAAATCGTCCAAACGATCGGGGAAAGTGGCGAGTTTTTTGGGCGGAAGACTGCCGCTTTCATCACAGATGAGCCAAATATTAAGGGAAGAAATGCAGAGCGAGGCGGAACATAAGCGCAACACCCCAGAACTAAAAGCGCTTTCCCATATTTTTAATCGGCAGGAAAAAGAAAGCATTGTCCCGGGAGAAAACGAATTTTTAATTGAAACATTTAAAACACGCGAGGGTTACCATTCCTTGTTCTACCCCTTTGAAGGCAGGTTTGTGCACGAAGCCATGAGCAGTTTGCTCGCCTACCGCATCAGTCTGCTCTCGCCCATTTCATTTTCCCTGGCCTACAATGATTACGGATTTGAATTGTTGAGCGACCAATACCTGGATATCCAAACCATACTGGACAACAACCTCTTCTCTCCCGAATATCTTTACGACGACCTGTACAAGAGCCTTAACTCCACAGAACTGGCACGCCGAAAATTTCGCGATATCGCCGTTATCAGCGGAATGGTCTTTCAGGGATATCCCAATAAAACCATCAAGACCAAGCACCTTCAAAGCAACAGCCAATTGTTGTTCGACGTATTTCGCGACTTTGAACCCGACAATCTCTTATACCTCCAAGCCTATCGGGAAACCTTTGAACACCAATTGGAAGAAGGCCGATTGCGAACCGCTTTGGAAAGGATAATCTCGCAGAAAATAATCTGGAAAAAATGCGAAAAACCCACTCCCTTTAGCTTTCCGATTATTACCGATGGTCTGAGGGCAAAACTTTCTTCGGAAAAACTGGCCGATAGAATAAAAAAGATGACCCTGCAACTGGAAAAAGACTAGATCGTCAATAAGTGCTAAAAAATTCCGAAACAAAATTTTCGATCAAAACCGGCACTGCATAATCCTTCACTTGTGAAACAGGCACAAATTCGGAATGGTCCGCGGTGGTTTCCACAATCCAAAAACGGGTATCCAAGTGTTGATGCGACAACTTATGGACAATAGGTTGGTCATTGTACAGATACACCGAGTCAATATTTAGTTTTTTGGCCCATTCCCGATATTCCGGATGCGTTTTCAACTGTGTTTCGTCTATTGCCTCGGCGGTTTCTATAAGGGGAAACTCATAAAGTTTCTGCCATATTCCTTTGGACAATCGCTGTTTCAACAGGGTCCCTTCCGAAGGGGAGAGTACGACCAAATAATTAAAATATCTATTTTTCACCGCCGCGCTTTTTCTCTTCACCGGAAGCCTATGCACCTTCTTCTGTTTGTGGGCCAGACAGATATTTTTGAAAATGCAATGGGCGCAATCCGGGTTTTGCGGCACACAGAAAGTGGCGCCAAATTCCATCAGGGCCTGATTATAAGTCCCCGGTCTAGAGACATCAATAAGGTCTTGGGCCAATACCTTGAATTCCCTCTTGCCTTCTGGCGAATTTATGGGCAACTCAAGGTCAAAGACCCTTGCCAAAACGCGATAAACATTTCCGTCCACCACAGCTCTTGCTTCGCTGTAACAGATACTCGCAATGGCACTGGCGGTGTAGTCGCCAACCCCTTTTAATTTAAGCAAGTCATTATAGGATTGGGGGAAATTGCCCTCCAACTCTTCGCTCACATATTTTGCGGTGGCGTGCAGGTTCCGCGCTCGAGAATAATATCCCAATCCTTGCCACAATTTGAGCACTTCCGCCTCAGATGCGGCCGCCAAATGGTGAACGGTGGGAAATTCTTTTAGAAAGCGCAAATAGTATGGCAATCCCTGTGCTACACGGGTTTGCTGGAGAATAATTTCCGAAAGCCAAATGGCGTAGGGATGGGAAGTGGTACGCCATGGCAGATGGCGTTTGTTTTCCAAATACCAGGAGATGAGAAGCTTGGCAAAAAGGCTGGCATTTTCGGGCATAGCACCAAAGTAAACCATATTGCATTTAATTTTAAAGGATTATGCTTTGAATTATTGATTTTAAAATCCGTATATTTGCGGTCTCTTAAAAAACCCCTTTTTACAAGATATTAATCAAATAAATTTATAAGTAATGACGAAAGCAGATATTGTAGCCAAGATTTCAGAAAAACTTGGAATGGAGAAAAATGAAGTTCAGGCTACCATTGAAACCTTTATGGAAGAAGTGAAAAATTCACTTGAAGGAGGAGACAACGTTTACCTTCGTGGCTTTGGCAGTTTCATCATCAAAACCAGAGCGGAAAAAACTGGTAGAAATATTTCAAAAAACACAACCATAAAAATTCCCGCCCACAACATTCCAGCCTTTAAACCTGCAAAAGTTTTTGTAGAAGGAGTGAAGACAAACGTGGACGTAAAGTAATATTAACCCCGTCCCCTCCTGCCTACAAACGGTTCGGAATGAGACATTAAAAAATCTCTTATATATGCCAAGCGGTAAAAAAAGAAAAAGACATAAGGTAGCGACCCACAAGCGCAAAAAGCGCCGTCGCGCTAACCGCCACAAGAAAAAGTAGTTTTCAAACTACTTTTTCTGTTTTAGCATCGTTCTGGAGGGCACAGTGATTATCACTGCTCCAGAGCGCAAAAACAAGTTCTTTGAAATAGGGATTGCCAGCAAGATTCATTTGTGAATGGGCCGTCCTGCCGGGTTTTCAGATAAAAGACCCGTTAAAGAAACAAAATGTTTAATCCAAAATTAATGTAAAGTGAACTACGAATTATTTATAAGATCCGGTTCACAAGCAGTTGATTTTGCCCTATTGAAAGATGGGAAACTAATAGAATTACACAAGGAGGAAGAGGACAACAACTTTACGGTAGGCGATATATTTTTGGCCAAAATACGTAAAACAGTGCCCGGGCTCAACGCTGCGTTTGTAAACGTGGGGTATGAAAAAGATGGTTTTTTGCACTATCACGACCTGGGGCCAAAAATCCCTTCCCTCTTAAAATTTATTAAAAGCGTAAGCAGCGGAAAACTTAAAGATTATTCCTTAAAAGATTTTCCGTTTGAAAAGGAAATTGATAAAAACGGCAATATTAACGATGCCCTAAAAAACAATCAGTCCATCCTTGTGCAGATAGTAAAGGAACCCATATCCACCAAAGGTCCGCGTTTGAGCTCAGAGCTCTCCATCGCCGGACGCTATATAGTGTTGGTACCGTTTTCGGAACGGGTTTCAGTTTCCCAAAAAATAGAATCCAACGAAGAAAAAGACAGGTTGAAACGCTTGATCACGAGCATTAAACCTAAAGGTTTTGGCGTAATTATACGCACCGTTGCCGAGGGCAAAAAAGTAGCTGAACTGGACAAAGACCTAGAGACTCTTATGGAACGCTGGACAGCGATGTGTAAGAAACTACAAGGGGCACACCACCCTTCAAAGGTGTTAAGCGAGTTAAACAGGGGAGCTTCCATTATCAGAGATATGTTCAACGACTCTTTCTCCGCTATACATATCGATGACGAAAACCTCTACTTGCAAATAAAAGATTATGTGCAGGAAATTGCACCAAAAAAGGAAAACATTGTCAAGCTGTACGATTCAAATGTTCCCATTTTTGAGAAATTCGGAATCGAACGGCAGATCAAAACCTCCTTCGGAAAAATAGTTTCGGGGAGCAAGGGTGCCTACCTGGTTATTGAGCATACCGAAGCCATGCACGTGATAGACGTGAACAGCGGAAACCGGAGCAATAAGCAAAAGACCCAAGAAGGAACTGCCCTTGAAGTAAACATGATCGCTGCCACTGAAGTAGCCAGACAGTTGCGATTGCGCGATATGGGCGGAATTATTGTCGTGGACTTTATCGACATGGCAAACGCCGGCCATCGCAAACAACTCTATAATCACCTTCGCGATGAAATGAAGGACGACCGGGCAAAACACAAAATTTTGCCGCCCAGCAAATTTGGGCTTATCCAGATTACGCGACAGCGCGTAAGACCGGAAATGAATATAAAAACCCGGGAAGAAGATCCCAGCAATGGCGGCGACGGCGAGATAGAAGCGCCCATCATTGTTATAAACAGAATAAATGAAGAGGTGAAACGTCTCTTTAAAAAGGATTATAAAAAGATTACCCTTAATACCCATCCTTTTATAGCAGCGTTTTTAACCAAAGGATTCCCAAGCGTGCGTACCAAATGGTTTTTGGAACACAAAAAATGGGTAAAAATCCAACCTCGGGATGCCTATACCTATCTCGAATATCACTTTCACGGAAAAGATGGTGAATTGATAAAATAACCGAAACCCCTTTTAAAGCTTGTCTTTGAAAGGGGTTTTTTTGTGCTCTTTCCTCATTTTTCGCGAAAGTGGCCAAACAATATTCAGCTTTTAAATCCGTAATGTTTAGACTATACGTTTTGGGCAAGACTGTCGTGATTCTCTTACCGTAGCAGTCGTGGTTCTTGATTCCTCGCCGTAGAAAAAAAAGTTTTACCTTCACCTAAATATTTAAATCGCACGTTGAAAACCTATAAAACATACACCCTTGAAGAGGCCATTAAGCGAATGGAACGCTATTGTACCTACCAGGAGCGATGCCACAAGGAGGTGCATGAAAAACTTTATGAGATGCGGATGATCCCCGCCGCGGTAGACCAGATTATCCATCACCTTATCCAAAACAATTTTCTGAACGAAACCCGGTTTGCCCAAGCATTTGCCCGGGGAAAATTCAGGGCCAAAAAGTGGGGAAGAAATAGGATCGTCAAGGAATTGAAACTGCGCGAAATTTCAAAGTTCAACATCCAAATTGCCCTGGATGAAATACCGGCAGACGAATACTACAAGACCTTTGAAGCCCTTGCCGAAAAGAGGATGCGGCAATTGGCCTCAGAAAAAAATCTTCAGAAAAAACGAAAAAAGCTTGCTGATTATCTCTTTTATCGTGGGTGGGAGAGTGAGTTGGTGTATGGGAAGGTGAATGAATTGAAATAATGAAATTTACTTTTTATCCATTTTCAGAAAATTGTAAATAGGCTCGTTTAAAGCATTGGCAATTTTGTACAAAGAAAGAATGGTAATATTTCTTTTTCCTGCCTCAATATTGCTAAAACTGCTCTTATCAAAATTACAACGGTAGGCGATTTCGTTTTGTCGAATGCCTTTTTCAAGACGAATGGTTTTTATCCTTTTGTCCACAGCCTCTATAAACAACCTTTCTTTATCTTCCTCAGATAACACATGGCTATATTCCTAATTCTCATGCAAAAAAAGTTATAATATATTTCAACTTTAAAAATATATTTTATATCTTGTTCTAAATAAATAGAAAGCCTATTTTAAAAACAACTTTAAAACTTTTAAATTATGAAAAAAATTATGACATTAGTAGCAGCACTATTTTTTACTGTTGCTTTGAGCGCAGGTACCATGAATTTTAATAATTACATGGCAGACCTATCGAAAGCATGTACTACCACTGTGAGCATTGACTGTGATGGTGATGGTGTTATAGATTACACAGGCACTACGTCTTGCGAATATGGAGCTGCCTTAACCCAACAGTATATAGATTCATGTCCTTAGATGAACCAAAGGAACACTTAGTATTAATCAAAGAGGCTGTTTCGGCCAAGAAACCGCCTCTTTTTATTACAAAAAAATGAAAAATATTTTTCTGATATTTATTTTTATATCTTTTATAGGTTCGAGCCAAACCACCACAGGCCTTGTGCAATATGGGGAGATTCAAAGCATGGGTATGGGCGCACCAGTGGGAGCTGATTATAATGCAATTTTGATTTTTAGTAAGGATAAATCATTGTATATCACTCGTCAAGATTCATTGGAAGGCGGCCATCAGTACAAAATAAACTCATATAGTAACGGAGAAAATTCCTTTATGCAAACTTATGTGACAAATGAGATCGGGTTTCGTTATTATTATGACAAAAGAGTAGATAGTCTCTATTCAAGAGATATTGGTTTTAGACTTGTTAAGGAAGAAATACCCGATATACGTTGGGTTTTGCATAATGAAACAAAAACCATAGGTAAATATAGCTGCAATAAGGCCACTACGGACTTTAGAGGTCGGAAATATACGGCATGGTACACAACGGAGATACCATTACCTTACGGACCGTGGAAACTCCACGGTTTACCAGGGTTGATTTTGGAAGCGTATGACACGAACAAGGAGGTTTTCTGGTACTTTAAGGCGTTAGAATATCCAAGTAACCACGGATATTTACTGAAAAAAATTCAGAATAAGAACAATAGTTGGTTGACGTTCCAAGATTATAGAAATTCCCTGATCAAGACCTTTAAAGAAAGCATAGTTAATAGTCGAATGGTTTCACAGAGTGCTGGAATTGAAACAACTCAGGATAGTTCATTGCTGAATACGTATATAGAGGGTTTTGATTTGAACGAAAAATAAGTAACATGTGTTCGCAAAAAAAAATTTCTGGTTATTGTTTTTCTTTTTCGCTTTCGCAAATATACATTCCCAATCTATTTCCATAACAGGTAAAGTAAACTCCAACAACTATCCCATTGGAATTGAGAGCGCATCAGTAGTTCTCAAGCATAATAACCAGATTTTAACCTACCGCTATACCAACGATCAAGGTAGTTACCATATAACTTTTGACCAAGACAACCTTTCAGAAGTCATTTTGGAAGTTAGAAGTCTGGGATATGCTCCTATTTCGGTTACTATAAAGTTAACAGAAAATAAAAAAAGCTACCATCAAGACTTTTATCTAGAGGAAAAGATAGAATCACTTTCTACTGTTGTTTTAAAGCCTGGTGAAAAAATCGAAATAAATCGCGACACGATATCGTATAAAATTTCTGCCTTTAAGGATAATAGCGAACGTACAGTAGAAGATATGCTAAAGAAACTTCCGGGGATTGAAGTGTCAGATGACGGCACAATACGTGCGTTGGGCAGGCCAATCCAAAAAATTCTGATAGAGGGCGATGACCTTGCAGATTCCAATTATAAGGTAATATCCAAAAATCTTGATGTGGATGTTTTGGAAAAAATAGAGATCATTAGTAATTATGATGAAAATCCCGTACTGAAGCAGTTTTTAAATTCAGAAAATGTTGTTTTAAACCTGAAATTAAAAAAAGACAAAAAAGCTATTCTTTTTGGAAAAGCAGAAGTGGGAGGAGGTATTGAGAATCGATTTTTGGGAGATGTAAATCTTGGACTTATAACTCCAGATATAAAGTTTCTTGATTTGGCGAACGCAAATAATACAGGGACTGCTGCCGAAAGCCAATTTGGGTCTTATGTGTATACCCCGATAGGTTTTAACGATTTCAATAAAAATTTTGATATTGAACCGAACCCTATTGTTTATTTAAGTGGTAGCACTGTTGATTTGGAAGACAAAAACTATATTGAGAATACATCCTTCTCTAACAATATTTTGGTGAACAAACGGCTTACTGAGGATTTAAAAATACGTAACTCCCTTTACTTTTACAATGACTCCTTTGAGAAACATTATAGGAGCGATTATCATTACTTTATAGAACCACAAGAAATTTTCTACACAGAACAGAACGCTTTCGACCAAGAAAGCCTCAACCTTAGCAATGACCTAAAGATCACTTTTACACCTTCAAAAAACACAAACGTCACAATTGCCAATACCCTCACTCTTTTAAATGAAACACATACAAATCGGTTACTTTTTGATGAAGAAACCATTCAACAAAATCTTCGCAACAAAACAAGAGAACAAGAGACACGTATTCAACTTAGCCAGAAGATTAAATCCGGAGCTGTTGTAGTTGATTTTTACGCGGGAAGTAAAAAGTTGGATCAGATTTTCCGAATTTATCCAAACACTTTTATTGTGGACAGCATTAATCAAAATACCTCTATTTATTCAGATTATAATACGACTTTGGACTATCAGGGTTTCGATGCAAGTCTTGTTTTAAAAAAAAATAAGACATCTTACTCATTTACAGGAGGTTTTCAGCATACTGATGAAACCATTAAAACTACGTCCTATTTAGGTTTTCAAGACCAAAATGAAAAGATTGATAGTCTTTCCGGCAGAAATGCTGCTCGCAGTCTAACTCCACATTTGCAGTTTAAATTGGAGCAGGAATTGTATCGTGATATGTTTCTTTACACAAACATAGATGCACTTTGGAACAGCTACGATAAAAACAATTTTTCAAAAAGCTTTTTTCTGCCCAATCCAAGTGCTGGACTACGAATAAGCAAAACCAAAACAGGCTCTTATCGATTTAAGTATTCCTATATCACAGAAATACCAAGGTTAAACTATTTTATAGATAATCTTTTGATAAAAAATTATCGTAGCCTTGGTCTTGGCATCTCTACACCCGAAGCCCTTAAGAGCCACGGTTATTCTTTTAACTATACTTTTGCAAGAGTCAAAAAGCGGATATTGTTTGATGTTTCTGCGTCACATCGGAGATTCTTAAACCAGATAAGCTTTAAAGATTTCCTAAGCCAGAATATAGACATAAGTCAGGCTATTTATACCCCTGGACAAAAATTGTGGCTGTTTCAAACAGGATTTACTTCATATATTGATCCTTTTGGAACTTCTGTTAAAGTGGGGTACCAGAGACAGTTTTCTGAACAACCAGTTACCCTCAATAACAGAAATACAAAACTAAAAAACAATACTTCGCAGTACTATCTAAGAGGCACTACTTATTTAAAGGGTTTCGTAAACTTTGGGTTTTTGGCAAACTATACAATAAACGAGGGCGAAAATGAAGGAAAAACAGTACGTAATGAACGTTATAAATTTCAATTAAAAACTATCTTTAAAATCAATAAAGTGTTTATTGCTACCCTAGAGAGTAAAGGATATATCGTCTCCTCACAATTTTACGAAACCAACAATGCAGAGGTTGAATTCCGCCCAGAAGGTAAATCCTGGGCTTTTGGATTAAAGGCCATAAATCTTTTTAACGATAAAGAATATATTTTTGAAAACTCATCGGAATTTATCCAAACATCCACGGTTTTTGAAGCCGTGCCGCGATATGTAATTTTTTATGGAAGATTAAGATTTTGAAACTTGAATTTTACAATTGTAAAAAGATATTCAGATTCTGGCAACCTTAAAAGAAATATCAAATGATGGGTATTTTAAAACTTTTGAAACCTGGGCCGAAAAGCGATTGCAGCAATTAGCGTCTGAAGCTAACCTTCAGAAAAACGAAAAAAGCTTGCTGATTATCTCTTTTATCGTGGGTGGGAGAGTGAGTTGGTGTATAATAAGATTAATGAGATAAAATCCAGGGCGAGTCAGTTTCCAATATTAAATTCGGTGGGGAAAACAGCTATATACAAAATGAAACCCCCAAATTTACCGAAACTTGGTTATGAAGTTTTTCCGCATTGGTGAGTTTGTCTGTGTTGTATTTTGAAATAGGTACATTCAGCTCTGTAAATACACCAAATCCTTGGGTAAAGAAATATCGCGCGCCCAGATGCCCTCCAAAATGTTTCAGACTTACATACAGTCCGGGATATACATCAAAATCGTCATCCACATTAATGACGTTGCCCAAGTTGGCATTAAAACGGGCCTTAAGGTCAAACCGGTCCTTGAATTCGGCAAAAGGCACTTCCCTTCCTTGGTCATTCTTCACTTTATCGATCCCCAAAAGATAGGCAGAGGCAAAGCCTACCGATATATTCTCGCCCAATCCAAAGTCCAGGCTACCCATAATGCCCGTTCCGTTGTTCTGGAAATTGGCCCCAACTTGAAATTTAACATCGCCCTTTCCGTGATAAGCTTGGGCACACATCAATTGAAAGGATAGAATGAACAAAACAGTTATGATACATCTCATTTGCCAAGAATTTTTCTGAAAGATAAAAAAACCTTTTTGATTAAAGGTTTTTGTGTGTTCTCAATACGGCTTGTTCATTTTTCCAATCGATCCACTTTTGTCCCTTCCATTTCCGCATAACCTGGTCAAAATAGCGCATGATGGCAATGTTGTAAACGGCCTTGACCAGGTTTTTTGGGTTGCGCGGTATGGCTCGCAGGCTCATGCTAAACCCGGGGGTGAGATATCGCATATAGTGCCAATATCCCTCTGGCATATAGAGAACATTTCCATGCTCGAGATGGGCCGTATAGCCTTTTGCTTTTTTTAGGGCCGGCCATTTGTTGTAATCCGGGTCGTGAAAATCGATGTCTTCCCTGGTAATAAGAGAATGGGGTATTTTGTACAGATAATCGTTTTGGTCCTGGTGGAAGAGTATGACTTCTTTTTTACCGTGGAAATGAAAATGGAAAATATTGGCCAGATCGATATCGTAATGCATAAAGGTGTAGGAATCCTTTCCGCCAAAGAAAAGCATGGGCAAACCCTTCATCAACCTTAGGCCAAAATCGGGATAGGAAAAATCTTTTTGCAACTGGGGCACTTCCTTTAAGATATTCCAAAGGAAAATCCGGTACTTCGTGGGTTCTTTTTCCAAGAGCGCCACATAGTCCCGCATTTTCATTTCGGCATGTGGCTCATTAAATTTGTCTTTATGGCTAACGGGTCTATTGTCGTACAGAGGTACCATTTTCTCGCCCGCTACCTGGGCCATATATTCCAAATCCCATTTTTTTACCGCGGGCCAGTCATCCACAAAATGTTCGATGACCACCGGCTTTTGTGGCCTGAAATAATTTTTCAGGAAATCCTCTTTCGTAATGGTGTTTACCCGATCTATTTGCTGTAGTTGCATATCTGAATTTAACATACAAATTTACGAATATCATATGAGTGTCTAGGCCCTCTAAGTTTAATTTAAGAACTTTAAGAAGGCGGGCATGCCCATATCAAAACAAGATAAAAAAAATCCCAGATTTCAGATGTGGAATTTCACTACATGAAATCTGGGATTTGTTTTTGTAAGAATTTGCTAATCTGCCAAAATCATAATGCGGTTGTTGTTGCACTCCACGGTTCCTCCGTTGATGTGCATAACCCATTTATCGCCTTCCTTTGAAAATTTATTTCTGAATCCTTCGGCAATAGTGGGATTCCCTCGGAATTTTACCGTTCCGGCCTGTAGAACGGAAACAATAGGGGCGTGGTTGTTCAACATCTGAAACTCTCCCTCCACTCCAGGAACGGTTACGCTGTCAACTTCACCGGAAACCAGGGATGCCTCGGGATTTACAATTTCTAAATACATGTTTTTCGATTATGAATTACAAATTCAGAGCTCTGTGTTTTGAATTCTAAATTTAGATTACGCTTCGGCGAGCATTTTTTCACCGGCGGCAATGGCTTCCTCTATGGTACCCTTAAGGTTAAAGGCAGCTTCGGGAAGATGGTCCAATTCGCCATCCATGATCATGTTAAACCCTTTGATGGTTTCCTTGATATCAACCAATACTCCGGGAATACCTGTAAACTGTTCGGCCACGTGGAAAGGTTGCGAAAGGAAACGCTGAACCCTGCGCGCCCGGCTCACTGCCAGTTTATCCTCTTCGGAAAGCTCTTCCATCCCCAGAATGGCTATAATATCCTGTAGTTCCTTATAGCGCTGCAAAAGTTCCTTTACCCGTTGCGCACAATCGTAGTGCTCGTTTCCAAGAATATCTGCGGTAAGGATACGCGAGGTGGAATCCAATGGATCCACCGCGGGATAGATACCCAATTCGGCGATTTTACGGGAAAGTACGGTAGTGGCGTCCAAGTGGGCAAACGTAGTTGCAGGTGCAGGGTCGGTAAGGTCATCCGCAGGTACATATACCGCCTGTACCGATGTAATGGAGCCGCGTTTGGTAGAAGTAATACGCTCCTGCATGGCCCCCATTTCGGTGGCCAAGGTAGGTTGATACCCCACCGCCGAAGGCATCCGTCCTAAAAGTGCGGAAACCTCTGAACCGGCTTGTGTAAATCGGAAGATATTGTCAACAAAGAAAAGCACGTCTTTTCCCTGTCCGTCGCCCGCCCCATCGCGGAAATATTCTGCAATAGTAAGACCGGAAAGGGCCACACGGGCACGTGCTCCAGGAGGTTCGTTCATCTGCCCGAACACAAAGGTAGCCTTGGATTCCTTCATAGCGTTTTTATCCACTTTGGAAAGGTCCCATCCGCCCTCTTCCATCGATTTCAAAAAGTCATCGCCATAACGGATAATTCCCGATTCGAGCATCTCGCGCAAAAGGTCATTCCCTTCACGGGTACGTTCCCCGACACCGGCAAAAACGGAAAGACCTCCGTGTCCTTTGGCAATGTTGTTGATCAATTCCTGGATCAATACTGTTTTTCCTACTCCGGCACCTCCAAAAAGACCAATTTTACCACCCTTGGCGTAGGGTTCTATAAGGTCAATTACCTTAATTCCGGTAAAGAGCACTTCGGTAGAAGTGGAAAGATCTTCAAATTTTGGCGCTTCCCGGTGAATGGGAAGTCCGTTTTCACCAGCCTTGGGCAAGTTGCCAATTCCATCAATGGCATCTCCAATAACATTAAAAAGCCGGCCGTACACCTCTTCGCCAATGGGCATTTGAATAGGTGCACCCGTTGCTACAGCCTCCACCCCACGGCTAAGCCCATCGGTTGAATCCATGGAGATGGTGCGAACCATGTTCTCGCCAATATGCGATTGAACCTCCAGAACCAAAAGGTTTCCGTTGTTGTTCACTTCCAATGAATCGTAAATCCTCGGAAGTTCGGCACCGGTGTCAAAGGCAACGTCCACTACCGGACCAATAATCTGTGCAACTTTTCCTGAAACTTGTGACATTATCTAACTGTTTATTTTTTAGTTATCTACAAGGGCCAAAACCCTTTGTTTTCCATTCGCTAACCCCCTGGGCTAGGAAGGTGCAAAGATAGTTTTTTCTCTATTATAAATGCAATGGGATTTTGAAAAAATTTAGGATGCCCAAAATACTGCAATGCACAGGTTTGGTATGCGGTTTTATGCATTCTTTCACTCCTGCACGGGCAGCACCAATAGAGGCCTACTGGTGTGGAATTCGCGTTTGTGGATTTCATTTTTTTCCCACATCTTTTTAAAAAACCCGCGTTTTCTTCTAACCACACACAACATATCGGGCTGAAAATGCTGAAAATGCTCTATAACTCCCTGAAAAGTAGTAGCCGCCTGGACCGGCGTATAAGTAGAGATAATATCTTTTAGGTTGCCGCTTACATCCTTCATTTCCTCGGTAGTATCGGGTGTTTCCACATGTAGTACGTGTACCGCCGTTCCAAAGCTGCGCACAAATTGACGTACCGGCTCCAAAAGCGAATCGCGTTCAAAAGTGCCGTTTTTAAAAGCCATCAGCATGGTTTTGGGCACTGAAAATTTCAACCCTTCCGGAACGACCAGAATGGGTATATTGGTTTGCTTAAGTAACTTGCCAGAGGTTTTTCCTAAAAATACTTCCTCTTTGATGGAATTGCTGCGAGGCGAAAGCACCATTAAATCTATCCCAATCTGTTTATCAATGCGGTTGATGCTGTCCAACACCTGTCCCTGTATAGGCTGCGACAAAATTGGAACTTGTTTTTTATCCACTTTGGCAATTACTTTTTCCAATCGCTCCTCGGCTTCCTCCATCAAGAAGGCATTGAGCCGGGTTAAGGTTCCCACTCTGGAAAGATCCTGAAAGACCGAAACCACATACACATTCCCCCCGATATGCGCGGCCAAATCAATGGCGTACTGCAAGTTGCTTACCGAGTTATGCGATCCGCCCACGGGCACCAAGATATTCTTCATAAGATGGATTGTTTACGTTTGCACAACATCAATGACCATTGAAAATTCCGCGAAAGTCTTTTGATGTTTTCCGAATCCTTAAAATTAAAGAAAATAAATATTTGATCAGAGACATGGGAAGCTTTTTGTGAAAGCAAAAGTATTATAAACCAACCATGTTTGAATAAAGAAACAAGGCCGCTGACGCTAAAAGTACATGTACAAACTTTTCGGGCAACGTTGAAAAAATATAATTTTCTACGTTCCCTTCCCCTGATTTACTCAGGGGTTTTAGACAATGTCGCCACCAGTATTTTGTAGCTTTGCAGCTTTTATGCAAACCACCGATATTTCGTTTAAGCGCATTCAGCAACTGGCCATTCCCGCAATCATTTCGGGCATAGCCGAACCTGTGCTCTCTGCCACCGATGCCGCGGTAGTAGGAAATATCAAGGAATTCGGAATTGAATCCCTCGCCGCTGTGGGGATTGTGGGTTCTTTTCTTTCCGCACTTATCTGGATCCTTGGCCAAACACGTAGCGCAATTTCCACCATCGTGGCACAGAATCTGGGAGCGGGAAAAATCAAAGATTTGGAGAGCTTTCCCGCACAAGCAATCTATTTTAATATCGGCCTGGCGATTGTGGTGCTCTTTTCCACCTATTTTTTTGTCGAGGAAATCTTTTCGCTTATGAATGCCGAGGGAAGGGTCCTGGACTTTAGCATTGATTATTACAACATTCGCGTTTGGGGTTTTCCCCTTACCCTTTTCACCTTTGCCGTGTTTGGCATATTTCGCGGCTTGCAAAATACCTTTTGGCCCATGATAATCGCCACCTTGGGAGCCGCCATGAATATCGCACTCGATTTTGCGCTGGTATTTGGTGTCGACGGCCTTCTCGCACCCATGGGTATTACCGGCGCTGCCTGGGCCAGCCTGATCTCTCAAATGCTTATGGCCGTGATGGCCTTTGTTTTTCTGATGCGCAAAACCCAGGTATCCCTGAAGCTTAAATTCCCCCTGCATCCGGAAATAAAACGACTTATCAGCATGAGCCTGAATCTCTTTTTGCGCTCCGTTGCCCTGAATACCGCACTTATCCTCGCAACCCGCGAGGCGGCAGACTTGGGAAAGGAATATATCGCTGCCCATACCATTGCCTTCAATGTGTGGATTTTTACCGCCTTCTTCCTCGATGGCTATGGGGCTGCCGGCAATATTCTTTCGGGCAAGCTGTTGGGGGAACGCAATTATCACTCGCTCTTGAAACTCACCAAAAAAGTAAATCTCTATAATATTTTGGTGGCAGGAGTCCTGGTGTTGGCAGGCATAATTATTTATGAACCGATAGGATTGGTCTTCAACAAGGACGAAAAAGTGCTCTCCATTTTTTACGGAATGTTCTTTATGGTATTGATTTGCCTTCCGCTCAATGCAATTGCCTTTACCCTAGATTCAATTTTTAAGGGTTTGGGAGAAATGGGCTACTTGCGAAACGTGCTCTTGGGAGCCACCCTCTTCGGATTTATTCCCGTATTGTACTTTTCAAAATATATGCATTGGGGGCTGGTTGGCATCTGGGCCGCCATGGATATCTGGGTGGCTTACCGCGCGGTGGCACTTATTGTGAAATTCCGAAGAAAATATATCCCTCTTATCGATAATCCTTAACTTTATCGTTGTGCGTAGGGCAAGATGAAGACTGTTCCCGAAATTTTTTAACCCCATCCCGATTTGCCGAAAGACCCCCGCAGGTAAATTCTTTGATTCGGGAATATAAGACCACCTGCGATACGGTGATAGAGCTGCAGCAGATTGCCGAACCCAATAAGGAAATATACCTCCGGATTCTGGTGCCCGAAATAAAGGAAAGCATTGCCGCAAAACTGAAACGCGATTTGGAGGCCGAACGGATTGGGAATGGGAACGGGTTGATTTCAAGAAAGCCATATCAAATCTCGATTCCTATATTCGGAAATAGTGCCGCGACCATTAAAATATATCTTTAGCGGGTTTTTAGCCAGCCGGTTATACTCAAACGTTCCGAAGCCTTTACTACCTTTACCTCATGCTCCAGCACCTGGCTTTCAAAAACCACCATGCGGCCGGGCAGGGGGAGAATGTCCAGTACTTCCTCTGCCGCATATATTGTGAGCTCCCCGCCATTTTCCCGTGGCCAATAGTCTTCGTTAAGGTAGCACACTATCGATAATTTTCTGCGGTCGTCATTCTGAAAAGTATCTAAATGGCGTTTATAAAAGGTCCCCTGTGGATATACGGCATAGTGAAATTCCTTGTGCAGTATTCCTAAAAAACAGGTTTTGTTGAGATAGCGCACAAGGCGGTTTATTTTTTCAAAAAACAAGGATTCGGCCGGATTGGCCAAATTTTCGTCAATCCACAGGATAAAATCGCCGCGCACGGCCTTGTCTATTTCGGCATTAAGACGGTTGCCAATGGCCGATTTCTTAAACCGGTCTGCCTCGTACTTTGCCATAAGCGACATGCGCAGCCGCTCGACTTCCTCTGCCGAAAAAAAATTGTCGACCACGCTGTACTGTTTCTGAAGAAGATCGGCAATAATGGTTTCGAATAGCGGATTTTCCTCAAATTCCAGTTGTTCAAAAAGTTCTGTGGCCATAGGGGAATTTAAAAAAAAGCTGGCAAATATAACGCAAGATTCCCACATCATTAGCACAAAATTTTTTTCGGCGCAAAAGAGTATCTTTGTCCCAGAATCCACACCATGAAGCAGATCCGCATTACCAAGATTTTTTCCTTTGAAACAGGCCATGCCCTCTATGGATACGATGGCAAATGCAGAAACGTGCATGGCCATAGCTATAAACTTTCGGTGACGGTAATAGGCCGGCCCATCGAGGACAAAGAACATGTAAAGTTTGGAATGGTCATAGATTTTGGCGATCTGAAAAAGATTGTAAAGGAAGAAATTGTCGATGTTTTCGACCACGCCACGGTCTTCAATAAAAATACTCCCCACGTGGAATTGGCAAAGGAACTTGCCGACCGCGGCCACAGCGTTCTTTTGGTAGATTACCAGCCCACCAGCGAAATGATGGTCATTGATTTTTCAGAAAAGATAACAAAACGACTTCCTCCAGGCATTCGGCTGCATTCATTGCGATTGCAGGAAACCGATAGCAGTTATGCCGAATGGTATGCCCAGGACAATGAAGCACAAGCTATTTAATATGGATATCCCCTCGGGAAAAAAGGTCTATTTCTCCAGCGACAACCATCTGGGAGCCCCCACATCGCAAGCAAGCCTGCCCCGGGAAAAGGTTTTTGTCCAGTGGCTGGACAGCATAAAGCACGATGCCGCGGCCATTTTTCTTTTGGGAGATTTATTCGATTTTTGGTTTGAATACAAAACCGTAGTCCCCAAGGGGTTTGTGCGCACCTTGGGAAAACTTGCCGAATTGAGCGACAGCGGTATTCCCATCTACTTTTTTGTGGGGAACCACGACCTGTGGATGCACGATTATTTTGAGAAAGAACTAAATATTCCCGTGTTTCACCAGCCCAGGGTATTTTCTATTAACGGCAAACAATTTTTAATTGGCCACGGTGACGGACTGGGCCCGGGCGACAAGGGCTACAAACGGATGAAGAAAGTTTTTACCAATCCTGTTTCCCAGTGGTTTTTTCGCTGGCTGCATCCCGATATTGGGGTGCGCGTGGCACAGCACCTTTCGGTAAAGAACAAATTGATTTCGGGTGATGAGGACAAACAGTTTTTGGGAGAAGAAAACGAATGGCTGGCCCAATATGCCAAAGGCAAACTGAAGCACAAGCACTACGATTATTTTGTTTTTGGCCATCGCCATTTGCCCATGGAAATTAAAGTGGGCGAAAACTCAACCTACTACAACCTCGGCGACTGGATCAACCATTTTACCTACGGAACCTTTGATGGCGAAAAGTTTGAGCTCAAGGAATACAAACCGAGTCTTTGATTTTAAACGATTTATGATGCTGACATAACTTGTTTTCGGTATGGAGCGAGGGAAGGTCAGCCTTGCCGACGCTACAGGAACCAAGAACCCTCTGCGTTTCTCGGAAGGCAAGACTTTAAGAATAAACCCCGGACAAAACCCTATCCTTCTGGTTTTATCGGTGATCGTCAAATTTTCACATCGTTTTTGAAAAAGGCTCCAGAACCTGTAAGGCTCTTTCTACCGAGGTTACTCCCTCAAAAGTAAGCAGCAACCGCAAGCCATTGCGGGTTTGCTTCTCCTTAAGGGTAACCTTTTGCGGATGGGTTTGAACATATTGTAGCACCTTGTTAAAGGCCGGGCTCTGGTAAAATGCACTTGCTTGGTCGGCGACAAAATACCCCACCAATTTCTTTTTTTTCATTACCACGCGTTCCAGACCCATGGAAATAGCGATCCATTTTATGCGAACGCTGTTGAGAAGGTCCTGCGCTTGCTCTGGCAATTTTCCGAATCGATCCAATAACTCTTTTTCAAACCTTTGCAGTTGCTCTTCATTTTGAAGCTCATTGAGTTTAGTGTAAAGATTGAGTCTTTCGGTGATGTTGTTAACATAATCATCGGGGAAGAGCAATTCAAAATCGGTATCGAGAGTGGTTTCCTTGACAAAATCCTTTTTGGGTCCCTCCGTTTCCTCGTAAAGGGTTTTAAATTCCTTCTCCTTGAGCTCGTCAATGGCTTCCGAGAGAATTTTCTGATAGGTTTCAAACCCAATTTCATTGATAAAGCCGCTCTGTTCCCCACCCAGCAAATCGCCGGCACCGCGAATTTCCAAATCCTTCATCGCTATGTTGATACCGCTTCCCAATTCTGAAAACTGTTCCAGGGCCGTGATGCGTTTCCGGGCCTCATCGGTCATTGCCGAATAATCGGGGGTAATAAAATAGCAAAAGGCTTTTTTGTTGCTCCTTCCCACCCGGCCGCGCATCTGATGCAGATCGGAAAGCCCGAAGTTGTTGGCGTTGTTGATAAAGATGGTATTGGCGTTGGGCACATCCAAACCACTCTCGATAATGGTGGTGGAAACAAGCACATCAAATTCATTGTTCATAAAGCGGAGCATCAAATCTTCCAACTTCTTTCCCTCCATTTGTCCATGGCCTATTCCCACCTTGGCATCTGGCACCAATCGCTGTACCATTCCCGCTACTTCTGTAATGTTTTCAATTCTGTTATGTACAAAATACACTTGTCCCCCTCTTTCAATTTCATAACTAATGGCATCGCGTATGGCCTCTTCGGAAAACCGGATTACGTGGGTCTCCACAGGATATCGGTTGGGCGGAGGGGTGGTGATGACCGAAAGATCGCGCGCGGCCATTAAACTGAACTGCAGTGTTCTGGGAATGGGGGTGGCCGTAAGGGTAAGGGTATCTACATTTTCCTTTATGGTCTTTAGCTTATCCTTTACCGCGACCCCAAATTTTTGTTCCTCATCTATCACCAATAAACCCAGATCCTTGAATTCTACCGACTTGTTCACCAGTTGATGGGTTCCTATTACGATATCCAATTTTCCATCCTTGAGCCCTTCCAGCACAGCCCGGCGCTCCTTGGCTGTTCTAAAGCGGTTGAGATAATCAACGGTGACGGGCATATCGGAAAGCCGTTCGGTAAATGTTTTGAAATGCTGAAAGGCCAAAATAGTGGTGGGCACCAAAACTGCCACCTGTTTGCCATTGTCCACGGCCTTAAACGCCGCCCGAATGGCCACTTCAGTTTTGCCAAAGCCCACATCGCCACAGACCAATCGGTCCATTGGGCGCTCGTTTTCCATGTCTTTCTTTACATCTTCGGTAGCGGTGCTTTGGTCGGGAGTGTCTTCATATATAAAAGACGATTCCAGCTCGGCCTGCAAATAACTGTCGGGATCAAAGGCAAATCCCTTTAAGGTTCGGCGTTTGGCATACAGCTCAATCAAATCAAAAGCTATTTGCTTTACCCGAGTCTTGGTCTTTTGTTTCAGTTTTTTCCAGGCATCGCTTCCCAATTTATAGATTTTGGGCTCCTTGCCGTCCTTGCCGTTGTATTTTGAAATTTTGTGAAGGGAATGAATGCTCACATAAAGAATATCACGGTCGCCATAAAACAATTTGATCGCCTCCTGCATCTTTCCTTCCACCTCTATTTTCTGGAGGCCTCCAAACTTTCCAATTCCGTGATCGATGTGGGTAACGTAATCGCCCACTTCCAAATTGGAAATTTCCTTTAGGGTAATGGCTTGTTTTTTGGCGTAGCCGTTTTTTAGGGAAAAGCGGTGATAGCGCTCAAAAATCTGGTGATCGGTATAACAGACAATTTTTAGATCATCGTCAATAAACCCCTGGAACAGCGGAAACACTATGGTTTCAAACTGTTCTACATTTTGGTCTGAATCTCTGAAGATATCGCGGAACCGCTTTGCCTGTTGTTCACTGCTACAGAATATGTAATTTTTATACCCCTTGTCTGTGTTGGTGTTCAAATTTTCTATGAGCAAATTGAACTGTTTGTTAAAGGAAGGCTGGGGTCTGGTGGAAAACGAAATCCCTATCTCCATAGGGAGGGAAGTATCAGACGAAACCTGTGTTTGGCCAAGTGGAATGGAAGCCTCCTTTAAGTTTCTATTACCCTTTGCACTTATATGGACCGTATTGAAATCCTTCAATTGTTCTTGAAGCATTTTTCCCGTGCAGAACAATTCCGTAGGTTTGGCCCGCTTGATTACCGGGTCCAGGGCATTATATGCTTGGGTGGCCTTGGCAAACAAATTATCGATGGCACTGACAAAAAGCTCTTCGTTTTTTAGAAAAACCACGGTTTTGGAAGCAATGTAGTCCAGGAACGATTCCCTGGTCTCATCCACTGTTTTGTTTTCTATATTGGGAATAATGGAAACCTTCTTCTTCTGGTCCAGGGAAAGCTGGGTTTCCACATCGAAGGTGCGGATGCTATCCACTTCATCGCCAAAAAATTCAATTCGAAACGGTTCGTCATTGCTGAAACTGAAAACGTCCAAGATTCCGCCCCGCACCGAAAATTCGCCAGGCTCGGTAACAAAATCGGTTCGCTTGAATCGATATTCAAACAAAACTTCATTGACAAAATCTATGGAGAGCTGATCATTTACGGAAATTTTCAGGGTATTGCGTTCCAGTTCCTTTTTTGTAACAACCTTTTCAAACAGCGCTTCGGGATAGGTAACAATAAATGCCGGCTTCTTTCGCGAGTTGATTCGGTTGAGCACTTCGCTGCGCAACAGCACATTGGCATTGTCCGTTTCTTCTATTTGATACGGCCGGCGGTAACTGCCGGGATAAAATAGCACATGTTTTTGCCCCAAGAGGTTTTCCAGATCGTTAAGATGATACGCTGCCTCTTCCTTGTCGTTCAAGATTAGGAGAAAGGGCAATTGAGGCCCCGTGGCTTCGGGATCAAAACTTTCGGCCAAAACCATGGAAAGCGAAGAACCCACAAGGCCCGAGACGGAAATGTTATTTTGATTTTGGAAAATAGCTTCCTGCAGTTTCCGGGTTTTCGGACACTGGGAATAAAGCGAATTAGCGAAATTTTTCTGCATTGAGGGTGCAAATTTAATTCAAACCGCACAGCTCTCAAAGACCTGAGTGGTTTTTACTCTTAACTTTATCATTTCACTAACACAGTTCGGGGAGGCGAATAGGTATTTTTAAAATTGATTAGGAATTGAAACATCAATAGGCCCCCGAAGTTGCAACCTGCGACCCGGTTGGGAACATTGGCCTGAAAACTTTTAATATGGCTATAAAAGAATATGACGTTTTTGTAATAGGAACCGGTACTGCGGGGAAAAAGGTGGCTTTTGACTGCGCAGCCGAAGGGATGTCTGTTGCCATAGCCGATAAAAGGGAATATGGCGGCACATGCGCCAACCGTGGCTGCGACCCAAAAAAGGTGCTGGTAGGAATTACCGAAGCATACCAGCTTTGCAAAAACCTGGAAGGCAAAGGAATTGTGGAAGCACCTACCATCAATTGGGCCGCACTCCAACAATACAAATCTACCTTTACCGATGCCGTTCCCGCAGTGACCGAACGCGATTTGAAAAAGGCGGGAATAGAATTATACCATCAATCGCCAAAATTTCTTGACGAAAACACCCTCTCTGTGGAAGGTAAAACCGTTAAAGCCAAAAAAATAGTTATAGCCACGGGACTAAAGCCGGTGGAACTCAAAATTCCAGGAGCAGAGCTATTGCTAATAAGCGATGATTTTTTAGAGTTGGAAACCCTTCCGCCGAGCATTGTCTTTGTGGGAGCCGGTTATATTGGGATGGAGTTTGCCCATATTGCCGCGCGCTGCGGGGCAAAAGTTACTCTTATAGAGGCCGGCAAACATCCTTTGGATGGCTTTGAACAGGACATTGTTTCGCACCTAACGGAAGCTTCCAAAATGTTGGGAATTGAGTTTGTTTTTGGGGCCACCGTTTCCAAAGTGGAAAAACTTCAAAAAAACCATCGAATTTTTTACCGGCAAAACGGCAACACCCAATTCGTGGACGCCCGTGCGGTGTTTAACACTGCAGGTCGCACACCCTCCATAGACACGTTGGATCTGGAAAAAGGAAATGTACAATATGAAAAGAAGGGAATTTCGGTAAATGAATTTCTCCAAAGTATAACCAACCCTTCGGTTTATGCCTGCGGCGATGTTTCGGCAAGTGGAAGCCTACCCCTTACCCCCACCTCCTCCCAGGAAGGACGGATTGTTTCGCTCAACATCCGCAAGGGAAATCACACCAAAATGGATTTTCCCCCGGTTCCTTCGGTGGTCTTTACCATTCCCAAACTGGCTTCCATCGGGCTTTCCGAGGAGGAAGCAAAACAAAAGGGATACGACTATACGGTGGAATACAAAAGCGTTCCCCAATGGTTCAACGCAAAGCGAATCAATGAAAAAGTCTATGCCTATAAAACCATTACAGATAAAAAAAGAAACCTTATTTTGGGGGCCCACATTGTTGCTTCGGAAGCGGGGGAAATGATAAATTTATTTGTGTTGGCCCTTTGCGGCAAACTGACCCCTGACGAGCTTAAGGAAATGATATTTGCCTACCCCACCTGGGGCAACGACATAAAAGGAATGGTTTAGCAAAATAGAAACGCGTGAAAAATCAATTGCGCTCTTTGCTTTTAAACTGCCTGTACTTTACCCCCGGTCCAGTGGCTCTGTTGATATAACCATGGTATCCACTGCTTATCAGCAAAACAATGGCAACGGCCAAGGCTGTATTGGCCACTATTGCGTTATAATTCCAATTTTCCACACAAATGGCCACCAGGGCCCAGGCTCCCACCAAGGCAAATTCCCTCATATTGCGCCTCCAGGTAACCACTAGGTTTATTATTCCTGCCACAATAATCATCGTTACCGCCCACGAGGTTGCGCTATATCCCCACGCATCCCAATCAATGCTGGTTAAGTAGGCCGCAACGTTTGCAATACTGGCCACGGTTACCCAGCCACTGTAAAACACAAAGGGCCACCATAAAAATACAATTACCGAAATGGGCGCATCCCACAGCTCCATCTTGTTTTTCATTACAATTTTCAAGAGGGAAAACAACAGTACAAAAATGGCCAGAAGCGCATATTCCATAAAGCCGTAGAGCCAAAAGGTAATCCACATGATGTTGGCAAAACACGAGAGCACAAACCACCAACCGGTATCGATAACAAAACTGTCATCCCTTACCGGCTTAAATAGGCTACGGCTTTGATAAATGGTGAAACCCAACAGCATTAAATAGATAAGGCCCCAAATAGAGAAAGCATAGCCCGCCGGGGTAAACAAGTTGTGGTTGGCGTTGGAAATTTCAGCAATGGTAGTATCGTTGATAGCCCCAGTGCCGGCCAGGCCATTGACGATTATCACGAGAACAAAGGCTATAATGTTGGCAATTTGTAATGTCTTCTTCATCGCAAGCGGTTTGGTTTAGTTTGTTACACAAATAACCTCGCCTTCAACGATGGCAAATACTTCATCGGATTTTGAAGGCTTTAGGATGTGTTTTCCCGTAAAGTTACCGAAAGCAGGCAGAATAAGGCTGTTAACGGTTTTATAAAAACACGGAAGACGAAGGAATTGCCTTCCTACACCCCTAAGCCGAACCCCTGGATGGATATGGCCGGAAAAATTAAAATATCCTTCCCTTTCCGTGGGATGGTGGGTGAGCAAAAAACCTTCCATCAACAATTCGTCAAAGACATCCACGCCAATTTCTTCATATAAATAATTGGGAATAATATCGTGGTTTCCCGATACGAGCAAAATCTTTGCATGGGTATATTCCACCCATTTTTTAAAATCGTGCCACTCCTCATTGAGTTTGCTGTGAAACAAATCGCCCAGGTAACATATACTTTCCGGTTGAAAAAAATTACTTATTCCGGTGAGCTCCTCCAAATTTCTAAAAGCCGCAGAGGCCGGCACAGGGGCGCCGTGTTTCCTGAAATGGGCTACTTTTCCCAGATGCACGTCGGCGATCAACAGCATACTTCTTTCCCGCCAATACACAGCCCCACTGGGATGAAGGACAAATCTTTGGCCGCGGATAGTGATTTCAGTGTGCATGGGGCAAAGGTAAATGATAAAGCGAAACCACCACCTGAAATTTAATACCGGCAATACGCTTGCGCTTCACGATGCCACAACTACATAAAAAGATGTTTTTCTTCGGAAAGGTGCCAGATGGATTTCTATCTGCGTGTCGACGCGTATTTTAAAGATTGTAAAAACCATACTTTCCTTTGCGGAAATATTACCTGGGGATATCAAGGCCAATCCCTGTTAGAAAATCTTAAATTTGCGTATATTTAAAATCACAAAAAGTACATTTGCAGAAATATAAAACCGAAATCATGAGCAGTGGAACAATGAATAAAGTAATGTTGATAGGACGAACCGGAGATGATGTGAAAATGCATTATTTTGAAGGCGGCAACTGTTTGGGCCGTTTCCCCTTGGCCACCAATGAAACCTACACCAACAAAAGTACCAACGAACGGGTGACAAACACCGAATGGCACCAAATTGTGGTGCGAAACAAAGCAGCGGAGATCTGTGAAAAATATTTGAAAAAAGGCGATTTGGTCTATATAGAAGGCCGAATAAAAACGAGAAAATGGACAGATGAAAGCGGCCTGGAGCGCTATAGCACCGAAATACAATGCACGGATTTTACCTTTTTAAACCCTAAAAACGAAAGCAATCCCGCTGCTGCCAGTCCCTCTTCCCATACGGATCCTGAGCCACAGAAAGCGACAATTGAGGAACCGTCTTCTTCCACACAAATAAACGAAGAAGACGATCTTCCGTTTTAATGTTTAACCAATCTCATCAAATTGGACACGGAACCCCCTGGTTTATTCATTTTTGATACCCTGGACATCACCTTGATCATCAGCATTGTGCTGTTGGTCGTCCTGCTTATTTGTTCGGCTCTTATTTCCGGTGCCGAAGTGGCATTCTTTTCCCTTTCCTCCTCCGATTTTGAGGCTAATGAGGACAAAACCCTCTCGCGCAAGTTGGCCACGGTGGAACGGCTGTTGGACCGGCCCAAGAAATTGTTGGCGACCATTTTGGTAGCCAATAATTTTATCAACATTGCTATCGTCCTTCTGTTTAATTCCATGAGCGATGCGCTCTTTGCCGGGTTGCGTACCGATTTTTACGGCATAGACCTGCGCTTTGTCATGGAAGTGGGGGTGGTAACTTTCTTTATCTTGCTGTTTGGGGAAATTCTTCCGAAGATATACGCCAACAGAAATAGAATTTCATTTGCTGCCCTTATGGGGCCACCAATAAAAATCCTGGACACCCTCTTTTCGCCGATAACCCTTCCCATGCGTTCCATTACATTATATCTGCACGATCGCTATGGGAAGCAAAAAGCCAATATCAGCATCAATCACCTGTCACAGGCTTTGGAGCTGTCAAACAAAGACACCACCCAGGAAGAACAGAAAATATTACAGGGTATTGTTACCTTTGGAAATACCGATACCAAACAGGTGATGAAAAACCGAATGGACATCTTTGCCCTAAGCGAAGACCTTCCATTCAAGGAAATCATGCCCGAAATTCTCAGCCACGGGTATTCCCGCATACCCGTATATACCGAAAACATAGACCATATAACCGGCGTGCTCTACGTAAAGGACCTCGTTCCGTATATAGACCGAAAGAACTTGGATTGGAAAGCTTTAAAACGCGATGCCTATTTTGTTCCGGAAAACAAAAAATTGGATGACCTGCTCAATGAATTCAAGGAAATGAAAATGCACCTGGCCATAGTGGTAGATGAATACGGCGGCACCAGCGGCTTGATTTCATTGGAAGATATTATTGAGGAAATCGTGGGAGAAATCAGCGATGAATTTGACGACGAAGATTTGATATTTTCAAAATTGGATGAAAACACCTTTGTTTTTGAAGGCAAGACTCCATTGAAGGATTTTTATAAGGCGATAAAACTGGAAAATCCACAAATTTTTGAAGAGGTGAAAGGAGAGGCAGAAACGGTGGCAGGCTTTCTTTTGGAAATTTCAAAGGGCTTTCCCAAAAAAAATGAGGTAATAAGCTTCCACAATTTTACGTTCACTATAGAAGCCTTTGAAGGAAAACGCATTAAACAAATAAAACTTACCATTGAGACTGCCCCATAAAATCTTACTTCTGTTATTTATTGTCATTGCCGTCGCCTCGTGCAAGGATGAAGTCCTTGTTAAACCGTCTGCCATGCTTAGACTCAATTACCCCGCGCCCGAGTATTCGCGCATGGACCCCGGCTGTGGTTTTTCTTTTGAAATGAACCAACATGCACGAATGGTACAAAAGAAAAATTGCGCGGTGAACATAGAGTACCCTAAAATGAAAGCCACTTTGTACATGACCTATCAGGAAATAAAAAACAACAATCTGGATTCTCTCTTGCGCGATGCCCAAAAACTGGCGTACGACCATACCATCAAGGCCAACAGTATTCCGGAGCAACCGTTTGTAAATCCTGAAAAGAACGTTTATGGCATGTTTTATATGATTAACGGAAATGCCGCCACCCAAGCCGAATTCTATGTTACAGACAGCATACGCCACTTTCTGAATGGAGCCCTCTATTTTGAAGCAAAGCCAAATTTTGATTCCATCTATCCTGCGGTTGTTTACCTGCGGGACGACATAAGGCGATTGATGGAATCGGTGGAATGGGAATAGGAAATATCCACCCACAAAAAAAGCCGTTGCGGAATTGCAACGGCTTTTTTTGTGGGTGTCATTCTACCTATTCAAAATCAGAATCGGAAACTCCTTTGTTGATGGAGATATCCTTGATTTTAAAAACAAGCTCCTGTGGGCCCACGGATTGCTTTATGGTGAAGGGAAATTTGATGCCTTCCACTTCCTTGTAATCGTCATAAGTAATGGTGGAAGTAATGGTTTGACCCATCATTTCCTGCGTGCTGACATCCTTGATTTTTAACCCTGAATCTTTGTCGTAATACGATTCTGTGTCATCGTAGGAAATTACGTAAGCCTCTTTTCCATCCACTGGCTCAACCCGTTCCAATTTGGCATTTTTTGCCTTGAGTTCCATAAAAGGTACGGCCTCGGCCTTGGCAGATGCATTTTGCTTCTCATCGTAATCCAAACGTTGGCCCTGACCGGTCATATAGCCTGTTTCGCCGTTAAATACTACTTTCTGGAGAACATTGCCGGCCATTGAAACCTCAACCAAAGATTGGTTTTTGGTAGTTTTTTTCATTTCAAGACCCAATTGCATTCCTTGCATTTCCGCTTCCGCAGTCATGGCCAGGGTGTTCACTGCTTCCAAGGCTTTCTTGCCGCCAATAGCTTGGATGTACGAATCGATGACGCTCTGAGCGGTAACCCCTTCCCCTACGGGTTTGTTATAATCGGGTTCGGGAACGGGATTGGCAAATTGATCGTAGTAACTAATGGGGATAGGCTTTCCTTTGGGACCTGTCAACTTTTTAAGACCATCCAAGACCTCGGATCCTTTTCCCACAATTACTATTCTCAGGTTCTCTGGCTTGTAATATTTTTTGGCTACCCTTTGCACATCTTCTACTTTAACCGCCATTATCTTCTTCAGATAGTCGGTATAAAAGTCGGAAGGAAGGTTTTGGGTTTTAATGGTAAGGGCATAATCGGCAATGGTTTCCGGACGTTCAAGAGCCAAAACAAAATCGCCGGTAAATTTGGCTTTTGCATTGTTCAATTGCTGAATGGTAACCTGGTTGTCCCTGATAAACCGAATTTCTTTCAACATTTCCACCACGGCGCTATCGGTAACGGCATTTCGCACACTGGTCATAGCGATAAATCGGGTGATATTTTTATCGGCACCTGTATTTGATCGAGCTCCGTATGTCCATCCATGGGCTTCACGTAAGTTCATATTCAGCAAGCTGTTAAAACCTCCACCAAGCACTTTGTTGGCCACCAATACCGGAAAATAATCGGGATCGCTCATCTTTAGGTTGACCAAATTTTCAACGGCAATTTCAGATTGTACTGCATTGGGCATGTCGATAAAATTGATCTGGGTATATTGCACATCTTGAGGTGTGGTATATTTAAAACCCGGAATGGGATTGGGTTTCCAGTCACTGAGGTATTCCCTTACCAAACGTTCCACTTCTGCCCGGTTAACATCGCCCACAATAGCAAGGTAGGCGTTTTTGGGATTGAAAAAATCTTCGTAATAATTCTTTACGTCATTAAGGGTAAGTTTTTCTACTTTTTCTTGGGTGGTGAACTCACCTTTGGGATAGTCTTTTCCGTAGATTAAGGCAGTTCTCACCCTATTGGCTACATAAGACACGTTTTTCTCTTGGCTTTTAAGGCCTTCTATCATCTTATTCTGCTGCTTTTTGAACTCTTCGGCAGTGAAAAGCGGGTTTTTTATGCCATCTGCCATCAGCTCCAAAACCCTGGGGAAATATTCAGAGAGGGAACTGGCATAGCCACCTTGAGGGCCGAAATTGATACTGGCTCCCAAATAATCTACTTCTTCGTTATAGGCATCCTTTGGAATATTGGTTGTTCCATTGCCGAGCATGGTAGCCATAAGGTCCTCCACCCCTGCTTTCTCTCCCGAGGCATGAAGCGGATTATCTATGAGCAATTGTGCGCGAACGGCAGGGAGTTTATGGTTTTCCACCACCATCACCGTAAGTCCGTTGTCCAGTGTAAAGGTGGAAGGGGCAGACAAATGAACCACGGGCGCGGGTCCGGGTGCAGGCTGTTTACTGCGGTCTATTTGAGCTGTTGCAAGACTTGTAACAAAAATACTCGCAAGAAATAGGCTGATATAATGTTTCATTGTATAAGTTTTCATTTGAGATTATTGGTCAGATTTTGGCAAATATTCCAAACGCAGACGCTGGTTGGGATTGAGATATTTTTTTGCAACATCCCGAATTTCCTCGCGGGTAATGTTTTTATAAATATCCAGTTCTTTGTTGATCAAATTTGTGTCGCCGTAGAAGGTGTAATAATTGGCAAGGGAATTGGCGATACCGGCAACGGTGGCATTGCTGGTTACAAAGTTGTTTTTGTAGATGTTCTGCAATTTTTCAAACTCCCTTTCGCTGATTAGCTCGGTCTGAAGCTTGACAATTTCCTCATCCATCTCTTTGGTAAGGGTTTCCAACGGGGTATTGTTCAATGGAAGAGCCAAGGTAATATAGCTGCCGTAATCTTCTTGGCTAAAGTTTATCGCGGCAACTTCCAAGGCCATTTTCTTTTCGTCGACCAATTTTTTGTACAGACGAGAGCTTTTTCCATCGCTAAGCAAGGTAGAGATCATATCCAGCACATAGGCATCGTGCTCTTTCATGGAAGGCGTGCGGTAAGCATGCACTATCATGGGCAGTTGGATGTTCGGATCGTAATACTTTGCATCTATTTGATGAGTGATGGGATCTTCTTTAATATTAGGCTGCACTACTTCAGGTCCTCGCGGGATATCGCCAAAATAATTCTCGATCATTTTTTTTACTGCGGGCTTGTCAATATCCCCGGCCACTACCAGCACGGCATTATTGGGCACGTAAAATTTCTTGTTAAACGCCTTGAATTCTTCCAAGGTTGCGGCATCCAGGTCTTCCATCTCGCCTATGGTGGTCCAGCGGTATGGGTGCTTTTTAAAGAGGTTTTCCTTTACGGCCTTTAGAAGATTTCCGTAGGGTTGGTTGTCCACCCGCAGTCGTTTTTCTTCCTTTACCACTTCATTTTGGGTATCCACACCAATCTGGTTAATAATGGGGTGAAGCATGCGCTCGCTTTCCATCCAAAGTCCCAGTTCCACATTGTTGGAGGGAAACACTTCGTAGTAATAGGTGCGGTCGTCGGTGGTGTTGGCGTTATTGCTTCCGCCATTGGAAGAGACAATTTCAAACCATTGGCCCCGCCCTATGTTCTCGGTGCCCTCAAAGAGCAAGTGCTCAAAGAAGTGGGCAAATCCGGAGCGACCGGGAGTTTCGTTTTTGGCTCCCACGTGGTACATCACCGAAGTGGTTACCACAGGAGCAGTTTTGTCCTCATGAAGGATTACGTGCAAACCGTTGGCAAGATCGTATTCCTCAAAATCAACATGTTGAGCCTGTATGCCTGCCACTATGGAAAGCGCAAAAAAGGCAGAAAGAATAATTTTCTTCATTGTTTAATTTATATTTGGTATTTATTGAATTTTCAAAAATACAAGAAATTATCGTTTCTTTGGGAATAAATATCAGGCGTTAATTTCTGGGAAATTGCGATTTAGGGAAGATGGCAAGGAGAGATGAAAAACTTTCAAATTGCCCATTGCACAATATGCTCCAAGTTTTGTAACTTTCAAACTGAAAAACCAATCACTATGTTAAAAATCTATACCACTTACGGTTTGGGAATTACAATTGTATTAATTGTCTATTTCCTTTTTGCAAAATTAATCGGCTTGCACGAGTATCCTTCCTTTAGCGCGGTCAACGGATTGATTTTTGGCGCAGGTATTTATCTGGCCTTAAAAAAATACGGCTCCAAGGACAAAAACATGAAATACGAGCGCGCCTTTGAGGTAGGTTTTCTCTCGGGAGTAATTGCCTCCATTCTATTCACCATTTTTATGGCCATCTACATGTATCAAATAGATAGTGAATTTGACGACGCAATAATGGCCCAGTGGAACATGGAAGAAGCCCTAAGCACCTTTATGCTTTTGGTCGCTATCTTAATTATGGGGGTGGCAACTTCCCTGGTTTTGACATTGACCTTTATGCAACTTCTCAAAAAATCCTGGAACACCAAGGATGGCGACAGGAACACGCTGTAAATTAACCTGGAAACCTTTTGCGGTTTAAATTTTAAAAATTATATTTGCACCCCCCTACGCAAATCGAGTTTGCAACAAAGGTTCAAGCCTTTGCAGGAGTTAGGGAATTTATAAGTTTAACCCATTTTATAAACGATTCGCTATGTACGCAATTGTAGAGATAGCAGGGCAGCAAATTAAAGTTGCGAAAGACCAAAAGGTTTTTGTTCATCGTTTGCCAGTGGAAGAAGGAAAAACAGTGTCTTTTGACAATGTACTTCTCATTGGTGACGGAGACAATATCACCATTGGCGCCCCGGCTATAGAAGGTGCCCAAGTAGGCGCCAAAGTCCTAGGCCACCTAAAAGGTGACAAGGTAATTGTTTTCAAAAAGAAAAGAAGGAAAGGCTACCGCAAGAAAAACGGTCATCGTCAGTACCTTTCCCAAATTGTGATTGAGAGCATTGTGGCATCTGGTGCCACTCCTGCCAAAAAAGAGGAATCCAAACCGGTACCTGCCAAAAAGGAAACCAAGGCAGAACCTAAAAAAGAGACTGCCAAAACCAAACCTGCCGCCCCTGCCAAAAAAGAAGTAGAGGTGAGCGAAAACTTGGTAAGCAGAGCAGAGAACCGCGCCCAAGAGGCCAATATCGATATCAATATCGATAAGGTTCTCCACAGTATCGGCACGGCTCCAAAGGCGTCTGCCGACGATCTTAAATTGATCAACGGAATAGGCCCCGCATTTGAAGAAAAATTGAATAGCCTGGGCATCTACACCTTTGAGCAAATAAGCAAGCTGAAAGCAGCAGATCGTGAAGAACTGGGTGCTATTGACGGAATTACCCGTGAGAAAATTGAAAATGACGAATGGGTAAAACAAGCCAAAGCGCTGTTGAAAGACAAAAAATAAAAGTTAATAATCAAAAAAAGTATAAACCATGGCTCACAAAAAAGGAGTTGGTAGTTCCAAAAACGGTCGCGAATCCGAATCGAAACGCCTTGGCGTAAAGATATTCGGAGGCCAGGCAGCCACTGCCGGAAATATCATCGTTAGACAAAGAGGATATACGCATCACCCAGGTGATAATGTGTATGGTGGAAAGGACCACACCCTTCACGCCAAAGTGGATGGTACGGTGAAATTCACTAAAAAGAAGGACAACAAGAGCTATGTTTCCATCGTTCCCAACGCGGAAGCTTAGTATCTGTAATTTAATATTGACAAAAAAGGCCTTTACTCTGTAGAGGTCTTTTTTTATTCCTTAAACCCCACATTCTGGAAGGCCGAAAAAGATATGGGATCCTGCATTAAGGTCCACTTCACATCTTGCGGATAGTGGGAATATATAAACTCCTCTGGTGGCAATAAAAACCAAAAATCGTCTGGCACACCATCGCTCCCATAGCCTACTGCCCAGGCAATGTCCAGCAACTTCCACTTGCCGTCAATTCTAACCGCATTCCAAGTGTGGTGGGGGTTGTCGTATTCTTTTTTTACACCGGAAAAATCCTTGGTAAAGCCGTGAATGGCTTCGGCGGTTATACCCACACTTCTACATAAATCGCGAAAAAGAAAGGCATAGCCGCCACAAAGCGCTTTTTTCCTCAACAGCACATTCTTAACCACATTTTCTTCGGAAGTATATATTTTATCCTGCAAACGTTTGCTGGTGCGCAAAGCATGGTCATAGCGAATAGAGTTGACTATCCAGCGGTAGATGGCGTGCACCTTTCCAGATTCGGTGCTGGCGTTTAGGGTTATTAACTGTGCCAATTCTGCGGTTGAAGGACTGGAAGAAGGTGTTTCTGCGCGTAAAACCGTGCCGCCCTTCTTAGTGCCAATTATATTGCGTTCCTGGGCAGAACCAACAGTGACCATCGCCGCCAACAGAAAAATGGAAAACATAACTTTTTTCTCCAATATAAATTCTCTTTGATAGCATAACGCAAAAACGGAGGAAAATATTGACTTTTTAACAGAATTTTCCTTGGAGGGAAACAAGACCGCTGGCATTATTCGAACCCTGCCCGCACATAGACAAGGGGCAAGACTAAAAGATAAATACAGAAAAGTAGCCTATAAAATGCAAAAGGTAAATGATATTATGATATCACTGGCGTCCGGTAAACGGAATTAATTTTTACCTTAACTTCATAAAAAAGGGAGCTCTTTGTTTTGGACCAGATGCTCCCTTTAAAGATTCCACTTAAAGCGGATAATATGGACAAAATTACAAGAAATTCTGGAATG
>JACDJB010000183.1_pt1 | contig 85039 bp, 84 predicted proteins | sample 7454121 | NCBI WGS metagenome assembly JACDJB01 (sample SAMN14253290, study PRJNA609438) | sludge metagenome | isolation source: sludge after 25d culture with pyrite | collected 2018-12-20 | reverse complement strand
GCGCACCTGTTCTCGTTGCAGGCCCAAGGATACCGTTGAGTCGGGGTCCTGGTTGCAGGACTGTCGGCGTCACCTGCCGTCGCGTCAAGTCGTGGAGCTCTCGTCCTTCCTGTCAGCGGGTTGGCCGGCATCCAGATTGATTTCCACCGTGACCGCGCCTTCGTCACCCCGCGTAGCGACCCTGAACCCCAACTTCTCGGCCATATGCAGCATCGCCGTGTTTTCGAGGAGCACGTCGCCGAACACCCGCCCGACGCCCCGCCGGCGCGCGTAGTCGAGGATGCTCAGCATAAGGCAATAGCCAAGGCCGATACCTTGCGTGTCCGTACGCACCATGACCGCGAATTCGCCCGCCGCACCATCGGGATCGGAGACCAGCCGCACCACGCCGAACATCTCCTTCGTGCCAGGTTCGAATGCCACCAGCGCCATCTCGCGGTCGTAGTCGATCTGCGTCAAGCGCGCCGAGAAGCCGTGACCGAACTGCCGCCTTGGCGCAAAAAAACGCATGCGCACGTCGTTCTGCGAGCATTGTTCCAGCATCTGGGTGAGCGCGAGTTCGTCCTCGGGGCGGATCGGACGCAGCGCGAAAGGCCGGCCGCTCCTGGTCTGGATGTCCTGTTCAAGTTCACGCGGGTATGGGCGGATGGCAAGCGGTCGCCTGGCCTTTTCAGGCGGCCGCACCACCACGCGCGCATCCAGTGCGATCACGCCGTCCGCATCGGCCAGCAACGGGTTGATGTCAAGCTCGGCCACCCGATCGAGATCCACCACCAGGTGCGAGAGCTTGACGATGGTCAGCGCGATCGCATCGAGGTCGGCCGCCGGCCGGTCGCGATAGCCGTGCAACAGGCGGGAGATCTTGGTCCGTTCGATCATGTCGTGTGCCAGCACGGGATTGAGCGGCGGCAAGGCCACCGCACGGTCACCGATCACCTCGACCGCCGTGCCGCCCTGCCCGAACAGGATCACCGGGCCGAACGTCGCGTCCTCGGCAATCCCCAGGATCAGCTCGTGGGCGCCGGGCCGGCGAATCATCGGCTGGACGTTGAAGCCGTCGATCCTCGCGTCGGGCATCTTGCGCCGGATGGTTTCGAGCATGTCCGTCGCCGCCTGTGCCACCGCAGCCGGCGAAGCAAGGTTGAGCACCACGCCGCCGACGTCGGATTTGTGCGTGATGTCACGCGACACGATCTTCAACACCACCGGGCCATCCACGCGCTCGGCAAACAGCGCGGCTTCGGCCGGGTCCCCGGCCACGAAGGAGTCCACGGTCGGAATGCCGAATGCCGAGAGCAGCTCCTTGGCTTCAGGCTCGGTCAGAACGGTACGGTCGTCGGCGAGCACCGCGTCGATGATCGCCTCCGCCTTGGCGTGGTCGATGGAGATCAGATCCGACACCGAAGGCGGTGTCTGCACCAGCAACAGCTGGTTGCGCCGGTAGCGCAGCAGATGGCCAAAGGCCTGGACCGCCTGCTCCGGACTCTCGAACGAGGGAAGTTTCCGATCCGCGAACAGTCGCCGTGCCTCGGCCGCGGCACCCTCGCCCAGCCAGGACGTCAGCACGGGGGATCGCCGATCTTCCAATGTTTTCACCACGGCTTGCGCGGCCTCCAGACTGTCGGCCACCGCGGTCGGGCAGTTCAGCACGAAGGTCGCGTCCGCCTCGTCCGCCTCGAGCAGGACTTCCAGCGCGCCGGCATAGCGCTCACCCGACGCGTCACCGAGGATATCCACCGGATTTCCATGCGACCAGGGCGCCGGCAGGATCTTGTCCAGACGCGCGATCGTCTCGTCCGAAAGTACCGCCAGCCGACCGTCCACTTCGGCAAGTTGATCGACGGCGAGAACACCGAGTCCACCGCCGTTGGTCAGGATGGTCAGCCGGTCGCCCTTGACCCGGATGCCGGTGTCGAGCGTACCGACCGCCTGGAACAGCTCGTTCGAGGTCTGCACCCGCAGCATGCCGGCGCGACGGAACGCGGCATCGTAGACGGCGTCGGAACCGGCCAGCGCACCGGTGTGCGAAAGCGCGGCCTTGGCGCCGGCGGCGCTGCGACCGGCCTTCACCACGACCACCGGCTTGTTACGCGAAGCCATTCTGGCGGCCGACATGAACTTGCGCGCGTGGGTGATGGCTTCGACATAAAGCAGGATCGCGCGGGTCCTGCCATCCAGCGCCAGATAGTCGAGCAGGTCGCCGAAATCGATATCGCTCATCGAGCCCAGTGACACGATGTGCGAAAAGCCGATGCCTCGCGCCGTGGCCCAGTCGAGCACCGATGTGGCCATCGCCCCCGACTGGGTGAGGAAGGCGATGTCTCCGGTATGCGGTGCCAGATGCGCAAAACTCGCATTGATGCCGAGGTGCGGAGACAGAAAGCCGAGGCAGTTCGGCCCCACGATGCGCAAGAGGTACGGACGCGACGCATCCAGCATCGCCTGCATCAACTCCTGCCCGTCCGCCCGGTCGCCCTCGCCGAAGCCTGCGGTGATCACCACCGCGGCCCGGCAGCCGCGTTCGCCCAGCTCGCTGATGATCCCCGGCACCGCCTGCGGCGGCGTGCTGATGACGGCAAGATCGGGCGCGAGCGGAAGTTCGGCGACGGAGCGGTAGTTCAGAGTCGAGCGGATCGCCCGCTCATGCGGGTTGACGGTCAGGATCGGCCCCTGGAAGCCGCCGTCGTACAGGTTGCGGGCAAGCACGGCACCAACCGATCCAGGTCGATTGCTGGCCCCGATGAGGGCGATCGTGGACGGTTCAAACAGTGCATCGAGGTTGCGAGTGGACATAGGGTGCCGCCCTCCATTGGTGCCGTGCAGTCAGTCGCTTCAGTGAACAGGAATAACCTTACCCACGCAACTTCTCCACGAAGGGACGTGAAACAGGCGTGCAGCACCCATGAGATCCGGCATGCGGCAAGCCATGGCGTCGGGTGTTGGCGTGACTTCCGCAGTTGTCAGGTTGCGGCTTGAAGCCCGTGAAGCGCAGCCTCCGGCCCGCTTCGCCCCTTTTGTCGCGAGCCTGCCGACTGGGTACCTGGATGCAGGTGCCCGCCGCTGACCACGCAGCCCAGACCGGCTGGAGTCGAGCGTATCCACGCCACCCCGGTCCACCCCCGCAACCTCACCCCGGAATCCAGCTCACCGAACAATTACAGACGGGTTGCTACGTTGAAGCGCCGGGCTGACGACGGAGAAGGTCGTGTCGCAAACCAACACACATCCCATCACTGGCCCGGCGTCGCCGGAAAACACGCCGCTCCGCACAGGCTGGCGCAGCAAACTGCACGACGGCACACCGGTGTGGATACGTCCGATCGACAGGCAGGACGCCGAACTGGAACTTGAATTCCTCAACAGCCTTTCGCCAGAATTCCGCGGTTTGCGGTTTCTGGGCCTGGTTCGCGAACCGAGCCTGGAAGTTGCACGCGAACTGACCGCTCTCGATCCGGCCAGGGCGGCCGGTTTCATCGCGCTGATTTCGCAAGATGGCCGCGACCGCCAGATCGGCGCCGCGCACTTTCACGTCGATGCGAAGGGCGATGGCTGCGATTGCTCGGTCACGGTGAGTGACGAGTGGCAAAAACGCGGCGTCGGATCGGCGCTGATGCGCCGCCTGGTCGATACCGCCAGAGCGCGCGGCCTTCGGCACATGCGCGCGCATGCTCCGGCACGTTCCGACGGCAGCCATCACCTGGCAGCGCGCATCGGCTTCCGGCGCCGCCTGGACCGCCACGATCCGGCCACGGTCGTCTACCATCTGCGGTTGAAATAGGGCTCCGCCCGGCCGGGCGGGATGACATCACAGAAGGTCGAAATGGTGGGCGCGATGGGATCCAACCAACGCTGGTGGCTGGACGCGAGCCTGCTTGCCATAAGCCTGCTGGCGCTGGCGGGCGGAGCGGTCCTGTACTGGACCTCGTTCCCTGCTCTGGCCCACTGGTGCTGGGCCGCGAGCGCAATACTGATGGCGGCCGTGCTGCTGGCCGAGAGCGTCGTGCGCCTGTGGCAGCGCGAGCTGGGCGTGGACCTGATCGCCTTGCTGGCGATCATCGGCGCGCTGGCGCTGGATCAGTCGCTGGTGGCCGCGGTCATCGCCGTGATGCTGAGCGGCGGCCACGCACTGGAGGCCTATGCCTCACGCCGGGCGCAACGCGAGATCAGCAAACTCGTCGAGCGTGCACCGGCGTCCGCATGGCGGCACCGGGACGGCCGACTCGAACAGGTTCCGATCGCGACGGTCGAGGTCGGGGACCGGCTGCTGGTGCGTTCCGGCGAACTGGTTCCGGTGGATGGCGACGTACTGGATCAGCCTGCAGTTCTCGATGAGTCCTCGCTCACCGGCGAATCGCTGCCGGTGAAGCATCCCCCCGGTTCGGCCATTCAAAGCGGCAGCGTCAACGCGGGTACGCCATTCGACATGCGCGCAACCCACCCGGCGGCGCAGAGCACCTACGCGGGCATCGTCCGACTGGTCGAGGAAGCCCAGCGTTCGCGCGCCCCGTTGACGCGCATGGCGGACCGCTTCGCCTTGTTTTTCATCCCGCTGACCCTGGCCATTGCAGGGGCCGCCTGGCTGCTCAGCGGCGACCCCGTACGCGCGCTTGCCGTGCTCGTGGTCGCCACGCCCTGCCCGCTGATTCTGGCCGCACCGATGGCGATGGTCGGCGGTCTGTCCCGCTGCGCCAGGCGCGGCATCCTGGTCAAAGGCGGCGCGGTGCTCGAAGCCCTCGCTCGGGCCCGTGTGCTGTTTTTCGACAAGACCGGAACGCTGACCACCGGCGAGATGCACCTGCTGGCGATCGAGACCGACGGTCGCAGGAACGAGAACGAGCTGCTGCGACTCGCCGCGTCCCTGGCGCAGGCGTCGACCCACGTGGCGTCCCAGAACATCGTGCGCGTGGCGCACGAACGGGGGCTTTCGCTGAACCCTCCCGGTAACGTCGTCGAAGAGCCCGGGGCCGGTTTGCGCGGCGAGGTCGACGGTCACCAGGTGGCGCTCGGCAGTCACGCCTACGCCGCCCGCGACGCCGTTCCCGCTGCCTGGGTGCAGGCCTTCCTGCGCAGGATGGATTACGGCGATGCGACCGGCAGCTTTGTCGTGATCGATGGCGCCATGGCTGGTGCACTGAGTTTCGCCGACCGCTTGCGCCAGGACGCGCCGCGCGCGGTGCGCAAGCTGCGCCAGGCGGGCATTCGCCGCATCGTGATCCTCACCGGCGACCGGCTCGAACCCGCCCAGGCGGTCGGCACCGCGGTGGGTGCGGACGAGGTGCACGCGCGGCTGCATCCGTCGGACAAGCTGGCGCTGATCGAACAGGCTGACCTGAAATCACCCTCGATCATGGTCGGCGACGGCATCAACGATGCGCCGGCGCTGGCAGCCGCCGGGGTGGGCATCGCCATCGGCGCGCGTGGCGCGACGGCCGCCAGCGACACCGCCGACGTGGTGTTGCTGAGCGATCGCCTGGATCGGGTGGCCGAGGCCTTGCACATTGCGCATCGCACGCGTGGCATCGCGATGCAGAGCATCGTCGTGGGGATGGGGCTGTCGCTGCTTGCCATGCTGGCGGCCGCCATGGGACAGCTGCCGCCGCTCGCGGGCGCGATCCTGCAGGAAGTCATCGACGTGGTGGTCATCGCCAACGCTTTGCGCGCGATCGGTGCCGGCCGTGCCGCCGCGCCACCTGGCATCGGGGCCGGCGCGCTGGCGCAGATAGAACGTGAGCACGCGGCTCTGGCCCCGCTGCTTGCGCACACGCATGACCTGGCGCGCCGTCTGCATGAGCTTGACGACGACACGGCACTCGGCGAGCTGGCGTCCCTGGTCGCCCGGTTGCAACACGATTTGTTGCCACATGAACACAGCGATGAAGCGGAACTCTACCCGAAACTGGCCAAAAAGCTGGGTGGCGACGACCCGCTCGCGGCCCTGAGCCAGAGCCATCGCGAGATCTTCCGGCTGGTGCGGTTGCTGGAACGCATGACCGCGGACAGGGCAGGCAACAGCTCGCCCTCGGCACCGGCGCTGCCTGAAATCCACAGCGTGTTGCACCGCCTCGATGTCGTCCTCGACCTCCATTTCACCCAGGAAGAGGAGCTGTTTCACAGTTTCGACCCCACCGGGTGAGCGCGCGCAGCTTCGGCCCGCGGGTGGCGCGGGACAACGGCCAGGCGCATGGCACGACGGGGCCGGGCCAAACCTTGACCCCACCTGCCCCTGCGCTTCATGCTTCACTGTCTTTGTCCAGCTGATCCGCACGCATGAGCAGTCGCTACAACGCCGCCGATATCGAAGTCCTGTCCGGTCTGGATCCGGTCAAACGCCGTCCGGGCATGTATACCGACACCAGTCGCCCGAACCATCTGATTCAGGAGGTGGTGGACAACTCGGTGGACGAGGCGCTGGCCGGCTACGCGACGACCATCGAGGTGGTGCTGCACGCCGACAGTTCGGTCTCGGTCAGCGATGATGGCCGCGGCATGCCGGTGGACATCCATCCCGAGGAAGGCGTTTCCGGCGTCGAGCTGATCATGACCCGGCTGCATGCCGGCGGAAAATTCAGCGGCAGGAACTACAATTTCTCCGGCGGTCTGCACGGCGTCGGCGTGTCGGTGGTCAACGCCTTGTCCGACCGGGTCGAGGTGACCATTCGCCGCGACGGTTCCGAATACGCCATGGCATTCGAGCATGGCGACAAGGTCAGCGAGCTGGACGTGATCGGCTCGGTCGCGAAGCGGCGCAGCGGCACCACGCTGCGTTTCTGGCCCGAAGCCAGATATTTCGACTCGCCGAAAATCTCGCTGGGCAAGCTCAAGCATCTGCTGCGCGCCAAGGCGGTGCTGTGTGCCGGCCTCAACATGAAGCTCACCGACGAGACCAGCGGCGAAATCGTCGAGTGGCGTTACGAGGATGGCCTGCGCGACTACCTGCGCAGCGAACTCGACGGCAACGAGGTGTTGCCCGACGAGTTGTTCGTGCACCAGATGGCGCGCGACGCGGAAGGTGTGGAAGTTGCCCTGGCCTGGGTGCCCGAAGGCGAGCTGGTACAGGAAAGCTACGTCAACCTGATCCCCACCATGCAAGGCGGTACCCACGTCAACGGCCTGCGCACCGGGCTGACCACCGCCATCCGCGAATTCTGCGACATCCGCAACTTGTTGCCGCGCGGCGTGAAGCTGGCGCCGGAAGACGTGTGGGAGCGGATCTCGTTCGTGCTCTCGGCACGCCTGAAGGACCCGCAATTCGCCGGGCAGACCAAGGAGCGGTTGTCCTCGCGCCACGCCGCCGGCCTGATCGAGAACGTCACCCACGACGCCTTCAGCCTGTGGCTGAACCAGAACGTGGACACCGGTGAACGCATCGCCCAGCTGGCGATCGAACGCGCCAGCGCGCGCCTGAAGGCCGCCAGGCAGATCGTGCGCAAGAAGATCACCCAGGGTCCTGCCCTGCCCGGCAAGCTGGCCGACTGTACCGCCACCGACCTGACCCGCACCGAGCTGTTCCTGGTCGAGGGCGACTCCGCCGGCGGCAGCGCCAAGCAGGCGCGTGACAAGGAGTTCCAGGCGATCTTGCCGCTGCGCGGCAAGATCCTCAATACTTGGGAGGTGGAGTCGACGTCGGTACTCGCCTCCGAGGAGGTGCACAACCTCGCCGTCGCCATCGGCTGCGACCCGGGCAAGGACGATCTGTCCGGCCTGCGCTACGGCAAGGTCATCATCCTGGCCGACGCGGATTCCGACGGCCTGCACATCGCCACCTTGTTGTCCGCCCTGTTCCTCAGGCATTTCCCGAAGCTGGTCACCGAAGGCCACGTGTTCGTGGCGATGCCGCCGCTGTTTCGTGTGGACGTGGGCAAGCAGGTGTTCTACTGCCTCGACGAGGGCGAGAAGGAAGCCATGCTGCAACGGATCGAGCGCGAGAAGATCAAGGGTGCAGTCAACACCACGCGCTTCAAGGGCCTGGGCGAAATGAACCCGCCGCAGCTGCGCGAATCGACCATCCACCCGGACACCCGCCGCCTGGTGCAACTGACCGTCGACGACGGCGAAGGCACCGCCAAGCTGATGGACATGTTGTTGGCGAAGAAGCGCGCGGGCGACCGCAAGGCGTGGTTGGAAGAGAAAGGCGACCTGGCCACGCTCGAGGTCTGATCGCCTCGAGCCTTCTCCCGGGATTCACGGCGATGGACGCCACCCAGTCCGATGGTGAGATCGACGCTCTCGACAAGGTCCTGGTGCGGCAACAACGCAAGCGGCAATTTTCCCGCACGAGCCGCCCAGTTCCTTCCCGGCGGCTTTTTTTGTGGCGCTGGTGGCGCTATGGTGCGGGCTGGTTTCCCTTGAATCGTCCGCATGCCCCTGCTGCCGCCCCTGAACCTCGAGCGCTGGATCGACGAACATCGCCATCTGCTGGAGCCGCCGGTGGGCAACAAGTGCATCGTCGACGACGACTTCATCATCATGATCGTCGGTGGCCCGAATGTCCGTACCGACTACCACTACGACGAAGGCCCCGAGTTCTTCTACCAACTGGAGGGCGAGATCACGCTGAAAGTGCAGGATGACGGCGTCGCCCGCGACATTCCGTTACGCCCCGGCGAGATCTTCTACCTGCCACCGCGCGTACCGCACTCGCCCAGCCGCACCGCCGGCTCGATCGGCCTGGTGATCGAGCGTCGCCGCATGACGGGAGAGAAAGACGGCCTGATGTGGTTTTGCGAAAAGTGCAACCACAAGCTGTACGAGGAGTACTTCACGCTCGAAAGCATCGAGCACGATTTCCCACCTGTGTTCGAACGTTTCTATCGCTCACTCGATGCACGCACCTGTGATGCCTGCGGCCACCTCCATCCCGTGCCAGACAAATACAGGTAGGAACGCACCCTGTGCGCGACTGCCATTTCATCAGGTAACCACGGACAATCACGCACAGGGGGCGCTCCCTCCATCGCGAAAGCCGTTTTCCGGCCATCCGTCGTAGCGACAGGTCGGGACTCTGGTCGCCTGAATGGCGCTTGTACAACCTTTGCCGCATGGGATATGTTGGCCCGCCATTGCCCAGCCTGTCCATCCGTCGCAGAACGGACACGGGCAACACATCCATCCCGGGGGGAGCTCGATGATAAAAGGTCTTTTTGCCACTCATGCCATCGAGGCGATGCCTCGGGTGGATGCAGGGGAACCGGTCGAGGGCAGCGCCGAGGGTGAGGTCACCCTCAAGCGCGTACTGACTGCACGACATCTGGTCCTGCTCGGCATTGGTGCGGTGATAGGTGCCGGCATCTTCGCCATTACCGGCACCGCGGCGGCGCAGTTCGCCGGCCCTGCATTGATCATCAGCTTCCTGATGGCGGCCGTTGCATGCGGCCTTGCCGGTATGTGTTACGCGGAGTTCGCCGCGATGCTGCCTGTCTCGGGCAGTGCCTACTCCTATTCCTACGCCACCCTGGGCGAGGTGGTCGCCTGGTTCGTCGGCTGGGCGTTGGTGCTCGAGTATCTGTTCGCTGCATCGACTGTGGCAGTGGCCTGGTCCGGCTACTTCGGCGAAATGCTGAACATGCTGACCACCGCAACCGGGTTGAACTTCAACCTGCCGGCAGCGCTCTCTTCGGCTCCACTCACCTTCGCCGAGGGTGACCACAAGCTGGTCTTCACCGGCGCCCTGATCAACCTTCCGGCGATCCTGATCGTCAGTGCGATCAGTTGGCTGTGCTATCTCGGCATCACCCAGTCGGCCACCGTCAACGCGATCATCGTGGCGATCAAGGTGACCGTGATCGTGTTGTTCCTGATCGTGATGTTCAACTACATCAACCCCAGCCTGTGGCAGCCGTTCATCCCCGCCAACGAGGGCGGCTCGAAGTTCGGCTGGAGCGGCGTCTACCGCGGCGCCACCCTGGTGTTCTTTGCCTACATCGGTTTCGACGCGGTCTCCACCGCCGCAGGCGAGGCCAAGAATCCCCAGCGCGACATGCCGATCGGCATTCTGGGTTCGCTGCTGATCTGCACCGTGCTGTACGTGGCGATGGCCGCGGTGATGACTGGAACGACTCCGTTCCGCATGCTCAATACTCCTGAACCGGTGGCCACCGCCATCAACTACGTACTCGGCACGGTCGCCGCCGGCAGTATCTCCAGCTACATCCTGAGCGCGCTGAAAGTGCTGGTGATTTTCGCCGCCCTTGCCGGCTTGAGTTCGGTGGTACTGGTGATGCTGATGGGCCAACCGCGCATCTTCTACTCGATGTCGCGCGATGGCCTGCTGCCGCCGGCGCTCGGGCGCCTGCACGCGAAGCACCGTACGCCGTACATCGGCACCATCCTGGTGGGCGTGATCGCCGCAGCGTTGGCCGGCTTGTTTCCGGTCGATGTGCTCGGCGACCTGGTCTCGATGGGCACCTTGCTGGCCTTCGCCACGGTTTGCATCGGCGTGCTGGTGCTCCGCTACACCCGCCCGGATCTGCCGCGCGCCTTCCGTGTGCCTTTTGTCTGGGTCGTCTCCACGGTCGGTGCGGCGGCCTGCCTGTTCCTGTTCTGGCAGGCGTTCGTGGTGCGCTGGCCACTCCTGGTCAGTTGGATGGTGATCGGCTTCCTAATCTACGGGTTCTACGGCTATCGGCACAGCAGGTTGCGCAAGAGCGCCACCTGAGCCCCGCCTGCGGCCGACGCCCACAGCGCCGGCCGCAGCGTTTTTGAAGCCGTCATCGTCGTCCGACGCCTGCCTGCCGGGATTTTCACTTCATGTTCAATCAGCTGTTCGCACGCAAGACCGATTTCAGCAACGATGACCACGCCCACGGCCCGGCCCTGCGTCGCACGCTGGGGCCATGGGGTATCACCGCGCTGGGCATCGGGGCAGTCATCGGCACGGGTATCTTCGTGGTCACCGGCACGGCGGCGGCGGAACACGCCGGTCCGGCGGTGCTGTTGTCCTTCCTCTTCGCCGCCATCTGCAGCGGCTTCAGCGCGCTGTGCTATGCCGAGTTCGCCACCCTGATCCCGATTTCGGGCAGCTCCTACTCCTACGCCTATGCCTCGCTGGGCGAGCTCGCCGCGTGGTTCATCGGCTGGAACATGGTCGCCGAATATGGCATCTCGGCCTCGGCGGTGGCAGCCAGTTGGACTGGTTATTTCACCAGCCTGCTCGACCACATGGGCATCCATCTGCCGATGGCACTGACCGAGGCGCCATTGGCCTATACCGGTGGCGAGCTGGTGGTCACCGGCCACCTGTTCAACCTGCCGGCAGTCGCGATCGTGCTGGCGCTGACCTGGCTGTGCTATCTCGGCATCCGTGAATCGTCAGCGATGAATTCGCTGATGGTGCTGGTCAAGGTCGGCCTGATCGTGCTCGTGGTGGTGGTCGGCTACCGCTACGTCAATCCGGAAAACTGGCACCCGTTCATTCCCGAAGCACAGGGCAACGGCAAGTACGGCTGGTCGGGCATCATGCGCGGCGCGGCGATGGTGTTCTTCGCCTACATCGGTTTCGAGGCCACCTCGACGGCGGCACAGGAATGCAAGAACCCGCAGCGCGACCTGCCGTTCGGCATCCTGGTCTCGCTGGCGATCTGCACCATCCTGTACCTGGCGATGGCCGCAGTGCTGACCGGGCTGGTACCGTACACCATGCTGGACACAGCTGAGCCCGTGGTTACCGCCGTGGCCGCGCATCCGGAACTGGGCTGGCTGCGCCTGGTCGTGGAGATTGGCGCGTTGATCGGCCTGTCGTCGGTGATCCTGGTGATGATCATCGCGCAACCGCGCATCTTCATGATCATGGCGCGCGACGGCATGCTGCCCAAAATGTTCGCCAAGGTGCACCCACGCCACCGCACACCCCACATCAACACCTTGTTCACCGGCGGCATGATCGCCTTGCTGGCCGCCATATTCCCGCTGGACCTGCTGGCCAATCTCACCTCGATGGGCACCTTGATCGCCTTTTCGGCGGTATGCGCCGGCGTGCTGATCCTGCGTCACACCATGCCGGACATGCCGCGCACATTCCGGGTACCGTGGGTTTGGTTCACCTGCCTGGCCGGCGTGGCCAGTTGCTTCGCCCTGCTTTTCAGCATGGACTGGTTCAACTGGGCGATCCTGGGAGGGTGGACGGTGCTGGGTTTCGCCATCTACTTCCTGTACAGCCGGCGACATAGCGTGTTGCGGCAATCGCTACAAGGTGACCCGGTGACGAAATTTCGCTGATATTCGTCGATAATCGCCAAACATCCACGATTGTCCTAGATTATCGGCTGAAACCATAGCTCTCCGGGCTCAAGCACATAGGTTGCGGACCTGCCCGCAGAATTCGCGCCAGATCATTGATCTTGCTGGACTTATTTCCGACAGTCCAGACAACCTTCCGCCAGGGGTCGCCCATCCACCAGACTCGGGAGTATGATCCTCAGTCCGAGGGTATATCACTTGGCAGTGGGCCCCCCGGGGTCGCGGCCCGGCGCGTCAGGCGAGTAGCTCCCAGTCTGATGTTGCCGGGCCGCACTTTGCAGACAGCCGGGCGCCGCTGCACCGCCCGCAGCCATGCACGCACACGCACCACGCGCAGCTCTCCCGCACAAACGAAGAGGCCGGCGATTTCGCCGGCCTCTTCGTTTGTGCGTCACGCTGCAATCAGGCTTTCTTGGGTACGTGCGACACGCACCAACCCTTGGCGTTCACCGAATGGCCGGGGAACAGCTGGCACGGGCCGCGACCGGTGGGGCCGCCGGTGTAGAACTGGCAATTGGCGCAGTCATCGCCTGCCTTGTGCTTCGGGTTGGTCGACTTGGTGGTGTCCTCCACATAGTCCAGGGCTTTTGCCGTCGGATCGGTCTCCGGAAGCGGCGGCAGTTCGGCGGCGCGCGTCAAGGTCGGCAACCCGCCAAGCACCACCGCGGCGGCCGTGGTGCCTGCAGCCACCTTGAGGAACCGGCGGCGGGATTCGATATCTTTCTCGTTCGACATGGACAAGTCTCCATCGTTTGCACCCGACACACCCCGCGCCGAGTCTGAGGCGATGGTACGCCAAGGAACCAAATGTTTCCTGACTTGTGCGAATGGCTCTCATTCCATCAGGAAGACCCCTTGCTGCGTGCTATCATCTGCGCTTCATTTGGACGTCCAAACCGCATGAACCAGACCCTGCCCGGCACCATATCCGCCAGCCAGTTCGACGACTGCGCCGATCATATTGTCGAGACCGCACGCGAGCTGGCCGGCAAGGGCTGGACGCCGGCCACCAGCAGCAATTTCTCGACGCGAGTGGACGCGGACCACATTGCGATCACGATCTCCGGGCGCGACAAGGGCAAGCTCCGCCACGCCGACATCATGCTGGTCGACCTGCAGGGCAACGCCGTCGGTAGCGATGCCCGCCCCAGCGCCGAAACCGCCCTGCACACCCAGATCTATCGTCGCTGCCCGACGGTGGGCGCCGTGCTGCATACCCATTCGCGGGCGCAAAGCGTGGCCTCGCACCTGTTCGCCGCCGAAGGCGCAATTCGCCTGCAGGGATGGGAACTGCAGAAGGCAATCAGTGGCCACGACACACATGAGGGCGTGCTGGAGATCCCGGTGTTCCCGAACACCCAGCGCATGGGCGAGCTGGTGGCACGGGTCGATGCATGGCTGGATGCGGGCAAGCCGCTGCATGCCTACCTGATCGGAGGTCACGGCATCTACACCTGGGGCCGCGACATGGCCGAGACCATGCGCCACCTGGAGGCACTGGAATTCCTGCTCGACTGCGAACTGGAACTGAGAAAGCTGAGGACATCATGAGCCGCCTGCGCATCTTCGACGAAAGCGAACCGCAAACCGCAAGGATCACGCTCGACGGGCACGCCGCCATCGCGGCCGAACTGGACAAGATCGGCGTGCGTTTCGAGCGTTGGGAGGCAAACCGGTCGATCGCGCCGGGTGCCAGCCAGGACGAGGTGATCGCGGCCTACCGCAGTGACATCGACCGACTGATGGGCGAATCCGGATACCAGTCGGTCGACGTGGTCAGCCTTACCCCCGACCATCCCGACCGCGCCGCCCTGCGCCAGAAATTCCTCAGCGAGCATACCCACAGCGAAGACGAAGTGCGCTTCTTCGTCGCCGGCTCCGGTCAGTTCACCCTGCACATCGGCGACAAGGTCTACGACATCCTGTGCGAACAGGGTGACCTGATCGGGGTGCCCGATGGCACCCGCCACTGGTTCGACATGAGCGAATCGCCGTACTTCGTGGCGATCCGCCTGTTCACCAACAAGGACGGCTGGGTGGCGAACTTCACCGGTGACGATATCGCCTCCCGCTTCCCCCGCATGGAGCCTGCCGTCCAACACGGCTAGGAGCCCTCGTGCGGGCGCTGCCATGGCAAATCTCCCATCCTGAATCCGGGTCCCTCATGATCGAAATCCGCGCCATCATCACCGATATCGAGGGCACCACCAGCTCGATCGACTTCGTCCACGACGTACTGTTTCCGTACGCGCGCAAGCACCTGCCTGCCTTCGTCGAAACCCACGGTGACCACCCCGACGTCCAGCACTGGCTGCATGAGGCGGCGCGGGAGGCCGGGATGATCGAGGCCGGGCGTCAGCAGGTGATCGAACTGCTGCTGCAATGGATCGATCAGGATCGCAAATCCACCGCGCTGAAGGCGCTGCAGGGGATGATCTGGAAAGACGGTTACGAAACCGGCATCTACCGCGCGCACGTCTACCCCGAAGTGGCCGCGCGCCTGCGCGCCTGGCGCGCCGATGGATTGCACCTGTACGTGTACTCCTCCGGTTCGGTGTCCGCGCAGCAGTTGTTCTTCGGCCACAGCGAGGCCGGCGACCTGACGCCGCTGTTTGCCGGTTACTTCGATACCGAAACCGGGCCCAAGCGTGAGGCCGGGTCCTATCGCCGCATTGCGGAGACCATCGGCGAGCAGCCCGGGCATTTGCTGTTCCTGTCCGATATTGCCGAAGAACTCGACGCGGCGAAGCTCGCCGGATTCCGTACCGGCTGGCTGGTACGCGAACCGCAGCCGCTGCCCACATCGCCGCGCCACCCGGTCTATCGCGACTTCGACGCCATTGACGTTGCAACCTGAAGTACGAACCCTGCCATGCGCACTGTCCTGACCATTTTGGCTGCATTTGCCGCAGGCGCCCTGCTGATGCTGTGGATGCCGGACCGGCCCCATGCCACGGCCTTGTCGGCCCAGCGACTCGTGACCTCATCTGCGATACCGGCGACCCTCGTGCCGCCAGGTCCCGCCGAAGCCACCGAGGTCATCGCCCAGGCCGACGACTGGCCGTACCCGGCCCCCACCCCCGAGCAAGTGATCTACGCGCAACCACAAATGGTGCGCGATGCACTGGCCGGACTCACACCACGCGTGGCCGGCAAACCGAACCTGTACCTGCTGGCCTTCGCGGGCGACGGCGGCGAGGAGGTGTTCGGCAACGAGGCCGAGTACGCCGCGCAACTCTTCACCACCCGCTTCGGGCCCACCGTCCACAGCCTGGTGCTGGGGAACAACCCGGCCACGCTGACCGCACGACCGCTGGCCAGCTGGAGCAACCTGGAGATTGCACTCGACGGGCTCGACGAGATCATGCAACCGGAAGACATCCTGCTGCTGTACGTCACCAGCCACGGCAGCGAGGATCACACCCTGCTGGTCGACATGGATCCGCTGCCGCTGGACCAGATCGGCGCGCAGGACCTGGCCGGTATTCTTTCCAGGCATCACTTCCCATGGAAAGTGCTGGTGATCAACGCGTGCTACTCCGGCGGCTTCGTGCCGCCGCTACGCGGCCAGGGCACCCTGGTACTCACCGCCGCACGCAGCGACCGCAGCTCATTCGGCTGCGGCAGCGAATCGGACATCACCTACTTCGGCCGTGCATGGCTGGAGGATGCGCTCAACCACACCGACAACTTCGTCGATGCCTTCAAGCGCGCCAGCCGTGAAATCGCGAAGTGGGAAGAGCAGGACAAGCTGCTCCCCTCCGAACCGCAGATCGACATCGGCAACGGTATCGAGCAACAGTTGGCACTCTGGCGAAAGGGACTCACGCCAGGCCCCGCGGTACCGTTCAAGCCCACGGAGCTGGCGCCAACCGACGCCACTTCAGCGCCCTGAGCAAGCGGCTGCGCCACCTCGGCCCACGCTCCCGGCAGCCTGTCGGACTTACGAAGAACCGGCTGCAGATCCGCCTGCGCGGTCCATAAGTCCCACAGGCTGCTAGCCGCCAGAGTGCCTTTCCGCCAAAACCCTGACCACGTCCGCCAGCGACAACCCCCGCGCCCGCAACACTACGGTGAGATGAAATACCAGATCCGCCGCCTCGCCAAGCAACTCATCATCCCCCTGCACCACCGCTGCCAGCGCCGTCTCCACGCCCTCCTCGCCCACCTTCTGCGCAATCCGGCGAATCCCGTCGTCGAACAATTTGGTGGTGTAGCTGGCGTCGGGGCGCTCGGCGTGGCGCTGCGCCACCAGCGCATCGAGCTCGGCGAGAAATCCCAGTGGCGGCCGCACCTGGGCGCTGTCGCCAAAGCAACTCGACGTGCCAAGGTGGCAGGTCGGACCGTGCGGCTCGGCCTGGACCAGCAAGGTGTCGGCGTCGCAGTCGATGCGGATCGACTTCAGCACCAGCACATGGCCGGAGCTTTCGCCCTTGGTCCACAGGCGCTGCTTGCTGCGGCTGTAGAAGGTGACGTGGCTGCTGGAGCGGGTCTGCGCCAGCGCTTCGGCGTTCATGTAGCCCAGCATCAGCACTTCGCCGCTCAACCAGTGCTGCACGATCGCAGGCAGGAGCCCGTTGCCCTTGGACCAGTCGAGGCGGCTGGTATCGGTGTTGGAATCGCTCATCGCTGATTTTCCTTGAGGCTCACAAGCGCACCGCGACGCCTTGCTCATGCAGGTACCGTTTGAGCGCGGGAATCGCGATGGCGCCGGAATGGAATACGCTGGCGGCCAGTGCGCCGTCAATATCGGCCTCAACGAAGACGTCGCGAAAATGCCGCGGTTCACCGGCGCCGCCGGAGGCGACCAGCGGCACGTGGCAGATTGCGCGGGCGGCCGTGAGTTGCTCCAGATCGTAGCCAGTACGCACGCCGTCGCTGCCCATGCAGTTGAGCACGATCTCACCGGCGCCGCGTTGTTGCGCCTCGACCATCCAGTCCAGCGTACGTCGGGCCAGCGCCTGGGTCTTCGTGGGATCACCGGTGTACTGGCGCACGCGCCATTCGCCGTCCGCGTCACGCAGCGAGTCGATACCGACCACCACGCATTGCACGCCGAACGCGACGGCCAGTTCATCGATCAGTGGCGGGCGCTCCAGCGCGGGCGAGTTCACCGAGATCTTGTCCGCGCCGGCATGCAGCACGGCGCGCGCGTCCTCGACCGAGCGGATGCCACCGGCGACGCAGAACGGGATGTCGATCACGCGGGCCACTTTCTCGACCCAGTTGCGATCCACGCTGCGCCCTTCGGGGCTGGCGGTGATGTCGTAAAACACCAGCTCGTCGGCACCTTCGTCACGATAACGCAGTGCCAGATCGACGATTTCGCCCATCACGACGTGGTCGCGGAAACGCACCCCCTTGACCACCTGACCGTCGCGCACGTCGAGGCAGGGAATGATGCGGCGACTCAGCATGCGCACGCCCCCTCTGGCGCGTAATCGGGAACCCGCGGGACCAGGTGTGCGACTGAATCGTCGCGCCCTTCCCTCCAGGACTGATCCGGAGACAGTGCCGGCCGGAGGACGAGCAGCGCTCGATAGCGATTGGCGATGCTCATGCAGTCATGGCCTCGTGCACCGTGAAGCGCCCTTCCAGCAGCGCGCGGCCGAGGATCACGCCCTGCGCACCGGCCTCGCGCGCGGCGCGGATATCGTCCAGCGAACGCACGCCGCCGGAGGCCTGCACGGCCAGCGTCGGGGCGCTAGCGGCAAGGTGGCGATAAAGGTCGAGATTGAAACCGGCCAGCATGCCGTCGCGATCGATGTCGGTGCACAGCAGATGACGGGCGCCGCGCTCGGCATACCAGGGCACCAGCTCGCCCAGGGTGCGCGTTTCGACTTCGGTCCAACCCGCGCTGGGCAAGGCCCAGCGATCACCGATACGGCGCGTGTCCAGCGCCAGGGTCAGGCGTTCGGCGCCGTACTTTGCCAGCCATCCGGCGACGCGTTCGGGATCGCGGATCGCCACGCTGCCAAGCACCGCCCGCCGCACCCCGGCATCGAACAGGCGTTGCAGGTCGGCTTCTTCGCGGACGCCGCCGCCGGCCTGGATCGCGATACCGTCGGCGGCGATCGCCTGGATCACCGCGAGGTTGTCGAGCTTGCCGGAGCGCGCCCCATCCAGATCCACCAGATGCAGCCAGCGCGCACCGGCAGCGGCGTAATGCCCGGCCAGTTCACGCGGATCGGCGGCATAGGTCGTCTGCCGCGCGTAGTCACCCTGTTTCAGGCGCACCACCTGGCCGCCGCGCAGGTCGATCGCGGGGATCACGTCAAAAGTCATAGGCGAAGAAAATTCTGCAGAAGCCTCGCGCCGACCGCTGCCGAGCGCTCGGGATGGAATTGCATGCCGTAGTAATTGTCGTGCGCGATCACCGCCGAGAACGGTCGACCGTAATCCGTGCTGGCCAACGTCCAGTCGCCGACGGGCACAGCGTAACTGTGCACGAAGTAGGCCTGCTCGTCATCACGCAGTCCGGCCAGCAACGGATGCCCGCGCTGCGCGCTGAGGCGGTTCCAGCCCATGTGCGGCACGCGCTGACCGGGGCTGTCGGCAAAGCGGCGCACCGGCGCGGAAATCAATCCGAGGCACTCGGTGTCGCCTTCCTCCGAATGCGCGCACAGCAATTGCATGCCCAGGCAGACCCCCAGCACGGGTTGCTGCAGCGAGCGCAGCAGGTCGACCAGCCCCAATGCACGCAGCCGCGCCATGCCCGGTCCAGCCGCGCCCACACCGGGCAGGATCACCTTGTCGGCCGCGCGGATCAATGCAACCTCCGAGGTCAGCGCGGCATCCACGCCCAGGCGCTGCAAGGCATAGCGCACCGAGCCGATGTTGGTGCCGCCGGCATCGACCAGGACCACGCTCATGCGAACCTCGAGCAACATGAAACCTGTCGGAATCTCCCCGCAAGCAACGCTCTGCAGTGCCCCCCTGGGAGCCTGTCGGACTTATGAAGAATCGGCTGCAGGCGGGCTCCCACGATATGCGGCGCACCGGAAATGGCTGGCATCACAGCGTGCCCTTGGTACTGGGCAGTTCGCTGCCTTCGCGACGGATCGCCTGACGCAAGGTGCGGGCGACGACCTTGAAGCAGGCTTCGACCATGTGGTGCGCATTGTCGCCGCGCACGGACAGGTGCAGGTTCGCCCCCAGCGTTTCGCACAGCGAGCGGAAGAAGTGCGGCACCAGCTCGGTCGGCACCTCACCCACCCGCTCACGCGGGAAGCTGCCTTCGAACACGAAGTACGCCCGACCGGACAGATCCAGCGCGGCGCTGGCCTGCGACTCGTCCATCGGCAGGGTGAAGCCGTAGCGACCGATGCCGCGCTTGTCGCCCAGCGCCTGCTTGAGCGCCTGTCCCAGCGCCAGTGCGCAGTCCTCGATGGTGTGGTGTTCGTCGACGTGGATATCGCCATCGCACTCCAGCTCCAGCGCGAAGCCGCCGTGCTTGCCGACCTGTTCCAGCATGTGGTCGAAGAAGCCCAGACCGGTACGCACCTTCGGTTCGGCCACGCGATCGAGGTCCACGTTGACCGCGATGCGGGTTTCCCTGGTGTTGCGAACCACGTTGGCGATACGCGGCGCGTCGAGAAGTTCATGGGCCAGCGCTTCCCAGCCCGCGCCTTGCGGCCCCACGCGGCAACCGCGCACGCCGAGGTTGGCGGCGAACTGCAGGTCGCTTTCGCGATCGCCGACCATCGCCGATGCCGCGCGGCTCCAGCTGTCATCGGCCAGATAATGACGTGCCAGGCCGACGCCGGGCTTGCGGGTGTCCAGACCTTCGTGCGCAAAGCTGCGATCGATCAGCACTTCGCGAAAGCGGATGCCCTGCGATGCCAGGATGCCGAGCAGCAACTCGTGCGGACCGGAGAAATCCTCCTCCGGAAAGCTGTCGGTGCCCAGGCCATCCTGGTTGGTCACCATCACCAGTTCGTAGCCGGCCGCCACGAAGCGCTGCAACGCGGCGATCACGCCCGGCAGCAAGGCCAGTTTCTGGAAGCGGTCGATCTGCTGGTCGGCCGGCTCCTCGATCAGGCAACCATCGCGGTCGACAAAAAGTATCTTGCGCTTGCTCATACCGATCCGCCCGCCACATCCGGGCTGTCCGTGGCCGGACTCTTCAGGGCCGCCAGCATTTGATCGTTCTCGGTCGGGCTGCCGATCGTGATACGCAAGGCATCGCCAAGCTTCGGATAGCGCCGGATGTCGCGCACCACGACGCCAGCGGCAAGCAGGCGCTGGTAGATCGTGCCGGCGTCCTCGAAACGGACCGCCAGAAAATTCGCCTGCGAGGGCAACACGGCACGCACGCAGGCAAGTGCGGCCAATGCACCGCGTACCCGCTCGTGTTCGTTGCGTACCGTGGCCACGTGCTCGCGCGCCTGCGCTTGCCCCTCTTCCGAGAAGGCGGCCATCGCGGCCGCCACACTCGGCCGCGGGATCGGATAAGGCGGCATGATCCGGCGCAACAGCGCGATCACCGCCGGGTTGGCCAGCAGACTGCCGATGCGTGCGCCGGCCAGCGCCCACGCCTTGGACAAGGTCCGCAGCACGGCCAGGTATTCGTAGCGATCGATCAGGTCGGCCACGCTGCTCTCGTACGCGAATTCGATATATGCCTCGTCGACCACCAGCAAAGCCCGGCCATCGAGTGCCTGCAACAGGCGCTCGATGCTCCCGCGCGGCACGTACTGGCCGCTGGGGTTGTTCGGGGTACAGACAAAGATCAGCTTCACCGCCGGAGTGATGGCGGCAAGCACGGCATCCACGTCGAGGGTGAAATCATCCGCCAGCGCGACTTCGATCACCGCGGCGTTCTGGATGCGTGCGCAGACGCTGTACATGCCGAAGGTCGGCGGCTGGATCAGGATCGCATCCTGGCCGGCACGGCAGAACGCGCGAATCAACAAATCGATCGCCTCGTCGCTGCCGCGGCCCACCAGCAACTGCTCGTGGCGTACGCCGTACATCGCGGCAAGGGTCGAAACCAGTTCTGCCGGTTGTGGCTCAGGGTAGCGGTTGCAACCCAGTCCGTCGTCACCCAGTGGCGCCCACGCCGATTCGTTCGCATTGAGGAACACCGCTCCGCCGGCGGCCTCCATGCGCGCCGAGGAATACGGTTGCATCGCGCGGATCTCGGGCCGCGCCAGGTCGAGCACGCTCATGACATGGCCTCCAGCACGGCAAGACGCAAAGTCACTGCACGGCGATGCGCCTCCAGTTGCTCGGCCGCGGCCAGCGTCGCGGTGCACGGACCGATGTTGCGCAGACCGTCGGCGGAGACTTCCTGCACGCTGATCTGCTTCTGGAAGCTGGCCACCGACACCCCGCTGTAGCTGCGTGCGTAACCGTAGGTCGGCAACACGTGGTTGCTGCCGCTGCAATAATCGCCCACCGATTCGGGCGCCCACTGACCGAGGAACACCGAGCCGGCGCTTTCGATGCCCGCCAGCAGTTCACGCGGCGCCGCAACCTGCACGATCAAATGCTCGGGGGCGTAACGATTGCTGACCTGGACCGCCTGCGCCAGCGATTCGACCAGAATCAGCCGACTCTGCACCAGTGCCTGGTTGGCGATCGCGTTGCGCGGCAACTGCGCACACTGGCGCTCAACTTCCGCTTCCGCCCGGTCCAGCAGCTCGGCCGACGGGCTGAGCAGGATCACCTGCGAATCCGGGCCATGCTCGGCCTGTGACAGCAGGTCGGCGGCGACGAATACCGGGTTGGCCGCCGCATCGGCAATCACCAGCACCTCGGACGGACCGGCAGGCATGTCGATCGCCGCGCCGTCGGGGTCGGACGACACCTGCAGCTTGGCCTCGGTGACCCAGGAGTTGCCGGGGCCGAACAGCTTGTCGCACTTCGGCACGCTGTCGGTACCGTAAGCCATCGCGGCGATCGCCTGGGCACCACCGAGCTTGAAGACCTTGTGCACGCCGGTCAGTCGCGCCGCATACAGCACCGCCTCGTCGCAACGACCATCGGCACGCGCGGGCGAGCACAACACCACCTCGCGACAGCCGGCGATCTGCGCCGGCACCCCCAACATCAACGCAGTCGACGGCAACGGCGCACTGCCGGCCGGCACATACAGCCCGACCCGGCTGATCGGGCGCAGCATTCGCTCTACCTGCACGCCGGGGGCGGTTTCGACTGCCAACGGCCGTGGTGCGGCGGCGCGATGGAACAGCTCGATGCGTGCAGCAGCTTCGCGGATCGCCGCCTTCAACGCGGGATCAAGCGCTGCCTCGGCCGCGCCGGACTCGGCCTCGTCCACGGCGAGCGCATCCAGCGTGCAGCGATCGTACCTGGCGCTGAACTCGCGCAGCGCCATATCGCCACGTTCGCGCACGCCGGCAATGATCTGCCCCACGCCATGGCGCAGCGTATCCGTGCGTGATTGCGCCGGGCGCGCCAACGCGCGGCGCCGCGCGCTTTCATCCAGCGTGTTCCAGTCGAGACGCTTCATGCGGGCCTGCTCTTCATGCCAACCTGCTCTTCATGCCAACATTTTCTCCAACGGCAGCACGAACATTTCACGCGCCCCGGCCTTCTTGATCTCCTCCAGTTGCCGCCAGCTCACCTCGCCGGCACACAGTGCCTGCAACATCAGCTGATCCGGCTGACCGGCCACCGGCAGCAAAGTCGGCTGCGGCCCGCCCGGCAGCAGGCGTGTGACCGCTTCCAGCGTCTGTCGAGAGGTCTGCAGCAGCAACAGGCGCGATTCGCGCACCTGAATCACGCCATCCAGGCGCCTCAGCAACAGCTCCAGCATGTCGCCGCGCTCGTCCGCCGGCAGGGTCTGCGGACCGGCCAGCACCGCCTCGCTTTCCAGCAGCACATCGGTTTCACGCAGTTGGTTGGCGACCAGGGTGCCGCCGCTCTGTACCAGGTCGCAAATCGCATCGGCGGTGCCCAGCTTCGGTGCGATCTCGACCGACCCGGCAAGAGTCACCACCCCGGCAGCGATGTTCCGGCTCCGCAACCATTCGCCAAGCAGGCCCGGATAGGAGGTGGCGATGCGCCGGCCGGCCAGATCGTTCGGTGTGGAGTAGTCGAGCTCCAGCGGTACCGCGATCGATAGCCGGCAGCGGCCGAAGCCAAGCGGCCGCAACTCGTCGAGTGGATCGCTCTCACGGCCGGCGGTGAGCTGGAACTCGTCCAGCACATTGCGTCCCACGATGCCGACGTCGCATACACCCTGGGCGATCAGGCCCGGGATGTCGTCGTCACGCACCAACAGCAGGTCGACCGGCTCGCCCTCGCCGAAACAGAACAACTTGTCGCGACTCTGCCGGAACGTGAGGCCGCAACGGCTCAACAGATCCAGCGCCGGCTCGGTGAGCCGGCCGGATTTCTGCATCGCTATGCGCAGACGGTCGCGCGGCTTCATGCTTTCTTCCTTGCTGATTGGGCCTGTCGCCGCGCCGCCCGGGCCGCCGCGGCCAGGTAGCCGCCGCTACCTTGGTTGAGGTAACGCGCCACCCGCCCGATCGTGGTGATACTGACCGCGGTGCGCTCGTGGATTTCCCGATACGTGATCCCTTCGAGCAGGAACGGCACCACCCGCCAGCGATCCACCAGCACCTCCAGTTCGGCCGGCGTGCACAGGTCGCGCAGAAAAGCCGCCATCTCATCGGTATTCTTCAGCGACAACAGGGCCTGGTAAAGACTCTGCTCGGCCGACTCGGCGGGTGTTTCAGGGTCACGCGATCGACGCTTCATAACGTACTAATGCATTAATACAAGGCTGTGGAGCTTACACGACACATTGCGGGGCAGCAATGATTTTTCAACGACGCGTCATTCCGGTCATCCGCGAGTCGATTGTCCACCGCCCCCGGGGTGCCTGCCATTACGCGCCGGACAGCCAACAAAAACCCCGCCGAAGCGGGGTTTTGGTGACTACGCCGCGAACCGATGCCCGTTCAGGCGGACTTCTTGCGCGGAGCAGCCTTCTTCGTCGCCAGCTTGGTTACCGTCGGCTTGCCCCCGACCACGGCCGGTGCCACGGAGTGCGCACGCACATTGCCATAGCTACCGCGATTGATCTTGCCGCGACGGGTCTTGCGATCGCCCTTGCCCATGGGAACTCCTTGAATCGTTGGATGTACGGCCGCCCATCATAGCAGTGCGGCTGCGAACGCCATAGCCGACCGGAGCGCCGGACGGGCACCCCGCCAGGCAGCACGCCGGAAGGCGGTCGGGCCTCGATGGTCGAGGCGGGGTTTCGGCGGCACGCGGACAGACCATGGCACTGCGCCACCCATGGTGGTGTTGTGGGCCGGCGAAGCGGCGGATCGTTGGTTGGCCGCACAGGCGGGATCTCAGGCCGGCCGGGCCGTAGTCCGGCAGACACCTACCTGATGCAGGGTGAATCCGCGATCAGCCGCAATCGATCACAGTGCGCACTGCGGCCCGTGCGCATGGCCGATGCCGCCACGCCGCAGATTGACGAAGTGGGCGCTGGCCAGCAGCAACCCGCCCGAGGTCACCAGCGCGCTGTGCAGGATCGACGCATTGCCCTCGGCCCAGGTCACACCCAGCACCAACAGGACCATTCCCGGAAACGCCAGCAACAAGGGCAATGGCTGCTGATGGCGCCGGAAACCCCGAAACAGGGCGATCAACGCCAGCACGCAGGCGAACATCACGAAAGCCCGTTCAAAGCGATGATCGGCCAGGAATCCCAGTCCGATCAGCGGCAGCGAGGCCAGCACGAACGGCAACAATGCGCAGTGAATCGCGCAGAGGAAAGATGCGGTTGCACCGACGCGATCGGCTGTCTGCCACCAGTGTGATTTGCCTGCCTGTCCGGAATTCATCTGCCTGCCTGGAGTCGCCACACACGGCAACCGTTATGTCTGCGCGTGGATGTTACATTGTAACAGACGCCAGCGCCATAGACCCGGTGTACCCGGTTCAGCCCTTCCGGCAGCTCTTGCAGACGCCGTGGACTTCCAGCGTCTGCGCCTGCGCACGAAAACCCAGCGCGAGGGCCTGAGTCTCGATCAGTTCAGCCACCCGCTCATCGCAGACTTCCTGTGCACTGTCACAGATATCGCAGATCAGGAACGGCACCTGGTGCGCCTCGGCCGGGTGGTGGCAGGAGACGAAGGCATTGATCGATTCCAGCTTGTGGATGAAGCCGTTCTCCAGCAGGAAATCGAGTGCCCGATACACTGTGGGCGGCGCCGCGTTGCCATGCTTCTCGCGCAACTGGTCGAGCAGATCGTAGGCCTTGACCGGCTTGCCTGCGGTCGCGACAAATTCCAGCACCTCCTTGCGCAACGGCGTCAGGCGCAGGCCGCGCATCTTGCTGGCATGCTCCACAGCGCGCACGAAGCCCTTCGCATCATGATGATGGTGCGAATGAAGGGAATGCGGGTTGTGTGCGCCTTCGTGGCTCAATACGTTCACCTCCGCCGGGAGTCTGCCGGACTTTGGCGGTCGAGTCGAAAGTTCGGCTGTACCGGGAGAGCTTTCCGATGGTTTGCCGGTCCATCGCGGTTCCACGGACCAGGCATTGGCAGAAAGACAGACCGCACAGCTGAATTCACAGACCGACCAGGCAAGGCCTGACTGGCTGCTCAATCATACATCCGCCACGCCTGGCCTCAGCCAGGCAGCGGCGGCGGCTTCGCGGGCGGCCGTTTCACGGGCGGTTTGCGGCGTGGCTTGCGCAGCAGCACGACGACCCATCCGATCGGTCCCAGCGCCGCCGCCCACAGCACGCCCTCGACCACTCGGCCACGCCACCAGCCAAGCAGCAGGCCCACGATGACAAACAGCAGGCTCCAGCAAAACATGGCTGCCCACGGCACCATATTCAACAGGTTGAAGAAAACCTGCCAGAACGCCCCGGGCGCATCGAGATCGACGCCCTGGGTCGCCCTGGCCAGCAGTTCATCCATGGCGCGATGGGCGCGCTATCGCCACGGCGCGCCGCTCAACCCTGCGCCAGCCCGATCGCGGCGTCGATGCGTTTGAGCGCCTCGTCGCGCCCGGCAAGGTAGATCGTGTCCTCGATCGACGGCGAGACCTGGGTACCCGTCATCGCCACCCGCAGTGGCTGGGCGACCTTGCCCATGCCGAGCCCGAGCTGTGCCGCCACCTGCCCGATGACCCGGTGGATCGGCGCGGGCTGCCACTCGCACCCGGCCAATAACGACTTCGCCGCCGCGAGCACGTTTGGTGCGCTGGCGTGCTTCAGGTGCTTGGCGACGGCCTTGTCGTCCCACTCGAGGATCGGGCCATACCAGATCCTCGCGCGCTCGGCCATTTCCTTCAGCGTGTGCACGCGCTCGCGCAACGCCACGATCACGTCGACCGGCGCCGGCCCCTGCCCGACATCGACGCCGGCGCGCTGCAGGTGCCACTCGAATTCGGCAACCAACGACCGGGGATCGTCGGTCTTCAGGTAATGCTGGTTGAGCCAGGCCAGCTTTTCGGTGTCGAAGCGCGAGGCGGCCTTGTTGACGTCGGCGATATCGAACAGCGAAATCATTTCCGCACGCGAGAAGATCTCCTGGTCACCATGCGACCAGCCCAGTCGCACCAGGTAGTTGAGGATCGCGTGCGGTAGGAAACCATCGGCGCGATACTCCATGACGCTGACCGAGTTGGTGCGCTTGGAGAGCTTCTTGCCCTCCTTGTCCAGGATCATCGGCAGGTGGGCGAACTCCGGCACCTTCGCGCCCAGCGCGTGGTAGATGTTGATCTGCCGCGGTGTGTTGTTGACGTGGTCGTCACCGCGGATCACCTCGGTGATGCCCATGTCGATGTCATCGACCACCACCGCGAAGTTGTAGGTGGGCCAGCCGTCGGAGCGGAAGATCACCAGGTCGTCCAGTTCGCTGTTGGCGATCTCGATGCGGCCCTTGACCTTGTCCTCGAACACCACCGAGCCTGCGGTCGGGTTACGGAAGCGGATCACGCGATTGGGGTCATCGCGGCAGGGCTCGTTGCGATCGCGGTAGTAGCCGTTGTAGCGTGGCTTCTCGCCGGCCGCCATCGCCGCATCGCGCATCGCCTCGATCTCCTGCTTGCTCTCGTAGGCGTAGTAGGCCTTGCCGGCGGCAACCAGTTCATCGGCGACCTGCTTGTAGCGATCGAGTCGCCGGGTCTGATAGAACGGCCCCTCGTCGGCGTCCAGGCCCAGCCAGTGCATCGCATCGAGGATGGCCTGCACCGCCGCATCGGTCGAACGCTCGCGATCGGTGTCTTCGATGCGCAGGATGAACTTGCCGCCGTGACGTCGCGCTTCCAGCCAGCAATACAAGGCAGTGCGCGCGCCACCGATGTGCAGGAAACCGGTGGGACTGGGGGCAAAGCGGGTGCGTACGGTCATCGTGAATTCGGCAGCAAGTGGGCGAAGCCACCGATTTTAGCCGATTGCTGCGTGCAGCCCTGCCCTGGCCCCACCGGCCGCGATCACTCCACGTGGATGGTGATCTTCTTGGACACCAGCGGCGGGTCGAACGGCACGTGGTTCTGGTCACCCAGCTCCAGTTGCAAGGTATGCGTACCCGGAGCGAGCTTCAGCGTGGTCTGGGTCTGCCCGCCACCGAAGTGGATGTGATGGGCATCGGCCGGGATCGGCTGCCCCGCGGCAGACGGTTCTGCCACGTCCACCAGCAGGTGATGGTGGCCGGTGTGTTCCTTGCCCACGCCGGCCGGCGCCACGCCCATGCCCTCCAGGCCGAAGCGCACGGTGACCTCCTGGCCAACCGTGGCGCCATCGCTGGGCGAAATGATATAGACCTGCGCGCCGGCGGGCGCCTGAGTAATTGGAAGGCCGGAAGCTCCGGCAGTCATGGCGGTCGCGGTCAGGCCAGCCAACGCCAGGGCGAGAAGGATGCGTTTCATCGGGGAGTCTCCTGGGTCAGGTCGGAAGCACAGTGTACGCATCGCGCGCGGTTTCGCGAGTATTCCGCATCCCCGCGCTGCGCAGAATCTGCCCATGCCGTGGTCGGCTCCTTTGCGCTCAGACAGATAGGCTACTTGTCCACAGGCTTCACCGCCCGCGTTCCACAGCTGCGGTGGAAAACTGGCACCTGATTGGGCAAGGAATCGACAATGCGTGGCAAGTACCTGCCGGCAAAGGGCCAATCCGGTCTTGTCCACAGGCTTGTACCGTAGAGGCACACAATCGCTGTGGAAAACATCGGCGTGGATGCAACGACGCCGCCTGCAGGCGGCGTCGTTGCGTTCAGACCCGCAGCCCCCGGACTCAGGCCGCGCGATCGGCCCGGGTCAGGATGCCGAACAGGTCGGCCAGCTTGTCACGCATCTGGCGGCGATCGACGATCATGTCGATCGCGCCATGGTCAAGCAGGAACTCCGAGCGCTGGAACCCTTCGGGCAGCGTCTCGCGCACGGTTTGCTCGATGACGCGCGGGCCAGCGAAGCCAATCAGCGCCTTCGGCTCGCCGATGTTGATATCGCCCAGCATCGCCAGGCTGGCCGACACGCCGCCGGTGGTCGGGTTGGTCAGCACGCTGATATACGGCACGCCGGCATTGCGCAGGCGCGCCAGCGCGGCCGAGGTCTTGGCCATCTGCATCAACGAGAAAAGCGCCTCTTGCATGCGCGCGCCGCCGGTGGCCGAGAAGCACACCAACGCGCTCTTGTCGGCCAGTGCGCGCTCGGCGGCACGGGTGAACTTCTCCCCCACCACCGAACCCATCGAGCCGCCCATATAGGCAAACTCGAACGCCACCGCCATCAGCGGACGCCCTTTCAGCTTGCCGCTCATCGCCACCATGGCGTCTTTCTCGCCGAGCTTCTTCTGGGCGGCAATGATGCGATCACGATATTTCTTCGAGTCGCGGAATTTCAGGGGATCGGCCGGCTCCATGCTCGCCCACAGCTCCTGCCCCGAGCCCTCGTCCAGCAACGCATTCAGCCGCACGCGCGCGCTGATGTAGTGGTGGTGGTCGCATTTCGGACACACCATCAGGTTGCGCTCCAGCTCCGGACGATACAGCACCGTGCCGCAGCCGTCGCACTTCTCCCACACACCCTCGGGCACCGAGCCCTTGCCGCCGCCCGCTGGCAGCGTGCGGGTGCCCGGGTTCATGATTTTCTGCAACCAGTTCATCTAGATTGAACTCCATGACGGCAAAAAAGCCGTCGTATGCGACAACCTCCGACGGTGCGAACCGGCACGGCACCACACGTTCCCCTCTCCCCCCGGGAGAGGGGAAGGAGAGGGGGTTCACGCCGCCTCAGACCCGCAACCACAACCGTACACCGGTCCCATCAACGTGCATCCAGCGCCGCGCGAACCGGCTGCAGGAAATCCCGCACCCGCCCCGCAATATCCGCCGCCTCCGTTGCGCCGGCCAATCGGTCGACCAGCGCACTGCCAATCACCACCGCATCGGCAAATTCACTGACCGCCACCGCACTCGCCGCATCGCGGATACCGAAGCCGACAGCCACCGGCGCGTTGGCGCAAACACGAACTTCCGCGACCCGTACAGCAATGTCGCCGATACTCAGCTGTCCCGCTCCGGTGATGCCGGCGAACGATACATAATACAGGAAGCCCTGAGCCGCACCGCACAAACGCTCCATACGCGCGGGGGCGGTGGTGGGGGCGGCAAGCAGAATCTGCTGCAACCCGGCATCCTTCAGCGGCTGCAGTACCGCGGATTCCTCCAGCGGACAATCGACCAGCAGCACGCCGTCGACTCCGGCCTTGGCGGCTTCCTGCGCAAAACGCGCGTAGCCGTGGATCTCGACCGGATTCAGATAGCCCATCAGCACGACCGGCGTATCCGCGTCGCGCTGGCGGAACTCGGCGACCCAACCCAGTACCTCGTTGAGGCCGACGCCCTTGGCAATGGCCCGCTCACTGGCGTGCTGGATCACCGGGCCATCGGCCATCGGGTCGGAGAACGGCACGCCCAGTTCGATCAGGTCGGCGCCGGCCTCGACCAGCGCATACATCATCGCCACCATGTGCTCGGGTGCGGGGTCCCCGGCGGTCACGAACGGAATCAGGCCGGTGCGGCCGGCACTCTTGAGCGCGGAAAAACGTCGGTCGATGCGACTCATACCTGCACTCCTTCGCGGGCCGCGATCGTATGCACATCCTTGTCGCCACGGCCGGACAGGTTGCACAGCACGATGCCGTCCCCGGGCAGCTCACGCGCCAGCTTCATGGCCTGCGCCACCGCGTGGCTGGATTCGAGCGCCGCCAGGATGCCTTCGGTGCGTGCCAGCAGATGGAACGCCTCCAGCGCCTCGTCGTCGGTGACACCCACGTACTCGGCGCGGCCGGCATCCTTGAGGAAGGCATGTTCGGGGCCGACACCCGGGTAATCGAGGCCGGCGGACACCGAATGGGTCTCGGTGATCTGGCCATTGTCGTCGCACAGCACGTAGGTGCGGTTGCCGTGCAACACGCCAGGCCGACCGGCCGCCAGCGAGGCTGCGTGATGCCCGGTAGCCAGGCCCAGGCCTGCCGCCTCGGCACCGACGATGCGCACATCCGCATCGTCGAGGAAGGCATGGAACAAGCCGATCGCGTTGGAGCCGCCACCGACGCAGGCGGTCAGCACGTCCGGCAGGCGGCCGTACTGCTGCAGCATCTGCGCACGCGCCTCGCGCCCCACGATCGCGTTGAAGTCGCGCACCATCTTGGGATAGGGGTGCGGGCCGGCCACGGTACCGATGATGTAGAACGTGTCGGCCACATTGGTGACCCAGTCACGCATCGCCTCGTTCAGGGCATCCTTCAGCGTCTTCGAGCCGGAGGTCACCGGGACCACCTCGGCGCCGAGCAGCTTCATCCGGTACACGTTGATCTTCTGCCGCTCGATATCCACGGCGCCCATATAGACCACGCAACGCATGCCGAAACGCGCCGCCACCGTGGCCGTGGCGACGCCGTGCTGGCCGGCGCCCGTTTCGGCAATCACGCGCTGCTTGCCCATGTGCCGGGCCACCAGCGCCTGGCCGATGGTGTTGTTGATCTTGTGCGCGCCGGTGTGATTGAGGTCCTCGCGCTTGAGCAGGATGCGCGCACCACCGACATGCTGCGATAGCCGCTCGGCATGGTAGATCGGGCTGGGTCGGCCGACGTAGTGCTGCAGGTCGCGATCCAGCTCGGCCATGAAGCCCGGATCCGTGCTCAGCCGTTCGTAGGCCTCACGCAGCTCGGCCAGCGGCGCCATCAGGGTTTCGGCAACATAGCTTCCGCCGTAATCGCCGAAGCGTCCCTGGGCATCGGGCCAGCGCTGGAAATCCTGGGAGATGGGCATGCTGGTTCCTGTGCGAAAAACTGAAGGTAACAATGGTGGATACTTTCGACCTGCAAAGGGTAACTTAGTCATCGCACCATGAAAAAGCGACAAAATCGTTGCAACATGTCAGAAATACTCACACATGCAGAATCGTGAACTACCGCCACTGAACGCCTTGCGTGCCTTCGACGCCGTGGCGCGCCTGCTCAGCGTCACCGCCGCCGCGACCGAACTGCACGTGACCCACGGCGCGGTGAGTCGGCAGTTGCGGTTGCTGGATGAAGCCCTGGGGCGGCCATTGTTCGTACGCCAGGGACGCGGGCTGGTACTGACCGAGGCAGGCAGCCAGTTGTACGAGGGGGCAGGCCTCGCCTTCCGGCAATTGCGCGAAAGCTGGGCCGGCTTGCGCCAACGGGCGGCCGAGGCACCGTTTGTACTGGGCTGTTCCAGCAGCCTGCTGGCGCGCTGGGTGATTCCGAGGCTGGATCGACTCGGCCACGACCTGCCCGACCTGCCGATGCACCTGTCCGCACAGGAGTCTGCGCCGACTACCGGGCTCGACCGGCTGGATGCGATGCTGTTGTTGGCGGCACCGCCCTGGCCGGCACGCTGGCAGGTCGAGCTGCTGGCACCGGAACGGATCGGACCGGTGGTCAGCCCGAGCTATGCCGGATGGCCCCGACTGAAGGGGCAAAGTGCCGACAGTTTGCTGGATGAGCCGCTGTTGCACACCACCTCGCGCCCACAGGCGTGGCCGGACTGGCTGCAAAGCATGGGCCTGCCGTCACCGCGATCCTCGCCGGGCCCGGGCTTTCCACACCTTTACCACCTGCTGGAAGCGGCGATCGCCGGACTGGGCGTGGCGATCGCGCCGGCCCCGCTGGTGGCCGACGACCTGGCCAGCGGTCGCCTGCTGGCGCCTTGGGGCTTCCAGCCGACCATGGCGAAATGGATCCTGGCCACCACGCGGCGATCGCCCGATCCCCGCGCGGCGATGCTGGCCGACTGGCTGCGCGAGGAACTGGCCGGGGGCTGAATCACCCGATTCATGGGCGAAATACCCACAAGCCGCGTCCTGGCCCACCCCGGCACGCGTAGCCGGAACCGTCATCGCCGGTGCGGACGGCCTTCGATCCACTCAACCGGCGAGCTCCGCATCCGCTTCACGCACGGCCCGGATGAAGGCCGCCAACCGGGCGGCATCCTTGATCCCCGGCGCCGCCTCGACGCCGCTGGCTACGTCCACCGCCCACGGGCGCAGTCGACGCACCGCATCGGCCACGTTGCCCGCGTGCAGGCCGCCGGCCACGATCAGCGGTTGAGTCAGCACGCTGGTCACCAGGGACCAATCGAAGGCCTTGCCGCTGCCACCGGCCTCCCCCGGCCCATGTCCATCCAGCAACAGGCCCGATGCATGCGGGTAGTCGCGCAAGCGCGGCAGCGCCGAAGCACCCTCGCCCATCGCCACCGCCTTCAGGAACGGGCGACCGAACTGCATGCACCACGCGTCGCCTTCCTCGCCGTGGAACTGCAGCAGGTCCGGCTGCACACGCTGGATGACATCGTCGACCAGCCGCGCATCGTCATCCATGAACAAGGCCACCGTGGTGACAAAAGGCGGCAGCGCATGGACGATGGCGCACGCCTGGGCCGGCGTCACTTGCCGCCGACTGCGCGCAGCAAATACCAGACCGATCGCATCCACGCCCAGTCGCGCAGCCAGCACGGCGTCCTCGACACGGGTCATGCCGCAGCACTTGATGCGGGTCATGTGGAGTTTCCGGGTTGGCTGACTTGTTCCGGCAAGCCCCAGTGCCGCTCATAGCGCGGCCCGATGAAGGTCAGCCCGGAAGCGGGAGCGGTAGGGCCGGCCACCTGCCGGTCGCGACCGGCCAGCAACTGTGCCATCCATTCGACGGGCTGTTCGCCGCGGCCGATCGGCAGCAACGAGCCGACGATGTTGCGCACCATGTGATGAAGGAACGCATTGGCCTCGATCTCGACCAGAACGTGCTCACCCTCGCGTCGCACGCTCGCTGCCAGGACGGAACGGCGTGGATGCGCCGCCTGGCAGGACAAGGCCCGGAACGCGCTGAAGTCGTGCTCACCCAGCAGCGCCTGCACCGCGGCATGCATGCGGTCGGCATCCAGCGGCAGGCGCTCCCAGGTGACATAGCGCGCGTCCAGTGCCGCACGCACCGGTCGATTGAGGATGTGATAGCGATAGCGCCGGCTGCGCGCCGCGTAACGCGCATGGAAACTTGCCAGCACCGGTCGCGCCCACAACACGGCTACGCTGGCTGGCAGGTTGGAGCACGAGCCAAGCACCCAGCCGCGCATCTCGCGTTGCGCGTCGCTGTCGAAATGCACCACCTGGCAGCGCCCGTGCACGCCGGCATCGGTACGCCCCGCGCAGCAGATCTCCACCGGATGCGCTGCCACTTTCGACAGCGCACGCTCGACCGTCGCCTGCACGCTCGGCCCTTCGGCCAGGCGTTGCCAGCCAAAAAAGTCGGTGCCGTCATATTCGATGCCGAGAGCGATACGCATCAGGAGTGAAATCGGTCGAGGCGACGCTGAAGATTAACAGGGGCGCGACGAGGTCGGGCCGGCAAAGCCGGCCCGACCGGTCAGACCAGCCGCAGGCGGAATATCAGTCCAGGCCGTCGAGCAGCTTGCGCGCCGTATCGCGTTGCATCTGGCTGCCTTCCTTGAGTGCTTCGTCCAGCATGGCGCGGGCGCCGTCGGCATCCCCCATGTCGATGTAGGCGCGCGCAAGGTCGAGCTTGGTGTCGACCGGGTCGTCGCTGAATTCCACGGGCGCGTGGCCGGCATCGGGCAACACACCGTCCCCCACATCCGTCCATGCAGCAGGTTCGGTATGCGGCTCGTCCCCTGTGACTTCGTCCATCACGGCTGGTGCCGGCGAACTTGGACTGGGGGTCGCCGGCGGCGTCAAGTCGAAATCGAAATTGTATCCACTGACGTTCTTCGATTCGGTCGGCAACGATGGCGGCAGCGACGAGGCGACCGTCGACGCTTCGCTTTCGTCCTCGTAGTCGTCGATGTCGAAAGCGTGACCATCGCCGGGTTCGGGCGTCGACTCCTCGTGATGGTCGAACAACGGATGCTCCGGCGCCAGGTCCTCGCCCATGTGCAGCACGTCCTGCCACTCGTCCTGTTCGGGATCGGTGATATGCGCGTACATCGCCTCGGCGGCGGCCTCGAAACGCTCGACGTCGCGCCGCGAGTAATACAGGGTGACCAGTTCCAGATGAAGATAGATGTCGTCCGGATGCTCGGCCAGTTGGTCAAGCAACCGTTCCTGGTCGGCATCATCATCGTCGGCCAGGTTGTCGTCGGTTGCCGGCGGTGCGCCAAAACGGTCGGCCAACGATGATCCCGGCTTCGCCGCTGCCGGCTTGCGGCGACGCCCGAGCATGGCCAGCACGACCAGCACGACCAGCACTGCCGCACCCGCCGCCCACGCCCAGGTCTGCATGTACCAGGGTTGCCCAGCCACCGGCATCCGGGCGGGAACAGGCTTGGCCGGCGGTTCGACCGCGGCCGGCCCGGCCGCCGCGGTCGATGCCGCCGCCACGGCCGGTGTGACCGCGGCGAGGGTGCTGGAGGCGGCGGACGGTGCTGAGCTGTCAGCCGCCAAGAGAACGCTCGACGCCGCAACCGGCGCCGACTGCGCCAGCGAGGACGTTGCCGCACCAACCGGCTCCCCGTCCGCGCCGACACTGCTGCCGGCAGTGGCTATCACCGGTTCAAGCGTGGCGAACTCGGATGCTTGCGCCGACGCCGCCGCTACGCTGGCGGTTGCCGAAGGCTCCTGCACGGGTGCGCCGCCCGCCTTGCGTGCCGCCGCAAGCTTGGCCTGCAATTCGGCGATTTGGTTGTCCTTCAACGACAGCAGATGCTCGTTCTGGCGGTTGATGTCGTTCAGATCCTTCAGGCGCGCCTTCAGGTCGCGGCTCTGCTGTTGCAGGCTGGCCATGCTCTCCTGGGTACGCAGGAGCTCCTCGCGCAGGCTGTCGGCAGACTTGTCACCCTGGCCGGTCGCGCCGGCACCCACGCTCGCGGGAACCAGGGCAAGCCGATCCTCGCTCCCCGACCTCGTGGCAGTGGGGGAACCGGAGGAGGATGCGCGGGTCGCCGCGTCCGCCACCACGGCCGGCCGGCCCGGCGTGGCCGCACGCCAGTCGCTGTTCTGCCGACGCACTTCAGCCATCGCCGCAGCCAGGGTCATCGCCTGTGCCTCGGCCGGGGTCGGCACGCGCAACACGGCACCACTCTTCAATGCGTTGATGTTGTCGCGATAAAACGCCTCGGGATTGGCCTGCTGCAGGGCAAGCATCATCTGCCGCACGTCGACGCCGGACGGCGCCAGGTGTTGGGCGATCCCGGACAGGGTCTGGCCACTTTGCACCGGCCCATAGCGACCATTGCTGACGCCGGACGGCGCCGATGCGGGCACCGGCGCTGCGGCGACCGGTGCGCGCACCGGGGCGGCCGCCGCCGTCCGGGCCGGCTCCTCCTGGCGCGGTGCCGCAGCAGGCGTGGCCGCTACCGCCACCGGCGCGTGCAGGCCGGGCGGATCGAGCAGGATCGCGTACTCACGCACGCTCGGGCCGGACTGGCCGTCCACTTCGATGAGCAGGTCGAGGTAGGGGTCGTTCACCGGCACGCTGCTGGTGATGCGGATCACCGGATGTGCGCCGGCGGCGTTGGCCACGCTGAAGTGCAACGGAATGCTGGTGCGTCCGCCGACAATGCCGGCGCGGGCAAACTGCTCGCTGGAAGCCAGTTTCACCGTGAGTCCCTGCAACTCGGCCGGATTGGCCGGATGCAGTGGAATCTCCGCCAGCAGCGGCTGCCCCAGTGCCGACTTGACCTGAACCTGGCCAAGATCCACCGCCAGGAGCTGACTGCTCCCCAGCGCCAGTGCCACCAGCATCGACAATTTCAACGAACGATTCATGCGTGCTCCCCTGAACGATCCTTGGCGCAACTTCTTCTTGAAAAATGCCGCCACCATGGCGGCGGCTGCGTCAGCGTGCCGCCACTTTAGTTATATGAAGACCAATCAACAATAGCTGCGGCGAATACTTGCAACACATTGCTGTGGTGCGTTCTTGCCTGAAGCGCGCGCATCATGGCTGCCTGGCAGCCGGGTTGTCCCGCAGTTGCGACAGTTCCCGCTGCAACTCGGCAATTTCCCGATCCTGCTGCTGCAGGCGCTGGCCGGCGCGCCTGCTGTCCGACTCCTGCCTGGCAACTTCACGCTGCAGGCGCATCACCTCGGCCTGGTCGTGCGTTATCCGTTGCTGGACCTTTGGCAACGATGACGCCGCCTCGGACGCGTCGTGCACCGCTGCGACCGCAGCCGCCGGTTCCTGCGCCCACGCTGGTACGGCCAGGAAAAATCCAATGATGGCAACAAGTTGCAATCGACGCATGGCTAGAGATAGCCCTCGATCAACAATTCGGCGATCTGTACCGCATTCAAGGCCGCACCCTTGCGGATATTGTCCGAAACAATCCACAGGTCGAGTCCGCGATCATGCGAGATATCCTCGCGGATGCGCCCGACGAACACCCCGTCGGTGCCAGCCGCCTCGGCCACCGGCGTGGGGTAACCGCCCGGTTTGCGCTCGTCCACCAACACGACCCCGGGTGCCTGGCGGAGCAGCTCCCGGGCCTCGTCGACGCTGATCTTGTCGCTGGTCTCGATATGCACTGCCTCGGAATGACCATAGAACACCGGCACGCGCACCGCGGTCGGGTTTACCTGGATCGACTCATCCTCCAGGATCTTGCGGGTTTCCCACACCAGCTTCATCTCTTCCTTGGTGTAGCCGTTGGGCTGGAAGTCGTCGATCTGCGGGATCACATTGAACGCTATCTGGGCCGGAAATTTCTTGCCCGGTTCCACGCTTTGGAAGTTCAGCAGGGCCGCGGTCTGCCGGCCCAGCTCCTCCATCCCGCTGCGACCGGCACCGGAGACCGACTGGTAGGTGGCCACGTTGATCCGCTCGATCTGCACCGCGCGGTGGATCGGCGCCAGCGCCACCAGCATCTGCATGGTCGAGCAATTCGGATTGGCGATGATGCCGCGATTGGTGTATTGGGCGATCGCATGCGGGTTGACCTCGCTGATCACCAGCGGAATGTCGTCCTGGTAGCGGAACTCCGAGGTGTTGTCGATCACCACGGCGCCAGCCGCCGCCGCCCGCGATGCATGTTCACGGCTGACCGAACCGCCGGCCGAGAAGAATGCGATGTCGACGCCGGCAAAATCATAGGTGTCCAGCAGTTGTACGGTGATTTCCCTGTCGGCAAACTTCACCTTGCCACCGGCGGAACGCTCGCTGGCCAGCGGCACCAGTTCGCTGATCGGGAAATTGCGCTCGGCGAGGATCGCCAGCACGGTCTCGCCGACCGCACCGGTGGCGCCGACCATGGCTACCTTGTAACTGCTCTTCTGACTCATGGGTTGGTTTACTCTGAAGGAAGGGGAATCGCGCTGCCTGCGGCACGCTCGGGTTGGGGAGGTCGGGCGGACGCCCGGCATGGGGGCTGTGGCCGAACAGTGCCGGCACATTGTCGGGCGCCACCGACGTTATCGCGCAGCGGGTTTCGGCGGTGGTGCCGTCGATGCATGGGCTGAGCACCACGTTGTCGGATGCGAGCCGCCCGAGATACACCTTCGGCCCGCCTTCGAACACGCCCGGCGCCGCTCCCGCCGGGCGATGACACCGGGGGAGGCAGGGTGGAAACCCAGACGCGTGGCTTGTCAGTCATCGAGCGGGTTCCGGCTGCAACGGTTGAGCTCAGGCGATGCGTGGCGCGACGGGCCCCACGTCGCCACACTGCGCGCGGTGACGCAAGGCGTGATCCATCAGCACCAGTGCCATCATCGCCTCGGCGATCGGCGTGGCACGGATGCCGACGCATGGGTCGTGACGCCCCTTGGTGACCACGTCCACCGACTCGCCAGCCAGGTTCACGCTGTGACCGGGAATCAGGATGCTGGACGTGGGCTTCAGCGCGATCGACGCGGTAACCGGCTGACCGCTGCTGATGCCGCCAAGGATACCGCCGGCATGATTGGACGTAAAGCCGTCCAAATACATTTCGTCCCGATGTTCGCTGCCGTGCCGGGTGACGGCGGCGAAACCATCGCCGATCTCGACACCCTTGACCGCATTGATCGACATCAAGGCGCTGGCCAGGTCGCCATCGAGCTTGCCGTAGATCGGCTCACCCCAGCCCGGCGGCACCCCCTCGGCCACCACGTTGACGCGCGCACCGACCGAGTCGCCGGACCTGCGCAGCTTCTTGATATAGTCCTCCAGCGCGGGTACCTGTGCCGCGTGCGGCCAGAAGAACGGGTTCTGCTCCACCGCGGACCAGTCGAACGCGTCCGGCACGATCCCGCCAATCTGCGCCAGATAGCCACGCACCCGCACGCCACAATGCTCCGCCAACCACTTCTTCGCCACCACGCCCGCGACCACGCGCATGGTGGTTTCGCGCGCCGAGGAACGGCCGCCGCCGCGCGGATCGCGGATGCCGTATTTCTGCCAGTAGGTGTAATCGGCGTGGCCGGGACGGAAGGTCGAGACGATATCCCCATAGTCCTTGCTGCGCTGATCGGTGTTGCGGATCAGCAGTCCGATCGGCGTGCCGGTGGTCTTGCCCTCGTAGACGCCGGAGAGGATTTCCACCTCATCGGCCTCGTGCCGTTGCGAGGTGTAACGACTGCGGCCGGTGGCGCGACGCTCCAGGTCGTGGCGGAATTCCACGGCAGCGATCGCCAGCCCCGGCGGGCAACCGTCGATCACGCAGCCGATGGCCGGCCCGTGGCTTTCGCCGAACGTGGTGACGGTAAGGAGCTTGCCGAAGGAATTGCTGGACATTGGGATTCGGGATTGGGGATTCGAAACGTCAAAAACAGCAGGGCGACATTTCGCGGGCGCACCGGGGTTCAGAGCGAGACCCAGCACCCATGCAGCTTAGCAAGCCGGCACGCAGGATGGATCAGCGCGACCCTGACCATGTCCGCCACTCGTGCTCGAGCATGGCGAATATCACGTCATCGACCCACTCGCCCTTGAACCAGAGACTCTCGCGATGATGGGCCTCCTGACGCATGCCGAGCGCGCGCAACATGGCCATACTGGCAAGATTGCGCGGATCGACCGATGCGTGGATGCGATGGCAACCGAGTTGGCCGAAAACGAATCCGAAAAACGCTCGCACCGCTTCGCTGGCGTAGCCCTGAGCCTGATATGCCGGTGCAATGCTGACCCCAAACTCGACCGGGCCCCGTGAATCTTCCGGCAGGCACACGCCAAGGTCGCCAATCAGCTGGTCGCCCCCACGCAACCGCAGCGCGCGCTGAAACCAGCCGTGCGACGGTTGCAGCGGCTGCGCATCGATGAATTCGCGGGCAGCCGCGAGATTGGTCGGGCACCAGCCCTGGTAGCGTGAAACCGACGGATCAGCGCGACAGGCAAACAGGGCTTCCGCGTCCGCCGGTCGCAGCGCATCGATCCGCAGCCGGGCCGTGGTGAGTTCCATCGCTCAACCCGGCCGGCGTGCCGCAGCCGCAGCGTGGATCGCTGCGGCATGCTCGACCAGATCGTGCCGTTCCAGCGCGAACACACCCATCTGGCCGACCTTGAACTCGATCCAGACAAACGGCACTTCCGGCAGCAGCGCAGCCAGTGCGTGCTCGCTCTCGCCCACCTCGACGATCAACAGGCCGTCCTCGGCCAGGTGGTCGGCGGCTTCGTCAAGTATGCGCAGGCACAGGTCCAGGCCATCCTCGCCCGAGGTCAGGCCGAGCTTCGGCTCGTGCGCATATTCGCCGGGCAACGCGGCATATTCATCTTCCGTGACATACGGAGGATTGGACACGATCAGGTCGTAGCGGCGATCCCGCACGCCGGCAAACAGGTCGGACTGGATCGCCTCGACGCGATCCTCGACGTGCTGGAACACGATGTTCTCGCGTGCCAGCGACAAGGCTTCGGCACTGACATCCACGATGTCGACCTGCCAGCCCGGGTTGTATTCGGCCATGGCGATGCCGATGCAGCCCGAGCCGGTGCACAGGTCAAGCGCGCGCTCGACATGACGTTCGTCCAGCCACGGCGCAAAGCCCGACTCGATCAATTCGGCGATCGGCGAACGTGGCACCAGAGCGCGACGGTCGCTCTTGAACTTCAGCCCGGCAAACCAGGTCTCGCCGACCAGGTAGGCCACCGGCAGGCGTTCCGCGACGCGGCGTTCAATCAGGGAAAGGACATTCTCGCGCTCGGCCGTGGTAAGCCGGCCGGTACCGTAGGCCGGCGGAATGTCCGGCGGCAGATGCAGGCTGGCCAGCACCAGGTGGGTGGCCTCGTCGATGGGATTGTCGTGGCTGTGGCCGAAGGTCAACCCGGCAGCGGAAAAGCGGCTGGCGCCGTAGCGGATGAAGTCGATGATGGTGGCGAGCTCGGCGGTCACGGCGATCCAGCGGCAATCGGAATAGCCGCGCATTATAAGGCCAGGCGGAACCGCCACCCCCTATACTTCACCGATGACTCCCAAGGCACTCCTGCAATACATCCTGCCGCACCGCGCCCTGTCGCGAGTGGTCTATTGGGCTACCCGCCGGACCTTCGCGCCGTGGAAGAATTGGTTGATCGCCACCGTCGTGCGGAAGTACCAGGTGGACATGGCCGAGGCGGCACAGCCCGACATGGCGGCCTACCAACACTTCAATGCGTTCTTTACGCGCAAGCTGCGCGCCGGTGCGCGCGAACCGGACCCTGACCCGACCACCCTGCTATGCCCCGCCGACGGTCGTATCAGTCAAGCTGGCACCATCGTGGACGCGCGCATCTTTCAGGCCAAGGGGCGGGAATACACCACTGTCGAGCTGCTCGGCGGCGACGAGGCAGCCGCCGCACCGTATCGCAACGGCTCCTTCGCCACCGTCTACCTGTCGCCGCGCGATTACCACCGCGTGCACATGCCATTGAAAGGGACCCTGCGCGAGACGGTGCACGTGCCGGGACGCATCTTCAGCGTGGCGCCATTCACGGTGGAAGCGATCCCGCGGCTGTTCGCCCGCAATGAGCGGCTGGTCTGCCATTTCGATGGCGAGTACGGACCTTTCGTGGTGGTGATGGTCGGCGCGATGCTGGTCTCCTCGGTGGCCACGGTCTGGGACGGCCTGGTGATTCCGCCCTATGCGTCCTCGATCCGTCGCAAATCGTTCGCCGGCCAGGGCATCACGCTGGAACGCTTCGACGAGATGGCGCGCTTCAACATGGGCTCCACCGTGATCGTGCTGTTGCCGCCCGGCCGCGTGGCCCTGGATGCCCTGGAACCCCAGCAGAGGGTACGAGTCGGCCAACGGATCGGCCTGGGATACAGCGAGAGCCCCAAAAACTGACGCAACACGTCATTTTGTGACGTTCTGCGCGGAAATTCCCTGGTGCTTTGCTAGCATCGGACCGCGGCGTGGCAGACGGTGCCGCCCGATCCAGCGCCGAGGAACCCATGCAGATACTCACCTCATTGTTCGTGGCCATGCGCGCACGCCGGCTTGGTCGTCAGTTTCGCGACATCGAACGCAGTATCCGGGCGCTGCCCAAACGCAACCGCGACCGGTTGAGCATGCTCACCCTGCGCGAGATCGGACAGGCCTCGCGTTCCGATTTTCCACATCTGTACGGCACCGCTCCCGAATCACGCTACCTGCCTTGGGGCCAGGGTACCGACATTGGCTACGAGCGTGCCCGCTCGAACAATGCCGAGATAGCGCTACGCGGGATTGCCCTCTGGCTTGCCGTCGCCTATCACGAAACCAAGGCCGCCACCCATCCGGGCCTGCAACTGCAGCACCGACACCTGCTGCAGTTGCTGCGCGAGCTCAAGGAGATCCACAGCAGCAAGAACAACGTGGATACCTGGGTGCGGGAAAGCGCGGTCGCCTGACGATTCCGCGCAACCGGTGGCTGATGCCCCGGATCAACCGCAGGCAGGCACCTTCAGACGCTGACCCGCACGGATACGGTGGTGCTTGAGGTGGTTCATCTCGGAAATCTCCTGCACGCTGGAACAATCCAGTTTGCGCACGATGCCGATCAGCGTGTCGCCGTGGCGCACCCGGTAGGTGTTGGTCGCGCGCGTCGTCCCGGCCTGCTTCGGACCAGCTACTTTCGGCACAATCGCATTGTGCAGATCCGCGGCAAGGATCGGCCACGGGCCATCGACACAGCGTGAGGCATAGGCGCGCTCCAGCCGCTTGGGCAGTTGCAGTTGCGTTCCGACCGGCTGGCTGGCGTCATGGGCGAGCCGGGGATTCAGATTGCGCAGGGTACGGAACCAACCGTCGCTCATGCCCTCGGCCGAGCCGAGGCACACGGCAAGCTCGTCCAACGATGCGGCCCGCTTCAGGGTGATCATGCCTGGCGCGCCATCGATCTTCGGAAAGCGCAGGTTGTAGCTGTCCGGATGCAGGAACAACCACGCCGCCGCCAGCACCGCCGGAACGTAGTCGCGCGTCTCCGGCGACATCCGGTCGTAGATGCGCGGGTCGTAGAAGCTCACCGCCGGGTCGTCCCCGACGACCCGGCGCATGCGGCCTTCGCCGCCGTTGTAGGCGCCGATGACCAGCTCCAGGTTGTTGTTGAAGATGCGCAACTGCTCGTTCAGATAGTCGGCATTCGCGCGCGCCGACATGGCCGGGTCGAAGCGGGTGTCGAAGCCGTCATCCACGCCAAGCCCGAACCTCATCCCGGTGGCATACATGAACTGCAGCGGGCCGGACGCACCGGAGCGCGACACTGCATGCACCTTGCCTCCGGACTCCTGCGCCAGCATGCCGAACAGCAGTGCCTCGGGCAGGCCAGCCTTCTCGTACGCCGGCCACATTTCGTGGCGCAGGTACTGGTAGTTGACCCAGGCATCCATCAAGTACGCGCGACGCTGGGTCAGCCACATCTCCAGCGCAGCCTTTACCGGCCCGTTCATCGCGATCAGCTGCGACAGCTTCTGCCCATGCAGCAAGGTCACGCTGCGTTGCGCTTGCGGCAGACTGGCCGCGCCCGCGTGACCGCCGGCAAGTGCGGCCTGCGACGAATCGACATCGCCCAACAGGTCCTGGTCGTAGCTGAAATCGCCATCCTTCAGGCGCAACAGCCGGTCGAACACGGAAAAGAACCGCTGCGGGTCGCAACCGGGGGTGTCCCCGCACTGCGCCGAAGCCTGCTTGAGCTGGTCCAGCGACTGGCGCAGGGTGAGTTGCGAGGCAGCCAGATCGCCCTCGCGCGATTGCCGCAGCGCCGTCTCGTAACGCTCGCTGGCCTGATCCAGCTGACCGTACAGCATATCGACCTGCGTCGAGGGCTTGTTGCCGCCACTGCCGGCGCAACCGCCCAGCAACGCGCCGACCAGCACCAACGGCGCCAGGCGCCCGGACCGAAACCTGAAACACGACAACATGGAGGACTTCACCCGCAAAGGCGTCCACGATAGCTAACCAGGCATCCCGACTCAATGCGTCCCATTGCAGCCATGACAGCCATCGCATCCGGGCGGGTTGGCTACAATCGGGCGACCTGCAACGGAAGGAATGCCATGACCCACATTCTGGTCGGCCGCAACGGCAGAGCCGGCGTCAGCCTCGACCCGCATCATAGCAACCGCCATGGCGTGTCCGCCGGCGCCACCGGCAGGCCGCTCGGCAAACCTTCCGATCAGCATACCGAAGCCATGCAGCTACTCGACCCGCACGCGGCGGCGTGGCCCGAACATCCACGGCGCGCGGACATCGAACCGCAGCGACACCAGCCGGCGGGCCTTGCATGAGCCGCTGGCGACCGCCCTCCACCAGCTCGACCCCGATCATCACCCGCGAAGGATTCGAGCGGCTCAAGGCCGAACTTGACCACCTGTGGCACGAGGTGCGCCCGGACGTGGTCAAGGCCCTCACCGCCGCCGCCGCCGAGGGCGACCGTTCGGAAAACGCCGAATACATCTACCGCAAGAAACAGCTGGCCGAGATCGACCGTCGCGTGCGCTACCTGAGCAAGCGGATTCCCTCGTTGAAGGTGGCCGAGGGCCCGCCCGGCGATCGTGAACAGGTGTTTTTCGGAGCCCGCATCGAGCTCGGGAACGTCGACAGCGGCGAGGTGCTGCACTACCGCATCGTCGGCCCCGACGAGACCGACGCGAAACAGGGCTGGATCAGCATCGACTCGCCGATGGCGCGTGCGGCACTCAAGAAGCGCGTCGACGACGAGTTCGCCGTCGAGTTGCCCGGTGGTACGGCCACATTTGCCGTTGTTGCCGTGGACTATCGCTGATCGGGGCGGCGCACGCGCAAACTCCGACCGGCACCGGGAGACGGCAACCCCGCCGGCCTATGGCTCCGCCAACAGCCGCGTATCACGCCGGTAGTCACGCTCGATCTGATCCAGCCGCGACTGCCGCGCCTGCGAGCTGACCCACTGGCCGTTTTCGGCCTGCGCACGCAGCAAGGCATGTTGCATGTCGACGAACGGTTGCAGTACCTGGTTGGTTTCCGGCGCAAAGCCGCCGAGGTCGGGAATGCGCGCGAGCTGGCTGCGCTCGCGCTCACCGGCCGCACCGGGGCTGCTGCCATAGGCCAGCAGGAACGCCGTCAAGCGCGCACGCAGCGCATCGGGGATCCCCTTGCGCAACACCAGCACCCCGGAGGGGATCAGGCGTGAGCGCCAGATCACCCTGAGCTGGGCCGCCTCGCGCGGGAAGTTGCGTCGGAACAGATCCATGTCGGGATTGTTGCTGCTGGCCACATCCACTTCGTGGTTGACCACAGCCAGCAGGTTGCCCTGGTGATCGCCCACCACCACGCGCGGGAAACAGGTGTCGGAGTTCAGTCCGCGCGGCGCGAACACATAGGCCTCCGGAGCCAGGTAGCCGGTCACCGACAGGCGTTCGCCGCGGGCATAGCTCCAGCGCCCGGGTGTCGCCAGCAGATCGGCCAGGGACTGGATCGGGCTGTCCGCCCGTACCACCAGCATCGCCACGTTGCCGCGTGCGCCGTCGCTGCGCACGAACTGCGCAAACACCTGCATGTGCTGGCGCGTCACCGCCTCGACCGCCAGCTTGCCGGACAAGAAGGCGATATCCACGCGCTGCGCCTCGATCGCGTCGGACAGGCTGGCGTAGCTCCCCACCGATACGGTCGTCACCGGAAGCTTCAGCCGCTGGCGCAGGTCATCCAGCAGCGGACGCCACTGCTCCAGCGATTCGGCCGCACTGCCGATGGGCAGGATGCCGAAGCGGATCGGCATCGCCGCCTCTGCCGGCCCTGCTGCCGCCTGCGCCGTGCCGGCGAGGCAGGCCAGCGCGCCCAGCAGCAGGCACGGCCGCACTACATGCCCGAAAATGCACCGGCCAAACCACGATTGTCGCCAACGCCTTGCGATATTCAACACGCGCGCCCCTAATCTGCCCGCCTCACCTTGTATAGTCGCGATCGCCGATCAGGGCAAGTTGCCTGCGTGGGGCTGCCGCCAGGTGCAAAATCGCGGTGGATGAACGGCGTGCTGCGTACGGCACCAGGGCCGGGCGCGGCGTAACCTGCCGTGCCCGGCGATCGCGCAAACATACTGGGGGCGACGCTACCTCGTGCCGGTGCGGTATGACGCACGGCCGGCTCAGCTCAGCACCAGCGTCGGATGCGCCAGCCGCGCCTGCAAGTCGTGTTCGCTTGCGCTTTCGACCACCACCTCGACGAACTGGCCGGGTTTGAGCTTCTGGCCATCGGCAATCAGCACGATGCCATCGATTTCCGGAGCATCCGCGGCGGAGCGTGCGACCGCTCCAACCACACCCGCCTCGTCCACCAGCACCTCGATCGTGCGGCCGATCTTGCGCTGCAGCCTGGCGGCGGATATCTCCGCCTGCACCATCATGAACCGTTCGAGGCGGTCCTCCTTCAATTCCTCGGAAACCGGATCGGGCAGCTCGTTGGCTCTTGCGCCATCGACCGGCGAGTAGGCGAATGCTCCGACGCGATCGAGCTTTGCCTCACGCAGGAAATCGAGCAGTTCCTCGAACTCGGCATCGGTCTCGCCGGGAAAGCCGACGATGAAGGTGCTGCGGACGGTGAGCTCCGGCACGGCCTTGCGCCATTGGTTGATGCGCTCCAGCGTCTTGTCGATATTGCCGGGGCGCTTCATCAGCTTCAGGATGCGCGGGCTGGCGTGCTGGAACGGAACATCGAGGTAGGGCAGCAGCTTGCCGGCCGCCATCAGCGGCATCAGCTCGTCGACGTGCGGATAGGGGTAGACATAGTGCAGCCGCGTCCATGCCCCCAGCCCGGACAAACCCTCGCACAACTCGGTCATGCGCGTGCGATACGACCTGTCGCGCCAGGTGCGCTCGGTGTACTTCAGGTCGACGCCGTAAGCGCTGGTGTCCTGCGAGATCACCAACAGTTCCTTCACCCCGCCCTTGACCAGCCGCTCGGCCTCCAGCAACACCTCGTCGACCGGGCGTGAGACCAGCCTGCCGCGCATCGAGGGGATGATGCAGAAGCTGCAGCGGTGATTGCAGCCTTCGGAGATCTTCAGGTAGGCGTAGTGCTTCGGGGTCAGTTTCACCCCCGTGTCCGGCACGATGTCGATGAACTTGTTGCGCTTGGGCGGGAGCGCCGCATGCACCGCGCTCATCACGCTGGCGTAATCCTGCGGCCCACTGATCGACAGCACCTGGGGATACGCCTCGCGGATCAGTGCATCACGCTTGCCCAGGCAGCCGGTGACAATCACCTTGCCGTTCTCGTTGAGCGCGGTGCCGATCGCGTCCAGCGACTCCTGTACCGCCGCATCGATGAAGCCGCAGGTATTCACCACCACCGCATCGGCCATGCCGTAGCCGGGCACGATCTCGTAGCCCTCGACCTTGAGCTGGGTGAGGATACGCTCGGAATCGACCAGGGCCTTGGGGCAACCGAGGCTGACGAAGCCGATCTTGTGGGCGGGGGTGGACATGGGGCGGATTACCGGGCGAATGGATAAGCGCTTGATTATAGGAGTACAAGGGACAGGGAACGGGGAATACGAAGCTTCGTCGAGACGTGCTGTCACCGGTGCGTACGGACGCTGCGCAAGTGGCACAGCCAACGCGACGCGCACGCTGGGCATGCGTCCGGCGTTGTCTGCCCCCGCACCATCGAATTCTCGCCTCGAGCACCAGAGTCCGACAGACTCCTAGGAGCGTGGGCCGTAGAAACTTTGGAGAGCATCATCGCAGCCCAAAGATTTCTACGGCCCACGCTCCTAGAATGAACCCCCGCCAACCGGAGACTCGCCATGGGCCAGCAGATCAATATCCCCACCAGCGGCACCCAGTGCATCGGTGCCTACATGGCCCAGGCCACCGGCAAGCCCAAGGGCGGCCTGGTGGTGATCCAGGAAATCTACGGGGTCAACGCGCACATGCGCAGCGTGGTCGATCGCTTCGCCGGGCTCGGCTATACCGCGATTGCGCCGGCCTTCTTCGACCATCTGGAGACTGGCGTGGAGCTGGACTACGACCGCGCCGGCACCGACAGGGGCAGGCAACTGGTCGCCGAGCTCGGGCTGGAGCGCGCGATCGAGGATGTGGCCAGCGCCGCCGAGGCAATCGCGTCGGCCGGCAGGATCGGTACGGTCGGCTATTGCTGGGGCGGCACGGTCGCGCTGCTTGCCGCGCTGCGACTGGGCCTGCCGTCGGTGAGTTACTACGGCGCGCGCAACCTGCCCTTCCTGCATGAAGTACCCAAGGCGCCGGTGATGTTCCATTTCGGCGAGCAGGATCAACACATCACGCCCGAGATGGTGCAGAAACATCGCGAGGCGTTGCCGGAGATGGACGTCTACACGTATCCGGCCGACCACGCCTTCAACCGCGACGGCAGCACGCCCTACCACGAGGCCAGCGCGAAGCTGGCGCTGCAACGAACGCTGGCCTTCTTCGGGCAGCACCTGGCCAGCACATGAGTTGCGGCGCATTCGCACTCGATCCCCGACTGGCCGCAGATACCCGCCTGGCCGCGTCGCTGCCGCTGTGCGACGTGCTGCTGATGAACGATGCCCGGTATGCCTGGCTGGTGCTGGTGCCGCGCCGCGGGGGCCTTGCCGAGATTGCGGACCTGGCCGACCACGACCAGACCACGCTGTGGCGCGAGGTGAATCTCGCCAGCCGCGCGCTGCGTACCGTCGCACCCTGCGACAAGCTCAACCTGGGCGCGCTGGGCAATATCGTGCGCCAATTGCACGTGCACGTCGTTGCGCGCCGCGAAGGCGATAGCGCGTGGCCCGGGCCAGTCTGGGGCCACGGCCGGGCACAGCCCTATGGTGAGGTCGCACTGCACGAACGCCTGGCGGCGCTGCGCAACGCATTTGAGGTGTCCGCTTAGCGTGGAGGCTGCTCCTATCCAGTTCGAATGGCTGGCCGAAGATGCGTTGCTGCTGCGTTTCGGCGATCGCATCGACGCGGCGATCAATGCACGCGTACATGCCGCGGTCGACGTTCTGAAGCAACGGCTTCCGTCACTGGAATGCGTGCCGGCCTACGCCAGCGTGCTGCTGCGATTCGACCCGCCGGCCTGGCGGGACGCCGAGTCCGCCGACCCATACCAGGCGTGGGAGCACTCGGTTCGCGCGGCCCTCGGTACGGGCGAAACCCCGCCTCGGGCACCGCGCGAACAGGAAATCCCGGTGTGCTACGGCGGTGCCCACGGGCCGGACCTGACCGAGGTGGCGCAACAGCTTGGGCAGTCGATCGAGGAAATCGTCGCCCGGCATGTCGCCGCCGACTACCGCGTGGCGATGATCGGATTCGCACCGGGCTTCCCCTACCTGCTGGGACTCGACCCGACCCTGGCGATGCCGCGCCGCCCGGACCCGCGCCGGCACGTACCCGCCGGCAGCGTAGCGATCGGTGGGGCGCAGACCGGCATCTACCCGGCGGAGTTGCCCGGCGGCTGGCAACTGATCGGGCGCACGCCACTACGCCTGTTCGATGCCGCCGCCGTCCCGCCGTCGCTGCTCCACGCCGGTGACCGGGTACGTTTCCGCGTCATCGGCGAGAAGGAATTCCGGCACCTCGACATGGAACAAGACCGGTGAGCGTACGTGTGCTCAAGCCTGGCCTGCTCAGCACCATCCAGGACGGGGGGCGGCGTGACCACGCCGCGATCGGCGTGGGGCGCGCCGGTGCCATGGACCTGCCGGCCTGGCGGCTGGCCAATGCCCTGGCCGGCAATCGCGGTGACGAGGCTGCGCTGGAATGCACCTTGCTCGGCCCGACCTTGCGCTTCGAACGCGCCGCCTGGATCGCACTGACCGGGGCGCCGATCCAGGCGCACATCGGCACACTCGAACTGCCGCCTTGGACGACCTGTCATGTGCCGGCCGGCAACGTGTTGCGCCTGGGCGGCATGGCCATCGGCTGCCGCAGCTACCTGGCCGTACGCGGCGGTTTCGACGTGGCGCCGGTGCTGGGGAGTCGCAGTAGCGATCTGCATGCGCGGCTCGGCCACCAAGCCGGGCGCGCCCTGCAAGCCGGCGACGTGCTGCCGCTCGGCCATACCGGCGCCTTGCGCAAACCGGGTGCGGTCGATTCCCCCCGGGTCCTGTCCTGGCGACTGGATCCGAAGCCGTGGTTCGATTTCGGGTCAACACCCATCACGCTGTTGCACGGCAGTCACTGGTCGCAACTGGACGATGCCTCGCAGGAACGCCTGTATGGCGCCGGCTTCCGTGTCGGCAAGGACAGCAACCGCACCGCCGGCCGTCTGGACGGTCAGAGCCTTCGCCTGCGTGCGCCGCTGGAACTGATCTCCGAAGCCGCCCTGCCCGGCACCGTGCAGTTGCCGCCCTCCGGCCAGCCGATCGTGCTGATGGCCGAGGCGCCGGTCACCGGCGGCTATCCGCGCATCGGCCAGGTGACCATGGTCGACCTGCCGCGACTGGCGCAGCGCCGGCCCGGCGATGCCGTATGCTTTCGACACGGCACGCTCGAGCAGGCCAGGTCGCGTCTGGCAGAGCGCGAACGGGCGCTCGGCGTGCTGCTGGAACAAATCAGGCAACGACTGCACCACGACGGGTACACCTGCGTATGAAACGCATCGACCTCAACTGCGACCTCGGCGAGTCCTTCGGTGCATGGCGCATGGGCGACGATGCGGCGCTGCTGGAACTGGTCAGCTCGGCAAACATCGCTTGCGGCTTCCATGCCGGCGATCCCGTGATCATGCACGAGACGGTAACCCTTGCCGTGGCCCGTGGCGTGGCGATCGGCGCGCATGTCTCGCTGCCCGACCTGCAAGGCTTCGGCCGACGCGAGATGCAGCTCCGCGCGGATGAAGTCCACGCGATGACGCTGTACCAGATCGGCGCCTTGGCTGCGTTCTGCCGGGCGGCAGGGACACGGCTGGCCCACGTCAAGCCGCACGGCGCGCTCTACAACATGGCCGCGCGCGAGCGTACCCTGGCCGACGCAATCGCCCGTGCGGTGCATGCCTTCGACCCCCGGCTGGCCTTGTTCGGCCTCGCCGGCTCGGCGCTGATCGACGCCGGCACGGCCCTGGGGCTGGCGGTGGTGGCGGAAGCCTTCGCCGATCGACGCTATCTGATCGACGGCTCGCTGCGGCCACGTGGCGACGCGGGGGCGGTGATCGGCGACGCCGGGGCGGCGACTGCGCAGGCGCTGGCCATCGTCGGTGACGGCAAGGTCATCGCGGCGCATGGCGAAACGGTGAAGGTACAGGCAGACACACTGTGCCTGCATGGCGACGGCGTCCATGCGGTGCAATTGGCGCGCGAGCTGCGCGCCGCGCTGGAGCAGGCCGGCGTACGCATCGTGGCCCCGGGCGCCGCATGATTTTTCCTCAGCCGGCCCGGACGCAACGGACATGAACCACCGGCCCCCGCACAAAGAAGCCCGCGGCGCGCGCCGCGGGCTCCGGGTCCGGATCGGCCAAACCGGCTCTTGCCGGATCAGTGCTGCATCGGGTTGCGGGATCTGCTGCTGGCGTCGGGGCCGGTATTGCTGTCCGGCATGGGCGCCCGCGGCCTGTGGTCTTCGAGCTTGCGCGCCTTGATATCGACCGGGTTGATCTCGGTCAGCTCGCCCTTCCTGTTGAAGAAATAGGCGTGAAACCCATAGTCGATCGACATCCGCGCCAAGTACTGAAGCTGCACTTTCCTGACCTTGGCATCGTCGCTGTCAATCAGCAGCACCTTCTTGGGCAGGCGCCCCTGGTCGCGCAAATAGGTGAAATGGCTGCCCACATCCATCGCCGACAACATTGCGCCATCGATCAGGAACTGTCCATCCTTGTAGGCCTTCATGACCAGGTCGAACTGGCCGTGCATCGACTCGGCAAGCCGTTGTTCGTTCTTGATCTCGCCACGATGGCAGCCAGCCAGCACAAGGACACTGCCCAGCATGATCGCGGCCGTCATGCGGACAAGCAGGGTGGAAATTCGACTCATGCAGCTCTCCTGGTAAGGCCTTCGTTGCAGCAGTGGAGTTTAGCAGCCTGCCGGGCCCCGGATGGCCGGCCTGCGGTGCCGTTCAGGCAGGCGCTCACGTACGCGGCAGGGTCACGCCCTGCTGGCCCTGGTACTTGCCGCCACGATCCTTGTAGCTGGTCTCGCACTCCTCGTCGGATTCGAGGAACAGCATCTGCGCCACGCCCTCGTTGGCGTAGATCTTCGCAGGCAGCGGCGTGGTGTTGGAAAACTCCAGCGTCACGTGGCCCTCCCACTCCGGCTCCAGCGGCGTCACGTTGACGATGATGCCGCAACGCGCGTAGGTGCTCTTGCCCAGGCAGATCGTCAGCACCTTGCGCGGGATGCGAAAGAACTCCACCGTGCGCGCCAGCGCAAACGAATTGGGCGGGATGATGCAGACATCCGCCTCGACATCGACAAAACTCGAAGGGTCGAACGCCTTCGGGTCGACGATGGTGGAGTTGATGTTGGTGAAGATCTTGAATTCACGCGCGCAACGCACGTCGTAGCCGTAACTGGAGGTGCCGTAGGACACCAGCTTCTCGCCGTCACGCAGCTTGACCTGACCGGCCTCGAACGGCTCGATCATGCCCTGCTCCCGCGCCATGCGGCGAATCCACTTGTCGGACTTGATGCTCACGCTGACTCCTGGCCGGCACAAAGCCGCAAAAGTACATGGTCGGCATGCCGCTACGCCAGCATGCCTGATCCGCCGCTTGCGCAAACGCCCGTTTTTGCCTCCTGGCAGATCTTGCACGCGCGCAATGCAGCTGCTCCCGGCGGTGGCGCTCCCGGATCCCGAACCCCGGCCCACAGCGGGCGCCGGCTTACCGGTCGGCGCGCCCGGATGTCACACGGACGGTACGCCCTGCACCACGATCTTGCCCAGCCCCAGCGACTTGTTGCGCGGCTGGCGCGACAGTCGTCCGGCGGTGTTGCGGGCGATTTCGCGGTAACGGGCCGCGAGGTCGGAATCGGGTATCGCCGTCACCGTGGGATTGCCGCCATCGGTTTGTTCGCGGATACGGATGTCCAGCGGCAGCGAGCCCAGGTAGGGCACCTCGTACTGGGCCGCCATGCGCGCGCCGCCGCCCTCGCCGAAGATGTGCTCCTCGTAGCCGCAGTTCGAGCAGACGTGGGTGGCCATATTCTCCACCACCCCAAGCACCGGCACCTCGACCTTCTCAAACATCTTCAATGCCTTGCGCGCGTCCAGCAAGGCGATGTCCTGTGGCGTGGTGACGATCACCGCGCCGGCTACCGGCACCTTTTGCGACAACGTGAGCTGGATGTCGCCGGTGCCCGGGGGCAGGTCGATGACCAGGTAGTCGAGCTGCTCCCACCGGGTATCGGTGAGCAGTTGCATCATCGCCTGGGTAACCATCGGACCACGCCAGATCATCGGCGTGTCGGCCTCGACCAGGAAGCCGATCGACATCACCGGCATGCCGTGGGCCCGCATCGGAATGATGCTCTTGCCGTCCGGTGAGGCTGGCTTGCCACTGGCGCCGAGCATGGTCGGCTGGCTGGGGCCGTAGATGTCCGCATCCAGCACGCCGACCTTCGCCCCTTCGGCCTGCAGCGCCAGCGCCAGGTTCGCCGACACCGTGGATTTGCCCACGCCGCCCTTGCCCGAGGCCACCACGATGATGTTTTTCACGCTGGGCAAGGGTCCCAGCGTGCCTTGTACCTTGTGCACGTGGATACGGCTGGTGATCGAGACCGCGGCGGCCTCGATCGCCGGATCCTCCTGCAGCGCGGCGCGCACGCGCGCGCCGATCGCCTCGATCGCACCGGCCGCCGGATAGCCCAGTTGCAGGTCCACCGAGACCCTGCTGCCGTCCACGCCGATGGCCCGCACCGCCCCGTCCAGCGTGGCACCGGAATGGGGGTCGGTCAGGCCGCCAAGGATCTGGCGGACCAGGGCTTCGTTCGCCTGCGTCATGTCGGTTCGGTCGTGAGGGGTGAAAGGCCCCCATTATGCCAGCGCGGTCCCTGCCGCCGGCTGATGCAGATCAGCGCGCCGCCCGCAGCTGAACGGTTCCGACCGCGTTGCGCAATGCAGCTTGACTGCCCCGCCGATCCTCGCCAGTCTCGACCTCCATACGCTTTCGTACGGGAGAACCACCATGAAACTTGCGTTTCGCTTTGCCATCACCGCCGGCCTGCTGCTCGCCGCCAGCGCCGCGATCGCGGCCACCAGCACCCCGGTCGGCACCTGGAAGACCATCGACGACGAGACCCACATGGCCAAGTCCATCGTGGAAATCACCGACAACAATGGCGAGTTGCAGGCGCATGTCGTCAAGCTGCTCAACCGCAGCCCGGAGGACATCGCCCGGGACGGCGAGGTGGCGCTGTGCAAAAAATGCGACGGGGAGCGCAAGGACAAGCCGGTCGAAGGCATGAACATCATGTGGGGCGTGCACCGGAACGGTGACGTCTGGGACGGCGGCCATATCCTCGATCCCAAGACCGGCAAGGTCTACAAGGTCAAGCTCTCTATGCTCGATGACGGCCAGAAGCTCAACGTGCGCGGCTTTATCGGGTTCTCCCTGCTTGGCCGCTCGCAGCAGTGGGAACGCCAACCCTGAGCATGCGGCAATGAACGGACCGAAAGCGCGCCCCGGCGCGCTTTTTCGTTGCAGACGCCGCGCACGGATGCAGCGACCGGTTTGGACGGCCATGCCATAATGCGCAGTCATTCCGGAATCGTGCCCCATGTCCCGTCGCCTGCTCGTCACCCACGCCCTGCCCTATGCCAATGGTCCGCTGCACCTGGGCCACATGCTTGGCTACATCCAAACCGACATCTGGGCGCGGGCGCAACGGATGATGGGCAACGAGGTGTATTTCGTGTCCGCCGACGACGCCCACGGCACGCCGATCATGCTGGCTGCCGAGAAAGCCGGGATGACGCCGGAGGCATTCATTGCGGAAATCCGCGCCGGCCACGAGGCGGATTTCAACGACTTCCATTTCAGTTTCGACCACTATCACACCAGCCATTCGAACGAGAACCGCGAGCTGGCCTCGCTGATCTACACCCGGCTGCGCGATGGCGGCTACATTGCCAGGCGCACCATCAAGCAACTGTTCGATCCGGAAAAGCAGATGTTCCTGCCGGATCGCTACATCAAGGGAACCTGCCCGAACTGCGGCGCGCCGGACCAGTACGGCGACAACTGCGAACACTGTGGCGCCACCTACGCGCCAACCGACCTGATCGACCCGTATTCGGTGGTATCCGGCGCGGCACCCGAACTGCGCGACTCGGAGCACTACTTCTTTGAGCTGTCCAAATTCGAAACGCTGCTGCGTGACTGGTTTGCCGGCAAGTTCACCGGCGGCAAGCCGGTGGCCAACAGCAGCGTGACCGCCAAGCTGCGCGAGTGGCTGGACGGCGGCCTGAAGGACTGGGACATCTCGCGCGACGCGCCGTATTTCGGCTTTCCAATCCCGGATGCACCGGGCAAGTTCTTCTACGTCTGGCTGGACGCACCGGTGGGCTACCTGGCCAGCTTCAAGGCGCTGTGCGACAAGACCGGCCTCCGTTTCGACGACTTCCTTGCGCCCGACAGCACCGCCGAAATGCACCACTTCGTCGGCAAGGACATCATCAACTTCCACGGCCTGTTCTGGCCGGCGATGCTGCATGGCGCGGGCTTCCGTACGCCAACCGCGCTGCACGTCAACGGTTACCTGACAGTGAATGGCGCCAAGATGTCGAAGTCGCGCGGCACCTTCATCCAGGCGCGCACCTATCTCGACGCGGGCATCCATCCGGAGTTCCTGCGCTATTACTTCGCCACCATGCTCAACGATGCGCCGGTGGACGTGGATCTGGACCTCAAGGCATTCGAGGAACGCATCAACTCGCACCTGATCGGCAAGTGGGTGAACATCGCCAGCCGCACCGCCGGTTTCGTGCAGAAGTTCTTCGACGGCAAGCTGGCCGACCGCTTCGAAGCCGAGGAAAGCGCGTTGTGGCAGACATTGCTCTCGCACTATGACGGTGTCGACCAGCTTTACGACGCGGGCGAATTCGCCGAGGTCACCCGTCGCTTCGTCACCATCGCCGACCTGGTCAACGGCTACATCGCGGCAAAGGCGCCGTGGCTGATCGCCAAGGACGAAAGCCGCCGTGACGAGCTGCAGCAGGTCTGCACGCTGGCACTGCACGGTTTCCGCCTGCTGTCGGGCCTGCTCAAGCCCGTGCTGCCGGCCACCGTGGCCGCGGCCGAGCAGTTCCTGGCCGCACCGATCACCAGTTTCGACGACGCCCGCCGCGAACTGCACGGCCATACCATCAACCCGTTCAAGCCCCTGCTGGCCCGCATCGATCCCAAGCGCATCGAGGCGATGGTCGAGGCCTCGAAGGAATCGCTCGGCGCTTCGCCCGAGACACCCAAAGCCCCCAAGAAGAAACCCATGGCCGAAAGCACCAAAGCTGCCGCACCCCATCCCCCATCCCCGATCCCGGCTCCCGTCACCATCGGAATCGACGACTTCGCCAAACTCGACCTGCGCATCGGCAAGGTCACCGCCTGCGAACTGGTGGAAGGCTCGGACAAGCTGCTGCGCTTCGAACTGGACGCCGGTGAACTGGGCAAGCGCCAGATCTTCTCCGGTATCCGGGCCGCCTACGGCGAACCAGAGAAGCTGGTGGGCCGCAACGTGGTCTTCATCGCGAACCTGGCGCCCCGCAAGATGCGCTTCGGTCTGTCCGAAGGCATGATCCTGTCCGCCGGCGACGGCGGCAGCGACCTGTTCCTGCTCGCCGCCGACCAGGGTGCCAAGCCCGGTGCACCCGTACGCTGAGCGGGCCGACTTCCGCGGTCAGCGTCGCGTGTAGGTCACGAACACGCCCACCAGGTCACCGTTCTCCACATAGTTCTCCATATCCACGAACTGATAGCCGCGGGCAGCGAATTCGGCATGCGACTTGGTCAACTGCCTGGCCAGATGCTTTTTGCGCAAGCCGAAGGTGGCATCGACGAACACCGTGACGGATTCGGGCGATGACCCGGCTGTCGTTTCGGCCCGCGCCGGGCCAGCATGCATCGACATGATCGAGCCGGCCCCGCCGAGCACGGCAGCCAGCAACAAGGACGCGCGATAGGATGGTTTCATGCAGCTCTCCTGGGGATCATCCACAGCGGATGGTCAATTGGGGGACAATGAAGGGCGATTATCGTCTGTCCGAACTGCATGCATGAGTGATTCCATCGACATCCTGGCCGATCGTATCGACGCCTTGCTGCCGCAGACGCAATGCGAGCAGTGCGGCTACCACGGCTGCCGGCCGTATGCGGAGGCAATCGCCCGCGGCGAGGCGGAGATCAACCAATGTCCGCCCGGGGGCGCCGCCGGCATCGAAAAGCTGGCAGCGCTGCTGCAGCGCCCGGTGCTGCCGCTGAACCAGGCACACGGCATCGAGAAGCCGCGCATGCTGGCCCGCATCGTCGAGGCCGATTGCATCGGTTGCACCAAGTGCATCCAGGCCTGCCCGGTCGATGCCATCGTCGGCGCGTCGAAACTGATGCACACCGTACTCGCCGACGACTGCACCGGCTGCGAACTGTGCGTCGCCGCCTGTCCGGTCGATTGCATCGAACTGGTACCGATGCCGCCCAAACAGATCGATGAGGCCCATGCCGGTGCCGCACGTGAACACTTCCAGCGCCGCGAAGCGCGCATGGCGCGCGAACGCGCCGAGCGCGAAGCCGAGCTGGCTGCCCGCAAGGCCGCCGTCGACGGCGGCGCACAGCGCAACCCGGTGCAGGAGGCGCTGGCCCGCGCCAAGGCGAAGAAGCAGGGGCTGAAACCATGAAGCGCACCGACGTCATCGAGATGTTCACGCGGCTGCGCGAACTCGACCCGCACCCCACCACCGAGCTGCTCTACACCACCCCCTTCGAGTTGCTGGTGGCAGTGGTGCTGTCGGCGCAAGCCACCGATGTCGGCGTGAACAAGGCCACCCGCAAGCTCTTCGCCGTGGCCAACACACCGCAGGCCATTCTCGACCTGGGCGAGGACGGACTGAAGCGCTACATCAACACCATCGGCCTGTTCAATGCCAAGGCGAAGAACCTGATCGCACTATGCCGGCTGCTGCTGGACCGGCACGATGGCGAGGTACCGCGCAGCCGCGAGGCACTGGAAGCCTTGCCCGGGGTCGGCCGCAAGACCGCCAACGTGATGCTCAACACCGCCTTCGGCGAACCGACCATCGCGGTCGACACGCACATCTTCCGCGTCGCCAACCGCACCGGGCTGGCACCGGGCAAGGATGTGCGCGCGGTGGAGGACAAGCTGCTCAAGGTGATCCCGACCGAGTTCCGGCACGACGCCCATCACTGGCTGATCCTGCATGGCCGCTACGTGTGCAAGGCGCGCAAACCCGATTGCCCGCATTGCGTGATCCGGGATCTGTGTAGCTACAAGTTCAAGACGCCGGATGAGTGAAGCCGCCTGACGATGCCATCTGTAGGAGCGCACTTGTACGCGATGCTCTTGGCTCTTGGCTCTGAGAAAACTGTCGGCTCCCTTTCTTCAATAGTTGTATACATCAAGAGCTTTCGTGCGCCTTCGGCAGCCGAAAGCTCTTGCTTTGCGCTCCAACGCTCAACCGGATCACACCCCCAACCAGCGCAGCAGCCTAGACTGGGCCTCTACGCGCTCACAGCGAAAGGCCGCTGGTGAAGCGACGCCCCTCACCCGACAACGGATCCACAAACCCCAGTCCCCGCGCCAGCAACTTCAACGGCCGCCGATAGTCATCCGGAGCGACCTCCGCCAACTCGGGATAGAACGTGTCATGCAGGATCGGCGCGCCCAGCGCCGCCATGTGCACCCGCAACTGGTGCTTGCGTCCGGTCACCGGATACAGCGCGTAGCGCCAGTACGCGGCGACCCGCTCGATCACCTCGATCCGGGTCTCGCTGTTGGGTTCACCTTCGACCTCGCACATGCGAAAGAACGGCTCCCCGCGCACGATGCGCGAGCGCCGCCACAGCGGAAACTCCAACTTCGGCAGCGGCGCAGCCAGCGCCTCGTAGCGCTTGTCGATACGCCGCTCGCAAAACAGCGCCTGGTACGCGGCGCGACTGGCGGGATTGGCGGAAAACAGCACCAGTCCCGCAGTCGCCCGATCGATCCGGTGCAATGGCACCAGTTGCGGATTGTCCAGCCGCCGGACCAGCCGCCGCAGCAGGGTCTGCTCGACAAAGCCACCGGCCGGCGTCACCGGCAGGAAGTGCGGCTTGTCCACCACCACCAGGTGCCCGTCCGCGTGCAATACGGTTTCCGTGAACGGTATCGGCGTCTCGTCGATGACTTCCCGGTAATAGTGGATGCGCAGCCCGGCCCGATACGGCGAGTCCGCGGCGATGGCCATGCCCAGCCCGTCTAGCACGCGTCCGCGCGCGATCCGGTCCAACCATCGGGCACGCTCGATCGCCGGGAAGCAGACGCACAGGGCATCCAGCACGGTGCGCCAATCCCCCACTGGCAGGTGCACGGTGCTGGCCTGGCTGTCGCGGCGGAAGGGTCGGCTCGGCATGGCCGTGCCAGTCTAGCGGCCGCGGGGGCGTACAATGTGCGGTTATTCTCCCACGGCATCCCGCATGGCACTGAACGCCACCATCCACAAGGTTGAACTGCAGGTCAGCGACATGGACCGGCATTATTACGCCACCCATGCGCTGACCCTGGCGCGGCATCCCTCGGAAACCGAGGAACGCCTGATGGTGCGCCTGCTGGCGTTCGCGCTGTACGCGGATGACCGCCTGGAATTCGGCAAGGGCCTCAGCGACGAGGACGAGCCGGCGTTGTGGCGCAAGGCGTACACCGACGAGATCGAGCTGTGGATCGACGTCGGTCAGCCTGGCGAGGCGCGCATCCGCAAGGCCTGTGGTCGCTCACGCCAGGTGGTGGTGCTCAACTACGGCGGCCATGCCGCCGAGCTGTGGTGGAACAAGGTCGGCTCCGCGTTGGGGCGCTACAGGAATCTCACGGTGCTGGACATCCCCGTCGCCACGGTCGCCGAACTGGTCGCCCTGCTCCAGCGTGGCATGCGCCTGCAATGCCTGGTCCAGGACGGCCAACTGCAGTTGATGAACGATGCCGATGCGGTGGCGGTCGATCCGGTCGTGCGCATGGCGCCGCCGGAAACCGTTGGCTGATCGCTGCATCCCCCACCCCTTCCCTCATTTTTCACTGGAGTCCTCCCATGCGCTGGTTGCTATCCCTGTTGGTCCTGATCACGCTCGCCGCGTGCAGCGCCACCCCGTCGATCCGGACCAACGGAAGTGTCGACAAACTCACCACGATCGACAGCAAAATGGGTACCGGTGCCGAAGCGATACCCGGCATGATGGTCACCGTGCACTACACCGGCTGGCTGTACGACGACAATACCCGGGACAGGCACGGCAGCAAGTTCGACAGTTCGCGCGACCACGGCGAACCCTTCACCTTCGAGCTTGGCGCGGGCAACGTGATCGACGGCTGGGACCAGGGGGTGGCCGGCATGCGCGTGGGCGGCAAGCGTACGCTGCTGATCCCTGCGGCGCTCGGCTATGGTGCGCACGGTGCCGGCAGTGACATCCCGCCGAATGCATCGCTGGTGTTCGACGTGGAACTGCTGGACGTCAGCACCCCCTGAAATCCCGGTGACCCGCGTCGCGTCAATACCGCTCGCGGGCGATGCTCCGGCCCTTGCGATTCCCGATTCCCGATTCCCGATTCCCGATTCCGGGCATCCGAACGAGCTCAATCCCCCTGGGCGGCGGCCTCGCGCCCCTGCTGGCGGATGATCGCCTCTTCGCGCGCGTCGATGATCGACTGCATCACGCTGTCGACATCGGCGATGCGTTCGTCGAACTCGAACTGGCCGCTGAGCGCGCTGTCCGGGTGCAGTTCGCCCAGCTCATACAGCGCCCACATTTCCTCGCCGTAGTGCGTATCGAGCAACTCGGGCGCGAAGCGCGACAGGCTGATCGTGATGTTGCCCACGTCACGCCGCAGCATGGCGCGGGCATTGTTGTTGCCCGACGCGCTGACTACCTGCGGCAGGTCGATGATCACCGGCCCGTCCGGCCCGACCAACACGTTGTATTCGGACAGGTCGCCATGGATCAGGCCAACGCAAAGCATCCGCGCGACCTGCTGCATCAGGAAGCGGTGGTAGTCACGCGCTTCATCCGCCGACAACTCGACCTCTCCCAGCCGCGGGGCGGAATGGCCGTCGGCATCGGTGACCAGCTCCATCACCAGCACCCCGCTGAAGTAGCCATGGGGTCGGGGCACGCGCACGCCGGCGGCGGCGAGCTGGTACAACGCGTCGACCTCGGCGTTTTTCCAGGCTTCCTCGGCCTCGCGGCGCCCGAACCGGGTCGACTTGCCCATCGCGCGCGCCTGCCGGCTGCCGCGCACCTTGCGCCCCTCCTGGTACTGCACGCGCGCCTGGAAACTGCGCTGCGCCAGGTCCTTGTAGACCTTGGCGCAGCGGATGTCGTCACCGCAGCGAACGACGTAGACGGAGGCTTCCTTGCCACTCTTGAGCGGCCGCAGCACCTGATCGATCACGCCCTCGTCGATCAGTTCCTGCAGTCCCTTGGGGGTTTTCATGGATGGAGTGGTTTCAACATGCGGAGCAGCGCCCATTATGGCCGATCAGTGGCCACCGGCCTGCGCTCGCGCAGCCGGCAGGGAATTCAACACTGCCGCGGCGATCTCGAACGAGTGCCGTCGCGCGGCGTGCTCGAACACGTTCGCGGTGAGCATCAATTCATCCGGCCGATGCCGCGCAATGAAGGCCGCCAGGCCCTCCTTCACCGTGCCGGCATCACCGACCACCGCACAGGCCAGCGCGCGCTCCACCATCAGTTTTTCCGGCGGCGTCCAGTACGCCTCGATATCGTCGATCGGCGGCGGCACCAGCCCCGGTCGGCCACGGCGCAGGTTGACGAAGCTTTGCTGCTGGGTGGTGAACGCCCGCCGCGCCTCGGCACCGCTGTCGGCGGCGACCACGTTGATGCCGAGCATCGCGTACGGTTGCTGCAGCCGCGCCGAAGGCGTGAAATCCCGCCGATACAGCGCCAGCGCCTCGTCCATCGCATCCGGCGCGAAGTGCGAGGCAAATGCAAACGGCAGGCCGAGTCGGGCGGACAGTCCGGCACTGAACAGGCTCGAACCGAGCAGCCAGACCGGCACCTCGACACCGGCCCCGGGCACGGCACGCACCGGCTGGCCCGACCGCGCCGGCTCGAAATAGCCGAGCAGTTCCAGCACATCCTGCGGGAACGTCTCGGCACTGTCGAAGTAGCGGCGCAACGCCCACGCAGTAGCCTGGTCGGTACCGGGCGCGCGGCCCAGGCCCAGGTCGATCCGCCCCGGATACAACGAGGCCAGCGTGCCGAAGGCTTCGGCCACCTGCAGTGGCGCATGGTTGGGCAACATGATGCCGCCGGCGCCGACGCGGATGGTCGTGGTACCACCGGCCACGTGGCCGATCAGCACCGCGGTGGCGGCACTGGCGATGCCGGGCATGTTGTGATGCTCGGCCAGCCAGTAGCGCCGGTAACCGAGCTGCTCGGCCCGTTGCGCCAGGTCCAGCGTGTTGCGGAACGCCTGGCTGGCATCGCTGCCTTCGGTGACCGGGGCCAGGTCGAGGATGGAAAACGGAATCATCGCGCAGTCCGACAGGGGTGTAGGCCCGTATCTGGGGGCGGACACCACGATTGCCAGCGGCCACCGCGCGCGGCATGGCTGCCTTGCCCGACCGCCGCCCCGCCTCAACTTTGCCCGCTTGAAGCCGATAGCGAGAGTGAACAGACGAACCTGGCGCGCTGGAAAAGGGGCACTCCCAATGTGGGAACGCATGTGGCGGCGCGTTTTTCCGCGCCGCGAGGCAACAGTCAAGCGTAAACGTCCGGCCCCGGAAGCATCGCGTGCACCTGCGCCTACGGCAGCGGCAGGCACTGTCACGGTCCAGGCCGGCCCCCCTCCTTCGCTGGAACAGATCGACGAGGATTTTCACCGGCTCGTACTCGGCCTGCCACCGGCCCGGGACGACAAGCCTCATCCGACCGAGCCCGCCATGCTCCGGCGGCTCGACCTGCTCAGCGCACGCTTCGACCTGCGCAGCCTGCCTCGCTTGCCGGCCGTGTTGCCGCAATTGCTGCGCACGCTGAAAAGCGACGCTGCCGCCGGCCGCGAACTGGCCACGCTGGTCGGTCGCGATCCGCTGATGGTGGGTGAGGTCATGCGCGCCACCAACACCGTGTTCTACCGCTCGGCGCAGCCGATCAGCAGCCTGCAGCAGGCGGTCGTGCTGCTTGGCCAGGATGGCTTGCGCCGCGTGATCACCCAGCATGTGATGAAACCGATCCTGCGGGCCAACGCGGGAGCCATGAGTCACGCCGCGGGCGAGCGCCTGTGGGGCCACGCGGAGCGCTGCGCGCACGTGTGCGCGTGGCTCGGCCGCCACCTCGGCTGCGATTCGTTCGAGGCCTACCTGGCCGGCATCGTCCGCCATGCCGGCACCGGAGCCACGGTGCGCCTGCTCGATCAACTGATGCCTGGCGAAACCCCGCCGCCGCTCTCATCGAGCTTCGTCAGGAGTTGCTCAAGGCTCGCCAACCGGCTTTCCCTGCAGGCTGCCAAACAATGGGAGCTCCCATCGCGCGTGCTGCAGGCGATGTCCGAATGCCAGAACCCGATCACGGCGGCGGCTTCCGCGCTGGGCCAGGCACTGTCGTTGGCGGACAGCATCGCCAGTGCGCACATGCTGGTCGAGAACGCATGGATGAGCGCCGACACGGACCTCAGCCACTGCTGGCCCGACATCATGGCACCGGCACTGGTCGGACGCGGGCAAGTCGACCTCGAACAGCATCTCGCGGGCAACACGGCCACGTCCTGAGCGCCCCGTTCCCGTCCAGACCGTCCCCATCCGTGATGGACACCCCCAGTCGGCAGCGGAACCGCCTGGCAGCCTGTCGGATTCATGGAATCGAAAGCGAAAATGCGACGGCGCGAGGACAGACAACGACGATTTTCAGCCTCTCAACGCAGCCTGGACTTCATGACCTTGCCGGTCGGAGTGCGTGGCAGGGCATCGACCAGTTGGAATTCACGCGGAACCTTGTACCTGGCCATCCGGCTGGCGCAGAACTCATGGGTCGCGGTTCGATCCAGCGCCGCGGCATTGCCAGCCATGACGATCACCGCCACCACCGTTTCACCCCATTCGGGATGGGGCTTGCCGACCACAGCAACTTCGGTGACGCCGGGGAAAGTCATCAGCACGTCCTCGACTTCTTTCGAATAGACGTTTTCTCCACCTGTGATGATCATGTCCCTGACGCGGTCGACAATGTACAGATAGCCGTCGGCGTCGATCCGCGCCAGGTCCCCGGTCAGGTACCAATCTTCATGAAAAGCCGCCCGCGTTGCTTCGGGGTCGCGATAGTAGCCCTGCATCATCGACTGGCAGCGCATCCAGATTTCGCCGACTTCGCCGGGACCGGCAGCCTCATCCGGATTTTTCATGACCTTGAAGACGCAGCCACTGACAGCCTGACGCCCGATCGAGCCGGCTTTGGCTTCCTGTTCATCCGGATACAGCGCCAGCCCGGTCGGCCCGGTTTCCGTCATGCCGAAGACCTGGAAAAACTGGTCGGTACCATAACGCCCGATCAATCTACGCACGGTGTCGGCATCGATGGGCCCGCCACCGTAGAGCCAGACACGAACGCTGGACAGGTCGAATTCGTCAAAATTCGGCACCGCCTGCAACGGCATCGTGAAGGCAATCGGCGCGCCAAAAAACAGCGTACAGCGCATGGTGCTCTGGTCGGGTCGACGCTTCAGCTCGACAGCGGTGTCGCGCGTTTGATCAGCGCAGCGCAATCCACGCCGCGCGGCAGGTTGCCGTAAACCAGGCCGCTGCCATGCCCACCAAGACGTGCGGCGCAAAAAGCATCCGCCACCGCCGGGTCGCCGTAGCGCACCAGCAGCGAGCCTTGCAGCGCCAGCGCCATCTTCTCGACGATGGCGCGTGCGCGATATTCGATATCGGCGGTGTCGGCCAGCTCACGCCCCAGCTGCTCCACAAACCGATCCAGCCGTGGGTCGCTGCCCGCGGCGGCCTGCGCCTCCGCCATCAGAACCTCGACCGAGCCGGGACTGCGGCTCATGGCGCGCAGCATGTCCAGGCACTGCACATTGCCGCTGCCCTCCCAGATCGAATTCACCGGCGACTCGCGGAACAGGCGCGGCATGATGCAATCTTCCATCACGCCGCTGCCGCCGATGCATTCCATCGCCTCATAGGCATGGCCCGGGGTGCGCTTGCAAATCCAGTATTTACCGACCGCCGTGCCCATTCGTACCAGCAGTTTTTCAGATTCACTCGCGGTACTGCGGTCCAGCGCGCCGGCGATGCGCATGGTCAGCGCCAGCGCCGCCTCGTGCTCGAGCACCAGATCGGCCAGCACGTTCTGCATCAGCGGCTGCTGCGCCAGCAATTTGCCGAACGCGGCCCGATGCGCGCAATGGTGCGTAGCCTGGGCCACCGCCTGTCGCATGCCGGCCGCTGAACCGATCATGCAATCGAGGCGGGTCATGGTGACCATCTTCAGGATGGTGGCAACGCCGCGCCCCTCGGCTCCGACCATTTGCGCATAGGCACCGCGCAACTCGGTTTCGCACGACGCGTTGGCGACATTGCCCATCTTGTTTTTCAGGCGCTGGATCTGCAGCGGATTCTTGCTGCCATCCGGCCGCCATCGCGGCAACAGGAAGCAGGACAAGCCACCCGGCGCCTGCGCCAGTACCAGGAAGGCATCGCACATCGGTGCCGAGACGAAATACTTGTGCCCGACCAGTTCATAAGCCTGACCGGGGCCGCCCGCCGCCAACGGGTAGGCGCGCAGGGTATTGGCGCGCACGTCGGACCCACCCTGCTTTTCGGTCATCGCCATGCCGATTGTGACCGCCTGCTTCTGCTCGCTCGGGACGTTGCGGTAATCGTACTGTCGGGCCAAGATCTTCGGATTCCATTGCGCCGCCAGGTCCGGCTGTTCGAGCAACGCCGGGATCACGGCCGAGGTCATCGAAACCGGGCACAAATGTGCCGCATCGACCTGGCTTTGCAGGTAGAACATGGCCGCGCGCGCGACCTGGGCCCCCGCTTTCGGGGCCAGCCAATGCGAAGCGTGCAAGCCGTTTTCGAGCGAAATCTGCATCAGGCGGTGATAGGCCGGATGGAACCGCACCTCATCGACCCGATACCCGTAGTTATCGTGGGTATACAGCACCGGCTTGTTTTCATTGGCCTGAAAGCCAAGCTCGATCAGCTCGCGCGAGCCGGTCATGGCGCCGAACGCCTCCAGTTCATGTTCGGCCCAGCCAGCTTCCTCGCGCGCCACCGCTTCGCGCAAAGCTTGATCCTGCAGGTAAAGGTTGTAGTCGCGCAACGGCGGCGGCTGATTCTCGACCTGGTGCGTCTCGGCCATAAACCGATCGTGGGTGCTGGTGTCCATGATGAACAAACCTCTCGGAAATGCCGTGTCTGGCAGCAACCTTCCACCTCGGGGGTTGCCGATAGCCGGTGCGGCCAGATAGTGTGAATGCATATTCATGTTATCTATGCGGAGTACATCACGCCGCGCATGAGGTGTCAAACCCACTCTCTCCCGGCATCTGCCATCATCACGCCGGCACCCTGGACAACCCCGGTCCGCCGTGTCCTGGACCGGCACCGGCACAGGGTCGGGCGGCATCCGCATCCGTTAACATGAAACAACCTGTCACCATGGCCACGCCAAAATCCGGGTGATACATACACCCTGCACCGGACTGCCAGGGAGCTTCCCAAGCGACACCTGGCAAAAATAGAGAGGGTTTGACAGTCGATGGCTTACCGGCCTACCGAAAAAACCGAGGCACGCAAGGCGGCGATGAAACAACGGCTGCTCGATGCCGCGCTGGCGTTGGTTGCCGCGGACGGCTTCCGCTCGCTCACGATCCAGGCTGTGGCCCAAAAAGCGGGGATAGCCACCGGCGCGGTCTACAAGCATTTTGAATCGAAGGCGCAACTGTGCGCAAAAGTGTTTCGCCTCGCCACCGAAAAAGAGGTCGACGTGGTGCGGGCAACCGCCCTGCGTGGCGGCGCGCCCGCCACCCGCCTGCTGGACACGATCGAAGCGTTTGCCATGCGGGCGCTGCGCGGTCGACGTCTGGCCTATGCCTTGATTGCCGAACCGGTGGATGCCTTGGTGGATGCCGAGCGGTTGCGCTACCGCCACGCCTACGCAGAGATTTTCCGGAAATTGGTCGAGGATGGCATCCGCTCGGGCGCTTTCCCGGCGCAGGCTCCGGAAGTCAGCGCCACCGCGCTGGTCGGGGTCATCGCCGAATCGCTGGTAGGGCCGCTCTCCTGGAAAACCGATGGCCAAACGGCAGCCGAGCAGGCCCGGCTGATCCATGCGATCCAGGTCTTTTGCCTGCGCGCGGTAGCATTGCAAACGCCCGTCGAAACCCCGCGGCAAGAATTGGCAGGCGGCAATCTTGCCGCGAATCACCGTCACGCCCATGCCGGCCAGCAATAGCGGCACCGTGCTTGAAGGGACCTGGATACCCACCTGTTGCGTCCGCTGACCGGGCGAGGCGACAGCGCAGGCGTGAGGACAGGCTCATGCCGACCAAATCACTAGGCTGCAGCAGGACGAGACCGAAGCAATCGGAGCTGTCCTCCGTCGCCACCCTGTCGGTGCCGCGACGACGCAGGCCGTCCCTGCGCGCTCACGGCTGGTCCGGCATTTTCTGGAGGGCACTGCCCCGCATCAGGTCATCCTGAAAGCCTTGCTGGGAACTGCGCCGGATGCCATCGATCTCGGCTTGAGTGCGGCATACCTTCTGCTTGAACTTCGTGCCCGTACGTGGCTCCAGCGTGCAGATCAGGCGATTGCCCTCGTTGTGGGTCAGCACCGCGTTGACGCGCTCTTGCGCATTCATCAGGGCAACCTGGTCGCGGTCGTCGAGCTTCGCGGCGGAGCCGCGCTTACGCAGCAAGGCATCGATCTTGTCGAGATTGGCCTCGACGATCGCGCGGTCACTCGCGCTGATGCCGCTGTATTGGCCATGAGGCCCCATCTCCTTGCGCACGGAGGCGGCCTGCACCTCGAAGGCCTGTGGCGTATCCACCACCACCTTCCACGGCGCACCCGCAGCGTGGCCGAAAGTTGGCAAAGCAAATACGGCGAAAACGGCAACCAAGAACAATCCCATTGTTTTAATACCCATCGAACTTCTCCGTATGTCGAATGCCGGTGCACATTGCACCGAGCTGCACCGACGCTGGCCGCGCCGGCCCTCCACTTACTGCACTCGGTGATTACTGTCAAGGTACTGGAGAATTATCGCACACAGCTCGACCGGTTGACCGCACTGCTGAATCAGGCAAGGTAGGACAAAGGTCTCGGGCGATCTGCGCAAGGATCGCCCGGGACCCGGCGCGCAAGCGCCGGCTCGCTGGAGCATGACCATGACGCTGACGAAATTCATCCGATCGGGTGCACGTAAGCTGGACCCCGGCAGCTTCGCACTGGTGATGGCGACCGGCATCGTGTCCATCGACGTCAACCAGCACGGCATGCCCGTGCTGGCGAACGTGTTGTTCGGTGTGAACGTCGCCGCCTTCCCGATCCTGATCCTGCTTACGGTGCTGCGCCTGATCCACGCCCGCCAGGAACTGCGCAACGACTTCACCAACCCGGCACGAGGAGCCGCTTTTCTCACGTTTGTCGCGGCCAGTTGCGTGCTGGCCAGTCAATGCCTGCTGGTCGTGCACTGGCCGGGATGGGCTATGGCACTGACCGTGCTCGGCGCCGTCGGCTGGGTCTGTCTGCTGTACCTGCTGCTGCTGGCCGTCATCACCGGCCAGCGCAAGCCTGGTTTGCGGCGCAGCATCAACGGCGGCTGGCTGGTGGCGGTGGTCTCGACCCAGTCACTGGCGGTAGCGATCACCTTGCTGGTGGCGTATGGCGGCGCCGCGCCGGAGCTGGGCTGGCTGTTCACCGCGTTATGCCTGTATCTGGTCGGCGCGGCGCTGTACCTGATCCTGATCACGTTGATCTTTTACCGGCTGCTGTTCCTGCCGTTGGCTGCGGTGGGCTTCAGGCCGACGTACTGGATCAACATGGGCGCGCTGGCAATTGCCACCCTGGCCGGCAGCCTGCTCGTGTTGCATGCACCCGATCAGGCGCCACTGGATCGCATGGTGCCGTTCGTGACGGGGTTCACCTTGTTCTTCTGGGCCACCGCCACCTGGTGGATCCCGTTATTGACGATCCTCCAACTGTGGCGCCATGGATTGCGCCATGTTCACCTGCGCTACCACGTCGACGATTGGGATATCGTCTTTCCGCTGGGCATGTACTCGGCCGGCACGCATGCGCTGGCGCAAGCCCTCACCCTCGATCTGCTGCAGCCGGTATCGGATATCGGCGTCTACATCAGCCTGCTGATCTGGGCGCTGGTGGCCGCTGGCGCGTTGCGGCACTGGAGGCGCGCATTCGGAAGTTGATGCCCGTTTCAGGCCAGGGTCTTGACGAGTTCCCAGGACACCCGGGTTTCCGATGGGCGGCCAGGGGCAGCCGGGATCTTCTTGTTCTCACCGGCGACCGCGCGGGTTCTCCTGGCGAGTGGGAAGGTGGCGCGCAGCGACGGACGGGGCTGCGCACGACGACCTGCCGTGAGGAACTGTAGTCGACCAGCGCTGCTACATGACGCTTCGCCCAGACCTTCTTCCCAAACTCTCTCCCGAGGGGAGCGGCGCTCTGGACGGCACGGCTGGCGACGCCAGTCAGCACCGGCTTTCGGCATGCCGTACCTGCCCCGCGCCACGCAGCACGAAGCGTTCGATGGTGAGGGCTTCCGCGCCCATTGGCCCGTACGCATGCAGCCGCGTGGTGGAGATGCCGATCTCGGCGCCAAGACCCAGCTCGCCGCCATCGCTGAAGCGCGAGGAGGTGTTCACCATCACCACGGCCGAGCGCAGCGCATGCACGAAGCGTTCGGCGACATCCGCATTTTCGGTGGCAATCACTTCCGTGTGGTCGGAACCGTAGCGGCGGATATGCGCGAGCGCCTCATCCAGGCTGTCCACCACCCCCACGGCCAGCTTGAGGCTGAGGAACTCGGCGGCGAAGTCCTCGTTGCCGGCCGGCTCCATCTCCGGACACAGCACGCGCGAGCGCTCGTCGCCGAGCAGCTCCACACCACATTCCCGCAGGGCCTTGGCGGCACGCGGCAGGAACACCGCCGCAACGTCGGCATGCACCAGCAAGGTCTCCAGCGCATTGCAGGCGGACGGGCGCGATACCTTGCCGTCGATCAGGAGGTCCAGTGCCTTGTCCAGGTCGGCATGGGCGTCGACGTACAGATGGCACACGCCCTTGTAGTGCTTGATCACCGGCACGCGCGCGTGCTCGGTGACAAAGCGGATCAGCCCTTCGCCGCCGCGCGGAATGATCAGGTCGACGATGTCGGACAGCTGCATCAACTCGAGCATCGCCTCGCGGCTGAGATCATCCAGCAGCATCAGCGCGTGTTCGGACAGGCCGGCATCGCGCAGGGCGCCGCGCAGGCAGGCGGCGATCGCCCGGTTGGAGCGCACGGCCTCCGAACCGCCGCGCAGGATCACCCCGTTGCCGGCCTTGAGGCACAGCGCCGCGGCATCGGCCGTGACGTTGGGGCGTGCCTCGTAGATCATCGCGATCACGCCCAGCGGGACGCGCACGCGCTCGATCGTGAAGCCCTTGTCCGAGCGCTCGGTGCGCGTCACCTGGCCGACCGGATTGGGCAGCTCCGCCACCTGGCGCAGGGCCTCGGCGATGCCGCTGACGCGCCCCTCATCCAGCGCAAGCCGATCGAGCATGGCGTCGCCGATGCCTTTCCCGCGTGCCGCCTGCATGTCTTCGGCGTTGGCCGCCAGAATCGCCGCGGTCTGTGCCTCGAGTGCGTCGGCCATCGAACGCAGCAAGCCGTTCTTGGCATCGGTGGACAGCGCCGCAACCTGCACGGCGGCCTGTTGGCAAAGAAGCGCGCAATCGCGCACGGATCCATTCATGAAGTCACTCCCAAATCAATGGTGACGACCAGATCATCGCGGTGCACGATGCTTTCGCCATAGCTGTAGCCCAACCGCTGCAGGATGTCGCGTGTATGGCTGCGCGCGAGCTGGTTGATCTCGGCGGCGCCGTACTGGACGATGCCGCGGGCGACGACATAGGGCTCGCCATCGGAGCTGTCGCCCACGATCTCGACCATGTCGCCACGATGAAAATCGCCGACGGCGTCGATGACGCCCTTGGGCAACAATGACGCGCCGCCCTGGCTGAGCGCCCGCGCCGCGCCGGCATCGATATGGATGCAACCCGGTACTGCCGGCACATGCAGCAACCAGTACTTGCGCGCCTGCAGGCGGGTGGCGCTGGTACGCAGCAAGGTGCCATGCAGCAGGTCGCGCGACAGCAGGCTGACCACCTCGGCGTCGCGGCCGTTGAACAGGATGGTCTGGATCCCGGCCGCGGCGGCCTTCTCGGCGGCCTCCAGCTTGGTGCGCATGCCGCCGGTGCCAACCCGGGTACCGGCGGCGCCGGCCATGCGCATGATTTCGGCGGTAAGCTCGTGCACTTCGTCGATCGGCTGGGCGTCGGGATGGCTGCGCGGATCGGCGGTGTACAGGCCATCGATGTCGGTGGCGATCAACAGCATGTCGGCATCGATCAGCGCGGCGACGATGGCGGCCAGGTTGTCGTTGTCGCCCAACGTGAGCTCGTCCACCGCCACGGTGTCGTTCTCGTTCACCACCGGCATCACGTTGTAGGCGAGCAGTTCGCTCAGGGTGGCGCGGGCATTGAGATAACGACGCCGGTTGCGCAGGTCGTCATGGGTCAGCAGCACCTGCGCCAGCGGGCGGTCGAACAGGCGTTGCCACAAGGCCACCGTCTGCGTCTGCCCGAGCGCGGCCATGGCCTGGCGCGCGGCGCTGCTGGTGTCTTCGGGCAAGTGCTGCATCAGCAAGCGCCCGGCTGCAACGGCTCCGGACGATACCAGCACGATCTCCCGGCCGGAGGCGTGACACGATGCGATGAACTGCGCCAGGCCTAGCGCGTAGCGGGTACTCAATCCACCGCTGTCGGCAGCGAGCAGGCTGCTGCCCACCTTGAGTACGGCCCGCCGCCATGGCGGTACGGTTTGTTGGCGAAACTTTCTCAGCTGGGTCATCGTCCTCGCGCAGGTTGGCATGAAAAACTCATTCGTTCAGGTATGGGGGTGGCGATCGCGATTGCAACCGACCCAGCGCCCGAAGCCTTGCCCTGCATCCTGGTGGGCCGGCTCTCTGCGGCGGCGTCGGGCCAACGAAGCCGCCATCAGGCGATGCCTGGCAAGAGATGATCGGACAAGTACGCCAGATCGTCGCGATGCACCACTTCGGCACCGTGACTGTAGCCAAGCAGGGCCTCGATCTCGCGGCTGTGATGCCCGGCCAGCCGACGCACCTCGGTCGCGGCGTACTGGCTCAGGCCGCGCGCGATCCGGTGATCATCGACATCGACGATCTCCACCAGATCGCCGCGCTGGAATTCACCGTCGGTCGCGACAATGCCGCCCGGCAGCAGCGACGCACGGCCGCGACCGAGCGCATTCGCCGCGCCGCCGTCAATGCGAATACGACCGCTCGCCGCAGGCGCATGCAGCAGCCAGTACTTGCGCGCCTGCATGCGGCCGTGTGGCGCGCAGACCAGGGTGCCGCGCAGCCGCCCCACAGCCAATGCCTGCACCGCATCTGCATCGCGACCGTTGAAAAGCACGGTCGGGATTCCCGCCGCGCCAGCCTTCTCCGCGGCCTCCAGCTTGGTGCGCATGCCGCCGGTACCGACCGCGCTGCCGCTGCCGCCGGCCATCGCCATCACCGCCGGCGTCACCGCCTCGACCCGCATGATCGGCGTGGCCGCCGGATTGCGCCGTGGATCGGCGTTGTACAAGGCAGCGACATCGGAGGCAATCAGCAACAGGTCGGCATCGACCAGGGCGGCGACGATTGCCGCCAGATTGTCGTTGTCGCCGAGCTTGAGTTCGTCCACTGCCACCGTGTCGTTCTCGTTGACCACCGGCAGCGCTCCCAGCGCCAGCAGGTTGTGCAGGGTCGCCCGCGCGTTGAGGTAGCGACGACGATTGCGCAGATCGTCATGGGTCAGCAGCACCTGCGCCACCGGCCGTGCCGCCAGCGACTGCCACAACTCGATCATCGGTGCCTGGCCCAGTGCAGCCATCGCCTGGCGTGCGGCAAGATCGCGACCCGGCGCCGCACGTGCGCGCAACAGCGCACGACCGGCAGCCACCGCGCCGGAAGACACCAGCACCACCTCGCGACCGGCAGCATGGCTGCTGGCGATGAAAGCCGCCAGCACCCCGGCGAAACATGGCGTAAGCCCGCCACCATCGGCAGCCAGCAGATTGCTGCCGACCTTCAGCACGGCACGCTGCCAGACCGGCAGCTCCTGATCCGCCAGCCCGCTCATGCGGCCACCGGCATCGATGCCGAAAGCGTATGGCCGCCGTGGCACTCGCGCACCGAAGCAAGCAGGGTGTTGCGGGTATTGCCCGGCTTGCAGTGCAGTTCACCCCACATGCCGATTGCCTGCATGACACGTACCCCCTTCATTGATCGAGTCGACCCAGTCGTGCTTTTAGTTCCTCCAGCCGCAAGTCGTTGCCGGCGCCCGGCGACGTCCGGGCGGCCAGGCTGCCCTCCGGTGAGCGGCCCTGCCCTGCAGATGCAACGGCCTGCGCCGCCGCGCGATAGGCGTCACGAAACGGCACGCCCGCCGCCGCCTGCTCGATCGCCACGTCGGTGGCATACATCGCCGGCTCGATCGCCGCGCGCATCGTCGGCTCATTCCATTGCAGGCGCGTCAACAGGTCTGGCACCAGCTCCAGCGCGCCAAGGCCATGACGCACACCATGGAACAACGAACCCTTGGAGAATTGCAGATCGCGCTGATAGCCGGAAGGCAACGACAGCAACTGCTCGATCTCGGTGCGTGCCGCGGCAACACTGGCGTAGCTGGCGCGCAGCAGCTCGATGATGTCGGGATTGCGTTTGTTCGGCATGATCGAACTGCCGGTAGTGTATTCGTCCGGCAACCGCACGAAATTGAATTCGGCGGTGGTGAACAGCGACAGGTCCCACGCCAACCGGCGCAGGTCGAGCAGCGCACCCGCGATCGCCTCCAGCACCGCCATCTCGAACTTGCCACGCGACAGCTGCGCATAGACCGGACTGACCTGCATGCGCGAGAAACCGAGTGCCTTGGTGGTGTGCTCGCGATCCAGCGGAAGGTTCACGCCGTAGCCGGCGGCGGTACCGAGCGGGTTGGCGTCGATCAAGGCCAGTGTCTGTCGCGCACGCAATGCGTTGTCGATGAAACCCTCGGCGAAGCCGGCAAACCACATCGCCGTCGACGACACCACGGCACGCTGCAGGTGGGTATATCCCGGCATCGGCAGGGCCGGCTGTGCGGCACGTTCCAGGCAAACGCCGGCGATGGCGCGGCAATGGGCCTGAAGCGCAACCAGCTTGTCCTTCAGCCACAGGCGGGTGGCCACCAGCACCTGATCGTTTCGGCTGCGGCCGGTGTGCACGCGCCGGCCGGCGTCACCGAGCCGTTCGGTGAGCCGCGCCTCGATCGCCGAATGGCCATCCTCGAAGCGCTCGTCCAGCACAAACGCCCCACTGTCGAAATCGGCGGCGAGCACATCCAGCTCGCGCTTCAACTCTGCCGCGTCATCGGCGCTGATCACGCCGATATTCGCCAGCCCCTCGACGTGCGCCTTGCTGGCGGTGATGTCGTACAGGAAGAACTCGCGATCCAGCAACACGTCGTCGCCGGCGAGGAACTGCATGATCCTCGCGTCGATCCGGATGCCGGATTTTTGCCAGAGGGGTTGGGTCATGGGGATGTCCTCGATGAAACGCACGGGAGCACACCCAGTCCGCAAGGGACTTCCTTCGGGCGTGTACGGTGCTCCTGGACGGCATTGGGCAAAAAGCATTCGCGCACGGGATACGCTCCTACGTCGATGGAATGGCGGTGTACTCGTCCACGCCGATCGCGCGGTTGATGTTCTGCATGGCCTGGGTGGCGGCACCTTTCAGCAGGTTGTCCAGCGTGGCCACGATCACCACGCGCCTGCCGTCCGCCGCCATGGCAAAGCCGCCGATCTCGGCCTGGTGGCTGTGCGCGACCCGGCTGACCCAGGGCGCCTCGTCGGAAACATGGACCAGCTTCTCGTTGCCGTAGGCCGCACCGAAGCGCTGCAGTACCTCCTCGCGCTTCAGCTGACGGGAAAGGTACAGGTTGCTGGTGACGGTGAGCCCGCGAAAGTGCGGTGCCACGTGCGGCATGAACTCCACCGGCATGCCGAGCCGGAACGAGGCTTCCTTCTCGTGCATGTGGCCGGTGAGCGCGTACGGCATCAGGTTGTCGCGCAATTTGTCCGGATCATTCTTGTCCGACGGCGTGGTGCCCGCGCCGGAGTAGCCTGATACGCCGAAGCACACCGGCGGTGCGGCGAGTAGGTCCTTCAGCGGCGCGATGGCCAGTTGCATGGCGGTGGCATAGCAACCGGGGTTGCTGATCCGCCGCTCGCCGCGCCAAAGCCCGCGGGTCAGCTCCGGCAGGCCGTAATACCAGCGTTTGTCGAAACGATAGTCGGCAGACAGATCCACGATCAGCGGATCGACACCGGCGGCGTCAAACGCCTCCACACAGGCGGCGGCCTTGCCGTTGGGCAAAGCCAGGATCACCACGTCGGCACCCAGTTCCGGCAGGTCCTGGTGGGCTGGGGCGCTGTAGCGCAGGTCACCCCGGTACTCGGCGACATGGGCGTCAACGCGCTGACCATCCAGTTCGCGCGAGGACACGAAGACCAGTTCCAGCACGGGATGTAACGCGATCATGCGGATCAGCTCCGTACCGGTGTGCCCCCGCGCGCCGACGATGCCGATGCGCTTCGTGTTCATGCTCATTGCTTCAGTCCCTCAAGGTCGGCTGGCGTTGTGCGCAGTGCGCCACGCAGCGGGTAATCGTGTCCATATCCTGGATGCCGTACCAGAACACCTTCCAGCGTGGCTGCTTGATGCAGCCATCCGACTCGGCGTAGTAGAACGGATTCACCGTGTTGCCGTGGCGCGAGCGCCAGAACAGCTGTCGGTTTGCTTCGCGCATCACCTGCCACACGGCGCGACCCAGACCTTCGCCCTGGGTGTCATCGAGCACGGCGAACTTGTCCAGGTACGCGAGACCGTCCTCCATGGTGAGAATCATCGCGGCGCGATAGTTCTCGCTGACGTAGATGCGAAACGGCACCGTGCGCTCGAAGTAATCCGGCACCAGGGCGCGGCCGAAACTCGACTCGATCAGCCTGCGCATGCGCACTTGATCGATGCCGGTCCACGAATCGAACTGCAATACTTTCTCGCCACGCCGGATCAGGGTGCCCGAGCCCTTGTGCGTGAACAACTCCTTGGCCAGCTCGGACGGGCGCGTGATCGACACCGACGAGGTCAACGGCAGGTCGGCAAGCAACTCGGCGATCTGCGCGATCTTCAGCCGCATGCCGCCGTTGAGCCACGGTTGCGCCATCAGGTGCTCGAACTCGGTACTGAGGTTGATCGAGTCGATCAACTTGCCCTTTCCATCCAGCAGTCCACCGGTGCCCGTGAGGAACACGATCTTGTAGGGCTGCAGCACACGCACCAGTTCGTTGGCAGCAACGTCGGCATTGATGTTGAGGATCTGGCCTTCGTCGGTCTCGCCCAGGCTGGCGATCACCGGGATCGAGTTGGCGTGCAGGCTGGCCTCGATTGGCGCCAGCTGGATGCTGCGCACCTTGCCGACCAGTCCGTAGGTATCCCGATCCAGGTAATCGGCGGCAAACACCCCGCCACCCACCGAAGTGGCGCGGGTATCCATCGACTGCAGCGCCTCGACCAGTTTCAGGTTCTGCTGCTGGAACACACGGCGCACGACGCCCAGCGCCTTCGCCGACGTCACCCGCAAGCCGTCGATGGTGTGCTTTTCTATACCGGCGGCGGCCAGTTCCTCGTCCAGTTGCGGACCGGCGCCGTGCAGCACGATCGGGGTCAGCCCCACCTGCTGCAGGAAGGTCAGCGACGAGGCGAGATCGGTCAACTCGTCACGCAGCACCGCACCGCCGACCTTGACCACGGCGAAGCGCGTGGCGTCGAGTTCGGAAAAACGCTTGAGGTACTGCTGGATTTCCTTCGCGCTGCCCATGCTCGAGAGCAGGCGCACGATGGTTTGCCGCGTGTTCTTGTGGGTGTTGTGCGTTTCCATGTTCATTCCTTGCGCTCATTCCTGGACGCGAGAGTCGAAAACCGGCCGTCTGTGGCCGGACTTTTCAATGATTCGATAAACTGTTTGCGCGTAGCGCCCGAGCTGATCCAGCGCAACCCATTCGTCGGCACTGTGCGCCTGGGCAATATCGCCCGGGCCATACACAAGGGCGGTGTAGCCGGCGGCCGAAAACAGCGCCGCCTCGGTCCAGAAATCCACCGCATTGCCGACCGGGATACCCAGTTCGTCGGCCAGGTCACGGGCGGCCAGCCGCTTGGCTTCGGCGTTTGCGGTATCGCCGGCAGGCAAAGAGGGCCCACGAAACGTCTCGGAAAACTCTGCCGGACGCGGCTCCACCAGCGAACGGAAACTTGCCAGCAGGTGATCGGGGTTCATCGTCGGCAGCGGCCGCATGCCAAAGCGGACTTCCGCGCTGGGCGCGATCATGTTGGCCTTGATACCGCCCTCGACGCGGCCGATGTTGAAGCGCAGGCCGGTCAAGCCACCGAAGCGCTGGTGCGATTGCGCGACCACAAAGTCCAAGGCTGCATTGCCCCAGCGCATCGCCTGGTGCAAGGCACTGTCACTCGGCTTCTGCTCACCGGAGGCATGGCCGGCCTGGCCGGCAAAACGCATGAGTACCGACTGGATGCCGCGGTGCGCAAGCACCGCCTCGCCCTTCGTCGGCTCGGCCACGATGACCGCTTGATAGCTCCGCTCCCTGTGGGAGGGGGGAACGTCACGCAGGAAACCGGCGATGCAGCGCGGGTCGTTGGCTTCCTCGTCGGTGGAGAACAGCATGGCGAGCGGACCGTCGCTGGCGTTGGCTGCCGCCAACAATGCCGCAGCCGCCCCCTTGATGTCGCAGGCACCGAGGCCGATCGCACGATCGGCGGTGACCCGCAACGCATGCGGATCGGCCGTCCACCCCGGCGAATCCGGCACCGTGTCCAGATGCACGTTGAACAGATACCCGGGCTCGCCGCGCACTGCATGCATGGCCACCGCGCCGGCACCGAAATCGGTCAGGGTGATCGCAAACCCGGGCAACTGCGCACGCAGGTAGTCGAAGATGCCGCCGGTACCGATCGCCCGCGGTGGATTGCGCGTATCAAACGCCACCAGCGCACGTAGGTGTTCCAGCGTCGCATCGAGTAGCACTGGCGAATCCCCACTCCCGAACCCCGTCTCCCGGCTCACGAACGATTGACCTCCGCCCACAGCGTCGAGCTCATGCCGAACAACTTGATGAAGCCTTCGGCCTCCTGCACGCCCCAATCCGCGGATTGCGCGTAGGTGGCGCCCTTGGCGTTGAGGATGTGCTTCGATTCCACTGCCACCGCACTGACGCTGCCGCCGTGCGTCTCCAGCGTCACGGTGCCGTTGACGGCAGCTTGGCTCGACGCCAGGAAGGCTTCCAGGTCGGTCTTCAGCGGGTCGTGGAAAAAGCCCTCGTAGACCAGCTCCACCCACTTGCGCGCCACCTCGGGCTTGAAGCGGTTCTGCTGCTTGCTGAGCACGGCCTCTTCCAGCGCACGATGTGCGGCAAGCAGCGCGGTCAGGCCCGGCGCCTCGTAAATGATACGACCCTTCAGGCCGATCGTGGTGTCGCCGGTGTACAGGCCGCGGCCCACACCGTATTGCGCAAACAGCCCGTTCAACTTCGCCAGCATCGCGTGCCCGGCGAGGTTCTCGCCATCCAGCGCCACCGCCTCGCCGCGCTCGAAACCAATTTTCACCTGGAGCGGTTGAGACGGCCATTCGACGCGTGGCTTGCACCAGCCCACCGCACCGGCACCTGGCGCCTGCCATTGGTCGATCTCGCCACCGGACATGGTCAGGCCCAGCAGGTTCTCGTTGATGGTGTAGGCCTGCTGCCTGGCGCGCACGCCGAAACCGCGCTCTTCCAGATATTTCTGTTCGTAGGCACGCGTTTGCGTGTGCTCCTTCTGGATCTCGCGGATCGGTGCCACGATCTGGTAATCGCCCAGCGCCTTCACCGTCAGATCGAAGCGCACCTGGTCGTTGCCCATGCCGGTGCATCCATGCGCGATCGCGCTGGTGCCCAGTTCGGCGGCGCGCTTCAACGCCGCCTCGACGATCAGGTAGCGGTCGGACACCAGCAGCGGGTACTGGCCCTGATAGCCCTCACCCGCCCATACGAACGGCTTGACGAAACCGGTCCAGATCGCCGGGCCGCCATCAACGGTGACGTGGCTGCTCACGCCCAACTCTTTCGCACGATTCTCGATGAACGCGCGCTCCCCGGCGTCCACGCCACCGGTATCCGCGAACACAGTATGCACGGACCAACCACGCTCCTGCAGCCACGGCACGCAGAAGCTGGTGTCGAGGCCACCGGAAAACGCGAGGACGATGTCCTTGGAGCCGGGAATGGGGACGGGGGAATGGGGAATGGTGGAAGTGTCGGTCATGTGGAGTTCCGGATCTTGAATGATTTGCCTATTGGTGAAGCCGCGGGGAAGAGCTTGAACGATTCCCTATTCCCCACTCCCCATTCCCCGCATCGCGACCAGCGAGGCCATCACCGCCTTCTGCACGTGCAGCCGGTTTTCGGCCTCATCGATGGCGATGCAAGCCGGCGAGTCCATCACCGCGTCGGTGGCCTTGATGTTCCGGCGCAGCGGCAGGCAGTGGCTGAACAGACCGTGGTTGGTCAAGGCCATCTTTGCTTCATCCACGATGAAGTGTTTGTGCGCCTCGCGCACCGGCTTCTCCTGCTCCCACTGGCCGAAAAATGGCAGCGCCCCCCAACTCTTGGCGTAAACCACGTCGGCGCCGGTGTAGGCCTCGTCGATATCGTGGCTGACCTTCAGCGAACCACCGTTCTGCGCGGCATTCAGACGGCCGAACTCCATATAGCGCTCGTCCAGCACATAGTCGGGCGTGGGGCACAGCAGGGTCACGTCCATGCCCATCCTGGTCGCGATCAGCAACGCGGAATTGGCCACGGCGGTGTTCAGCGGCTTTGGGTGATAGGTCCAGGTGAGCACGTACTTCTTGTTCTGCAAATCGCCCAGGTGCTCCTTCAGCGCCAGCGCGTGTGCCAATTCCTGACAGGGATGGGTGATGGTTTCCATGTTGATCACCGGCACCGTGGCGTACTGCGCGAATGCCTTGATCACCTTGTCCTGCCGGTCCACCGCCCAATCCTGGAACTTCGGGAAAACACGCACCGCGATCAGGTCGACGTAGCGCGACAACACATGCGCCACCTCGGCAATGTGTTCCTCGGTGTCGCCGTCCATCACGCTGCCCGGCTCGAACTCGATTGGCCACGCATCCTTGCCCGGCGACAGCACTACCGCGTGCCCACCCAGTTGGAAGGTCCCGAGCTCGAAGCTGGTGCGGGTGCGCATCGAGGGATTGAAGAACAGCAGCGCCACGGACTTGCCGGCCAGTTGCCGGCCTCGCGGCGAGCGCTTGAATTCAGCCGCCTGCTCCAGCAGGGCGTCGATCTCGGCGCGACTGTAATCCTGGGTGGTAATGAAATGTCGAAGGATCATGCTCAATTCCTGAACCAATAAAAAAAACCCGGCGCGATGGCCGGGTCTTGTCGTCGATACACATGAAAAGCGCGCGACAGCCTACCCGGCCGGATGTCGGATCACCGGTCGGCGCGCACGAGACGTCATGCCAGCGGCCGCGCGGGCGCTGGTGAGTACAGTAGCGGTATAGACGGCTGAAGACATGCAGGTTCCAAGTGGTTGGCAGCCATCATGGCGAGATTTCCGTTGCCATGCAACAAAAATTTTGGGCCGGGAGGCATCCTGTCCCCGAAAACACCATCGCCGCCAGGCGGCGGCGATGGTTCGGAACGTATGTCGCGGATCAGTCGACGGGCGTGATCGACACCCGCACCCGCAGTCGTTCACCGGGATCGTAATCCAGCCGCGACATGTAGACCTCGCCACGATAGCGGTACTCCACGTCGTAGCCGACGATCCGGCGCTGCTCGCTGATCGTGTTGACTTCGCGGCACTGGGTCTGGGTGGTCTGGTATTCCCGGCCGCTACCACTGGCCCGGTTGCCGACCGCGCCACCGGCCACGGCACCGGCCACGGTCGCCGCCGTGCGCCCATCACCCTTGCCCACGGTACTGCCCAGCACACCACCGACCACCGCTCCGAGTACCGTGCCGGCCGTGTTGTTGCCACCTTCGCGCACCACCACCGGCTGGTCATAGCACTCCTGTCGCGGCACGTTGGTACGGGTGATGCCGTATACCGGGTCGGCCCGCAACACATCAGCCCAGCCATAGTGGGCATTGCCATCGTTGGTGGGATACGACGCCGTCTGCGCATGCGTACCCGCCGCCGTCATGGCCAGTGCCAGTGCAAAAAACCATAATTTGACCATGCCCTGCTCCCGTACTCGATACAATGCGCCGCGCCTTGCACGGACTGGCAGCATTCCATCAAATTCACACTGAATGCACGCTTAGGCATGCGCAAACCCGTTTAGTTCCCACACCTCACAGGCCTGCTTTTGCATGCTGACCGTGGCCGGCGGGCCCGTGACCGACGGGCACGGCGCGCGCTACCCGGGGTCCCCGCATCTGCCGTGGCAAGGCGATGGCCGTCATGGCTTGTTAAGATGCGCCGCTGGCCTTGCCGGGCCGGCAAGCACCTTTCGCGGATTTCACCGATGCCGATTTCGCTCTACAACAGCCTCACCCGTCGCACCGAACGGTTCGTGCCACTCGATCCCGAGCGCGTCACGATGTATCTGTGCGGTCCCACCGTGTACAACTATGTGCATATCGGCAATGCGCGCGGGCCGGTGGTGTTCGACGTGCTGGCGCAACTGCTCAGGCGGCACTATCCGGGCGTGGTGTACGCGCGGAACATCACCGATGTGGAAGACAAGATCAATGCCGCAGCGCTCAGCGAAGGCGTGCCGATCACGACCATCACCAGGCGCTACGTGCAGGCCTACCACGACGATATGGCCGGCCTCGGGATCGCCCCGCCGGACATCGAACCCTACGCCACCGCGCACATCGACGAGATCATCGCGATGAGCCAGACCCTGATCGCCGATGGCCACGCATACGTCGCCGACGGTCATGTGCTGTTCGACGTAGCGTCGTACCCGGATTACGGCGCCCTGTCCGGCCGCGACACCGAGGAGCTGATCGCCGGCGCGCGCGTGGAGATCGCCCCCTACAAGAGGAACCCGGCCGACTTCGTGCTGTGGAAACCCTCCCCGCCCGAACTGGCTGGCTGGGACAGTCCATGGGGCCGCGGCCGCCCCGGCTGGCACATCGAGTGCTCGGCGATGTGCGCCGCGCAACTGGGTGAGACGATCGACATCCACGCCGGCGGGGTCGACCTTTTGTTTCCGCACCACGAAAACGAGATCGCCCAGTCCACCTGCGCGCACGGCGGCAAGACCTTCGCCCGCTGGTGGATGCACAACGGCATGCTCACCTTCGACGGTCGCAAGATGTCGAAATCGCTGGGCAACGTGTTGCTGGTGCGCGAGTTGCTGAAGGCCCACCCGGCCGAGGCGCTGCGGCTGCGCCTGCTCAGCGGCCATTATCGGCAACCGCTGGACTGGTCCGAAACCGCCATCCACCAAGCCATCAGCACGCTCGATGGCTGGTATCGCGTACTGCGTGACCTGGCCTCCGTCGACATTGGCGCCGGCGCCTTGCCGGTGCCGGACCGGGTCGAGGCGGCCCTGTGTGACGATCTCAACACGCCCCAGGCCCTGGCCGAGCTGGCGGTGCTGGCCGATTCTGCGCGTCAGTCGGGCACTGCCGAGGCAAAGGCCTCCCTGCTCGGCGGCGGCGCCCTGCTGGGCCTGCTGCAACAGGATCCGGAAGCATGGTTCAGGCGCGGCGGCGAACAAGCGGTCGACGCCACCCGGATCGAGGCCTTGCTGGAGGAACGCCGCGCGGCTCGCGCGGCTCGCGATTTCAAGCGGGCCGATGCCATCCGCGACGAACTCGCCGGTATGGACATCGCGATCGAGGATGGCCCGCATGGCACCCGCTGGAGCGTGCTCAAGCAATGAGCGCGGCGGCCGGCGTTTCACGAACGGGGGCACTCTGCGCGATAATGATGCAATGAACGAAATCGCCAGCCCCAGTGCCGAACAGGCCCAGCAGGACATCGCCGAAGAGTTCGCCCTCTTCGGCGACTGGTCCGAGCGTTACCAGTACCTCATCGACGTGGGCAAACAGCTGTCATCGTTCCCCGAAGCGTGCAAGGTCGAGGCGTACCGGGTACACGGCTGCCAGTCGATGGTGTGGCTGGTGCCCAGCGGCAATGCCGACAGGTTGCACTTCGAGGCGGCCAGCGACTCGGCCATCGTCTCCGGCCTGCTCGCGCTGCTGTTGCGGGTGTATTCCGATCGGCCTGCCCGCGAGATCATCGCCACCGAGCCGCGGTTCATCACCGCCATTGGGCTGGCCAAGCATCTGTCCCCAACCCGCTCCAACGGTCTGGCGGCGACCCTGGCCAAGTTGAAGGGTTATGCAGCGGCGGCCATGTAAGGGGGTTTCGGGCCAGCCGGCTACGTCGTGACTTGCGTTGCCGGCTGACGGAAATACAAGACCCGCACGATGGCGGGCCTTGTGGTTGAAGCGGTGAGTGGGGCGGTGCTCAGTCGCCCATCTGTTTCTGCAGATGCTCACGTCGTTCCTGCGCATCCAGCGACAACGTGGCGATCGGCCGCGCATCGAGGCGGTCGATGCCGATCTCCTCGTCGGTTTCCTCACAGAAACCATAGCTGCCTTCCTCGATCCGCCGCAGTGCCTTGTCGATCTTGGAGATCAACTTGCGGTAGCGGTCGCGGGTACGCAATTCCAGCGAGTTCTCCGTCTCGCGGGTGGCCCGTTCGGCCTCATCACCGACATCACGCACTTCCTCGCGCAGGTTGTCCATGGTCTGGCGCGACTCCTCCACCAGCTGATCGCGCCAATCGCGCAGCTTGTTGCGGAAATAGGCCAGGTGCCGCGGATTCATGTATTCCTCGTCGCTGGAGGGCCGGTAATCCTTGGGCAAGGTGATGTTGCTGGTGGAAGGCAAGGCGTAGCGCCCGTCTTCACGGGTGACGCCGCTGTCGAGTGATTTTGTTGCCAGTTTATTCATGGGGGACGACGAATTCTTCGATTTCATGTGGGAGGATGCATGACGCCTGGCAGTGGGGCTGCCGCTTGGCGTCACCATGGCGGTGGCACTCGCCACCTTGCCCTTGAAGAGCCTGCTCGTGGGCGATGGGGAATGATTGCTCGCCGCAGCGACCGGCTGCGTTCGGGAAACGGCTTTGGCCGGCGCCTTGCGCACGGGTGCCACCGGCTTGGCCACTTTCCTGGTGGCAGCGTTGGGCGCCGGCCGGGTGGTCGGCTTCTTCGCGGCGCTGGTCCCGGATGCGACCTTCTTGACAACCACCTTACCCGGCGCTGGCTTTTTTGCAACGACCTTGCCGCTTGCCTTCTTTGTAGGCACCTTCTTTGCCGGCACCTTCTTTGCCGGCACCTTCTTTGCCGGCACCTTCTTCGCGGCCACCTTCTTCG